>Ga0137415_10002189_pt1 | contig 19455 bp, 12 predicted proteins | sample CZODoug3_1_1_16f_FD_183082 | JGI IMG/M metagenome (GOLD analysis project Ga0137415, IMG submission 183082) | Vadose zone soil fungal communities from Angelo Coast Range Reserve, California, USA - CZODoug3_1_1_16fungal (Hybrid Assembly) | ecosystem: Environmental > Terrestrial > Soil > Vadose...
GGTGCTGTGGCGAGAAAGGTCCAGAGATGCCACGGCGTGTAGGTGCTTGTTTGAACTTCGATGTCGTGGATTTCCCCCAGGAAACCACCGTTCGCGAGCGACCTGACGGCGAGGTTGTTGGGAGAGTAGCGGAGCGAGAAGTTTACGGCGGCGATGAATCCTTTATTCCGGCAAAGGTCGCGGATGATGAGGGCCTCTTGGAGAGTCTCGCCCATGGGCTTCTGCATGAGCACGGTCGCACCGTCCGGGAACTGCGGAAGGATGTGGACAAGCTGAGAGGAGGGAACTGCCACATCGAAGATGGCGTCAGTTGGAGCGAAGCGCACGGCTTCGGCGACGGAACTGAAGGTGTGAAGAATACCACGCCCGGATGCGAGTTCTGCAGCTTTGGCCCCCTCTTGATCCATGAGGCCGATAACCGGGAAGCCAGCCTTTTCATAGGCGGGCAAATGAGCGGCGCGAACGATGCCGCCCGCGCCGATGACGATGATGGGACGAACCTGCTTTGGGCGGGGTTGCCGGGCAGCTTGGACAGCTGCGAGAATCCGTGCGTCAAGACCTTCAGTGGCGGGAGGATTTGGCATCGGTCGTTCTCCGTCTGAGTTGTTTTTGAAGGTTGCCCGAGCAGCGCCTCGGCCTAGTCTTGACCATGCTGCTCGCGTCCCGGCGTTTCGAGGGCCCGTTTGATGATCGTAGCTGCCTGGCCGCCCATGATGGCGGAACCAGTTTCGTTGAAGTGGACAGCGTCCTCATAAAGGTCGAGATGCCGGCTCATGAGGCCGTGCTGGTCGTCGATAAGAATTTTCTCCGCTTCGATGAAGGCGTGAGCGACGGCATTCCTGGCATCGATGCGGGGATTGGTGGCACCGCCGGATGCCTCTGGCTTGACTGGAGTGATGGTGGCCCATATGAGCTTGCCGCGACCGGGAAGTAACCGAATGGCTCGAAGGAACATGGGAAAGCCAGACTGGAACTGTGCCTCTGTGTAGCCCCAGCCGTGCATGCCATTGTTGAAATGAACGACGGCGAAGGAGACTCGCTGCGTGGCGGCGAACTCGGCGATCCGGTGGGAAAGGCGGGGATCACCAACGGACGTGGAGGAGGCCATGAGGTAGACATTGGCGATGCCGCGGAGATTTTCGGTGACGTGCGGGAAATAGTTGCGTGTGATGGAATCGCCCAGGAGCAGGACATTCGGGAGTTTAGGGTCAGCATGTTGGGGGCGGACTTCCCACGTCCACTCGATCTCTTCGGGAATCGAGGTCGGCTTCTGGGCGCGAAGGGACGACGACTCGATCAGAACGCTGAGAGAAAGGACAACAAGCGCTCGCAAAACAACACGACCCGCGGAGGTTTGCAGGCGTGGCTTTCGAATGCGCTGTCTAGGGCCGATGGTCATCGCTGCTTCCCAGAGGATGCCGTGCTTTCAAGAAAATGGCCTACAGGCTACCAAGTGCCAGCAGGACAATAGCAACCGTTAGGCTTGCAATGCCTGAGCTCAGCAGAAGTGTGGCAGAACGCGAAGCGTGCTTCCACTCGCCTGTCAATGCCCCCGCCAGTGTCGCAGTCATAATCATGAAGATCTGCAGCAGGCCCCACCCGACGGATGTGCCCAGGTCCCCGAGGAAGGTTGCACTCATTCCGTACAGGGCGAACGCTCCCATCCAGAGAATGCCCATCAGGCAAGACCACAAGAGATCTGCTCGGGCGTAACGGAACAGAGGCCAAGTCCGATTCTTAAAAAGCAGCCACAGGCTGTAAGCAGCGTTAGGAAGAAACCCTCCCGCCAATCCGATCGGCCAAACTGCATAGGCGCCGTGCACGGGCTGATTTCCAAGGCGGACGGCTGCCTGTGCGATGCCTTGCCCGAAGGCGAACGAGTAGTTGAGCATAGGGGCCATGAAACCACACAGCACTGCAAGGAAGATGGCCGCCGGGTAGGCCCGACGCGATGCGCTCTGAGAAAAGTCAGTCGCACGTTCTTTGATTTGGCCACCCCAGGCGGTCAACGAGATGCCAATCACCATGACGGCCACACCGCCAACGATCAGCTGGATAGCGTGTTCTTTTGCTGTCGGCCTTTGCTGAGCAAAGAGCGGAACCAGCGTTCCCAGAACCGCACCCAGGCCGACAATAACGGCGTAAGCAATACCCAGTCCTAAGCGCTTCACAGAGATGCCGAAGAGAATTTGCGCGACTCCCCAGCCAGCGCCAAACAACATCGGGATGGCCAGCTGGCGAAAAGGCAGCGTGCGGTACGTCTCGAAGAGACTACCCACCAGACCAATAGCGAGCATCCAGGGAATTATGACCAGTGAGACTAGGCTGAAAACCAGCCAAAGATTCTCCCATTTCCACGAGCGCACAAATTTCACAGGCAGCATGCAGGTGCCGGACATGAGGCCAGCGGCCATGGTGAGCGCCACTCCCGCCAGCAGAGGTTGCCCCATCAGCCAGTCCTGCCTGAAGTCAATTTCAAGTCGCACGATGCACCCGGCTCCTGTGGTGTCTTGTAGCAGCCGTCCGCTACGAGTGCCGGGAAAACGAAGTGGCTGCGCAGATGCGGGATGTGCTCTAGGAACAAGATTTCGTGTGCCAGCGCGATGTGGTTGAACAAAACAAGGTGTTGGTGCAATTGCCCCATGTCTCCAACATGCGGCACTACCGGCAGGGAGAACTTCTTCGCAAGAAGGCTGACGGTAAGAAACTCACTCACTCCCGCTAATCTCGTGCAGTCGGCTTGAGCGAAATGCAGGGCCCCCGACTGGAAGAAGTTCTTAAACACTACTCGATTGGGAATATGCTCGCCCGCCGCGATCTTGACGGGCGCTATCTCGCGCGCCAGTACAGCATGCCCATGGACGTCATCGGGGTGCGTAGGTTCTTCGATCCACGACGGCCGATACACCGTGAGGTCGCGGGACATGCGAATGGCAACTGGAAGACTCCAGCGCTGGTTGGCGTCGAACATGAGAGTGCCCGACTCGCCGATACACTCCCGCAACACAGCCGCCCGCCGTAGATCGCGACGTCCATCGTCCGATCCCACTTTGAGCTTGAAGGCTTTAAATCCCGCGTCGAGCGCGCGAGCGGTTAGATCCCGCACCTTTTGATCCTCGTATGCCATCCATCCGACCGACGTATCGTAGCCGGGATAACCAACCTGCAAAATGGGAACGCGGCTGCTACGGCTTGGGAGTTGGCTCCCGAGTAGTTCGAGTGCGTCTTGCTCACTCAAAACCTCTTCCAGATAGCTCAGGTCCAGAAGACGAACGACTTCTTCGGGGGTGAGATCGAGGAGCAGCTTCCACAATGGTTCGCCGCGGCTCTTGGCCCAAAGGTCGAAACAAGCGTTCGTGATGGAAGCCAGCGCAAGGTGAACCACGCCTTTGTGGGGTCCAAGCCAGCGGAGCGATGGATCGTCCGCAAGTTTTCGGGACATGCGACCGAAATCGGACATGAGTTCTTCGATTGCAATGCCCGCCAGGGGGCGTGCCAGCAACTCGATTGCTTCACAAACTAGGCGGTTGCCTTCGCCGAGGGTAAGCACGATCCCGGTTCCCCGAAGGCCGTCCTCGCCGGTCAACAAAGTCACCGCAAAGCTATATTCAGAATTCGTATGGACGGAATCTGTCCCAGCACCTGGCGGCAAGGGAAAACGTGCATCACATGTCGAAACTGAGCGAATCGTGGAGTCAGGCATCGTGCTCCGTTCTCGTTGCCGCCGATCGGCTGATGCCATCACCACAGCCGGTCAGCACGATGCCCTTTCGTTCGAGATCAACCGGCATGGGAAGTACGATTCTCCCAGTTGTCGTACGCAGTTTTGGCAAAACGACCCATAGCCTTCTTGACGTACTGCTCTGCAACCTCGCCCTCCGCTTCGCGCAGGAGATCGATGATTCGCTGGTGCGCTTCCAGGTCCTTATCCCACGGCGACGTTGTTTGTCCGCTTGCTGCCACTCGCATGCGCACGAACGCAAAGAACGGCACTAGGAGCCGGCGACTCTGCTCCACAATGAAGGGGTTGCCAGAAAGCTCGCAGAGTTCAAGGTGAAACTGAAGATCGCATTGAAGTAGCGCTTCACAATTGCCCTCGTTTGCCGCGCGCCGCATACCGTCCACTGCGGACTGGAGTTTCGAGAGGTCGGGTCGAGCTTCAACCGCCAGGCGAGCCGCTAATCCCTCGAGGGCGCCTCGTAGTTCGTAGAGTTGCGCCACATCTGTCTCGCTAAGGTGGATGACTCGCGCGCTTCGTCCCGACGCCTTGGTGACGAATCCCTCCAAAGCCAGAATGTTGATGGCTTCGCGTATCGAGCCCTGCGCCACTCCAAATTTCTGGGCCCACTTGCCCTCGATGATGCGGACTCCGCGGGGGAGCGAGCCGTTCATGATTTCCGCTCGCAAGCGGTCGGCAAGGTCGTGTTTGACGTAGCCGTGAGCGGTAAGTACGGAATGAGCGGGCATATTTTAAGTGCTTAGATATTGACATCGGGAACCATAGTCGCTTATACCTTTCCTGTCAAGGCGCTTTTAAGCACTTGTTTGTGCAACTCGCACAGAAACCGACCTTGTATGGGACGCGGACGAGGAATGTCGATTCTAATGCGGCGATTCGGCATGATGATCAGACTGAGGCCCGGAAGCGAAGAGGCCTACAAGAGGTACCATGCAGCGGTTTGGCCGGAGGTTTTGGACAAGATTCTCGAATGCAATATCAAGAACTATTCCATCTATTTGAAAGATGGCGTCCTCTTCAGCTATTTCGAATACCACGGCAGCGACTTGAAAGACGATTGGAACAAGATGGCTGCGCATGCCAAAACCCAGGAGTGGTGGGCGGTCATGCAGCCGATACAGGAACCTCTACCTACGCGAAAAGAAGGTGAGTGGTGGGCAGAAATGGAAGAGGTGTTCCACCTCGACTGAAACACCTGCCAAGGCGGTTGAAGACTGGAGGCTAGGGATATGGTCTACTTGCAGGATCGACGAAAGTTCATGAAGCTCACGCTTGCCGCTTCTTCCCTTTCCTTCGCACCGAGTCTTGGATTCGCCTTTGGCCCAGCGGAGGATCGGACGGCTTGGTATCGCAACGCCAAATTTGGAATGTTCATTCACTGGGGACCCTATTCTCTCGCGAGCGTCGAGGCCTCGTGGCCGATCATGAGGCCGGCCGCCGGCGGCATCACAGAAGCGGAGTACCGGGAGCTGCCCAAGCGATTCAATCCATCAAAGTTCGACCCGCACGCCTTCGTTGATCTGGCCCGCGCTGCCGGCCAACAATACATGGTGTTTACTACGAAACATCACGACGGCTTCTGCATGTTTGACACGTCTTACACGGACTACAAGATTACCAACGCTCCGTATGGCAAGGACATTGTGAAGCAACTGGCAGATGCCTGCAAAGAACGAGGCATGCCTCTCGGGTTCTACTACTCTCCTCCCGACATGCACCATCCGGCATTTCGCGACACATCGAAGTTGGCGAAGGACAACTGGAACGGCGAACCAGCACGTCCCGAGTGGCCTCTCTACCTGGACTACATGCAGTTGCAACTGACTGAGCTTCTGACCAGCTACGGCCCAGTCGCATTGATCTGGTTTGATGGCCTGAATCACCAGGAGAAATATGACGGAACTCGCTTCTTGGAGCTGATACGAAAACTACAGCCCGCCACCTTGGTGAATGACCGCATTGGCCAGTTGGGAGACTACCAGACACCGGAGCAGTTCATTCCCAATGCGATTCCTACCAAGGGTGTCCGTTTCAATGCCGTCGACACGAGTGTTCAACAGCAGTTGAAACCGATGATTCCCAGGCCCGAGGACTTCCAGATGTGGGAGACCTGTATGACCATCAACAACACCTGGGCCTATAACATGCACGATCGCGAGTACAAGTCGTCGCAATTTCTTATTCGAGCTCTAGTGGAAGTGGCAAGCCGCGGCGGAAATTTTCTGCTTAACGTGGGCCCACAACCCGACGGTGTTATTCAGCCCGAATTTCAGGAGCGTCTCCGCGCTATCGGGGACTGGCTTGCGGTAAACGGTGATTCCATCTATGGAACCACCTATGGGCCAATACAAGGGCTCGGACCTGTTCGGGCAACTGCAAAGAACGAGAAAGTCTTCGTCCATGTCTTCGATTGGCCGTCATCATCGCTGGAGATAAATGGACTGGAACCGAAAGTCACTTCTGCCCACTTGCTTGCCAACGGCCAACGGTTGAAGTTTCGTCAGGCAGGGGGAAAGCTGCAGATCGACCTTCCCTCCCAGCCGCCCGATCCGAACGTGAGTGTCATCGCTCTCAGAACCTAGCGTTGACACTCCGATCTGGCTCAAACTCGCTGGCCTTCTTGGCCTCCGAAGGGGCTATTTGTTCGTGTGTCCCAGCACTTGGAGTGCTGCGGCGATGTCCGGATCGTTAGGGGTGAGTTTTTGCGCCTCAAGCAGCTCGGCAAGGGCGTTCTTCAAATCGCCAGAGCGGCAATAGATCAGCCCGAGATCTTTGTGGAGAAGGGGCAAGGCGCTGCAGTCTCGGCACAGGGTGAGCCCTTCCTTCATCTGTGCAATGGCTTGCGGCCAGTCATGAGCAGCTGCCGAAGCGAGCGCGAAATTGCCGAGCGTCTGAGCGCGATCCATGACGTGACGCTTCGCTTGCAGCGCTTCGAAGCGACTCAGGAGGGTCTTCGCTTCCGCTGGGTCAGTTTGTACCAGCAAGCGCGAGAGGTTATAGAGCGCTTCGCCATGATCGGGATTGATCTCGATAACTCTGCGCCAACGCTGGGTTGCCCCGGGACCATCACCGTTTCGTAACAATCCCTGTCCAAGCATATAGACTGCATCGGCGTTCTTCGGATCAAGCGCTACTACCTTTCCGAATAGCTCGATGGATTGCTGCGTCTCTCCTGCCTGCTTCGCAATAATGCCCAGCAGATACAATGAGTCGGCCAAGTTGGGATCGAGACGCACGGCCTCTTCGAGCTCGGGTTTGGCCTCAGGGTTGCGCCGAAGATCGACCAGGACCCTTCCCTTGTTATAATGCGCGGCCGCAGCATCCGGAGCGAGTCGTACGGCTTGTGTGAATTCCGTCAGGGCGCCATCGAGATCAAATTGGTCCGCGAGGGCGATGCCGAGATTCAGATGCGCGTCCGCCGACTGGGCATCCAGCTCGATGACTTTGCGAAAATCCGCGATGGCTTCGCTTCGCTGATCTAAACGGGCGAGGACCATGGCCCGAGAGGTGAGCGCCTTGGTGTTGTTCGGATCAAGGCGCAAGGCGCTTTGAAGAGCCTGGCCTGCTTCCGCGAATTTCGACTGGCTGGCCAAGATGAGGCCGAGATTCACAAATGCCTGGGCGTATTGAGGATTGTTCTCCATCGCTTGCCGGAACAATTGCTCCGCTTCAGTGGACTTGCCCTGCTCGCCATACAGGACGCCGAGGTTGTTCTGCGCTTCCGCATATTGCGGATCAAGCGACGCTGCTTTCTTGAACTGTCTCTCGGCTTCTTCCATCTGCCTAGCCTGAAGAGCGAGGAAACCGATTTGATTGTATAAGGGAGCGAACGCGGGATCGACGGCCACTCCTTGTTGCAGCGCATCACGCTCGCCCTGGTAGTCTCCCAGGCGATCCAGTGCCAAGCCAAGGTTGTAGTAAGTCCGCGCGTTTTTTGGATCGTCGACAATCACGTCGCGATACAACGCCACGGCGCGTTGCACCTGTCCGGTCTGCAAGTACTGATTCGCTTGATTTGCCTTTGTTTCGGCGATATTTTGGCTGATGCTTTCCTGTTTCCCTTTTTCGAAGGTCTGCAGCTCGGCGCGCGCTTGCTCTCGCTCTCCCATTGCCCGCAGCACGGCAGCCAGTTGAAAGCGCGCGTCGCTGGAGTCGGGTCTGAGTTTGAGAGCAATTTCCAGCTGCTTACGCGCTTCGGCCGTCTTTCCGAGCTTGGCCAGGACAAAACCGAGGTCGTACCGGCAATCGTAGTTGTCAGGTTTCAGCCCGACGGCTTGCCTGAGAGGAGCTTCCGCTTCGGCGTAATTCCCCAGCCCGCGCCGCACGACTCCCGAGAGATACAGCGCATCGAAGTCGCGCGGCTTCCGGCGCGCGTACTCTTGGATCAAAGGCAATGCAGCGGGGAATTCAGCCAGAATCACCAACGCCTGCACCAAGGAGACGCGAGCGACATCGTCATTCGGGTCAAGGCGCAGTGCTTCCCTGAACTCGTCGGCTCCTTCCCGATATCGATCTTGTTGCGTATAGACAATTCCGAGATTCAAGTGACCCAAAGAAGAAGAGGGCTGCTTCTCCACAATCCTCGAAAGGACTTGCAGAGCCTCATCATTGTTTCGATTTCGCGCGTACGCAATTGCCAGATTTAGTTCGAGGGCCGCGTCAGGCGGAGCATTTCGCAGGTAGGCGATGGCCGCCGAGTATCGCCTTTGATCGATCAGAGCTTTTGTCAGGCCATCGAGCGCAGGAACGTATCGCGCGTCAATCTTGAGGGCGGCCTTGAATTCATTGATCGCAGCATCGGTCTCATTCAATTGGCTGAGTGCGGTCCCCAATGCGGCGTGCGACTGTGGCAGTTCAGGCTTAAGACGTTCCGCGGCTCGGAATTCGCGAGCAGCGCGCCTCGCATCTCCGCTGTCGAGATACGCGAGCCCCAAGTTGTAATGCGCTTCCCACGAGCGGGGTTCGAGACGCAGCGCTGACTGAAACGCGGAAAGGGCGCAAGAAAACTGTTGGCGCTGTCCAAAGTACGCTCCCAGCGCATCGTAAACGGCCGCTGAAGGCTGCTTTGCCAGCGCGCGGTCCAGTTCCGCGGGACCTTTACAGATCTGTTCTTTTTGAGCCGCAACTACTCCGGAGCATGAGCCCTGAATGAGCAGAAGGAGCCAAAATATCGTCGAAGGCAACCTACCGGTGATGGCTCTGGCGAGCATCTCAGCGCTACTAGGCGTGCCGACCATCGAGCTCGCGAAGCTGCGGGCTCGAGCTAATGCACAAAACGCGGCGACCAAGAAAGTCCCAGGGACCCACACACATGACCGGACTAAACCTTTCCCGTCGCTTGACCTGCGGGTAAGCGATTTTTAAGATTTCCCTGATCCCTTCGCCTCTCCTGCGCGACTTGAAAAAGACGACCTCAGTTTTGTCAAACATTAGAACACCAGATTGTCAGATACTTGTCAATTGCGACAGAATGAAAAGAAATCGCGGCAACGGTGACGTAAGACCTCAGTGGACAACAATGATCGAAACGGAAAAGACTGGACACCAACGACGACGAGGTAAGAAAGCCTGGGCATACCGCACCATGGTCGCCTGCATGATTGCGACGGTGATCTTGGGTGTTTGTCGCACTTCGCGAGAACAAGGAGTGGCCACTGGCGGGACGGCAGTCCCGGCCCGGCCCCTGCCCCCTGGCATGAAGCCCCCGCTGGTTCGCTACGAGGACGTTGCCGCTCGAGCTGGTTTGACGGGCGTAAACGTCTCCGGAGCGGAGCGCGGAAAACAGTACATCGTGGAAACCACCGGAACCGGAGTCGCGATCTTTGACTACGATAACGACGGCCTTCCCGACATCTTTCTCGTGAATGGTGACCGGTGGGATGAAACTGCCCCCAAGCCAACACACTTTCTCTATCACAACTTGGGTGGCTTAAAGTTCGAAGACGTAACCGAGAAGGCCGGGCTGACTCACACGGGTTGGGGCCAGGGGGTCTGCGTCGGCGATATCGACAACGACGGATACGGGGATCTATTTATCACGCAGTGGGGGCAGAACGTCCTATACCATAATGTGGGGCACGGCGTTTTTCGCGACGAGACGAAGGCGCGTGGGCTCATTCAACCAAAGCCCAGATGGAGTACCGGCTGCGCCTTCTTCGATTTCAATCGCGACGGCTATCAGGATCTCGTTGTCGTTCACTACGTGGACTTCGACCTCAAGCAAACTCCCCGGCCCGGTGACCAGGCCCAATGTCAGTGGAAGGGGATGCCTGTCATATGCGGGCCTCGCGGATTGCCGGCGGAAACCATATCCTTGTACCAAAACGACGGCCGCGGAAATTTCACCGATGTCTCTGACCAAGTTCGTGTCACCGGGCCGAAGAATTGCTACGGTTTCACCGCGCTGATTTCGGATTTTGACAACGACGGCTGGCCCGACATCTACGTATCCTGCGATTCCACGCCAAATCTTTACTACCACAATCTTGCCGGCAAGCTCTTTGAGCAGATAGGCGCGCAAGCGGGCATCGCCTACAACGAAGACGGCCGCGAACAGGCAGGTATGGGCGTGACCGCGGGTGACTATGATCGCGATGGCCTGATGGACATTTTCAAGACCAATTTCGCTGACGACACGCACACACTTTATCGAAATCTCGGCGCAAATAACTTCGACGACGCTACTATCGCTTCGGGATTGGCGGTGAACACCAAGTATCTTGGATGGGGCACAGCATTCTTGGACGTGGACAACGACGGGTGGAAGGACCTGATCGTTGCCAACGGTCATGTCTATCCGGAAGTCGATACCGGCCATACAGGGGAAAAGTTCAAACAAAGACGGCTTCTTTATTGGAACCGTGGCGACGGTCAATTTTTTGATCTATCCGCGGCGAGTGGTCCAGGGATCTCCGACGAGCATTCCTCCCGAGGTCTGGCCGTCGGCGATTTGGACAATGACGGCCAACTGGAAATCGTCATAGTCAACATGAATGAGCCGCCTTCGCTGCTGAAGAACTTCGGCCCGAGCACCGGCAACTCCTTGATCGTACGATTGCTGACGGCCTCCGGGTCCGACGCGATCGGAGCTCGGGTCACACTTGCTTCGGGCGGCCGAAAACAGATCGATGAGGTCCGCAGCGGGGGTTCTTTCATCTCGCACAGCGACTTTCGGCTGCACTTCGGTCTTGCCAAGGCGACCGAAGCCGACCTGTCCGTGCGCTGGACTGACGGCAAGAGCGAAAGTTTTTCCAAGGTAGCGGCGGGTGAGATCGTGACGATCCAAGAGGGTAAGGGCATTGTTAGCAAGCAGCGATTTGTTTCGGCAAAGCCGTAATCCGAATCGAGCTCACGAGTGTCGTCGCGCTGGGTTGGCACATCGTAGGGAATACAGGCTTGTGTCTTAGCGGCCTGGCTCATGGACGGTGACAATCTGGTTCGCGTCCAGGGAATTCAGCCGCTGCACAATCCCGCTCGGCCATGTGATTTCAAGGAGTCGCACCCTTCTTGACGTTCCCAAGCCGAAGTGCACGCGTTTGTCGCTGGCCGAGAGATAGCTGCCGGCGGAGCTCGCAAAAGCGTACTGTTCGGGTCCTTCTTCCGGAACGATGCGGATTGCAGCTCCGAATCCATCTCGGTTGCTGACCGAACCGACAAGATGGATTAGCAGCCAGTGATTGGCGTTTCCGCCTTGATTGCGTAAAACAATTGCTGGCCCGTCATTGCAGTTGACCGCGATATCGATAAACCCATCGTTATCCAGGTCTCCGAAGGCCGCGCCTCGTGCCGATAGCGGCACCTGGAATGCTGCACCACTTTCATTCGATACGTTGCGGAACTTTCCCCCGGTGTTCTTCATTAGGAGCAGGGGTTCGCGGTATCGAAGGGAAGGGTCAGTCAGCTCGATGTTGTCCATCACGTGTCCCTGAGCGACGAAGACGTCGCGCCAGCCGTCGTTGTCGTAGTCCAGCATTTTCGTGCCCCAGCCGGAGTGTTGCATGGTGATGCCCGCAATTCCGCTAGAGTCGCTCACATCTTCAAAGCTCCCCTTGCTGCTCCGAAACAGCGCGTATCGTTGATTTGCGAGTGCATTGACGAAGACGTCCGGCCAGCCATCGTTGTCATAATCGGCGAAGTCGGCTCCCATTCCCGCGAAGGTCTTGCCGTCCTGATTGTAAGCAAGTCCGCTTTCCAGGGCCACTTCGGAGAAAGTACCGTTGCGGTTATTTCGAAAGAGCTGCTGCGGGAACGAGTCGTTGGCGACAAAGATGTCCGGCCATCCGTCGCGGTCGAAGTCGTTCATTGCAATTCCCAGCGCCTTTCCTGGAGACAATGCGACACCACACGACTTGGAAACGTCCGTGAAAGTACCGTTACCGTTGTTGTGGTAGACCAAGCAGGACACGGCGCTAAATTGGTCAGGATGGCAATAGGAACGATATCCCGGACGATGTAAGCCGCAGTAGACGCTTGTGGCGAAATCCCAATCAAGGTACCGCGTGACGATCAGGTCCAGCAAGCCGTCCCGATCATAATCCACGAAGCAAGCACCGGCGCACCACCCACTGCCGCCGACGCCAGCCTTGGCAGTAACGTCGGTAAACGTGCCATTTCCGTTGTTATGATACAGCGTGTTCCCTCCCAAGTTGGTGACCAGCAGATCGGTGTATCCATCGTTGTCGTAGTCTCCGGTGGCCACTCCCATACCGTAGGAATAACCGCGCAAGCCGGCGCTTTCCGTGACGTCGGTAAATGTGCCATCTCTGTTATTGCGATACATGCGGTTCCAAAACCGCGGATCGGACTTGTCGGGAGATGCTCCGCGAGGCATCGGATCGAGCAGCTTCGCGCCGTTCACGAAGAATAGATCCTGGTAACCATTATTGTCGTAGTCAAACATCGCCACACCCGCGCCCATGGATTCAGGCAGATACTTTTGACTGGTGCGACTAGCCTGATGTCTGAAGTGAATGCCAGACTTCGAAGTCGCATCAACAAAGTAGGGGAGGGGCTTGTGTTTGGCGGCCTGCGCGAGCGCCCGGGTTAGAGCGCCCGCTGCGAGGCTCAGGAGAAAAGATCGGCGATCCATCATCATCGGCTGAAAATTGCCTTAGTCTTTCCGCGGCGGTACCGGAGTTTGCCGGCTTAATCTCGCGTATTTTCCCGCTGACGCCGTGTCTCCCAGCCGAGTGTAGATTTGCTCGAGCAACACATACAGTTGAAGATCAATGATGATCCCCCTGGGATCACGAATGTTGGCCGCCCTCTCCGCATCTTCTCGCGCTTGCGCATAGTTCTTGACCCGCAAGTTCAGCTTGGCGCGTTCGTACCAGGGTGCTCGAATATCGGGCGCCAGCTCCACTGCGCGGTCCAGATGTCGCTTGCTGGCAGGCAGGTCGTTGCGCTTCATCAGAAATCGTCCGTAGTTATAGTCCAGAAAACTGTCGAAATGAGGGCCAGGTTGGTTCGCCGCCAAGCCTTTCTGATAGGCGAGATCGGCGCGTTCCACCTCGCCGAGAGGCTCCAAATCCAGAGCCAGATAATCCCAAGCCTGTGCATTGCTCGGATCCATTTCAACCACCTTCTCGAAATGTGACACCGCGTCTGCTAACCGCTTGGCGCGATCGTAGATCGTAGCGAGCTGAAACTGCGCCCGGGCATTCCGCGGGTCAAGCTGACAGGCCTTCTCGAGCAATTCCATGCCCTGCTGCGGCTGCCCTTTCATGTCAAGGATTTCCCCGCGCACGGCCAGCGCCACCGCATCGTTAGGGTCCACCTCCAGGGCCTGCGCTGAAAGATCATCGGCCCGCTGATATTGGCCGTGTTCCAGCAGAAAACGCGCGTGATACGAGTAAGCGTTCCCCACGGTCGGAGCGAGATTCGCATAGCGGACGAAGGTGTCTTCGGCTTCCGCCGTCGCGCCCTTTGCGTCCGCTATCCGAGCGTGTGCCAGAATCGCCTCCGGGCACTCGGGGTGCGTGTGTTCCATTTCTTGGAGCATTTGTTCGGCGGCACGGGAATTCCCCGCAGCGAGTTCTTTCCGGATCGAGGCCAGCTGCTGCTCGGCGCCGCTGCAAGGTGTCGCACGCACCTGCGAGGGAGTGCAGGGTAGCAGGACAAGAAGCATCGTCGCTGTCCGCATTCTCCTGCTACCTTTCCGTGATCTTCAAGACTTGATCGGTCTTAACGTTTCTCAAGAGCTGCAGCGTTCCGCTAGGCCAGCGCAGCTCAATTTCCTTGATGATGCTATCGCGCCCCAGCCCAAAGTGTACGCGCTTGTCGGACGAACTCGCATAACTACCCGCCGTTGTAACCTCGTTGTACTGGACCAGGCCGGATTCTGCAGTCAACTTGATCCGCGTCCCGATTCCATCGCGGTTGCTCTTGGTGCCCACAGTTTCGATCGCGATCCAATGATTACCGCCCGTCGAGGTATTGTAAAGAAGCTCGGCCGGGCTTCCGATCGCTGATACCACAACGTCAACCTTTCCATCATTGTTGAGGTCTCCAAACGCTGCACCCCGGTGGGCTGCGCGCAATCTCATGGCGGGTCCCGCTTCGACGCTTACGTCTCGGAACGTTGCGTTTCGCAAGTTTTGGAAGACGCCATTCGGCTGCCGGTATTGCTGCTGCGGGTTCACGTCCGCGTTTTCACTGACGTGCGAGTTCGCGCTGAACAGATCCTTGTAGCCATCATTATCGAGATCATAGATTCCCGCACCCCACCCGCTCATCTTGAAGCTGGCAAATCCGATGCCGGATTCGTAAGTAGCCATCGTGAAGATCCCATGATCTTCGTTGCGAAACAGGGGGAATGTTTCACCGCCAAGAGCAGTCACGAAGAGGCCAGGCCTCCCGCTGTTGCTCCAGTCGCGAAAGTCTGCTCCCATGCTCGACACGGGAACTCCGTCGTCTGTGTACGCGACGAACGATTCGACACCAACTTCGTCGAATCCCTGCCCGCGCCGGTTCTTGAACAGAAAGTTTCTTTCGTTGTCGTTGGCGACGAAAATATCGGTCCATCCGTCTCCATCATAGTCGGCAATAGCGACGCCCATCCCCTTGCCGACGTGCCTCGCGATGCCCGTAGCCTCGGAAACGTCCGTGAAGGTCCCGTCGCCATTGTTGTGGTACAGGATGTTTGGCTCTCCCTTGTATAGCGACGGCGGGCACGACAAACGCCTACCCTGCGGACCACACACGCGTGAATTCTCAGGAGACCAGTCCAGATAATTTGTCACCAAGAGATCGAGGAGGCCGTCGTTGTCGTAGTCTATCCACGCGGCAGACACCGACCAGAGTTTCCTTCCATCGGAAATCCCAGCCACTCCTGCTTTCTGCGTTACGTCTGTGAACGTGCCGTCCTTGTTGTTATGATACAAGATGTTGCGATTCACTCCGGTGAGGTAGAGATCGACCCATCCGTCGTTGTCGTAGTCCGCCGCGGCAGCCCCCATGCTGTACCCTTCGCCTGCCACTCCCGCGTGTTCCGTCACGTCCGTGAAGGTTCCATCGCGGTTATTGTGGTAGAGCCGGTTGGAAAATGTGGGGTTGCTCTTGCTTAAGCTGGGAATGCTGGCGCCGTTGGTAAAGAAAAGATCCAGATAGCCATCATTGTCGTAGTCCAACAAAGCCACGCCACCCAACGTGCTGTCGATGATGGGCTTGTCATCGGTAGTGCCATTATTCAGGATAAACGTGACGCCGGATTGCGCTTGGCGGTTCTCGAAACGAATTCGCGATTGCTCGTTGGGTTTCGAGGAAACCAGCAAGGCAGCGCCAAGGGTGCAAGCAAAGGCCGATGTCATGCCGACAAGAGTAGTCGGCCGTAGCACACCAGTCATTTTGGCCGCCCTTCGGACTTGGCGCGGATGAGCATCTGCCGCATGAACGAATCTTGCGGAAAGGTTTGAACATATCGTTCCAGCGCGGCTTCTGCCCGCGCATATTGCTTTGCCTCAATAAATCGGAGCACCAGGGTTTTTTGGAACACAGCGTTGAAAGGGTCCAGTTCGACGGCCTTTTCGAGCGACGTGATCGCCTCATTCTGCCGGCCAAGCTTCACTTGTGCTTCTGCGAGATCTGCGTAAGTGGTGGCTTGCGGCGGACCAATCTCCAGGGAATGCCGCAGATGGTCGGCTGCTTCCTTAGCCTTGTCATCGAGCAAAGCCCTTCGTCCCAAGGAAGCCTGCACCAGCGCATTTTCTGGCTGGGAGCGTTCCAGCTCCGCCAGTAACGTCAGGTACCGTCCTCGATATTCAGGTGCCTTGTCCATCAGTTCGCCGTATGCCTGCAGCAACGTCAAACTCGGAGACGCTGCGTCCTTTTGCCCCGGAACTGCGCTGAGATGGATCAGGTCCGGCATCGCCGAAGTAGTTTGATGAAAAGCGACTTCAGGCAGTGGTTCGTCGGGTCGGGCCATAATGCGGTGGCTCGTCACGCTGGAGTGCAAAATTACGCCGACGTCGCGTTTCGGCATGTGGCAACCTGCGCAATCGTTCGGAGGTTTCTGATTCTGGCGGATGCTCAAGGGAAGTTTGCAACTCTTGTCCGTGTGGCAGGTAGCGCACTTCCGGGCGAAGTACGCAGGAGCTTCCATGCGCGAAGGCTGCACGTGAGGATCGTGGCAAGTGATGCAGCTGAGGCCACGGCCGCTGCTCCGATAGCACTTACTGAGAATCATGGAGTAGTAGTGTTCGACGTGGTCCGACGGGGAAGGCGATTCGCGTTTCGGCGGCACCAGAAAGATCGACAAAGTGTCGTCCAAAGGCTCTCCTGCACGGAAGTCTCGGTAGTCCTTGTTCGGCTTTAGCACCCGCACATCGCCGGTTTGATGGCAGAACATGCAAATGTTGTCGGCCAGCGCTGGTGTTAGCTTGGCGGGGTTGACGATGGATGCGCGCCCCGTACGCGCCGCCCGCTTTTCCCCACTCATCTCGCGGACGTGCCGTTGTCCGGGACCGTGACAGTTCTCGCAGCCGATCGCAGGTTCCACGAACGCCGGATCCTGGAACCGGCCGTTCCCCCCAGCCACAGGCATCGCCTGTCCGCTGTGACACGCGACGCACCCTGCCAGGATCGGGCGATTGAATCCGTAGTTTCCGTACTCGTATCCTGGTGAGAGCCCCCAAGTCCCAATTTTTGAATAGAACGAAAGCGGAGCCTGGAACAAATACGTACCATTTGTCGTCACTCCCGCGAAACCATTAGCTCCCGAGCCCATGATCCATTCGATTTCGTGAGTCTCATGGAATGACTCGTTCCCCCCATCTTCAGTGGCGTATTGGCTCTGAAATAGCTTTCCCTCACGGGCGAAAACCTCAAAATGCAGGTTGAGTTTCTCGTCGTGCGCTGTTGCCGAAGTCACCAAGTTCGGGAGTAGTGCGGGCGTGACACGCGTCATCGAGCGCCCCATGCCGGTCTTGGAGAATTTGTTGTAAATATTCTGGTGACACGGCATGCAGGTTCGCGATCCCACGAATCCCTCTTGCATCGCCTCATCTGCGTTGTCGTGGGTGCTTGTCCCCGGCGATTTGACTTGTGGCAGTCTGTGACCTTGCCCGGAAAAGAGCCCCAGAAAAAACGCGATCCCAGCGATGGCCGGAATTGCACGCCGCCGGAAACAGGTAGCTCGGCAGTTAGCAGGAGAATTGTCGGCACCCATCAACAGACCCCTTCAGAGAGTCGCATTGTCAGGCTCGCAAACCAACGGCGCAAGAGTCATTTAGGGCGACTAGCCAGAGCCCTCCGCAATCCGGGAGCGGGCACTTGTCACTTCAGAGGCCGCATAGACTGTAGACCTCACAGAGCCATTTAGAGCGCTCAGTGTTATGATAAGAGCGCCTATAATGCCACATATTACTAGCATTGGTCCATAATATGCCTCTATGAGCATTCATTGAACAAAAAACCGCTTGACAAGCATTAGTGTTTTTATATATAGGATACCCGCATTCGACGGTGTGGTAGATGTTTCTTCTATGTGAGATGGGGGGTACGATGCGCTCATCCAACAAGTGGACTTTGACTCCGTTTGGCTTCCTCGCACTCTTCATAATTACACTCTTGCTGTCACCCGGTTCTGCCAACGCCCAGCTCTCGGCAGGTTCTGTCACGGGAGTTGTCCGAGACGCCACCGGATCAGTAGTTGCACACGCCTCAGTCGTGTTGCGCAACGTCGACACCACGATCCAGCACACGACCGTCTCCAATGACGCCGGCAACTACGTTTTCCTCAACTTAGGTCCCGGTAGGTATGTTCTCGAAGCGAGCGCTGCTGGTTTCGCTACCAAGCGCGTCGATGAGTTCGTTCTGGCGGTGAACCAAACCGCCTCGATAGACATTTCTTTGCAGGTCGGATCCCAGTCAGAGGTAGTCACCATTTCCGCGGAAACGGAGCAACTTGACGTAGCGTCAGCGGATTTGGGCACGGTCATTGCCACGAAACAGGTCAACGACCTTCCTCTCAACGGCCGCAACTTTACTCAGCTTTTGTCGTTGACTCCAGGTGTGGCGCCCGTCAGCGTCGCGCAAAACAGTATGGGGGGCCGAGCAGGAGGTTTCGGTGCCCCTATTTCCGTGGGCTCGGCATTCATCTTTCCCGCCGTTAATGGTCAGACGAATCGTAGCAACTTCTTTCTCACCGACGGCTTAAACAACTTCGGGACTTTCCAAAGCACTTATGCAGTGCCACCCATCGTCGACGCCATACAGGAATTCAAGGTCGTCTCGCACACCGACAGTGCCGAGTTCGGTTCCGTGCTGGGCGGGGTGGTAAACGTGGTCACGAAGTCCGGCGGCAACTACTATCACGGTGCAGGCTGGGAATACGTTCGCAACACGGCCTTCGATGCGCGCAACACCTTTCTGTCAAGTGTCACGCCGTTCAGGCAGAATCAGTTTGGCGCTTCCTTCGGCGGCCCGGTATGGATTCCCAAGCTCTACAGCGGCAAGAACAAGACATTTTTCTATTTCGCCTACCAGGGATTCCGCTACACGCAAAATAGCGACTCGCTCTTGAAGGTTCCCACGGCTGCGCAGTTAGCGGGCGATGAGAGTGACTTTCCGACGCAAATCTACAACCCCTTCTCAACTCGGCCCGATCCCGCGCACCCCGGTAAGTTCATTCGCGATCCGTTCCCCGGAAATAAGATTCCGTCTAACCTCATTGATCCTCGCATGGTGGCCTTTGTCCATGCCGTGCTTCCTCCAGCGGGCCCGGTGCTGGACAGCACCGGGGATAACGCCATTGACACCACTCCCAATCACCAGACTCAGAACGAGTACAACGTTCGGATCGACCAGAATTTCGGAGAGAAGAACACGGTGTTTTTCAGGTACAGTGCAATCAACAGCTTGCTGACTGCCGCCGGCGGCCTTCCAGGCTTGGTCAAGCAGGGGTCAATTCCCGGCCGAAACTGGGGCGCCAGTTACGCGCATATTTTCAACCCAAGTCTCGTGCTTCAGGTTCAGTACACGCGCACCACGGACCAAGACAACTCAGCGACCCGCTTCCTGAACCCACCCGCGGGCTTGACCTCTACGGTTGGTTTTTCCAGTAGCTTCGTCGGCGGATTCGCCGCGGCTGGAGGCGGCACCCTGATTCCCAGTCCCGGAATCAGCGGCTATGCCAGCGGCGGGGAGAACATCACCAACGTTCCCAAGGCGACTGACAGTCATCAGGTTAGCGGAAATCTGACAAAAATCGTTCGCAATCA
>Ga0137415_10002190_pt1 | contig 19454 bp, 14 predicted proteins | sample CZODoug3_1_1_16f_FD_183082 | JGI IMG/M metagenome (GOLD analysis project Ga0137415, IMG submission 183082) | Vadose zone soil fungal communities from Angelo Coast Range Reserve, California, USA - CZODoug3_1_1_16fungal (Hybrid Assembly) | ecosystem: Environmental > Terrestrial > Soil > Vadose...
GAAACAGCCCACCGACCCCACCCGTCTCGTCGCGAATGGGACTGAATGAGAAGGTGAAGAACGTTTCCTCGAGATACCCATGGCGATCGAGGAACATCCGCTGATTCTCAAGAAATGAGGTCTCACCTGCGAGCGCGCGTTCAAATGCCTCGCCGATGACCGGCCACGCTGAGGCCCAGCACACACTGAAGTCCTGGCCCATGGCACGCGGATGCTTGCCGCCGCAGATAGTCCAGTAACCATCGTTATAGATCTGAACGTGGTGAGGGCCCCAGGCGAGGGAGATGGGGAAGTTGGAGGCGAGACACAGACTTACCGTCGTGCGCAGGCTCTGCGGCCAGGACTCAATCGGGCCGAGCGGGGTTTGCGACCAGTCCTTTGACCGCACGAGGCTGCCCATCTCGCCGCCGCCGGCAAGCCAATCTGCGGCGGGCGCCTCCTTGTCGACAGGTCGAAGCACCGAAGTCGGGTTCCTCATACTCTCACTGCGTGTTGCGCGTCACCCTCTGTCTCGCTCGGCTGAAGTCCGACACTACTAGCCGAATCGCCGGGGATTGTCCGTGAGCCCGTCCGCAGCCCGGGCGACTGAGGATAGCCGGGCGCCGGGTGTCCGGGCTCAACCTTGCCTGCGTCAGGGAGCCTGAGGGGCGCTCATGCGGACTCGACCAACGCGTCTGCCGGATCCGCGGGGGGTACGAGCTTGGCGAGGGCGGCCCGCAGTTCCCCGAGGCGCGGGGGCTTGCTGAGCACCCGGTCGACGTGCGCCGGGATGTCGTTCTCGGCCAGCAGCCGCTTGCCCCAGCCGGTCAGCATGATGACCGGGGTGCGGGCCGAGGCCGCCTTGATCGAGGCTGCGACTTTGCGGCCATCCACGTAGGGCATGCCCAGATCGGTGATGACGATGGAGAACGGCGGGCCGTGCGCGAGCGCGGCCGCGAAGGCCTCGATCCCCTGCTGGCCCCCCTCAGCCACCGTGACGACATGGCCATCCTGCTCGAGGATGTCGCGCAGGGATTTGATCAGCATCGGATCATCATCGACCAGCAGAATCCGCAGTCGCCGGACAATGGGTTGCAGGGCCGTTCCGGCGGCCAGGGGCACCGCGACCTCATCAGCGGCGGCAAAGCTCAGCCGCACGGTGGTGCCGCGCCCCACGGCGCTGTCGATGTCCAGCTCGGCGCTATGACGCTGCACCATGCCATACACCATCGCCAGCCCCAGGCCCGTGCCGCGCTCGCCCTTGGTGGTGTAGAAGGGCTCAAGACAGCGCCGCCGGGTCTCCTCGTCCATGCCGATGCCGGTATCGGCGACCTCCAGCTGCACATAGCGCGTGACATCGTCAGCGCCGCGGCTGCCGCTGGTGAGGAGGCGGGTGCGCAGGGTGAGAGTGCCGCCCTCGGGCATGGCATCCACGGCATTGAAAATGAGATTGGTGAGGGCGTCGCGCAGCTCCACTTCCGCGCCCATGATCTGCGGCAGCTCCTCGGTGAGCTCGGTTCGCAATTGAATGACCACGCCGCGCTGCTGGGGCAGATCGCTCCAGCGCGCTCGCGTGAGGTTGATGACCTGCTCGAGCACGCGATTGCACGCCACCCGGGAGAGCACCATCTCGGTCTCGCGCGGTCTATAGAACTCGCGCATGCGCGAGACGGTCTCGGCGACGTCTTCGATGGCAATTTGAATGGTGGTCAGACAGCTGCGCGCGCGCTCACTCAAACCCGGCTCGCGTTCCAGCAGTGACTCGGTGTACAGCGCCGCCGGGGAGATCGCGTTGTTGATATCGTGTGCGATGCCGCTCGCCATCTCCCCCAGCGCCCGCAACCGCTCCTGCTGCAGGATCGCCTGTTGCGACTGGCGTAGATCGTCGTAGGCGCGCTGCAGTTCCCCGTACAGCTGGGCCTGATGCGCCGCCAGCGCTACGTGCTCGCTCAGCTGCCGCAGAAACTCGCAATCGGTGCTGCTGAAGGAGTCAGGCTCGCGACGTGCCGCCACCAGCACTCCGAAGACCTGACTTTCCACCAGCAGCGGCGCGACCACGAGCGCCCGTACGCCCGCCTGAGCAAACCGCTGCGGAAAGGCAAACTGGATCTCGCGCGTATCCGGCTCGTGGACCAACTCGCCCGAGACACAGCGTGCGAGTCCGTTCTGATCGATCGGGACCTGGCCGGATTCGGCCAACCCGAGGCTCACAGCGAGCGCCGCGCTCCGCGAATCGATGACGGCAATGGACAGCGCTGCGGCGCTCGCGTCATAAACGCACATGCAGGCAAAATCGAGCGGCAGATCGTCCCCGAGGTGGTGCAGCACCACTCTGAACACGCTCTGCAGATCGTGCCGCTCCCCGGTCGCGCGGGTGATCCGGTGCAGCAGGTCGAGACGGCTCAGCTGACTGCGCAGTTTCGTCTGATCGCCCTCAATGCGTGTCAACATGTGATTGAACGCATCGGTGAGAATCCCGAACTCGTAACCGTGCGGCCGGGTCGCCCGCACCGAGTAGTCGCGGTGCTCGGACACCCTCTGGGCCGTCTTGGCGAGCGCCAGGATCGGTCTGGAGATCAGTTCCTGCAGGCGTCTTGAGATCAGATAGGCCGCGATACAGCAGACCAGCAAGATCACCGCGCCGATGGTCATGAACAGTTGAAAATGCTCGTATATCTCACCCAGATCGGACTCCAGGTACAGGGTGCCCATCCGCCGGCTGCCCTGCACGACCGGCTGAACGCCGGTGAGCAGACCGCGCTCGAAGCGGTAGCCATCCGCGCGCAGCGGTTGCACCTTCGAGGCGCGCGGGTCGCGGTCGGGATACGATGCGATCAGCTGTCCATCGCGCTGGTAGAGGCGTGCGGCGACGACGTGAGGCTGCGCCTTGAAAGCCGCCAGCACCTCGCGCGCATCGTCCGGATTGTCGAACGCCAGGGCCGCGGTGCTGTTCGCCGCGATGGCCTCCCCCAGGATCTTGACGTTGCGCACCATCAGCTGCCGAAAGGTCACGTATTCATAAGCGATGAACGCGGCGGTCGTGATCAACATCACCGCTCCGCACGCCAGCAGAATCACGGTCATCAGTGTGTGACGTATCGGTCGTGCTTGCGCAGACATGACTTCAGCTCCCCGATCCCACGATCTCGGCCGGACGCAGCAACTTCGAGCTGATCGTCAGGTTGCTCGCCTTGGTGGCCTGCAGATCGATGCGCAGTCGAATTCTCTTCTCCTGCCTGACGAGCGCAATCATCACTCCATGCAACGCAGGCGAATCAGCATCAGTCACGGTCAGAATGCTGCGACCCCTGAGTGCCGCCAGAATGCCCTCCAGTTGCGGCAGCTCTGATGCAGCGATGAACAGGATCTGACAGTCGCGGACCTCCCCGACGTTGTGATAACGCACCACCTCCAGCGGATGCCCGTTGGCTGTTTCTCCGCGCACGACCTCATCGAGAGCGGCTCCGAAGGGATCCTTCCCCAGTACGCCGATGACAAACGGCGCACTCTCGCGGGGTAGCGCCGCCGGCGGCCATTCGACGAATTGCGCGAAGTTGAACAGAAACACCGCCTTCAGCTGATACTCGGAGACCGGCTGCGCCGCGCCAAGCAAGCCACCGGCGATGAGAAGCAGCGCGAGCCGGCGCCACAGACGGCGCGTCGCGATGTTTCTCAGTAACCCCATGTGATCCTGGCAAACAGGCTACGCCCGATCTGCTCGCGCGTCGGTGATGGGAAGCCGTACTCGGTGTGATAGGCGTGCAACAGATTGCGGCCCATGAGGGACAGCTCGAGGCTCCTGGTGGCGTGCCAGGCAATTCCCGAGTCGAGCTCGAAGTAGCTCGGCACGATTCCCACCACTGGACCGCCGGCAGGCCCGTTATTGATGTGCAGCGCATCCACCCAGCGCAGTGCGGCATCGAGCGTCATGCCACCCGACAGATCCATGCTGCTGCGCAGCGCCACCTGCTGCTGCGGATCGGCAGTCTCGTTGGTCGCGCCGGTGGCATCGACCTCTCCGGGCCTGACACCGATGTGCTCCTGCAACAGGTCATAGCCGGCGTGCAACCGCCACCACTCGAGCATCTGATACGAAGCGCTGATCTCGAGCCCGTGAGTCTCGCCCTCGAGATTGTTCTGAAAGAAGATCGGATACGGGAAGACGTACACGGCCGTGGTGGGAGTCGCCGTAGTGCTGCGCACGTGGTGGTAGTCATTGTAGAACGCGGAGACGGAAGCCGCGAGCTTCGGCCCGATTGCGGCTCGATAACCCACTTCGTAGGCGAGCAACGTCTCGGACACGAAGTCCGGACTTCCTTTGAGATAGGTGGTCGGAAACTGAAACGGCGGCGGGGGGTTGATCAGGCCGCTGGGCACCAACAGGTCCCGGTCGTAGCGCGATGGCGTGCGCACCGCCCGCGATATCGCGCCCCAGAGAAGTTGTGTGGATTGCAGGTTCCATTGCAGACGCGCGCTCGGCTCGAACTCGACGCCGGTGTAGTCGTTGTGCTCGAGCTTCGAGCCGACTGTGAGATACACGCTTCGCGCGAGCATGATCTCGTCCTGCGCGAATGCGCTGTACAGGCTCTGGTTGAGAGCGGTAGGCGTGAAACGCACGATCGAAAGATCCTCATCGGACTCGCGGGTCGCGCGGTAGCCGAGACCCCAGGTGAGCTTGTGGCGCGTACCCCAGGCAAAATGGTACTGAAAATCCAGGTCGTAGGTATCCAGATCGTCCTTCAGCGAGGCGGCGGGAAAGCCGCTGAAGAAGGGAGGAGCCGCTGGACTGGCGGCAAACGGTTGCGACAGGTAGGTGTGGTCGTAGTAGATCTGCAGGCTCATCGACGCTCCGCCCGGCGTCTCATGCGTCCAGCGGCCCAGGATATTGCCGCCCGACAGACTGGCGCCGCCGGTGGCCACCACGTCTTCTGCGACGCTGTAGAAGTCGCCCTGTACGGTCAGGCGGTTTGGCGCGGAAGGCTCGCTATCCAGGCGAAAACCCCCGCGACCAACGTGCCACGAATCATCCGCGCTCGTGCCGGCGGTGGTGACTTCCCGGTCGAGGCCGGTGTATTTGCCGTAAGCACGAAAGTAGACTCCGGGCGCGAGCGTGGTGCCGAAGCGAATGCCCGCCTGTTCCTGCAGCTCGTTGCCTCCCGCTGCGAGCGCGTACAGCCCTTGAGTGTCTTGAGCGGCCCTGGTGATGATGTTGATCACACCATTTACCGCGTTGGCTCCCCACAGCGTGCCGCCCGGCCCGCTGATGACCTCGATCCGCTCGATATCCGCGAGCAGGCAGTCCTGCACGTTCCACAAAACACCGCCATAGAGCGGCGTGTACACCGCCCGACCATCGACGAGCACCAGCAGCTTGTTGGCGAGGTTGGCGTTGAATCCGCGGGCACTGATCGCCCAGTCATGCGCATTGATCTGCGCCACCTGCAGATTGTCCGCCAGTCGCAAGACTTCCGGAATGCTCGAGGCTCCGGAGCGGCGGATGTCGCCGGCCGTGATCACCTGAATGGCGGCCGCGGCCTGCAGCAGTCTTTGCGGCTCCTTGGCGACCGAGGTCACGTCGAGATTCATCAGGTCTTCGATGCTCAGTCGCTTCAAGTCGCCCGCGGTTGGCGGGTCGACCTGTGCGCCGGCAGACGCCCGGCCGCTGCCCATGGCTCCAAGCAATGCGCATGTCAGCAGGAATGCAGCGCTGCGGCGAGCGCGTGTGCTGCCTGCACCATCATTCATGAGGAACAAGCGCCAGTTACGCGCCACGGGCATCAGTTGCCTCCTGGGCCGGTGGTTGCTCGCGCCCTTCACAGCCGACGCAAAATACGTTCTGTGCAGCACCCCTACCGAGGATTACGTCACATGCACCGCAGCCTATGGCGAACCGAGTGTGACCGGTGTCTCAAGGGCTGCGCGTTGATCTTGCGAGCGGCGCGGGTTGACCGTGAGGCGCTCGGATGATAAGGAGGCCGCACCACAGGCGCTGCTTCGCAATCAGGACCCGCGATGGATATCGATGCAATTGCGATACGTGGCCTCGACCGCGAAACCGTGCGACGACTCTCACGCCGATCGGATGCTCGCGGCTTCCTGCAGCTCGCGCTCCATACGGGGACGCTGTGCGTGACCGGACTTGTGGTTTGGGCGAGTCGCGGCCACCTGTGGCTTGTGCCCGCGCTGGTCCTGCACGGGGTCGTTCTCAGTTTTCTGTTCTGTGCGCTGCACGAGAGCATCCATCGAACCGCTTTCGCGAGTCGCTGGCCCAACGAAGTGCTCGCGTGGATATGCGCGGCCCTGCTGATGTTGCCGCGCGAATATTTTCGGTTCTTCCATTTCGCCCATCACCGCTTCACGCAGGACCCGGCGCGAGATCCGGAGTTGGCACAGCCGCGTCCCTCCACGCTGGCGTCCTATCTTTGGCATGTCTCGGGCCTGCCGTACTGGTACGATCGAGTGACCGTGACACTGCGCCATGCGCTGACGGGGCGGGCGGCGGAGCCGTTCATACCGCCGGAGAAATCCTCGCTCATCGTGCGCGAAGCGCGCACTCTGTGGGGCTGTTATCTTTGCGTGATAGTCGCCTCGCTCTACTTGCGGCGTGCCGATGCGCTCGTCTATTGGGTAGTGCCGGCGATTCTCGGGCAGCCGTTCCTGCGCCTGTTCCTTTTATCCGAGCACGCTGGCTGCGCGTTCGTTGAGGACATGCTCGCCAATACCCGCACAACCTACACCAATGCCGCGGTTCTGCTGCTCGCCTGGCGGATGCCCTACCATGCCGAGCACCACTGCTTCCCATCCGTGCCGTTTCACGCGCTCGTGAAGCTCAATGCACTGATTGGAGAGCGCACGCAGGTGAGGGCTCGGGGCTATGTCGCCCTGCACCGCCAGCTGCTGCGACAACTTCACTCCCGAACCGCCGTCGTGGAGTCGCGCTACCCGCCCCCGAACTTGTAGGAGAATCGCAATCCCAGCGTGCGGGGACGATTGATGGTATTCATCTTGACGAATTCGGCGTAGGAAGCGGACAGGATTGCGCGCGTGTCCGTGAAGTTCTCGGCGTAGAGCTGTGTGGTCCAGGGTCCCGTCCCGATCCCGGCCGAGGCATCGTAGATGGTGAATCCAGGATCGTCGAAATTCGTCGGCACGCCCTGCAGTGTCGTTTGCTGCGGGTTTGCCGTGGCGTACGAGTGCGCCTGATGGGTAGCGCCGATCTGAACGAACGCGTCGTAATCGGTGAGCCGGAAATCGTAGCGAGCGCGCAGATTGCCTTCGAACGGGGGCGACAGCGCGAGCGGCTGGCCGAGCTGACCGAAGGGGTTCACGACGTTGGTGATCGGCTGTCCGTTGGTGCCGATCAGAGTCAGGTTCTTCACGTTCTCGCTGCTGTTCCATGCGGCCGAGCCGGTCACGGTGAGCCCGCCGGCGACTCGCCACAGGAGCTGCGTTTCGGCACCCCGCACCCGGTAATTGGGGCCATTGGTGGTGAACACCAGATTCCCCGTCACGCTCGGATCGAAGATACTGAGCTGGACGTTGTCCCAGTTCTCCTGGTAGACGGCGCCGTTGAACTGCAGGTGATGATCGAGCCACTCGGTCTTCCAGCCGAGCTCATTGTTGGTGAGCGTATCGGGGTCGTAGGCAATCGGGGGCTGCCAGACCCCGAACAGCGGTGAGGTCGACTTGATCACCGCCTGGGCACGATTGAACCCCCCCGGGCGGAAGCCCTGCGACCAGGTGTAGTAGGCCATGACCTCGGGAGTGACGTGCCAGGTGAGATTGGCGCGGCTGCGGGTGCCGACGTAGGTCTTGCGCAGATGCTTGGCATCGAGGTTGTTCAGGTTGCTGAGCACACCGGTCGCGACCGTGCTTACGCACGGATTCGGCGGCACGTAGCCGTCAAACGGACCGTTGATCTCGCAACCGAAACTGCCGACGTTGGATCCCAGCTCGAAGCCGCGGATGTCGTACCAGCGCGTTCCGCCAGTCACCGTCAGAACCTTGGGGACGATGTCGAAATCGATCGAGGTGAAGGCGGCAGTTTGCTCGTAGCCGCGCGTGATGTCGTCGAAGAACACGTCCCCGGGCAGCCGCACATTGGGGTTGTTGGAGGTGACGGGATGGTTCGTCAGAGTGTTCGGATCGATGCTCGGCGGGCCGATCGGGTAGAAGTTCGGGCTCGTGCCGTAATGCCAGTCCGCCTGCTCGTGAATCCGGTACTGATCCCAGAACGCGCCCACCAGGCCGCGCAGGCGCCAGTCACCGGGGGTGCTGAGCCGCAATTCGTGGCTCTGATGCGTGGTGGTCTGGTGGTCGGTCCAGAAGATGTGGGGAGAGTAGCAGTAGCCCGGAGACACCCCTTGCCCGGGATAGGTGTTTGACTGGGTGAAAGGCCCGGGGGTGGGGACGATGGTATTGCCGCCGGGCGTGCTCACCGTCGTAAACGGGTAGCCGGGATAATTGCATTGATAGTAGCCCGCGTACGTGGCGCGCGAGTAGTTGGTGTAGTCCTGCAACTGGTCGATGTTGCGGTCCAGGTACGCACCGGCATAGACCAGCCGCAGCGCCGCGATACGGCCATCGAGCGTCCACGCGGTGTTCTCGAACTTGTCCTTGTTGTAGCTCGGGCCGAACTGCTCGACGGCAAGGTCGGGCAGCGGTGTCCCGAGACCGTCGTACTGCTCCGCCCAGAAGACCCCTTCGGCATCCAGGTCCTGGTAGGACTGGGTGATCAGCGCCTTCCAGTCGTCGTTGATCTGATACAGCAGCTCTGCCCGCCCGCCCTGGTACGTGACCGGGTTGATCGCGTTCGCCACACTGCCTGAGTTGTTGATCGGCCCGCTGTTCGGCGGCACGACGCCGCCGAAGTAATTAACCACCACCCTGTCGGTCGATGCACGCGAGAACGTCGACGGTAGATTGTTGATGTAGCCGCCGCGTGAGTCGTTGTAAATCACCGCGCGCACCGCCAGGCGGTCCTGCACCAGGGGCAGGTTGATGATGGCGTCCACGGCGCTGCTCGGATCACCATGTGCGGTGACCCCGTAGCTCGCATCGACAGTGGCCTCGGTGACGTTCAGCTTGGGCCTGTTGGTGATGTAGCGGAGCACGCCGGCCTCGGCCCCGGCGCCGAACAGTGTGCCCTGTGGACCTTCGAGCACTTCGATGCGCTCCAGATCCACGGCGTACACGTCCAGGTTGCGGCCCGGGATCTCCCCGGCCTGATCATCCAGATAGACCGCAACGTTCGGGAAGCTCTCGGTGGCGCCCGACCCCTGCGTGCCACCCGAGCCGCCCACCGAGAGGCCGCGCATGTTGATGTCGCCCTGGCCGGGCCCGAAGCTCGTGGCGGTCACATTGGGAAGGTATTTCACGAAATCGTCGAAAGTCTGGACATTCAGTTGCTTCAACGTCTCGGCGGTCAACGCCTGAATGGTGATCGGCACATTTTGCAGGTTCTCTTCCCGGCGGTTGGCGGTGACGATGACTTCCTGCAGGGCACCTGCAGCCGTGGTACTGGGTGCGGCGTCCGCGTGTGCGGCCTGAGCGGCGTGGGCGCTCAGGATGGTTGCAACCGCGCGCGACAATCGGGTGTTGGTTTTGGTCATCGCGTTTCCCCTCCGTCACGCGCGTTGTTATGCGGATTTCGGCGTCAGGCGCGGCAATCTTCCTCCTTGCATCCTCGTGATCGCAAGCCGCGTGGCCGCCTCTCAGGCAGACCCTGGATGAGCTCATCGCGCCCGCAAGCAGCTCGATCCGTGCAGGGCTGCGAAAGTCGAGCTGAGGCTCGAACCCATAGTTGGTAGTTAAGTATTTGATTTGACTGCCGCTGCCCGCGGGATTCGAAGTGGGTGATTCATGTGCGCGCAGACCTGCGTCACCATCTGGTAACAGAGTGCCAGGCTTGAATAATCGCGACGGCGGCCGCGAGGCGCATTTCCATCCGAGCCAAGCAATGCGCGTTTGCCGGCAGCGCATTTTTTCCTGCGCCGGAATTTGCCAATCGAGGTAGCAAAATGAATCGGCGGGCGAGGGCAGTGATTGCACGCACGGAAGGTAAAGCAGTCGCGGTTGAGGAGATCGAGGTGGAACCGCCGCGCCACGGCGAAGTGACCATTCGCCTGGCGGCGTGCGGGGTTTGCCACAGCGATCTGTCGGCAACGAACGGTACCATCGGGTATCCGTTGCCGCTGATCCTCGGTCACGAGGGTGCCGGGGTTGTCGCGGACGTCGGCGAGGGGGTGCGCCAGCTGAAGCCCGGCGATCCGGTGATTACCTCGTTCGTCAGCATGTGCGGGCACTGCGCCTACTGCCAGAGCGGCAGACCGCAATTGTGCGTGCAATCTCTTCAGGCACTCTACACGCTACCGGACGGAACCGTGCGCACCCGCGACCGGCAAGGGGCTCCGCTCAACGTGTTCTGCGGCTGTGGTGTCATGGCGGAGTACGCCACTGTCCACAGCGACAACGTGATCAAGATCCCGGACGATATACCCCTCGACCGCGCTGCGTTGATCGCCTGTGGCGTGCTGACCGGAATCGGCGCGGTAACCAATACCGCGCGTCTCGCGGCCGGATCCGTGGCCGTGGTGTTCGGTTGCGGCGGTGTTGGGCTCAATACGGTTCAGGGCTGCACTCTTGCTGGCGCGCGGATGATCGTCGCGGTGGACACCCGCTCCGAGAATCTCGCGCTCGCGATGCGTTTCGGCGCCACGCACGCGGTGGATGTCACGACAGAGGATCAGCTCGGCAAAGCGCTCTACAAGCTCACCGGCGGTGGTGCGGATTACGCCTTCGATTGCGTCGGCCTGGGCAAGGTTACCGAGCAGGCCTGGAATGTACTGAAGCGCGGCGGCATGGCGGTCACGGTGGGTATCGCCTCAGCAGAGGACAAGATCGTGCTCAGCTCACAGCGGGTCGCCGTCAGTGAGAAGACACTGACGGGAAGCTACTACGGCTCCGCCCGCCCGCAACACGATGTCCCGCGATTGATTGGTCTGTATCGGGCCGGGCGGCTAAAGCTCGATGAATTGATTACACGCCGGTATTCGATCGATGAGGCTCCCCGGGCTTTTGCCGACCTCGAGCAGGGCAAGGCGGGCCGCGGCGTCATTCTCCTCTAGCATTCGCGCATGGTGTGCCGGGGTCGGGGCGACGGCAGTCAGGGCCGTGATGTCCACCCTGAGAGCCAGCGCCGTCAGCCTTGCAATATCCTGCGCTGCCGCGGCTGCCAGAGCTGCGACGCTTCCTGCTGCGCGGGCGCAGCTGCCGGTGACGCGGGTGTGAATGGACATGGTTGCAAACTCCTGTAGGTTCGGCTGGTAGTTACGCCCAAAGCGCTACGAGCGGGGCCACGATACGAAGCGCGACCGCCACCCGACAAGCGAAAGGAATTACTCGATGGGTGAGGCGGGCTCAGCCACGCTGGGCAACGCCACACCTCGGGCGCGATCGGCTCGCGCAGGGATCCGATCAGGCAGCGACCGGGGTCAATTCGAGGGCGAGCCGCACGGTGCCACCCTCCGCAGCCTCCTTGCGGAAGCCGTACTTGCGCGCCAGACCCAGCATGCGTGCGTTCTGTCGTAAGACGTCGGCCTCGAGGCGCGCGACCCCGCGATCTCGGCACTGCGTGATCAATCTGTCGAGCAGCAGAGAGCCGAAGCCGATGCCCTTCAGGTCCGAGCGCACCAGCAGCGCTATTTCCGCCGTCTCGCCCCGCGGGTGCGCATGCGCGTGTGCAACGGCCAGAATGTGCGCCTGGCCATGGCTGCGATCATCGATGGCCACCAGAACCGTCCGGTGCTCACGATCGATTCGCATCAGGAAATCAAGCAATGTCGGCGGCACGCTGCGAAATCCCGTAAAGAAGCGCATCTGCAGGTCGTGGGAGTCGATTTGTGCAAGAAAGTCCTGCAGCAGAGGTCGATCTTCGGCCTGCAGCCTGCGAAGAGATACGCGCCGACCGCTGCAGTGAATGATTTCGGCGCCTTCCCTTGAGGTGAGTCCTGGCGCCACCGATTCGCATCCGGGCCAGTCCATGGCTTTGCTCCCTCCCTAGCCGGGAGCGTTGGACAACGAGGACCCAGGCACGCGTCTCCCAGCCCAATTTCGCCCGGCGGTGTCTGGCGCCGCGTCCCGGGACCCGCGCGCTGCGGTCCAGGCGGCGGCGAGGATAACCAGCACATTGGCGGCAATCACCGGTGAGGCGCCGATGAGCCATCCATAGGCCACCCACATCAGCGCTGCCAGGATCTGCACCGTGCGCAGCGCGGCCGGGCGAGCAAAGAAATAGGAGGCAACGAACGTCGCGGTTGCCATCCAACCCAGGCAGGCGATCGCCACAGTCCTCATGCCGCTGTGCCTGCCGCCGTCGGCATGGGCGGTGCGGGTGCGATCCTGACGTGGTCGGTCCTTGCCTTTTCCCACTCGTGGAGCGTCAATCCGTTGCGCTCCAGCAATCCACGTATCTCGCCCGCGCGCCAGTCGAGAATCTGGTCAAGCACGGGCACCATGATGCTGAATGCATTGTCACTGATGACGGTACTCCTGGCGATCCGCGCCAACTGCTTGTTGTCAGAAACCGCGATGGTGAAGCCATCCCCGTTGTTGACGTGCAGCATCACGTGAACGTCTGAGCTGCCATCGCCGACGTAGATGACGCGATCCGGCGCAATCCCGAAGCGGTGCTGCAACTCCTCGATGACCGAGACCTTGCCGTAGCCTGCCGGTACGCGCTTTATCGCCCGTACTTCACCCGATTGCGCGTCAAATTCCAGCTCCGTTCCGTAGATATGATCGGGTGCCACGATGCCAGCCAACGCCGAGGTAACGATCTCGCGCGGCGCCGCGGAAATGACGAAGAAAGAGAAGCGAACGCCCTCGAGGCCCCCTTCGAGGAACTGCACGAGCGCCGGAATGGCGCCCTTCAACCGGACTCGTCTGCCGGTCTCGACCAGGTGCTCGTGGCGAACTCCGCGAAATTCCGGGTCATGCCTGATGAGGTAAGCGAGCTCCCCGCCCTGTTGAACGAGATTGCTGCGGGCGAGTCCTGCAACCCGATCCTGGAATCCGCCGACTCCCAGCAGCTCGCTCAGAACGAGGCCTGAATCGTTGAAGCTCAGCGTCTGATCGAAGTCCGACGCCAGTAGATAGTGCCGGGGAATTACCGTGCTCAAAGTGCGTGGCCCTCAGTAGATATATCAGCATCCGGGGCTACCATAGCAGCTTGAGGACTGACGTCAAGCCCATTGATTTTGTAAATTATTGAAATTTCTGTATAAACGCGTGAAAATGCTTCATCATCTGCACTTAAGAGAGATAGGCGGATATATCATCTATGCGATCCGAGACCTCAGGCTCCGGCACGCCGCGCAAGCACCACCAGGTCTACTCATCCCTGAGTCGGGACATTCATTCGGGCCGCTGGAAACGGGGCGAGCGCCTGCCGAGCGAGGCGCAACTCGTCGAGAGCTTCCGTGTTTCGCGCATAACGATCGGGCGCGCGGTGAGAGATCTGCAAGCGGCGGGGCTCGTCGAGCGGCGGGCCGGTTCCGGGACCTTCGTGAAGGCGGCGCACGGCGCGGGCGGCTGCTCGTTCGGACTGCTGATTCCCAACCGCGAGGAAACCGGGATCTTCGAGCCGATCTGGGAAGGCATGATGGCCTCCCCACGAGCACGCGGGCACGCGCTGGTGTGGGGCTCCGCCTCCGCACAGAGGCCGAAGGAGGAACGAGCCTGGGAACTGTGTGTGCAATACATCGAGCGCAAGGTCTCCGGAGTCTTTTTCGCGCCGCTGGAACTGACACCTTTCAAGGATGAGTGCAACCGCCGAATTGTCCGCGCCCTCGATGAGTCTCGAATTCCCGTCGTCCTTCTGGATCGGCCCCTCGTTCCGTATCCGCAGACTGGACGTCACGACCTCATTGGCATTGACAATCGTCGCGCCGGACACGTCATCACGGAGCATCTCCTGCGCCTCGGATGTCGGCGCGTTCTGTTCGTTGGCCCCAAAGACGCCGCTTCGACCGTCGATGAGCGCGAAGCCGGTTACCGCGAGGCACTGTACGCGGCCGGTGTGCAGTTCGATCGCGCCCTGACGTACCGCATGGATGCAGACGACATCGAGAGTGTCAGGGCGGTCATGCAGTCCGGACATCCGGATGGCATCGCCTGCGCCAACGACCGCACCGCAGGACATCTGATGCATGCGCTGTTGCAGCTCAAGTACCGGATTCCGGATGATGTGCGGCTGGTGGGCGTCGATGATGTGGACTACGCCAGTCTCCTGCCGGTGCCGCTGACGACTCTGCGTCAGCCGACCCGCGAGATTGGCGAAGCGGCGCTTGCGGTGATGCTCGAGCGGATCGCGCGGCGCGACATGGTTCCGCGCGAGGTGCGCCTGAGTTGTGAGCTGGTGGTACGCGAGTCCTGTGGCGCCCGCCGGGCCTCGGGCAGATGACCGTTGCTAGAAGCGAAGAATGGCCACGGCGTCGGCCCAGAGACGCTGCAGGATCTTCGCGGCCGGCTCGGCACGCGCCAGGGCCGCGGATTGCCCGGCCCACGCCTGCATGCGCCGCACGTCGCCGGCTCTGGTTGCGGCAGCTCTCATCGCGGCCGTGAGGCCGCGCTGTACCGGATAGGGCGCGGGCCGCGGCGCACGCTCGGACGTTGCCGCGCGGACGTAGTCAGTGGCGAGGCTTCGGCCCGCCCGCCCGCTGAATACCCGGCTCACAATAGTGTCTTCCGGAGCCGCACCCGCCAGCGCCTCGGCCCACGCGACCGGGATTTGAGCTTCGGGGGCTCGCAGGAAGCCCGTGCCGACCTGAGCCGCACTCGCACCGAGCGCCAGTGCGGCCGCGACTCCCCGCCCGTCGGCAATACCTCCTGTGGCCACTACCGGAACGTTCACGGCGTCAACCACGGCGGGGACTAGAGCAGCCAACCCCACCATCGCCTGTTCGGCCTTGCTCGCGTCAAAACACCCGCGATGCCCGCCGGCCTCCATGCCCTGGGCTATCACCACGTCCGCACCGGCGGCCGCGGCGGCCCTCGCCTCTGCCACAGTGGAGACATTCGCGAACCAGGCGATGCCCCGGGATTTCAGCGTCGCTACGAAGTCCGGTGGGTAGAGTCCCATGACTGAAGAGACAATCGGAGCACGAGCATCGAGTAGAGCCCTGCACTGTGCGTCGAAGTCGTGCGGTGTGGCGTCGCCGGCAAGCGGACTGACCTCCGGTCCCCAGGGGGCGAGGAATTCGCGCACCCGCGCTTCGTGCTCGGGGTCGCGGACGGGGCTGGGATCAGGGATCCAGAGATTGAGTTGGAACGCGCCGTTGCTCGCCACGCGCACCTCTTCGGTCCAGGCGCCGATCTCTTCGGGTGTCATCAGGAGCGCGCCGCAGGCGCCCAGGCCGCCGGCATTCGCAACTGCAATGGAGAGGGAGGGAGCGCTGGCGCCAGCCAGCGGCGCCAGAAGGATCGGCACACGAAGGCCGAAGCGCTCGCAAAATGCCTTGGTGCGGCCCCGAATGCTCATGGCGAATCCTTTGGAGGCTTGGATGCTCTGCCACAAGATGGACTCTATGTTCCTGATTATCTATAAGGGCAATGAGAGTAAATAGCGACCGGCGGATATGAAATTAATTCCATCGTTAGTGGTTTCGATTTCGCTGTGTACGGCAGCTCAGGCCTACGAAGGGACCACACTCACCGCCGGCGCGCGCAAAGCGCTCGCCGTGGTGTCTGGGAAACTGCGTGTGCAGGGATTGCGCGAGCCGGTGCGTGTTCTGCGCGACAAATGGGGTGTTGCACACGTTTACGCGCACAATCAGCACGATCTTTTCTTTGCGCAGGGCGTGGTCGCCGCCCAGGATCGCCTGTTTCAGATGGAACTGTGGAAGCGTTCCGGTCAGGGACGGCTCAGCGAAATCCTGGGACCGTCCTTTCTGCAGCGCGATATCAACGCGCGCGCCCTGCAGTACCGGGGTGACATGCAGAAGGAGTACGCGAGCTACTCTCCCGACACCAAAGCGATACTGACTGGGTTCACCGATGGGATTAACGCTTACATCGCGACGCTAAGTGCGCCTGGCAGCCCCGGCATACCGATCGAGTTTCAACTTTGGGGATTCGTCCCCGATTCGTGGCGCCCGGAAGATTGCCTGAATCGCATGGCGGCTTTTTCCATGACCGGCAACGCTGTCCCCGAGCTCAAGTACGCCCGCGCGCTGACGGAACTCGGTGCGGATAAGGCCGCGAAATTGTTCCATTTTGATCCAGCCGTCGCTCTGGACCCGGTTTCCGGCGTCGATCTCGCGGGGCTCTCACCCGAGCTGCTCGAGAATTTGGTCGGTAGCGACCGACCCATCGAGTTTCCCGGTCAGCCCCGTGAGGGAAGCAACAACTGGACGATCTCCGGCGCGCTGACAGCGAGCGGCAAGCCGCTCCTCGCAAATGACCCTCACCGTGTACTCGCGCTGCCATCCCTGCGCTACTTGGTCCATCTGGTTGCTCCGGGATGGAATGTCATCGGCGCGGGCGAGCCGAGCCTGCCAGGCGTCGCCCTCGGCCACAACGAGCACATCGCCTGGGGATTCACCATTTTTGGCCTTGACCAGCAGGATCTGTATATCGAGGAACTGAATCCCGACAATCCTCTTGAGTACCGGACCGAGGCAGGATGGAGGCCGATGGTAGTCCGCCGCGAGGAATTCCTGATCAAGGGAGCGACTGCGAGAACTGTCGACTTGAAATTCACCCGCCACGGCGCCGTGCTTTGGGAGGACGGCAGACGCGCACTCGCACTGCGTTGGGTGGGAAGTGAGCCAGGGACGGCGGGGTATCTCGCGTCCCTGGCCGTAGATCGAGCGCAGAACTGGACTCAATTCGAAGCGGCGGTAGCGCGCTGGAAAGTCCCTGCGGAGAATATCGTCTATGCCGATCGCGCCGGCAACATCGGCGAGCACTCCGTCGGCCTCGCGCCGGTACGAAGTTGGACGGGGCTGCTGCCGGTGCCCGGTGCCGGCAACTACGCCTGGGCCCGGTTTCTGTCGGCATCAGAGCTGCCGCACTCCTTTAACCCGGCAGCAGGTTTCGTGGCGACGGCAAACCACAGAATGATTCCCGAGCACTATCCCTACAGGGTCGGCTTCGAGTGGGCGCCGCCCTATCGCTTTGAACGCATCCGCTCTGTGATTGAAAGCGCCCGTCAGGTGCGACACAAACTCACAATCGCCGACCTCGAGGCGCTGCAGAATGACGTCGTTTCATTACCTGCTCTCGCGCTGCAAACCCTCGTGCGATCGAGCGCCCTGCGAGGCACTCCTGCGCTGACGGAATTCCTGCGATGGGACGGCGAGCTCGCGCGAGAATCCCCCGACGCTGCTCTGTACGAGGTCTGGCTCAGGCAGATCTGCCGGGCGCTCGCAAAGCGGTTTTCTGAAAAACACCCCGAGCGTTACGAGAGGCTGAAGCCCGACGCGCTCATCGCTTTGCTTGCAAACCCCGACAAGAGTCTGTTCGGAGAGGATCCAGTCGTTGCTCGCGACACGCTGCTGGTCGATGCCATTCGGGCCGCGCGCAAGGAACTCGAGCAACGTCAAGGCCCCGACCCTTCGCAGTGGTCCTGGGGCAACCTCCACTCGATCCACTTCCGTCACCCCCTGGATCAGCAACCCGGGGCGAGCGAGCTGTTCGACCTCGGGCCGCTGTCCAGGCCGGGCGATGAGTACACGGTGAATGCCGCCGGCTTCGACGAATCGTGGGCTTCGTGGGAACAGGTCGAAGGCGCGAGCTATCGAGAAATTCTAGACACCAGTGACTGGGATCAATCGGTCGCCATCAATACGCCTGGTCAAAGCGGGCAGCCGGGTAGTCGCCACTATGCCGATCTGGTGCCGCTCTGGGATGCTGGCCGCTATTTCCCGTTGATCTATTCGCGAAAAGCCGTCGAGGAAAACACTATCGATCGACTGCTGCTCCAGCCCCAGCGATGATTGGGCGTGGGCGAGCCAGTATCGGGCTAATCCATTGATCTTATTGGTGCTCCCGGCGTGATTCGCCCTAGGGACCACAAGCCTGGCCGTAGCCGGGCGCGCCGGCGGAGCCCCTGACTATCGCCGACTGACTACGGGACCGCACCATGGGCAGCCGTGCAACTACAGGATGTTGCGGATTTTCTTGTAGTGCTTGGCTGATTGATAATCAGCCTCACCCAAGGAGGGGTGATGGACTCGACTCAACCGCAGGCGAGCATTCTTGCTGTCGATGACGACAGCAGAAGCCTGATGGCGCTGCAGGGACTGTTGCGCGACATGCCCCTGAAGTTGGTGACGGCGAAATCGGGGGACGAGGCGCTGCGCTGCGTACTGAAGCAGGACTTTGCCGTCATCCTGATGGACGCTCGCATGCCCGGAGTGGACGGCTTCGAGGCTGCGCGGCTGATCCGCGAACGCGAACGCTCACGCCATACCCCGATCATCTTTCTCACCAGCGCCTACGAAGACGCGCCTTCAGTGACCCGCGGGTATGAGGCGGGTGCCGTGGACTACATCGTAAAGCCGCTCATGCCGGAGATCCTGAAGTCCAAGATCTCCGTGTTCGTTGACCTGTACCGCAACAATGCGATGCTGTCACAGCAGATCAAGGAGCGCCGCATCGCCGAGGAGCACCTGCGGGCCTCACAGCAGAGTCTGCGCGCCCTCGCAGCTCACCTTCAGTCGGTGCGCGAGGAGGAATGGACGCGCATCGCCCGGGAGATCCACGACCAGTTGGCTCAGGCGCTGACCGGACTGAAGATGGATGTCGCCTGGATCACGAGTCGATTGCCCGAGGGCTCCAAGGCGTTGCGCGAGAAGACGCATTCGATGTCCGGCCTGATCGATGCGACCATGGAGTCGGTGCACGAAATCATGACCCGGCTGCGGCCGGAGGTATTGGACCGGCTCGGACTCGCGGCAGCGATCGGCTGGCAGGCGGGCGAGTTTCAGCGTCGCAGCGGCATCCGTTGCAACGTGTCCCTTCCCGCAGAAGACTTGCTGCTGGACAGGGATCGCTCCACAGCGGTGTTCCGGATATTTCAGGAATTGCTGACCAACGTCGCGCGCCACGCCGGCGCCACCCGGACCGATGTGGCGGTGCGGTCCGACTCCGACGAGCTGGTGCTCACCGTCGAGGATAACGGCCGCGGCATTGACGCCGAGGTGGCTCACAGCCCCAAGTCGTTCGGCCTCATGGGCGTGCGCGAGCGCGTCCTGCCGTTCGGCGGCAGGGTCGATATCGAAGGGGTGCGCGGCGAGGGGAGCAGGGTGACAGTTGCGCTGCCGAAGATCTGAGCGCCGTACCGGCCACGGGGGCGGCACCGGACGCCGCCGCGGTCGCAGCGCGAGTGGAGCATTGTGCTAGGGAGAGCCGTCATGAGAATCCTGATCGCAGACGATCACCCCGTCGTTCGCAGGGGGCTCAGGGAGATCGTC
>Ga0137415_10002192_pt1 | contig 19445 bp, 17 predicted proteins | sample CZODoug3_1_1_16f_FD_183082 | JGI IMG/M metagenome (GOLD analysis project Ga0137415, IMG submission 183082) | Vadose zone soil fungal communities from Angelo Coast Range Reserve, California, USA - CZODoug3_1_1_16fungal (Hybrid Assembly) | ecosystem: Environmental > Terrestrial > Soil > Vadose...
CCAGAAACCTTATTAAGGCCACGCCCTTTCGTCGCCTTCCCTTTGCAGGAGGCTGGATTGGCCGAGCGTACTGCAGGTGGCGATGTTCCGTGGCGGACAAGCATTCGGTCGAGACCATTCGGAAGCTCCTGGAGGCCGCGAAGCCTCGACAGTTCAAGGAGTCCGTCGAGCTCGCCGTGAACCTGCGAGACGTCGACTTGTCTGTACCGAAGAACCGGGTCGACGAGGAAGTGGTCCTGCCGAAGGGCCGCGGGAAACCGATTCGTATCTGCGTCTTCGCGTCCGGCGAACTGGCCTTGAAGGCGAGAAACGTCGCGGATTTGGTCATTCAGCCGCAAGAGATCGAGGAATACGCGACCGACAAGCGGAAAGCGCGCGCCCTCGCACAATCGTGCGACTTCTTCATCGCCGAGGCGCCGTTGATGCCGGTGATCGGCAAGCGTCTTGGTGTCGTCCTCGGGCCCCGAGGCAAGATGCCTCGACCGGTCCCGCCCACGGCGGACCCGACGAACCTCATCACCGCGATGCGGAATACGGTGCGCCTGCGGAGTCGAGACAAGCGTACTTTTCATGCCGCGATCGGGACCCGGGACATGCCGCCCGAGGACATCGCGGAGAACCTGGACGCCTTGATGCGCCGGGTAGTGGGAAAGCTGGAGCGCGGGCGCTTCAACATTCAGTCGGCGTATGTGAAGACGACGATGGGTCCCGCGGTGAGGTACCTCTGAGGTGATATCGATGGCTCATGTCGCCCCCTTCAAGAAACGGCTGGTCGAGGACCTCGCTGCCCGATGCGCACAGGCGCAGGTGGTCGGGATCGTGAACATCCACGGGATCCCGGCTCCGCAGTTTCAGGCGATCCGCAAGAAACTCGGGGGTCGCGCGACGATCACGGTCGCGAAGAACAACCTTCTCCGGCTCGCGCTGGAACAGGCGAGCACGAAGAAACCGGACCTCGTCAAGCTTGGCGAGACGATCGACGGACAGACCGCGGTCGTGACCGCTGATCTCAACCCGTTCCGCTTGTTCAAGGAACTCGAGGCGACGAAGACACGCGCTCCCGCCCGTGGAGGGGAAGCTGCCCCAGAGGACCTCTGGGTCCGGGCCGGCGAGACTCCGTTCAAGCCCGGTCCGATCGTCGGAGAGCTCCAGAAGGCGGGCATCCCGGCCGCGATCGAGCGCGGCAAGGTCGTCATCCGTCAGGACAAGTTGATGGTGAGGGCAGGGCAGCGAATCCCGAGGGACGTTGCGCAACAGCTCGCGAGGCTCGAGATCTTCCCGCTCGTGGTCGGCCTCGATCTGCGCGGTGCGTATGAAGCCGGCACGGTCTTCCGCCGCGACGCCCTCGCGATCGACGACGCGGTCGTCCGGGGCCAGATCGCGCAGGCGGGATTGGAAGCCCTCGCCCTCGCCCTAGCCTCGGCCTATCCGACGAAGGCGACGATCCGACCGCTCCTCGCAAAAGCCCACGCGGAGGCCCTCAACCTCGCCGTCGAATCGGAGTTCCCGACGAAGGAAACGGTCAAACTCCTGCTGGCCAAGGCCAAGGCCCAGATGCTCGCCCTCGCGGCCCGCGCTCCCGGTGCGGCCGACGAGGAGCTCCGCTCACAGATCGGATGATCATCGGACAAGGAGGTGAACACAGATGGAATACATCTATGGCGCGCTGGTCCTGCATGCCGCCGGCAAGCCGGTGAACGAGGACAACCTGAAGAAAGTCTTGACGGCCGCCGGCGTCAAGGTCGACGAGACTCGCGTGAAGGCCCTCACGGCCGCGCTGGAAGGCGTGAACATCGACGAGGCCCTGAAGGCGGCCGTCGCGATGCCCGCCGCCGCTCCTGCGGCCGCGCCCGCCGAAAAGAAGGAAGAAAAGAAGAAAGAGGAGAAGAAGGAAGAAGAGAAAGTCTCCGAAGAAGAGGCGGCAGCGGGGCTCGGTGCGCTCTTCGGTTGAACCGGAGCCACCCCGTCCCCTCTTCCCGGCCAGCCGAGCGTCAGCGAGAGAGCCCCTCAGGGCCCTCCCTTTTTCGCTGCCGCTTGTGCCTTCTTGCTCCGCTCCTTTGCGGAATAGCCCGTCGCTTTCTCGAGGAACATGTTGAAGGCTTTGATCGTCTCCGTCGCCACGTGGTCGGGAGCGCCTGGCTTCATGGTCGTGTCCACGAACAGACGCTTACCGTCCGTCCAAGCGACCATCTTCTCAATCGCCCCGAATGATACGATGATCCGGTTGCCTTCTGTGCCCACTTCGCCAAAGGTTTCCATGCCAATCTGTCGAAGGCCATCACCCTCGAGGGTCTTTGCGATTCCCCGCTTCAGCTCGTAGTCGCGCATCGTGATCCGATTCCGGAACTTCGCGGTTCCTATGAACGTTACGTCTCCAAAATCGCAATCGGGTCCGCCGGAGTCAACATGAACTCTTGGGCATCGGAGTACGCGCGCCACACATCCTTGCATTCGCAAGCGAGGTCGTCGAACTCGCGTCGAAGGCCGAGAGAGAATTCCTCGATGGCGTTCACAACCTTCCGGTCGCACGATCCACAGTTGTGGGCTCCCCTCACCATGCCGCCAGCGGTCGGATGGGACTTCACGTGGGCGTGGAGATCTCGTGTCCTCTCCAACACTTCGACGACGGACCATAACCAGGGCGGTCGATACTCCCCGCGACGGAACAAGCGATCCACGATCGTCCGGCTCTGGACGTTCACCGGATTGAAGGAGACCGTGTCGCTGTGCGCGTCCGCCTCATGTCCGGATCGCACGGCGTCCTCGATCGCCTCCCGCTCCGTGAGGAAAGGCGGTTTGACCAGCAAGTAGGTCTTGACGGTCGCCCCGGTCGCGCGTGCGAGTTTCGCCGCGTGAGCGTGCTCCTTGAGACCCCACATCTTGTTGACGGAATATCGGAGGACGCGGTCGTTCGTCGATTCCAGGCCAAGGGCGATCTCCAGTTCGTCGACGTGGTTCATCGCCTGTTCGAGCTGGTCCGTTCGCAACAGGTGCGAGAGGGTTTCCACGATGACCTTGTCGCATCGGTCGCCTAGCCCGTCGAGGATCTTCTCGCGGACCTCGGGCGCCACTTCGTGATCGTCGAAGAAATTCCCCGACGTGTACACCTTGACCATCGGCTGGGACTCATGCTTTCCGAGGACGGTGTCGAGTTGGTGCAGGATATCGGCGGGCTCGACCTCCTGAGCCACGTCGTTGACGTACCCGCACATCGAGCAGCCGCTCGCCCGGGCCCAATAGCAGCCCCGCGTGCGGAAGATGATGACCCACGCGTCCACGACCTTTCCATGGAGGAGGTCCTTCTCAGTCCACGTGGAGATGTACTCTCTCGGGTCGAAATCTCGCGGGCGTCGCTCGTCCTTCACCAGTTGCTGGAGCCGCATGGGCTCGCGTCGAACGTCGAGGGGCGGAAAAACCTTTTGCGCCGTCAACGCCGGTCTCGAACCGCGTAGAGGCCCATGATCGCTCCGACGGCGACGAAGACGAAGGCGAAGAACCGAAGGCCGAACGCCACGTCCGGTGCGATGAGGGATGCCGTTCCTGTGGAGAGGGCCACGGGGAGGTCGACGAGGACTTCGTACAGCACGAACAGGACCATGCCGAACCCAACGAGGCCGATACCGCTCCCAGGACTCCGGTGCCGATGGACGATTGTCGCCGCGGCCATGGACGCTCCGCGAGCGACCGCTGCGGCCGATGTGCCCACGATGGAAGCCCTTTCGGGCCTGGGGAGATCAGCCGGCGCGTATTTGCGACACGCGTCGCACCACCAGCGTTGGTATTGCGGAATCCATCGAAGGGCCGCGCCGCAATTCGGGCACGCAAATTTCGATCGCGCCTTCGGCGCGTACGCGCGGCATGCGTAACAGTACCACCGATTGTATTGCGGGATGAACGTCAATTCACGAGCGCAAGTCGGACAGGGATGCTCGACCTTCGCGGTCTGGATGGTCGTCTGCGGTCCGGTGACTACTGCCGGAGCGGTCACCATTCCGACCTCAGGAACGGCGACGGGCTGCGCGCCGATCGAAGTAGGCGGAGCGGATTCTACCACTGCGGGTGCGATCTGCGCGTTGGCCGACCGGATCGATTCGACGACTTTCTTAGGCATCTCCGGGATCATGCGAGGGGCCGCGGTGATTACCATGCGAGGGGCATGTTTCGTTTCGGTGACTCGTTCCTCCGGTGTCGGAGACTTCGTGGGTTCCTCGGATGTTTGCGGAAACACCATCGGAATCTCCATGAGACCCGTCTCCGGTTGTGGCTCCGCTTCCTTGTCATCGAGGTAGCTCAGCAATCGTTCCCGAAGTTGTTCTTTCGTGCCGCTCGGGTCAAGATTGTATGCCTTGCATAGATCCAAGAGCAAGGGTTTCTTCGCTCCGAGGATGTCCGCACGAACGAGGGCGGGTTTCGCGACGGTTGCGACCGTTTCCTCCCGGAGGGGTTCCTGTTCTGCCTGCAGCGCAGGCTCTGTTTGAAGCGGCGGTTCCGACGGGACAACTAGGACGGGTTGCGGTTCCTGTTCCGTGGAGATGGTCTTGGCTTCCTCGTCCTGGGAGACCGTTTTCGGTTCCGGCTCGGCCGTAACTGGTTTCGGGTCCTCGATCTTGGCGGGCTCGACGACAAGAGCGGTTTCACCCGTGGCGAGGGGCTCTAGCGTGGACAGCGGAGATGAAGGCGTTGGTTCGACCCTCGTCTCCATGAATACACCCTCCGGCGGGTAGGCGTTGCAGCGGAAGCAGTAATACCGATCGTACTGGGTGACGTACGACAGGATGCCGGTGCATATCGGACATCGTTTCGCGCCCTGTTCTCCGAATCCTTCCGGCGCATATCGGCCGCAGGCGTAGCAGTAGTGCCGCCTGTATTGCTCCAGAAAGGCGAGCTCGCTACCGCAGTTTGGACATGGAAGACCGGTCACGCAATCCCGCGGAGGCCGGGTGGCTCGAATAAAGCCTTTTCCATGATTCCCAAGAATGAGATTCTTTTGCGAGAATTCGACCGAATGCCGCGCGAAAACCCTTTTACCGCAACGTCCCATCGGCTCGACGCGCCACCATAGCTCAGTCGGTAGAGCAGCCGCCTTGTAAGCGGCAGGTCGGGAGTTCAATTCTCCCTGGTGGCTTCTCCGATTGCACCGTCGCGATCGTCGCGTCGCGGATCACACGTACACTTGGACCGTCACGGTCACCGTGTGTGTAATCGAGCCCGAGGTCGCCGTGATCGTCACCGTATATGTGCCCGGCGTCGTCAGGACCGAGGTGGAGACCGTCAGGGTCGACACGCCCGTTCCGCCGGCGGACAGAGTGACCGACGTCGGGTTCAGGCTCGCCGTCGGATATACGACACAAACGCCGGAGCAGGCGATCGACGTGCTCAGGCCGATCGTACCCGCGAATCCGTTCAAGCTGGTCAGCGTGATCGTGGATGCCCCAGACGATCCAATGTGGATGCTAAGAGAAACGGGTGAGGCGCTGATGCCGAAGTCTGGAGGCGGAGGCGGCGCCGAGGGGGTAGCAGAGGCTTCGTTCGACCTCGGGCCCTCTCCCGCCGAGTTCACGGCGCTGACCTGGTAATAGTACGTCACGCCGTTCGTCACCGCGGTGTCGATGTAGGTGAGCACATTGCCGATCGTCGTCAGGAGCGTTTCACCGTTCGACGACGTGCCGCGGTAGATCCTGTAATTCGTCACGGACGAACCGCCATTGCTGCTCGGCGGGGACCAAACGAGTGTGATCGTCCCAACACCGCCGGTCGCGACAAGACCCTGCGGAGCAGTGGGTGGCGCTGCCGGGGCGCTCGGAGTCGCCGTTGCCTCGTTCGAGCGGGGGCCCTCCCCTACGCTGTTGACGGCGCTGACCTGGTAGTAGTAGGTGACCCCGTTCGTCACCGAGGTATCCGTATACGACGTGACAACACCCAACGTCGCAAGGAGCGTCTTGCCGCCCGATGTGGTGCCTCGGTAGAGGCGGTAATTGGTGATCTGCGATCCACCGTTCGAAGCGGGTGCCTGCCACGTCAGAGCGACTTGCGCATTCCCGCCGGTGGCGACGAGGTTCGTCGGCGCAGAGGGTGGCGAGGGCGGAGGCGGAGGGGGGTTCGGCGTGGCGGAGGCTTCGTTCGATTTGGCCCCTTCGCCCGGACTATTGAGCGCGGAAACCTGATAGTAGTACGTGAGTCCGTTCGTCACCGCACCGTCCGTGTACGTGAGCACGTTGCCCACGGTCGTGAGGAGCGTCTCGGTCCCGGGCGCGGGACCCCGATAGATCTTGTAGTTCGTGACCGGAGAACCGCCGTCCGAGGCCGGGGCTTGCCAGTTCAACGTCACTTGCGCGTTGCCGCCGGTGGCCGCGAGGTTCCGCGGTGCAGACGGTGGGGTGGGCGGAGCCGACAGTTTCCATCCGGTCATCGGATGGATTTCCCAATGCCAAGGCCCTTCCCAGAAGACGAAGCCTTGGATATCGAGGGAGATGCTCCCGTTGGACTGGTAATTGCCTAAGGTCGCGTTGTCGCAGTACGGGACTCCGACACCGCAGTAGCCCTTCCCCAACCAGTCCCGATCGATCTCGATTTTCATGTAGCCGCGGGTCGTCCCGATCGTGATAATCTGTCCGGCGTTCGTGCAGAAGGTCTTGTTACCCGGATATCGACCACCGCCGTTCTGCTTCGAGTACCACCCGGAGCAATCCGTGGTCTTTACGCCGTAGCCATACAGGGAGACGCCATTGATCTGGACGAACGAGGACACCACGGTACCGGTCTTGTTCGTGATTGTGCAAGGCGGTGCGAGCGCTCTTTCTTGCGGAATGCCGCCCGCGGTCGAGTTCGTCTGGTAGCGGCTGCCGTTGACCGTCTGCGAGGGGTAGGCGGGACCGAGGACATCCCGGATGGCGACGAGGTCCGCCGAGCATGAGACATGGGGATTCCAAGACGTGAGACTCGAATCGGTGACGCGGCCCGGATTGGAAATTGGAGAGAGGCCGCTTTGGATCGAGGCAGACCAAGGGCCGGCCAGGAGTCCGAAAATTGCGAATCCGAGCAAGAGGAGCAGAATAGTTGCGTTCCTGCCGGCTGGCCGTCGATGCCGTGCGCTCATTGGAAACCCGCTTTCCATCGACCGGAAGTAGCGCATGACGGGTATGACGAGGGCGTTTAGAGACCTCGTACAGTGAACACGATTGGTTGCGGATGCAATCACGGATGATAGTGACGCGGATGCGCGATAACGTACGCTCCCGCCAGCCTGGCGCGAACCTCTTTGATCATGACACCTGTCTTTCCTACTTTGCCGGAGCCAATTGAGCAATGGTATCTTCGGGACCCCTTGTCAGCGGCCCTCCGGGTGTTTCCGCTCGCCGCGGTCACGTCTCGAGGAGGAATCCCGCGGGATTCTTTTCTCGCGGCACCCACTCGAATTCCACATCGAGATCGGAACAAAGGCGCGACGCCTCCGCATGCAGCTGCACCAGATGTGGTTTCGTCACCCGATATTCTCCGCGCATCTGACGAATCACGAGTTGCGAATCGCCGCAGATCCGGTATGCGTTCTTGGGGCGTCCCTTCCCTTCGAGTTCGTGGAGGTGTCGAAGGAGAAAGATGAGGGCTTGATATTCCGCAATATTGTTGCTTCGTGCCGGGCCGGAGGATGTCCGCAGATCCGGCACCTCGCGGACAACCTGGGTCTTGCCCACAACGAACGCGCCTCGCATAGGCCCCTTGGTCCCGAACTGATTTCGGGGGCATGCTCCATCGAAGAAACACGGGATTCGAGATTCGGTGGACGGTGGCATCGGCTGGGTTGCCGGACCGCTCTCCAGGACTTGAGGCTTGTCGAGGGAGGGTTCCAATCGAACGCGATCGAAAAGAGGGGAGGCGAACCCGCGAAATGGGCCGCCTCCGGAAAGGCGTTCGGTTCTCAGCCACAGCACCCGCAACAGGCGCAGCAGCCCGAGCCGCTGCAACAGCCGTTCGCTTGCGGCTCCTGGGCGACTCGTTCGTGCGGGACGTTCGACGGTCGGGATGGTTCCATGATACCTACTTCCGCTAAGTAGTAGACAAGTTCTTATAGCCTCTCTCCCGTGGCCTCCTAGATGACGGGAGTGAAGGCCCGTGCGAACGCACTACTTCAAGATGCGATGGAGCCCACGTTGGATCGAATCGCAGGGACGCTCCGAGAACTAGGCGTGAGCGGACCCGCGGCGCACGCCTTCTGCGCTCTCGTCGAGACGACACACGCGACTGCGAGCGATTTGGTTCGAAAGACGGGGATCCCCGATTCGAAAATCTACTACGCCCTCGACGAACTCGCGGAGAAGGGATTCGTGGAGGTGCAAGCGGGAAAGCCGAAAACCTATCGAGTGGTCCCGCCCAAGGAGGTCGAGATGAGGCTCTCTCGCATAGTTCAGGCAGAATACGATCGCCGCCGCGCGGCGACCGTGCGCGTGGCTGCGTTGCTCGAGCCCCTCCGAGCCGCCGCGAGGGCCCCAGCGATCGACGTCGCGTATATCGTTAAAGGGCTCCCCAACGTCGTCGCTCGGGCGCGGGCTCTTATTGCGTCCGCGCGCAAGGACGTGGTGCTGTTGGCGTCCGATGAGGCAGTGTTTCGAAAATTCGAGGAGGACCTGATCGGAGCTGCTCGTCGCCGGGTTCGAGTTCGACTCGCCGTGCCCGACATCCCGGTTGCGAAGGAGCTCGCGAAAGCCGCAGAGGTCCGATCGATCGTCTGTTCGTGCATGCTTATTGTGGTGGACGGTCAGCAGGTCTTGACCACCTCTCGGACCGCGGACGGTGACGCCTACGCGATCACGTCGACCGACCCGACGCTCGTTCAGCTGGGGCTTGACTTCTGGGAGAGTCCCCGATGTTGCGTGATGTAGAGCCTGTCGTTGACGGTGCCTGAGCCTTTCCTGCGGGACGGACAACCTGTGCGCGAACCGGTTCGAGTATGCCATCTCTAGGGCATCGCCTCCGGAGAAAAAGGATCTCGCACGTGTGCGGTCCGAATCCGGAATGCGAGGAAAAAGGGTCACGGTTAAATACCGTGTTATACAGTATTCGTGTCGGGCCCGAATAGGGCCAGGCTCGCGCGGATGCTTCAGCCCCAAGAACTTGTGGTAGCCAAGCTGCTACCCACAATCCGCGCACGGCTCGCCCGCGAACTTCTCCGGACGTACAAGATGAAACAAATCGACGTGGCGCGAGCGATGGGGATCACGCAGGCCGCCGTGAGTCATTACAACACCCAGAGTCGCGGCGTCGATCAAGAGATGCTCCGACTGTTTCCGGAAATCAAGTCCTTCGTGCACGGACTCGCGGAGAGCATCGCGGAAGGGATGACGCTTTCCGAAGAGATTGCGAGCGTGAACCACTTCTGCTCGAACCTGATGCTGACGGCCCGATTCTGTGAGTACCACAAAGGCATGGGGGACATCGATCCCCATTGCACGGCCTGTTTTCCCTCTCCTCCGCGGCCTTAGGCTGACAACTGGTCAGCTGGCCGGTCGTGCCTGTTCAAGGGCTCGGATCTCCGCCTCGACCATCGTCCGAACGAGGTCCTTGAAACGCGTCTTCGCCTCCCAGCCGAGGAGTCGCTTCGCCTTGGTCGCGTCCCCACGAAGGTTGTACACCTCGGAGGGCCGGAGGTTCTTGTCGTCCATCGTCACATGCTTTTCCCAGTTCGAAATGCCCGCGAGGCGGAACGCTTCGGCCACGAACTCTCGAACGGAATGCGACTCGCCAGTCGCGCCCACGAAGTCATCCGGCTCTCCGTGTTGAAGGACACGCCACATGAGGTCCACGTACTCCGGGGCGTAACCCCAATCGCGCTTCGCATCTAGGTTGCCGAGCGCAAGGGACTTCGTCAACCCTGCGTGGATGCGGGCGACGCCGTGGCTCACCTTGCGGGTAAGGAATTCCAGTCCGCGTCGTTCCGATTCGTGATTGAACAGGATTCCGTTGGAAACGAACAGATCGTGGGCTTCCCGATAGTTCACGCAAGCCCAGTAGGCGTAGACCTTCGCCACTCCGTACGGACTCCGAGGATGGAACGGCGTCTGCTCGTCCTGCGGCTCGCGGTCGACGCGTCCGAACATTTCGCTGGACGAGGCCTGGTAGAACCGCGCTTCCGGAGCGTTGGCGCGGACGGCCTCCAAGAGCCGCACGACGCCGAGTCCGGTGATCTCGCCGGTGAGGACAGGCTGGACGAACGAAGTCGCCACGAACGATTGGGCCGCAAGACTGTAGACCTCTTCGGGGGCCGCCTCCTTCACCGCCGCGTTCAGGGAAGACTGGTCGATGAGGTCCCCGTCGATGAGCGTGACCCGGTCCACGATGTGCTGGATGTTGCCCATGTTCGGAACGCTCAACCTCCGAACGAGTCCATACACTTCGTACCCCTTTTTCAGGAGGAGTTCCATCAGATACGAGCCGTCTTGACCCGTGGCACCTGTCACGAGGGCAGACTTCGCCATCGGTCTGGAAGTTCGGCACCACCCCTTAACGATATCGCCCTTCCCGTGCGGATTCGCACCTACGAAGACCCGGCGGCCAGGAGCGCGCGCATTTTCTGGAGGAATACGGACTCGTCGAATGCTTGCGCGCGCGAGATGCAAGCGCCCCTCATTGAGCGGAGCGTTGAGACGTCGAGTTCCTGGATCTTCCTCACGAACACATTTGCATCGGCGGGTAGGAGGAATCCCGTCCTCCCGTCGACTACGGTTTCGCGGTACCCCCCCTCGTCCGTCGCGAGGACGCACTTACCCGCCGCCATGGCCTCCACGGGAGTGATGCCGAAGTCCTCGTCGACCGCGGTGGTGATGAGGCCGCGACAGGTCGCATACAAGTCGACGAGCGCATCATCGGGGATCTCGCCCGTCATCGTCACGTTCCGTGGCGGATTCAAGCGAGCGAGGTACTCCGCGGCGCGGTCTCCTGCCGCGTATCCTCCTGCGAGGATCAGTTTCTCTTCCGGGAGTCGGCGGAATATTTCGAACAGCAGGTCGATCCGTTTCTCCGGGTACAGCCGGCTGACGGAGAGCCAAGCGTCGCCGACGTCCTCGAATCGGAATCGAGAGGTGGCGACGGGCGGATACACCACGTCCGACTCGCGGCCGTAGTAGCGAGCGACGCGACGACGGACGTTTTCACTGATCGCGACGATCCGGTCGGCGCGGGCCACTGCGCGGCGGTCAAACGGCCGCTGGAGTCCAATCCAAAGACGCGCCGCGAGCCGGGCCATCGGACCGAGACGTTGCATCGTGGCTTGGCGTTGATCGTAAAACATCCGTGTCGGCGTGAGGCAGTAATAGAGGTTCGGGTGGTGGTGTCGGGTGGCGTGTACGGCCCAGTTCCCGAGGATGAGGTAGGAATCGTAATCCGGTAATCTCGCCCGGCTGAACTTCCATGCTGCGTCAACCTGTTTGAGCGGAGGCCGTGGCGGCAGTCGGCCCAGATTGATCACGTTGACATCCGTAAATCCGGTCCGGGTCGCGAGCGTCGGATCCGCGTTGGTCGTCACGAGGTCGGCCCCGAAGTGTTGGGCCAGCGTCAAGGCGACGCGTTCACCACCTCCAATCGTCTCCAGAAAATCATACAGTACCGCGAGTCTCACTTCGATCGCCTCCGACCGTCTTACCGCCCGAAGGCAACCCTCAGAGGGGCGGACATCACGTCTCCCATCATGCAAGGACCGCATCCCGGAACGAGACGTGATACTTGCGGAGCCACTCTCCCACGGTCGCGGGACCTACGCGCAAAGAGGCGACCCGGGCCCGTCGCTTCTCAAGGGCGCGGGGGATGCCGGCATATGCGTCCACGCGGGCGCGCGCCATGGCGCGTGCCGTTCCGACGACCGATTTCTGGTGGCGAGCGGCCGCAGGCTCTTTCCCGTCGGTCCACGGAATCGATCCCGCCAGGTTTCGCGCCGAGTTCCAGGGGACGGTGAGCGCCGCGTAACGCCACGGGTAGTTTTGAACCAGGTTCCAGATGCGATTGCGTTCGCACAGGTACGTCTTGAGGGGACTGCCCCGGCGATGGGACGCAGAAAACTTGTGGTAGACGACCGCTCGCGGCGCGTAGCGCGCTTGCCACCCTGCCAAGCGTGCCCTCCAGGCGAGGTCGACGTCCTCGTAGTAGGCCACGAACTCCTCGTCGAGCAATCCCACCCGGTCGATCATGTCCCGCCGATAGAGGGCGGCCCCTGCCGTCGGACCGAACACGTCGTCGAAGCGATCAAATTGGCCGTGGTCGACCTGGTTCCAGCCGCGGTCCAATGCGCTTCCGTCGGGAGCGACCGTGAGACCGGTCGAGTTGATCATCTGCGGGTGATCCATCATCAGGAGCTTTGACGCCACCATGCCGGCGTCGGTCGCGGCACGGACCAATTCCGCGACCCACTCCGGGTCGACGCGGGTGTCGTTGTTCAAGGTGAGGATATGCGTGCATTCCGGATCCTTGAGCGCTTCACGGATGCCGGCGTTCGTCCCTCGCGCGAAGTGAAAGTTTTCGGGGAGAGATACCAGTTTGACTTCAGGGAACTCGTCCTCGATGATCTCGCGCGATCCGTCGGTGCTCCTGTTGTCGACGACGAGGAGGCGGGATTGTGGATATGTCTGGTGTAGTACAGACTTCAGACACTCGCGGATGAAGTCCTTCCCGTTCCAGTTCAGGACAACGACATATGCCAGATTCGGCATGTGCGGGCGGGTAGGCAGCGGCGCGATTAGTATCTGACGGGAATCTGTGACGCGCACTTGGTTTCGGTGCGACGCCGGCTAGGATGAATCCACCTTGCCCCACCTGCTCACGCATTCCCCACCGAGGCTTCGAGGAGGGCTCGCATCCTGGTCACGAACACGGTCGAGTCGAAGGATCGTGCCCGCGCCTCACAGGCACCGCGCATTCGCTCCAAGAGGTCGGGCGTCCCGCGAGCAATGGCTCCCGCAAGCGCTTCGGCGGTGGGCGGGACCAGCCATCCAGTCTCTCCATTGACGACCGTTTCTCGGTAGCCGCCGTCGTCCACCGCAATGACGACTTTTCCGGATGCCATCGCCTCTAAGGGGGCAAGTCCGAAATCCTCGTCGTGGGAGGTCGCAACGAGTCCTCGGCAGGTGGCATAGAGTTCACGGAGTCTGGGTTCTGGGATCTCGCCCAGGAATTCGACATTCCCGGGTGGATCCAGCGACCGGATGAATCGTTCCGGCGAGACCCCGAGCTGCGGTCCCCCGACGATCAGAAGCCGCTCGCGCGGAAGGCGCCGAAAGGCCTCTACCAACAGGTCCACTCGCTTCTCGTGGGAAAGGCGGCTCACCGCGAGCCACGCGTCTCCCGCTCGATCGAATCGATAGGAGGCGACATCGACGGGCGGGTAGACCACGTCCGCGCTCCGAGACAGAAACCGTTCGATCCGTCCCGCCACGTTGCGACTGTTCGCCACGATTTTCTGGACGCTCTGGACGGCTCGTTCATATTTCGGACGTGTCCTCCGAATCCAGCGTTGTGCAACGAATCGGCCGACCCGAGGAAGCGTCGCCATGAAGGAATCGTGGAGATCGTAGAAAACGCGAACGGGAGTGTGGCAGTACCAGAGGTTCGGTCGGAGTCGAGGAGCGGCAAAGACGGACCAGTTTCCAGAGAACACATAGACATCGTGGTCCGGAATCGACGCGGTCGCGAAGGCCCGAGCCTGCCGGTCCTGTCGCAAGGGCGGACGCGATGGGACGCGGGCGATTTCGTGGATTCGTACGGCGGGCATGCCCGCTCGGGAAGGGAGTGACGGATCGAGGTCGGTCACGTAGAGGTCGGCATCGAACGCGGAGGCCAGGGTCAACGCGACTCGTTCCCCGCCGCCGATGAACCGCAGATGGTCGTGCAGGACCGCGACCCGCATCGGTTCGCGGATACGGTCGACCCGCATAAAAACGCGCGACTCAGCAGGTCGTCGGGAGGCATCCCCAGGCGATCCAATACAGTCGGGCGTATCCGTTGTCGAAGACCTTCAGAAACGGCGGGGCGTCGAACTTCGCGATCACCCGCGAGTCCATCGGGCTTGCGGCCTCCCAGGGTGTGAGGCGCACGCCGGCCTCCATGTCTCGGTCAATCCACACATAGGTTCCATCCCTTTGACCGGACGGGGAATCGATCTTCGAGAGTCCCGCGTACGGGTCGGTGAGGGAATCGGGCAAGAACGGAGCGCGCGTTCGGTCCCACGTCGCGTCCAGTCCGCCGAACCCGAAGACCGTGGTGGAGCCGTGATGGTCGGACACGACGAGGCCGCTCGCATGATCCCTGGCCCAATACGCCGGATCCAGGGCCGCCGGGATCGTCCCCTCCCGCCAACCGGCGAGGGTGGAGGGCGGCGGGACGCCCGTGAACGCATTCGCGACGAATAGGAGACCGATCGCAACGCCCGCTGCGGCTCGGAGGGATCCACGAATCGCCCCCAAGTCGAAGAGTCGAACGAAGCCGACCCCCGCCAGAACGGCGAACGGCACGATGAGGTACTCCATGTGTCGATACGGAATGAGGACGCGTGGCGCGACGGCGATCCCCGCAACCGCGGAGCCGAGGAGGACGAAAAGCCAGGCGTTGATGGCCAATCCCTCCCGATCGAAGTCGAGGAACTTGCGGCCCGACGCGGAAAACGAGATCAGAAGGACGAGCGGAACGAAATAGAGGAGGCCCTCGGCCGAAACTCGAAACGTGGTTCCTGGTACGCCGAAGAGGACAGAAACGAACCCGAGGATGAAGATGACTCCGACCGCGGAAAGGTATGCGCTCCCTCGATGGAGAAGCCCGGGATACCTCGGGCGATACCGCCATCCGATTCGCGTCCGCGCGAAGACGATCGCCGCGAGGGACGCCAGACCCAGCCCGAAAAGGACAAGGACCGCCCACCAGGGTCGTATATCCACATCCGTCAGGATGAATTCTCGGAAGGCCGTCGCGTAGATCAGCCAATAAGCAAACGTTCCCCCGACGAGGATGCCCGCGTATGCGACCTCTCGTTTCGACCCGGCCGTCCATCGCCACGGGCGAGCGAGCCCCCGCACGATGATGGTGCCGAGGACCATGAGGAGGAAGAAGTACAGGGACAAATGATGCGTGGCGATTAGCGTCCCGGTCACGAGGACCAGCGGGACCATCGCGGCCCGATCGGCTCGAAGTCGAAGAAAGAGAAGGAGGCCTGTGAGGGCGAGCAGATTTCCGACAGTCGCGGGTGCCGGGTGCGCGGTCGTGTAGGCGTGCGGTATCGCGCCAACCACGAGGGCAGCGGCGAAGAGGGCGACGCGATCCTCGCCCGTGACGCGCCGTGCAATCAGAAACATCGGGACGACCGACAGAGCTCCCAAGATCGGTACGAGGACGTTCAACACGGTCGGAAGATCGAGGCCGGCCAGGGAGGCCAGCCCTTGTTGCAGGAAAAACATCCCCGGAAAATACGGATAGGTGACGCCCCACCCACTGTATGTCGTGGAGACGTGGCCGGTCCGCGCGAGATCTCGGAGGATCGCGAGGTACTCGCCCGTATCCGAACCCCAATACAGGAAAGACCAGAGAGGGGACAGTCGGACGGCGATCGAGCCCAGGACGAGGGCCACCAGACCGAAGGCCGTCGACTTCCTCATTCATCGGCCAACCGACGCGCGTTACTAAAGGATTATCCGCGAATTCGCTCGTCGACGGAGTCGCACTGACGCAAACTATTTGCGCGGGGCCTTTCTGTCCCGCCTGATGGCACGCCGGTGTCCGGAATGCTACGCGGAGCTACCGGACGATGCGGTCTGGGTGTGCCCCACGTGTCGCTACACGCTCCGCATGCCCGGGTCCGCGAAAGCGGGAATCGTGTTCATGCTCCTCGGACTGGCTCTCTTAGGGGTGTTTGTCTACGGTCCGGAAAACGTCGGACTGAATTCGGGTGCGGTGCCGACGGAGATCGCCAACCTGACGATCGCGAACTTCCCCCTTCTCGTGGTCGGCGTCTTCGGACTCGGGGCCTTCCTCGCGGCTGCCGCGGCACTCAAGATTCGGAGCGAGCAAGCGCGCGTCGCGGCCGCTTAGAAGAAATCGTCCAGCTTCAGATCTTGCGTCCGATCATTCGTGAACAGCGATGCAATTGCGTCTTCGATCAGATCGATTCGCTGACGAAGATAGTTCGACACCTCGAATTGTTGGCTGATCCGCTTCGTGATCTCCAGGTACTTTTTTACGCTGCTCTCGTGAACCGTGAGGGTGAGGTTCCCGCTGCATTCGAGACATCTCCCTCGGAGCGGGATCCGCCGGTACTTCGCCCCGCATTTCGTGCAGCGCACCGACTGGCTTGAGAACGCCTTCAGGTTCCCGATCAAATCCGGGAGGAAATGATGGACGACGATGCGGGCCACGACGTCGTTCGGATCGACCGCTCGGATCCGCAGGGCCAGGTCGAGCTGCTTGTCCATCTTCTCCGCCATGGATCCCTCTCCATACGCCGAGGCAAGGGGCCCTTGGGCCACCCCATGGGTTTCGTGTGTGTAGGCGAACCCCTCGTACTGGAGCACGCTCCCGATTCGCTTTCCGACCGTGTCGATCTGAGCCTCCACCTCCTTCGGGTGGGCGAACCGGTCGGCGGCCTCAAACAACGCGATCGGATACGCGGCAGACACGTCGAGGTTGTGGGCCTCTTTGTCGATCTCGTTCGGATCGATTCGCGTCGTCAGAACCAGTGGCGCATCCATGAGCCCTCCTCGTTTGTCCGGGAGGAACGACCGAGAGAAGTTGATCAGGCTGTCCAGAAGCAGGATGAGCGAATCCTCGTCTCCATCGCAGTTCCTGCGACGCGCAGCGATCAGATACGGGTGGGCGAACCACGCCTTGGCATCCGTGAACCCGACGATGCGGGCCAGGACCCCTCCGCTCGTGTGCGGGGCCAGCGTCACGACGAGGTGGCCCAGGAGGTCCTCTGGAGACTTGGCGTCGTAGAAGCGCCCGAGGCCATAGAGACGTTCCAGGAGATCGTCGATGAACGCGGCCACCCGGACGAGGTATTCGCCCCCGGAGCGGGCGACCAGGATGTCCTGGGGCCGCAACTCGAGGACCTGCTCATCTCGGTCGAGCGGACGTCCTGCGGTATCTCGCGCGTATCCGAGACGTCGGGCCTCGTCCACGGAAATGCCCGCCTCTTTCGGGGTGAAGTGCGTGAGAGGGAGGTTCGTCATGTCGAATCGAGTCGTGCCGTCCTTGAACACGTAGATCTCGTGCTTCGCACGGAGGATGCCCTTCTCGAGCGGCTCCGGCGTCTTGTTCTTCGAGATCATGCCCTGGACCGCCTTGATCTCGGAGGGCTTCGTCTCGCCAAGTCGTTCCAACGCGGTCCGCAACACTTCGGCAATCGGGACGCGCTGCCGCGCGGGTCCGTTCCGTGACGTCGTGTGTCCACCGCACGAGCATTTCGGAAGGAACCACCGCTTCCCGCACGCGGAACAAATCCGAAGGCCCACCTCCACATCGATCGTGTCCTTGGAAGCCGCCTGGAGGAGCAGGCGCTGGGCCCCGCCCTCGTGGCCGATCGGAAACAGGGAATGGGGCGCGGGCTGCATCTTCCGCGGCGCGGCCTTCTCAGGACGGGCCATCCGAGCGCCGATCCGGGTGGGGCCGCGGGCCTTCACGGGGAACCCGGCAAGGGCGGCAACGAACGCGAGCGGCTCGGTGGTCTCGGGCCTCGGTGCGAGCGCCCACGTCTCCTTGGCGACGTCGATTCCCAGGGTCGCCAGGAGCGCCTCCGTGTGACGTTCGAGGACCAAGTCGTTTCCGCGGACTGAAAACAGGACACCAAGACGAACGAACCACTCTCGGAATTCCTCGTCGGCGGGGACGATGAGCCGACCTTCCATGACACGTCCTTCGCCGCTGATGCGTTCGCGGAGCAGTTGGAGGTCGTCGACGGCGAAATCATGGAAGAACAGATTGTATCGAGGATGGAGTGGCACACCGAATTCCCGGGACCACGCGAGGGCTTGGGGTGCCGTCGCCGTTTCCCATCCAGGCGGCAACTCCCCGATGGCTTTCCGCAAGAGGAGTCCGTACCATTCCAGCGAAAAGGCCCCTGGCATCAAGACGTGATTGTTCTCGAGGAACTCTCCGAACGGGATGAGAATCTCGCCGAGATCCGCGATGACGCGGACATGTCCCACGAGCCGTTTTGCTGCCGCCACATCGGGCACTTCGATGAAGTCCCCCGTGTCGAGGACGACGAGCGGCCCTTCGATCGTGTCACAGGGCGTGACCGCACCTGCCTTGCCCGGACGCTCCGTCTTGATCTGCGTACCGACCGCGATGAAGTCGTCGAGGATGTGCATCGTCGCAGGATGCAGGGCCACGGCCGCGAGGCCGGTGGCGCGCGTGCGACCGTAGCGGAGGCGAAGGCCGCCGGCCCGGCTGGGATGACACAGGACCGGTCGCCCGGCCAAGATGTTCTGGATGAACACCTCGCTGGGCTCCACACCGGAGTCCTCCGCGAGGTCGTCGGGCCCGGCGTTCTTCTTCTCCATGTAGGCGTCGATGAACTCCCAGCCGTCGATCCGCAACTTTCGAACGTGTTTCTGGATCTTCGGTGCTTTGAGGCACATCCCGTCCGCGATGACGAGGCAGGCGCCCCCGCGAATCCGGTTCGTCTCGATTCGAGGAAGGTCTCGGAAGCCGCTGATCTCCGCGTCCTCGGTCCCTTCGCCGTTGATGGCCACGGGGCAGTTCGAGACGATGAGCGAGATCTCTTCATCGGATGGGGTGTATTGGAGGTGTTGGACCTGCTTATAGAGGGGGATTTCCTCTTTGAAGCGCTCGACTTCTTCCCGCGCGGGTTGGTATCGGCCGATGCCGAGCTCCCGCCGAACGACGTCCGCGATCAGGACGCTCAAGGCCTGCCCCGTCCCGCCCGCCGACCGGATCGGTCCCGCGTACGACAGGTCGACGTACGAGGTGCCGTCCCGGTTGCGCTTGATCTTGACCGTGGCGAGGCCTTCGAGGGGAGCGACGAGGATTCCCTCCGTCAAGATCGCGAGGCCCACACGGACCGCTCGTTCCACGGCCTTCTCCTTGCTCGCGGCGGGTCGAACGGCCATCTCCTTCGCCACGAGGATGGCGAGTTCCTCCCGGTCGTGGAGCTTCGCGAGCTCCCGGATCCTCCGTGCCACACCCTCGACCTCGTAATGCTCGAGGAGCCGTTCCACCCGGGAGGCAAGGTCGTCCGTGAGGGGGATCTCCACGTCCAGCTCGGGATCGAACCCGCGCGCCCGCGCGGCACGAGCGATCGCGTACGTCGCGTCGACCTGCGACGCGAGGCCTTGAAAGTAGGAGCGGACCTCCTCAGAAACGACGGGCGAACCCATTCCATCCCTTCGATGATCGAAAGAGGGCCGCGTATCCGGAGGACCGCGTATATGTCTTTGCGTCCGCACGCATGCGGACCCGCG
>Ga0137415_10002193_pt1 | contig 19444 bp, 8 predicted proteins | sample CZODoug3_1_1_16f_FD_183082 | JGI IMG/M metagenome (GOLD analysis project Ga0137415, IMG submission 183082) | Vadose zone soil fungal communities from Angelo Coast Range Reserve, California, USA - CZODoug3_1_1_16fungal (Hybrid Assembly) | ecosystem: Environmental > Terrestrial > Soil > Vadose...
GTCATCGTGACCGGCTCGAACATTCCCACAGCGGAAGAGACCGGCCCGAACCCGGTCGATACCTACCGACCGCAGGATATTGAGAAGCTGGGCATCCGCAATGCCACGGACCTACTGGAATTCATCCCGCAGGAAGCCGGCGGCACCGTCAACCTGAACATCGGCAACGGTGGTGACGGCACGATTCAGTTTAACCTGCGCGGTCTCTTGCCAAAGGAGACGTTGGTCCTGATCGACGGCAAGCGCGTCGCATATGGTTCATTGGGCGTTGCTGGAGCCAGTTCAGGCGTCGATATCAACCTTATACCGTTTTCGATGATCGATCACGTTGACATCCTTAAAGATGGCGCCTCGGCTGTGTATGGATCGGACGCGATCGCCGGCGTGGTCAACTTCTTCCTGATCCACAAATTCCGTGGCTTGGAGATTGGGGGCACTTACGGAAATACAAATATGGGAGCGTCCAATGAAATGGGCGAGTGGGAGTCATGGATCAAAGCCGGCACCGGAGACGACAAAACTGATATCGTGGTCATTGCCGATTTCTGGCAGCGCCTCAATGGCGTTTTTAGTCGTGACCGCGATATTTCTAGCAACGGGAATTTCAACCGGTTTGGCGGATTTGACGCGCGCAGCGGGAATTTCCCTGGCCGCTTGGGAAGCAGCCGCTTGATTCCCAGCATATTTTTCAGCGGATTCACTCCGACGCCACATTCGGCGCCGAACAGAGCGAATTCCCCATTTTATATCAGGCCTGCCGCTTTTGGTATCCGCGACCACACTAATAACTTGGGAAATCCGGTGCCCGGGGATGGGTTTTACTCGGCGTTTAACTTCGCGGCTTTTACGCCCGCGTTGCCTCCGGGGGACCGTCAAGTGTACTACGGCTCGTTCACGCGCGACATTTGCGACAAGTACTTGACAGTATTTGGCGACTTTAAATATGCGCGCTCGTATTTCGATTCATCCCTGGCCGCAGTGCCATTTACACCCGATCCATTCCACATTGCGGGAACTGATTTTGCTACCGTAGGGCCGAGCGGTCCCAACGGCATCAGTGTGCCAATCGCGAATCCGTTTAATCCCTTCACAGTCGGGGATGTGACTCTGAATATTAACGGACAGCCGGTTCCGCTGACCACTGGGGTTCGGTTCCGTGGCATCAATGATACCGGCGTAAGGAGCGAAAAGTTCACTTACTGGGACCAACTCTTCGACGTCGGCCTGCGCGGTGAGATGGGAGAATTTGCCGACTACTTGAAGACGTGGAACTGGGAATTGGGTTTCCGTTACTCTCGCAACGAAGGGCAGGACCTGTCCATTGGCGAAGTGAGTCAGCCCGGGTTGCGCGATGCCCTCTTGGACACGAACCCGCACACGGCGTTTAATCCGTTCGGCGGCTTCTTCCGCCAAAACACCGGGGCGGCGAGGCAAAGAGTCTATGTCACCCTGCATAACTCCGGCGAGTATGAGTTGCCTATATACTATGCCACCTTCAACGGTGACTTGTTCAATCTTCCAGCCGGGCCAGTCTCATTTGCAATCGGCGGCGAGTACGACGCGCCGAGGTTTACTCGCGACCGTGACGCGCTCAATAATACCTTTAATTCCATTGGCTCGGTGGACGGGCAAAGCTTCCGGGTGAATCGGGACATTTGGGGAATCTACGAGGAAGTAAGAGTGCCATTTACCAGCCCCACGTGGAACTTCCCTGGCTTCTACAGCTTCGAAGTAGACTTTGCCGAGCGGGAGGAATGGTACAGCAACAACACCTCTTCGGTGCTGCCTTCTGGGCTTTTCCCGGCCCAGCCGTCGGTGCATACCAAGTATAATGCACAGAAGCCGAAAGTATCAGTGCGTTGGCAGCCGCTTGATCCCAAGTATATCGGGGCACTCACCCTGCGCGGCAGCTATACTGAGGCGTTCCATGCGCCGACGCTGGGAGAACTTACGCCTGCATCCTCGCAAAACTTCCCGATCGTTGCTGATCCGTTCTCTCTTCAGACCGAGCCTCAGATTGAGGAACGCGTCATAGGAAATCCGAATCTGCATCCGGAAGTGGCCTATGAGTGGACCTATGGAGCGGTTTACAGCCCGAAATGGGTTAAGGGCCTTACACTGAGCGCTGACTGGTGGCACATTGATATGCGCGACATCGTAACAGCGCTCGGCGCGCAAACCATTATCCTGGAAAATCCCCCGCCGAATAACGGCGCGTCAACGGTTGGAACCAACGGGGTGTTGGTAGTCCGTGGTGCTGGTAGTAACCCGCTCGAGCCTGGGCCAGTCAACTTTGTCATCGATCCGAGCAACAACCTTTCAGGCGCAATCTTCGAAGGTCTCGACTACGAAGCGATCTATATTCTGGATTCGACGATCTTCGGGGGTGGCGATTGGGGCAGGATAACCACCACGGTCAATGGCACGTGGCTATCCCGGGCTGAGTTTCAAGCCGCTAACAATGTGAAACGCGTTGGCATCGCGGGGGAATTCCTGCCGCCGGGATTTGCGTTAACCAGTTCGCTGCCATGGCATCGGGCCAACTTCAGTATGTTCTACGATGGCCCGGCTGACACGTGGATGCAGGGCTTGGATGTCGGCGCGATAGTCCACTGGACCGGTCAGTATGAGGATGACAATGCCAGTCTGACAGGATCAACAAAGCTAAATGAGCCCAGGAGTGGCTCTGGCCCGCTCGGTAATGCCAGTGGTGAAATCCTTGCTCGCAAAGTCTCTGCATTGACCACACTCGACCTCATCTTGAACTACACGTTTAACCTGCCACCGCCTGCGCCCGCCGAAGTACCTGGCTTTGCCAAGGACGGCGGCAAAAACGTGAGGAGCGGCAAGGACGGCAAGGAGAAGAACATCGTCCCAGTTTCCACGGCTGAATACGGCTGCAGCAATTGGAAGTGGTGGCTTAACAACACCACAGTCACGTTGGGCATGCAGAACGTAACGGATGAAGATCCACCGTTCGTGGCCGGCAGCTTCGAGAACGGCTACGACGAATCACTTGCCACGATTAAGGGCCGGTTCTGGTACGTCGGACTGAAGAAGCGATTCTAAACTGTAAGGTAGGTTTCACAGCGGCCGGGCTCTGAAAGGAGCCCGGCCGTTTTGCTTTCCACGTTGGTATCATGTGCAGCGCGTCGAGACATCGTCAAAATTCCTTTCTTAGCCAAGCTTCGCCGTTATGATTTTGAATTTCGTGCCTCTCAAATCATCTCAGTATTGATTTTCGCTGCGCTTTGAGAGAGACTTGGCTCCGCTAAGAAAAAGGCATGCAGTTCGTCCCGGGGATTTCATCTGTGCAAACGATGCCGGCTGCACCGGCGCCGACAGCGGCCGGCCGCAAGCCTAGCTTGTGGATTCTCGACAGTTGGCGGGACTTGGTTCTTTACGTCTGCACACCGTTGTTGCTGGTGCCGATGTTTGTCGCGGCACAGGGCGTCTGGGCCGCGGAGGATATTTATCTCTTCGTCGCCGCGTTCGGCGCGATGGGACACCACTTGCCGGGAATGATTCGAGCGTATGGCGACAGTGCGCTTTTTCAGCGTTTCCGATGGCGTTTCATTTGCGCGCCGATTTTTTTGGTCGTTGTCTGCGCGGCTTTTTCCCTGTGGGACCTGAAGGGGATTGTGCTCGTGGCATTTATCTGGGGCGTCTGGCACGGGATGATGCAAACATACGGGTTCTGCCGGATTTATGATGCGAAAGTCGGATCCTTTGCTGAGGTAACGCGTCGCCTCGATTTCGCCTTGTGCGGGATTTGGTTTGCAACAGCTGTTCTTCTTTCGCCGCAACGGATGACCGACACGCTGGAAACGTACTATTCCGCAGGCGGACCTTTTATTTCGCCAGCAGTTCTTCGATCGGGACAACAGGGTTTGCTTGCGCTGGCACTTCTAGTTTCAGCGCTGTTTCTGGCAAATTTTATTTGGATGTGGAGCAGCGGTAAGCGGCCGAGTCCGGTGAAACTGGTGCTGCTGGTCACGAGTATTTCGTTTTGGTGGTACTGCAATAACATCGTGGCGAGCGTTCTGGTTGGCATTGCGTTGTTCGAGGTATTTCATGATGTGCAGTACCTGTCGCTCGTCTGGATTTATAATCGGAAACGAGTCGAGAGCGACAGCTCTATCGGTGGGTTCATGCGCTTTGTGTTCCGGCGCAGTGGAGCGCTTGTGGGAGTGTACATAGGCTTGGTGCTCGCCTACGGTGGGCTGAGTTTGTCCAAATCGTATGTCGGCATCGACGCCGTTAAAAATATTCTTACCGGCGTCGTGACTGCATCGGCACTCCTCCATTTCTACTACGACGGATTCATTTGGAAAGTTCGCGAGAAGTCGACGCGGCAATCTTTGGGTATCGCCGGTGGTACAACAGATGTTTCGTTGGGTGGTTTTCTGCCCGGCTGGGCTTTGCACGGCATAAGATGGGTCGCTATTTTTGTGATTCCTCTCGCGATACTCTGGTATGCCGAAATACAAGGTGGCCGAGGCAAACTGGAACGTTTGGGCGCGATTGTTGCGGACCTTCCGACTAGCGCGCGGGCCCGTGTTAACTACGCTACCGAGCTGCAGGGGGCCGGACGCGCCGATGAAGCGGCGAAGGAGTTCGCTGAGGCAATACGTTTAAATCCCGGCTCCGCGAAGGCGCACCTCAACCTTGGCTCACTGTTGACGACGAAGGGAGAGCTTGACCAGGCAGAAAATCATTTTGAGCAAGCATTACGCATCGAGCCGAAGAACGCTGAATATCATTCCGGCTACGCCTACCTTTTGGACCAACTGGGTCGCAAGGATCAAGCGGCTTCCGAATGTGAAACGGCTATTCGTCTGGCGCCAAAGTCGGCGCAAGCGCACTATGGCTATGGCGCGTTTTTGGAAAAAAACGGACAGCCAGAAGAGGCAATCGCGAAATATCGACAGACTCTGCACTTAGATCCTGCCCACGTCGATGCGCACATCGATCTGGGTAGTTTGCTTTTGGAAGAAGGCGAGCTGACGGAAGCCCAAGAGCATTTTGCGAAGGCGTCCGAACTCAACCCGAAGCTGGCTCAACCGCACAATTATCTTGGAAAAGTTCTCATGCGTGAAGGCAACATTTCCCAAGCGATCGCACAATTCGAAGAAGCGCTACGCCTCCATCCGGATTTTCCAGAGGCGGAGCAGAACCTGCGCATTGCCAAAGGGACTAGCGCTCAGTCTCCTTGACGCAAATTACACGAATTGCCGCCAATTCGGTAAGGTTGAGGTAAGTCTTGGATCAATTCGTGCCAGTTCGTGAAATTCCTGTCGCATTCTGGAGACGGGACTGGTTTTGGGCGCTGCTCTTAATTGCTTTCGTTTTCATTGCGTACGCTCAGGTTTTTCGGGCGGACTTCATTTGGGATGATGAATCGCATCTGACCCAGAATCCTTGCGTCGTTGGCCCACTCGGCTTGAAGGAAATCTGGACCACGACGCAAGCGGTCTATTATCCGCTCGTTCTGACGGCGTTTTGGGCACTGCATAAGTTTTTCGGGCTAAACCCGCTGCCATACCACGCTCTCAATGTTTTGTTACACGCCGTCTCGGCGCTCCTGCTCTGGCGGGTGCTGCGACTACTCCAAGTCCGCGGCGCATGGTTCGGCGCTGCACTCTGGGCTTTGCATCCGATAATGGTGCAATCCGTCGCGTGGGTTACTGAACTGAAGAACACCCAGTCCTGCGTATTTTATCTGTTCTCGATTTTTTTCTTTTTGAAATGGGCAGATCAAGGGGGGGCAGTCTCTAGACTGCGCCAGCGGCGGATTGGAGACCGACGTTCATTGGTCTTCGCTTTATCTCTTCTTTCATTTCTTCTGGCGACGCTAAGCAAACCTTCTGTGGTGATGCTGCCATTTGTGCTCGCGCTGTGCGTTTGGTGGATGCGAGGAAAAATCCGTTGGCGCGATACGGTGGCTTTCGCTCCATTTGCTCTGATTTCGGTCGTCGCGAGCATGTGGACGATTTGGGAACAGAGATTTCACGCGCGCGCGGTTGGTCCGGATTGGACCCAAACCTTTCCGGAACGTCTGATCATCGCCGGTAAAGTCATTTGGTTTTATCTCGGCAAACTGGTGTGGCCGCATCCTCTGATCTTCATCTATCCACGGTGGGATGTTGATCAGTCGAAAGTCGTTGCATATCTGCCTTTAATGGCAGCAATGGCTGCCCTGATTGCCTTATGGTTTGTTCGCGCGCAATTGGGCCGTGCTCTGTTCTTTGCCGCCGCTTACTACGGCATCTCCCTGTTTCCTGTGCTCGGCTTTTTCAGCGTGTATTTCTTTCGTTACTCATTCGTAAGCGATCATTTTCAGTATCTCGCCAGTATTGGACCGCTCGCGCTGATAGGAGCAGGAATCGCAACTCTTCTCGTCCGTTTTCGTGAAACACCGGACCACTTCGTGTCTCAGCCGGAAACCGTACCGCGATCGGGCAATACCATCACTAGTCCACGATGGCGATTGGTTGTAAGCAGTGCCCTCTGCGGAGTCCTTCTGGTATTGCTCGGCTTTTTGACGTGGCGACAAACCGCGGAATATCACAATCTCTTCGCCTTATACACAGCGACGTTAGAAAAAAATCCCCGTTGCTGGATGGCGCATTACAATCTCGGCATCGTTCTCAGCGAGCAGAGAGAAGCGGATCAGGCGATCGAGCATTACAGGCAAGCCGTTGCCCTGCGGCCTGATTACGCGGAGGCTCATTATAATTTGGGCCGGCTCTTGGTTGAGCGAGGTCAGCTTAACGACGCAATTGCCCATTACGAAAGAGCTGCTGCGATTAATCCCGCTGATGCAGCAGCACAAAACAATCTCGGCGTTACGCTTTTTGGAATCGGGCGTGCTGATGATGCGATTGCTCATTATCAGAAGGCGCTCGAAATCCGGCCCGACTACGCCGAAGCCTCCTGCAATCTTGGGAACGTACTTATAGCCAAAGGTGATTTCGATGGTGCCATCGCCCGGTACACGGCGTGCCTCGCGGTCATACCCGACCAGGAAGAAGCGCAATACAATCTCGCCAGCGCTCTTCTGCGTACAGGCCGCACGGATGATGCGATTGTCGAGTACCAAAAGGTGCTGCAGATACATCCTGAGAACGCAGACGCTCATGCCAATCTCGGCATCGCTTTCCTTACAAAGGGGCGCGTTCTAGATGCGATGGCTGAGTATACAAAGGCACTCCAAATTGCCCCCGAAAATTTAGCTGCGCTAAGCAACCTGGCATGGTTGCTGGCGACATCTTCCGATCCCACTCTGCGAAACGGATCCCAGGCTGTGCAGTTGGCTGAGCGCGCCGACTCCGCGAGTTCCAGGAGCGACAAGCACCCGAGCGTTCTACGGATTTTGGCTGCAGCCTACGCAGAAGCCGGCCAGTTTGCCGAAGCTAAAGAGACTGCCCAGCATGCGTTGGAAGCAGCGAACATCCAAGGCAACACCACTTTGTCCAACGCTCTTCGGGATGAAATCGCGTTGTACGAACTGGGCTTACCGTGTCATAAAGAGGCGAGGTAAGCTTCAAGGGCGGGGGTTAACTAGTCTTCCGGAGAGGTTTCCCGAAGTGGCACCTGTTCTTGGTACAGGACAAGGTCTTTCTTGAGACGATTCGCGACCTCGGTCTTCCCCTGCATGGTAGCTAGGGTTGCAGCTTGTTGGGCGACTGCAATAGCCTCAGAAAACCGACCAACCTCCGAATAGACAGCCGCGAGAGTCCGGAGATAGTTCGCATCTTTGCCGCTCGAGAGTTGTACGGTTTGTTCGGCCACCTCGATTGCGCGTTTGCCATCGCGGATTGAAGCATCGGAAGAAGTCGCGAGGAGCCACGCCAAGTTGTTTCGAGCCACGAAGTCGCGCGGGAAGATCCGTGTCGCGTGCTCGTACTCAGCGACTGCATCTTTCTGTAGTCCCTTTTTAAGGAACGCGGTCCCTAGAGTAGTGTGGAAGCCCGCGTCGTTCGGCTGAGTCGCAAGCGCTTTCTGCCATTGTGCAATCGCCTCGTCGGTGCGGCCCTGCTGAAATAGAACGCTGCCAAGATTGAAATACGGGTCGCCGTAATCAGATCGCAGTTTCACTGCTTTCTCGTAATGGCCGATTGCTTCACTTAGCCGACCTTTTCGGGCGAGGGCACTTCCAAGTTTGTTCTCGATGAGCGCTCCGCCAAAATTGTAATGGGCGGCGGCGTTGCGCGAACGAATCTCCAGTGCAATCTCGAAGTGCGAAATCGCGCTATCCAATTCGCCCCGTCGCAGGAAAAAATCGCCGAGACTGTTATGCGCCATGTCGTTGTCAGTGGTAACAGCCAGTGTGTGGTTCCAGAGCATCTCGCTGTTTTTCCAATACGACGTCTGCACAAATGCGCGGCAGCTCAACGCAACGATGATAGCTGCCGCGATGGCGGCGCAGAATGGCTTGTAGCCACGGCCCTGTGGGCCGTCTGCTCTGGCTTTGCGCGATCCACGAGTAGTTGGCTGCGGCTCGGATGTGACAGATCGCGACCCGGACTTGTGCGTCATTATGAGCGCCACCAAATCGGAGATGCCCCAGGTAATCAGGATATATAAACCGATCTGCGGGAGGTACGTGTATCGATCCGCACGCGCTTGCTCGCCGGCCTCTATCAAGCCTATCACAGGCACGAGCATCCCGACATACCAAAACCAGCCGGTGAAAATGTACGGTCGTTCTTTTCTCGAAAGGATTGCTAACAGGCTGACTGAAATCAGAAATGCAATCGACAAAAGAACCTGCCAGAAAGGCAATTGGTCGTTAGGGTGCGGATAAAACGCCGCCAGCCGTGCAGGCCAGAACATCTGCCAAATGTAGGCAACGTAACTGACGGTCGCGGTGTTTAGTCGCCACATGAATGGCAATTGCGCGAATACTTCTGTGCTGTAGATCTGTGCCAGCAAAGTCGCTACGCACGACAAAGCAGACAGAACGAACAACGGAATCTTTTCCGTTAGTAGACCACTAATCGTAGTCTGCCGCGCCGCAGCTTTACGCGAAGGTCGGTTGGCGAAGGCGGGACTACTGATTCCCGGTCTCTGATTTTTGAGGCCTGGGATCTGACTCCTGATTCTCCTAAGCGGCCAGTAATCCAAGAGCAGAAGCACGAAGGGCAGCGTCACGAGCATCGGTTTCGACATCAGACCGAGGGCAAAGAACAATGCCGCCGTGAGATAACGACCAACGGACGGCTTGCGCACATAACGCACATAGGCGCCTAGCGTAAGCATGAAAAAGACGGCGCTGAGCACATCCTTCCGCTCCGACACCCATGCGACGGATTCGACATGCAACGGATGAATGGCGAAGAGCGATGCGACGAAAGCGCTTTGCCAAAACGCGCCCGTCATTTGATTGAGCACGAGAAAAAGCAAAAGCACGGCTACCGTGTGAAGCACGGCATTGGTAAAGTGATGCCATCCCGCCTGCAATCCGTATAACTGGCAATCGAGCATATGCGAAATGGTCGTCAGTGGATGCCAGTTTCGTGCATGAGTATGAGTAAATGCGTCGATGAGGCCATCGGCTGTGAGGCCCTGTGTGATCTGCGGGTTTTGATACACGTACACGTGATCGTCGAAATTAACGAAATCGTGCCGCAGAGTTTGACCAAAAACGAACCAAGTGATCGCAACCAAAGCGAGGCAGACATAAAAAGACGCGAATCTCCACGAAGAGCCCTTGTCTAACGGACTGTTGGACAACCCGAGTGTGTTCTTCTTGGGTCTGCTTTTATTCTTACTCTTGCTCACATTCTTCGGAATTCGTTACGAAAGAGTTTCTAACATCCGACATTCAACGTCCAATTCAGATGACTTGCGCATTGCCGTGGGGCGTTATGTTTTTTCGTTGTCGAGACGAGTTACCATTTTGTTAGGGCTAGCTGCGGCCTTTCTGTAAGGTCCGCATATCTATCATGAATTAATTGCCGGGAGGGTTTTCCCGAAGCGGCAGATTTCCGCGAAAGAGCACAAGATCTTTCTCGAGGCGCTTGGCCATATCGGGCTTCCCTTGCATGGTAGCTATGACTGCAGCTTGTTGAGACACGGCGATCGCTTCAGAGAATCGGCCACTCTCCGCATAAGCAGCTGCGAGCGTCCGTAGAAACCGTGGTTCTCTACCGCTTGAAAGCTGCACTGCTTCCTGAGCAAATCCGACCGCTCTGGCGCCGTCGCGGATCGAGCTGTCAGCAGCGGTCGCCAATACCCAGGCTACATTGTTACGAGAATGAGGATCCTCTGGAGCCAAAGCCAGAGCTGTTACGTAATGTGCAATCGCCTCCCGTAGCGACCCTTTCTGCAAGAGAGCATTACCAAGGCTGGTGTGGGCATCTGCGTCGTTGGGGTGCATTTGCAGAGCCTTCTCCCAATCAGCGATCGCTTCGTCAACGCGACCTTTTGCAAAAAGAACACTCCCGCGGTTGTAATAGGCGTCTGCATAATTCGGTTGCAATCTTATTGCCTCCTCGTAATGCACCATCGCGTCATCGGATCGGCCTTTTCTGGCGAGAGCGTCACCAAGGTTCATTTGCACAAAGGCTGAAGCCAGGTCGTAGTGAGGATCTCGCTTACCGGACCTAATCCTTGCGGCACTCTCAAAGTGTGAAATCGCCTCGTCTAGCTCACCGCGGTCGACACACAGATAGCCGAGGTTATTGTGAGCAACGTCATTGTCGGACGTCACCGCGAGAGCACGCGTCCAAAGAGCCTCGCTATTGCGCCAGTAAGAAGTTTGAATGAATGCCGCCCATGCCAGAGCGAGGATTATTAACACCGCGACCGCGGTGGTCACAGCCACCTGCGGTTTGGATCGGCGGACTGTTGCGACGTCGATCGCGAACCAAACGATAGCCACAAACAAACCGATATGAGGAAGGTAGGTGTAACGGTCTGCATGGCCTTGTTCTCCAACCTGAACGATGCCTATCACTGGGATGAGCATAACGAGATACCAGAACCAGCCGGTTAACAGGTAAGGTCGTTGTCTTCGAAAAACGATCGCCGCGGCAGTGATAGCCAGCAACAACAGGATCGCGAAAATGACTTCCCAAAGTGCCAGAGTGTCATTTGGATGAGGATAAAAGACCGCGAGGCAAGCCGGCCATAATGTTTTCCAGATGTAAATCACGTAGCTCATGAATGCGTTTTGGACGCGCCACAGCAACGGCAATGGCGGGATAGCGCCGGCAGTGCGTTTTTGCAGAATAAATGTGAGGATACAAACGACGGCGGACAGAACGAACAACGGAATTTTCTCCAAGTAGAGGCGTCGTGTTATGCGTCTTTGATTATCGCACTCTGAGATTTTGGTCTTCCCTATTATTGGGGAGGGTTGCTCAAAGCGGCGTAGCGGCCAGTAATCGAGAAGAAGAAGGATGATGGGAGCGCTTACCAGCATGGGCTTTGACATGAGCCCTGCGGCGAAGAGGACAGCGACCGCCAGATAGCGGATTACAGACGGTGCGCGTGCATAACGGTTGTAAGCATTCAGCATGAGAAAAAAGAAGACAGCACTCAGAATGTCCTTTCGCTCGCTCACCCATGCTACGGATTCGACATGCAGTGGGTGGACTGCAAATAATGCCGCGACCAGCGCACTCTTCCATGCTTCGCCGGTCATTCGCTGCAATACCCAGAACAGAAGGAGCACCGCGATTGTATGCAAGATCACATTGGTAGCGTGATGGCCAACAGCGTTCAGGCCGTATAGCTGACAGTCCAGCATGTGCGAGATAGTCGTTAATGGATGCCAGTTGTGTGCGTGCTGGCTGATAAAGGCGGCTGCTATCCCTTTTAGTGTTAGCCCAGACTGAATGGCTGGAGTATTATAGACGTATAAGTCGTCGTCGAAGTTAACAAAGTGATAACGGATTGTTTGACCGAATACGGCCCAGGTGACTGCCACCAGACCAACGCAAACGAGGAGGTCTGTGACCCGTGATTTCGCACGCTGGCCACGGACACACGAGTCCAAGCCAGAGATACCGGACGAATGCCTTCGGCGGTTCGAAACCTGCGGCTCCTTCGTGGCGCGCGTTCTAAGGCGACGAGCTGCCATTTGTTATGCTTGGATCACGCAGCGGTCTGCCGGATTGGTAAAGAGCAATACTGCTTTCCAGTTCGGCGGCCAAAGCAGGGTTGCCCTGGTTAGTTGCTAATTCGGCGCCGCGCCGCGCGGTTTGAATGGCGTCAGCAAAACGTCCATTCTCTGCGTACGCGGCGGCAAGCACTTTGTAAATCATTGCAATTTTGCCGCCAGAGATACGAAGCGCTTTCTCGCCCAGTTCGACTGCGCGCGCTCCATCGCGGATTGAGTCTTCGGGGCACGTTGCGAACACCCAGGCAAGATTACTCGCAGCGTTTCCGTTCTCGGGTTGGATTGCCAGCACATCCTGCCACTGGTCAATGGCTTCTTTCACGTGGCCTTGTTGAATAAGCGCTGTTCCCACAGTATTTCGTGCCTCGACGTTCTCAGGCTCTATATCCAACAATTTCCGGTAGTGAACCATCGCTTCTGCCACCTGTCCCTTTTTAAGAAACGCTTTCGCGAGATTGTCATGAGCCGGTCCGTTTTCCGGACGCAGATCTATGGCTGCTTGTAACTTGGAAATGGCATCGTCCAGTTGTCCTTTTTCCAGGAAGATGATGCCGAGATTATTCAAGGCAACATCGTTGTTGCTGGTAACAGCAAGCGCATGGGTAAAAAGAGTTTCGCTATCGCGCCAGTAAGATGTTTGTAGCCAGCAGCGCCAACTTAAAGCACCAAGTAAAACTAGGCCAGCAACGCCCAAAGCCATCCGGTGAAAGCGCCATGAGCGAGTGAAATCTGTTACCGCCCAGGTAACCGCAATGTAAAGGCCGATCTGCGGCAAATATGTGTAGCGATCTGCATGTCCCTGCCATCCTACTTGCACCAATCCAATCACTGGCACAAGCATCCCCAGGTACCACAACCAACCGGTAGTTAAATAAGGCGCTTTTTTTCTAAAGACGAATGCTGCCGCCGTGATTCCAACGAGAACGATAAAGGCTAGACTGATTTCCCATAACGGCAGTCTGTTTTCCGGGTGTGGATAGAAGACAGCGAGCCCTGCTGGCCAGAACATTTGCCGGATGTATATAACATAGGCGACCAAGGCGTTACTTATTCGTGCCGATACTGGCAACTGCTCAGTCCAACCGATTGCTCCTCGTTGAGCCAGAAACGTGACGATGCTTGAAATGGCAGAGAGCGCGATCAGCGGAATCTTTTCCAGAACGAGTTGTAACAGTCGACGTCCGGTATTTGATCTATTGGTTTCAAATCTCTCGAGCGGCCAATAATCGAGGAGTAAAAGAACGAACGGCAGTGTAACCAGCATCGGCTTGGACATCAGCCCGAGCGCGACGCCAAGTGCCACTGTTAAATACCGGCCAATCGAGGGTGCGCGCGTGTAATGTAAGTATGCGAGTAAGGTGAGCATGAAGAAAAACGCGCTCAACACGTCTTTGCGTTCCGCGATCCATGCGACCGACTCCACATGCAACGGATGCACAGCGAAAACCGCAGACACAAACGCGCTTCGCCACAAGGCGCCTGTCATGCGCTCCAGCGCCACAAAAAGGAGGACGACGGCGAGACAATGCAGGAGGACATTGGTAAAGTGGTGCCAGCCTGCGTTTAATCCGTGCAACTGGCAGTCGAGCATATGTGTAATCGTCGTCAGCGGGTGCCAGTTTTCGGAATGGATATGAGAAAACGCCCAGGCGACGTTGGCGAAGTTGATGCCGCTGGTGATCCTCGTGTTTTGATAGACGTAGCGCGGATCGTCGTAGTTAACGAAATCGTACCGGAGTGTTTGAGCATAGACGACCCACGTTAGGACGAAGAGACAGACACCAATGCAGGCGGTCACCCAAGGTAGATTTCGCCTGTGGAGAGCGGTTGATTGGCTGATTCTGTGCACCTGCGGTCTAAATTTTTGGGACGAAGCTGGTTTAAAGGTTTCGTCTATAAATCAGGATGTAGTCCTTCACAGTCTCCACTGATTGCGGAACGTCGCCGAAGAAGTAATCGGTCTTAGTCGTCGTAATGTTCACGAACCCGGCTGCCGTGTAATTTTGGGCCATGTACTCGTTCGCCCAATTGAAAATTGCTTTAGCGGAGTCTGGCCGTCGCAGCCAGGAATAGTTCATCGCGACCGAGATTAGATACTTGGGACGCGCCGCTTCGATCTCGCGAACCATCTCCTCCTGCATCTGCTGCGCGTATTTTTGCGGCTCCATTAACCCATAAGTGTAAATGTATCCGGTTGCCGAATGCCGATGGGAATAGAAATAAATCTCGGGTTCGGAGCCCAAGACGGCGATTGTGTCACCCGGTTCGGTATGTTCGCGTACGTACGTGCCAATCCGAACAGATTCCAGAAACGGATTGTCGGGATAGATGAGTCCACACGCTTGATTTGGAGAAACCTCGAAGAAGATTTTTTTGTCCAACAGGATTGGCACGCTCAGAGTGACGACAAAGAGGAGGAGTGGAACGAATCTAATCAGAATTGGCCGACCCTCTAGAATCTCTATGAGTTTGCTGATTGCCGCGCCAGCAAGGAGCGATACTGCCGGCAAAACAAGGATGAAGTAATGCGTTCGAAAATAAAATCCAGGGCACACCGCCAACGCTGAGAAGAAGAGAAACCCAATGAGAAACAGTATGCCGGCACGCGTGCGCTGATCCCAAAGACCCGTAAGCGCCCCGATCCCCGCCAGTATCCAGACTGGCCAACCAGTCAGAACGACTTCGTTAGCGCTGCTGAAAAACATTTGTGGCGCCTGACTGAGCGGCACGAGGCTGCCATATTGGCAGGCGTAATTGATTGTCCAAAACAAAAACTTATCGAGAACGCCCGCGCGCCAGAAGATCAGGGATGTAACTCCAACTGGAACAGCTGCACCCGTCACGAAGATCAGAATCCGTAGAAGCATTCTGTTCAGGGAAAGCCGGCGGTTCAGATCATTCCAGACAATGTAGATTGCTCCGAAGGGAATGAATAGGAGGCCAGGCTGCTTCATCAGGGCGCCAATACCAAACAGCAATCCGCTGGCGAACAGTCGCACGAGCTGATTTGGTTGAGACGGCTCGGAAGCCGTCACTCGTTGTTCTTTGAGTAGGAGCAGTATTCCGCCGAGAACGGGCAGTATAACAAAATTTGTCGCGTGTGCAGCCAGGCCAAGGACGGACGGACTCACAGACAGAACGGCATAACTCGCCGCGGCAGTAACTCCCGCCATCGTGTTGATCAATCGGCGCCCGACCAGGAAAATCAGCGCGATCGTGGCAACATTGATCAGGAGCAAACCGATATGAATCGCATGAATGCTTTGTCCGAAGATCGACATGATTAACGCATACGCGGCATACGTGCCCGGAAACTTCATGTTATAAGCAAGCTTGTAAGGCGGGATGCCTTGCAATATGAGCTGGCCGGCATAAGCGTACTCGCCCTCGTCGCGTTCGAGCGGAATTTCCAAGAGACGAATCCTGATTGCAATGACGAGACTAAAAACGATTATCGCCAGAGCCCACCATGCAAACTGAACGAGCTTTTCGTTGATGTCGGTCTTACGCAGCACGAAAAGCTCTATTTCGATGAGAAACGGAACGTTGCAACTGAAGGGCGCGCCCGAAATTTCGGGTGAACTGCTTTGGCGTGCGGCGACTCGCCGGCGCGTTGTCTCCTCGCTCGTAATCGCCTACGGCTAGTGTATGCACGAAATCGCGAGGCGCATTTTTCCCCCGCGCGGTCGCGCGCTGATTTTCGCTGTCGTCCTGGCAGCCGTGACGATCTTTGCATACCGGCCTGCCTGGCATGGGGGATTTCTGTGGGACGACGACGACTATATCATCAACAACGAATTATTAACTGCGCCGCACGGCTGGCAGCGGATTTGGTTTTCCCTCGATTCCCCGTCGCAGTATTTCCCGCTCACTTACAGCACATTTCGCATCGAGCACGCGTTGTGGGGCCTAAACACGACTGGTTATCACTGGGTGAACCTTCTGCTTCATGTTGGCAATGCTCTTCTGGTATGGGCGGTGCTGGCGCGATTAGGAGTACCCGGCTCGTGGTTAGCTGCGGCAATTTTTGCGCTACATCCGGTGCAGGTCGAGTCCGTTGCATGGATTACCGAACGCAAGAACGTGCTCATGGGCTTTTTCTTTTTGCTGACGCTGGTTGCCTGGATTGCGTTTGTTGACAAACGAACCCGGCGCCAGTGGATCTTCTATTCCCTGGCGCTGATTTTTTATGTGCTGGCGCTCTCGGCGAAAGCAACCGCCTGCACGCTCCCGGCCGCATTGTTCTTGATTCTTTGGTTGCAGAAAAAGCCGATCACGGTGCGCCGTCTTATGCAAATTGTTCCTTTTGTCGTCCTCGGCGTTGGAATGGGGTTACTCGCAGTTTGGTGGGAACGCTACCATCAGGGAACGAACCGCGCCGTGTTTACCTTTCTCAGCCCGGTCGACCGAATCCTCGTAGCGAGCCGGGCTGTTTGGTTTTACCTCAGCAAGATCTTTTGGCCTTCAAACCTGACCTTTATTTATCCGAGATGGAACATTTCACCGGCGGATTTACTCGACTACATCTGGTTGCTTGCGGGCATCGCGGCGTGTGTGGCCATCTACTTCCTCAGGCGATACTTCGGGCGAAGCGTTGAAGTCGCGGCCGCTTTTTTCGTCGCCGCCCTTAGCCCGGTGCTGGGATTCATCATGCTGTTCACGTTTCGCTACACGTTCGTGGCAGATCATTATCAATATCTGGCCTGCATCGGACCAATCGCGCTTGCGAGCGCGGGCATAGTCAGTTTGTCGGATAAATTTACGCAATACCGCGCCGTCATTGTAAGCGCTGCGTTGTTAATCGTTGCATGCTTGGGGACGCTGACGTGGCGGCAAGCCGCGACGTACACCGATATTGAAACGCTTTGGCGTACCACCCTGGCTAAGAACCCGGAATGCTGGATGGCTCATACTAATATCGGGCTTGTCCTTTTTCAGAAGGGTCAGATCGACGATGCCATTGCTCACTATCGGTCGGCCTTGCAAATGCAGCCCGACTGGTGGGATGCCGAGTACAATCTCGGCACGGCTCTTTTGGCGAAAGGCCAGGTGGACGAAGCAATTCTGCATTGTGAAAAGGCAGTATCCATGCGACCAACCGATCCCGATGCTCAAGTTTCCTTGGGCAACCTTCTTCTTCAAAAGGGCCGCATTGACGAAGCAATCGCTCATTACCAAAAGGCAATGATATTACACCCCGATCATTTTCTCGCTCGGTACAGTCTCGGTCATGCGTTGCTGGAGAAAGGCGAACTCGACAGTGCCATCCAAGTTTGCCGGAGTGCACTCTTGCTCCGCCCTTCGGATGCGGATTGTCACACCACGCTGGCTATTGCTCTTGAGGAAAAGGGCGACCCGACCGAAGCCATTCAGCATTACCAGAAAGCGCTGGAGCTTGCACCGGGATCCATTCCTACGCTGACCAATCTAGCGTGGCTGCTGGCAACATCCCAGGACGCGTCACTGCGAAATGGTCCGCGGGCGGTTGAGCTGGCGGGGCAAGCCGATCGACTGGTTAGAGGCACGAACACCCTTGTGTTGCGCACCCTGGCAGCCGCGTACGCGGAGAACGGCGAATTCGCGAATGCGATTAGAACTGCCCGATCTGCGATGCAACTCGCCCGGATGCACGGCGAGGACTCTCTCACGGCCGATCTCGATCAACAAATCGCGTTGTATCAACTCGGGATGCCATACCGCGAAACGGCGAAATAGCGAGGGAGGCAGGCGTTTAAAAGTGTTACATCGGCTTACGATTTAACTGTGCGACGACTTACGACGTAACGGGGCGGAAGCCGCAGCTATCACAACTCATCGCGCAGGATTTTGAAAACGGCTGTGCTCTCGACGACGCCTTGCAGCGCATCTGTTCCGGGGCCGCTGCCAAATGCAACGACATCTTCAACCGTGACCAGCGCCGATTTTGTGTAAATCGCCGCGGGCTCGGGCTGTTCCGGTGTAGGCTCTTTGGTTTCGGCCGGGTCCTGGTTCACCGGTAGTTTCGCCGCCCCGTATGACTTCATTCCGTGCGGCCCCGTTGCCCAGGTAATCCATGGTTGACCAGCTGAATTTAAACCCAGTAGTGCGATTCCACTGTCTTTCCGAAAAGGAAACCCATTCAAGCTCATCCCGCCAATGGCCGCATCACCGCAGACAATGATTGTAGATTTTGGCCCGCCGTAACTTCGAGCGACGCCGACCGCGCGGTCTAGTTCGAGCGTTTGCGACAGAGTTCGCTCCCCGTTGTTTTCCTCAGCCGCTTTGCGCATCAAGCCTGCGTCGACCACGAGTAAATAGCCTCCGGCGTTGTATTGCAGCAACTGGATAGCCCGCCTCACCATGTCCGAAAGACTGGGCTGCTGGCCTCGCTCTTCCACCTGATTTGCGAACGCGAGATCGTTGTTGCTGAAGAGGCCAAAAAGTTTCGACCGGCGCCACGCTGGAATCGCTTCCAAATCCGTGCGTGTGCGGACGATGTCGAATCCGTTGCCACGAAGCTCCAGCAACAGATCGCGCGTGTCTTGTCTCTCGCCGCCTTTTGTGGCGGGAATAAATTGCGCCGCGCCGCCGCCCATCGCGATGTCAATGTTTGCGCGATCCACAAACTCGGCTGCGATCTTCTCCGGGTCGTTCGGGTCCCCTGTGTGCGCGTAGAACGCTGCACCTGTGGGGTCGGTAAGCTTTGCGTCCGTGACTAAGCCTGTGGCTCGTCCGTATTCGCGCGCCAGCTCAATGATGCTCTTGATCGGTTTGCCCTCGCCGTTGATCGCGATCGCGCGATTGATTACACGTTCACCCGTGGCGATCGCGGTTGCGGCAGACGCCTGATCTGGTGCAGCGAAATCCTTCGAGTAATTCATCACCAGCGCGGCGTACGGCATGGAGTCCATATTCAAACGCGTCCCCGCTCCGGCGGCATAGGTGCGAGTAGGCGCCAGCCTTGCAGGCGCCAGGCCCTCTCCGACAAATAAGATAATGCCGAAGGGCTTTCGGATGACCCAGTGTTGAAAATAAATGACGCCCACTCCCCCGAAGGCGAGGAGACACACGAACGCTAGCAACTGATTGCGCCATTTCATTTTCCCCTTTGTAACGGCGGTCTTTGACGGCTGCAAATGTTCTGAAATTCGACAGAAACAAAGAACTGCTTGTCCACGTTCTCGTTCATCGGCAAAGTGCGGGATACATGGCTGGCCCGGTGATGCTTATCATTCGCGACGGGTGGGGCATCAATCCCGGCGGACCGGAAAAGCGCAAAGACAACGGCAACGCAACCCTGCTCGGATCCACGCCGTTTCACGATCATCTGTATCG
>Ga0137415_10002195_pt1 | contig 19440 bp, 20 predicted proteins | sample CZODoug3_1_1_16f_FD_183082 | JGI IMG/M metagenome (GOLD analysis project Ga0137415, IMG submission 183082) | Vadose zone soil fungal communities from Angelo Coast Range Reserve, California, USA - CZODoug3_1_1_16fungal (Hybrid Assembly) | ecosystem: Environmental > Terrestrial > Soil > Vadose...
CTCAACCGCGCCTTCGTCGCCAAGGGCCTGATCGCGATGCGCCGCCGCGACCATGTCGGCCACACCGCGCTGATGGACGTGTCGCGGCTCAACGGCCCGCCGGAAGCCTGGCATCTCGGCTTCATGTTGGGCCCGCGCATCAATGCCGGCGGCCGCATCGGCCGCGCCGACCTCGGCGTGCGGCTGTTGCTGGAAGGCGATGTGTCGGAAGCCGCGCGCATCGCCGCCGAGCTCGATCGCCTCAATAGTGAGCGCCGCGTTATCGAGCAGGCGGCCGAGGCGCAGGCCGAAGCCGAGGCGCTGGCCTCGCTCGGATTGGAGGACAAGGGTGCGGTGATCGTCACCGCGGCCGAAGGCTGGCACCCCGGCGTGGTCGGCCTCGTGGCGGCGCGGCTGAAGGAGAAGTTTGCGCGGCCGGCCTTTGCGATCGCGCTGGAGCCGGGCGGCATCGGCACCGGATCGGGCCGTTCGATCTCCGGCGTCGATCTCGGCAAGGCGGTGCGGCAGGCGGTGCACGACGGCTTGCTGATGAAAGGCGGCGGCCATGCGATGGCCGCGGGCGTCACGCTGCGGAAGGAAAAGCTCGCCGAATTCCGCGCTTACATGGAAAGTGCGTTGGCGCAAGACGTCGCCAATTCGCGCCACGAGAACGAGCTGTTCATCGACGGCGCGGTCAGTGCGCGCGCGGTGACGCCGGAATTTGCCGGCATCCTCAACCGCGCCGGTCCGTTCGGCAGCGGCAATCCGGAGCCGGTGATCGCGCTGCCGTCGCATCAATTGGTGTATGCCGACGAGGTCGGGCAGGCGCATCTGCGGCTCCGCTTCAAATCCGGCGACGGCTCCATCGTCAACGGCATCGCGTTCCGCTCGATCGGGCAAAAACTCGGCCACGCGCTGACGCAAAATCGCGGGCAGCCCTTGCATGTGGCAGGTTCGCTCGCGGTAGACCGTTGGCAAGGCAGCGAGCGGGTGCAATTGCGGGTGCTCGACGTCGCGGTGCCGGATCAGGGACCGGCGGTGATCAGGTAAGAAACGTCAATGAACAAATGGGAGTGGACATGACAAAGCAGGTTGCAGGCAAGGTCGCGTTGGTCACCGGCGGGGCATCGGGCATTGGTGCGGCGGTCGCCGAGCTGCTCGCGCAGGAGGGCGCCACGGTCGTGGCTACCGATATCGATGAGCTGAAGGGACCGGAGATCGTTGCCGGAATCACGAAGGCCGGCGGCGAGGCGATCTTCCTGCATCAGGATGTGACCAGCGAGCCGCGCTGGATCGAAGTCGTGACCGAGATCGAGAAGCGCTATGGCCGGCTGGACGTCCTGGTTTCCAACGCGGGGATCGGCATCTCCGTGCAGTCGATAACAGATATGACGCTGGACGACTGGCGCCGGCAAACCGCGATCAATCTCGACGGCGTGTTCCTGTCGGTAAAACATTGCCTGCCAGCGATGCGCAAAACCGGCGGCGGCTCCATCATCATGATGTCGTCGCTCGCGGGTCTGCGCGGCTCGCCTGGGCTTTCAGCCTATAGCGCCACCAAGGGCGGCGTCCGGCTGTTCGCCAAATCGATCGCGATGGAATGTGCGTCCGTGGGCGACGGCATCCGGGTCAATTCGGTCCATCCCGGCATCATCGACACCCCGATCTGGGGCAAGATCCCGACAGAAGCATCGGGACGCGGACAGAACGCGCCGATCGATCCCGAGGAGCGCGCCAAGCTTGTCACGCCGCTGGCGCGCGCCGGCCATGCCTCGGAAATCGCGCAGGGCGTCTTGTATCTGGCGTCCGATGCATCGAGCTATGTCACCGGCAGCGAACTGGTGATCGACGGCGGCATGAACGCCGGTGGCGTCGCGCGGAGAGTGTGAGGGATTCGTCATTGCCAGCCAACGGGTCGCGCGAATGCGCGCCCGATGACAGGCTCCGCGAAGCAATCCATCTCACCACGCAAAGAAAGATGGATTGCTTCGTCGCTTTGCTCCTCGCAAAGATGGTGAACTAGCCACCTTGCCGCAGCCGCGCCAGCACCTTCAGCCCGCCATAGCCGTCCGCCGGCAACAGCCCCATCTTGGCCTGGTAATCCTTGACCGCCTTCATGGTGTCGTTGCCGACCCGGCCGTCATTGCCGCCGGTGTCGAAGCCGGCTTTGGTCAACCGCGTCTGCATTTCCTGGACTTCGGCCAATGTCAGCGCACGCTCGGAGCCGGGGAAGGGCTGCAGGAAGGGCGGCGCGCCCAGAATGCGGTCGCCGAGATGGCAGATCGCGAGCGCGTAGTTCATCGACGGGTTGTAGCTGCGCACCGCGTAGAAATTCGGCCCCAGCAGGAAGGCGGGGCCGCCCGCGACCGGCACCCACATCTGCGCCGAGGCGTTTGGCTGCGGGAGCGGCTGGCCGTCGGCGCGCGTGACGCCTGCGCTCGCCCAAGCCGCATAGGTGCGACTGCCGCTCGCGGCGGCGCTGGCGCGAACCTCGTGGCCCCAATGTTCGCCGCGGTGATATTTGCCGCGGTTGACGAGAAACTTCGCGCTCGACCCGAGCGCATCGTCGGGCTTGCCGAACGGCGAAACCTTGCCGTCGCCGTCATAATCGAATCCGACATTGAGCCAGACTTCCGGCATCCACTGGGTATGCCCCATCGCGCCGGCCCAGGAGCCGCGCATCTCCTCGGGCGTGCTCCAGCCGCGATCGACGATCCTCAACGCATTGATCAGCTCGGTTTCCCAATAGGCCTTGCGGCGCGGCTCGTTCCAGGCGAGCGCGGCCAGCGAGGGAAACACCGGCGTCATGTGATTCTGCTGCACCAGCGGATCGCCATAGGCGGACTCGACGCCCCACAGCGCCAGCAGCGTGCCGCGCTCGACGCCAAAATCCCGCTCGATGCGTGCGAACACCGCCTCGTTCTTCTTCAGCGCCTCGCGGCCGTTGATGATGCGCCAGTCCGAGACGCGGCGATTGATGTATTGCCAGATCTGCTCGTAAAATTCCGGCTGCTTCTGCATCTGCCGGAACACGCTCATGTCGGGCTCGATGCGCCCCATCACGCGGGTCCAGGTTTGCTCCGAAATGCCCTTGGCCAGCGCGCGGGCGCGAAAACCGTCGCGCCACTGGTCGAAGCCGGGCGGTGCGGCGGCAAGCGCGCCGAGCGGATTGGCGAGCAGGGCGCCCGCGGCGACGCCTGTCTGCAACAGCGCGCGGCGGGTAAGGGATTTCGGAGAATCAGCCTGTTTCATGAAGCCAGTCTACCGGCACCGCAGGCCTGCACCAAAAGCCACGTCGCCGCGGGAATCCGGCTAGTCCTGTTGCAAATCGGTGGCGATTTTGGACAGCCAGCGCCGGACCGCGACATCCGCCTTGGCCCCAAGTCCGGCCGCAAGCCGCCGCTCCAGCGCATGGGCGTGACGGCGGCACTTCTCGAGCAGGGTGGTGCCGCTGCGCGTCAGCGTCCACTGCAAGACCCGGCCATGGGTGGGGTGCGGGGTTTTCCGGATGGCGCCGTCGCGCTCGAGATTGGCGATGATAACGCCGACGGTTTGCGGGGTCAGCAACGCGACGCGGGCGAGATCGGCGCCGGACAAGCCCGGATAGGCCTTCAGCATGGTGAGGCCCACGAATTGCGGCGCCGTCACGCCGAGGCTCGCGAGTTTCCGTTCCATGGCAAGCCGCGTCGCGGCCTGGGCCTGCCGCAACAGATAAGCGAGGTAGCCCCGTTCGCCGCGCTTGCCCTGGCCCGGAGGCGGCGGGTGGCCGACGACGGGCAGGGGAGGTGCGGCCGGCCGTTTCGGGCGGCGCGCGGATTTTTTCGCGGGCACCGGCTTTCGGCGTTTTCCGGTTTTTCCGGCGCGCGATTTTGGCGCGCTGCCCGATTTTGCTTTCGCCGAAATTCCGATCTTGCGCGTCATATCAGTACTCTTATAAGGAATAAGAACACTGATAACATCAGGTGATGACGATGTCACATGCCCGCAAGGCGTACCGGGATTTTCAGGCGTTGGCGCCCGATGTCTACGATATCGTGCTGGCACTCGGCAAGCTGGCCGCCAAGGCCGGGCTCGACAAGCAGCTGCTCGAGCTGATCAAGCTGCGCGCCTCGCAGATCAACGGCTGCGCGTTCTGCGTGCAGTATCACATCCTGCAGAGCGAGAGCCTCGGCATATCAGCCGACAAGCTCAATCTGGTCGTGGTGTGGCGCGAGGCGCCGCAATTCTCGGCCCGCGAACGCGCGGCGCTGGCCTGGACCGAAGCGCTGACGCTGCTGAGCGAAGGCGTCAGCGACGAGGTCTATGCGCGGGCGAGCGCGGAATTCTCCGAGACGGAGCTGACCTATCTCACCTCGGCGATCGCATCGATCAATGTCTGGAACAGGTTTGGCGCCGCCTATCGCTGGACCCCGCCGGAGCGGAAGAAAGCAGCCAACGCCGCAGCCTAGTTGCCGCCGCCCTCGTTGGGATCGGGATGGGCGGCATCTTCGGGCAGGGCGTGGGCGACGGCGGACGAAGCCGCGATTTCGGGCCCGATCTCGCGGCCGCGGCCGCGGATCAGGCGCTCATAGGCCGAGATCAGCGTGGTGTAGGGATTGACCCAGAGCCAGCCGTCGCGCGTGAACACCTGGACGTCGAAATGCAGGTGGCGGGTGGTGCCGTTGGGATGGTCGAGGTAGTTCGAGACCGCGCCGATCTTTTCGCCTTCCGCGACGCGGCGCCCGTTGAGAACGCCGTCAGTGTCCATGCTCGACGGGTTCATGTGCATGTAGCGAAAGCGGATGTGTTCGTCGCGGGTGTTGACCTGCAGCGTCGCCGCCTGCTGCTGCAGCGAGCGGATCACGACACCATCGCGAACGGCGACGATGCCCTGCTGTTTGCGATCGCAGCTGTCGGGGCCTTCGCCGTTCGGCGAACAGGCGCCCGGGCGGATATCCTGGCCCTGGTGACCAAAGCCGCTGGCGCATTGTCCGACCTCAAAGCTGCGCGCCTCGCAGAAATTGTCCTGCCAGGGATATTCGCTGGCGCGCCCGTCGGATCTGCCCTTGCCGAACGATTGGGAGTGCGCGAAGGCCGGCGCTTTTTCCAGCGGAAACCGGATCTGCGAATAGGCCGTCGAATCAGGGTGGCCGCCCTGCCTGCGCGAGCCGCTGTTGGCGACGATGTCGCCGCTCGGGCGGTAGGTGAAATCGGACGATGCGGCGAGCGGCCGTTCGGCCATATCGGAGGAAATATCCCGGCGCGGCCGCGTAGGCTGGCCGCCGGCGACGCGCAAGGCTTTCAGGAAACGTTCGGCGACCGGAGAGGCGTCGCGGCAGGCCAGCCGCCGCGGGCGCGGCGCACTGTCCAGGCACTGGATCGACACCACATAGGGGACGCCGAAGCGTGTGAAGGCATAACGCAGATAGCCTTCGCGGATGAAGCGGCGCAGATCGGGGAATTGCGCCGCCAGCGCCTTGACCGGCTCGCCCTTGCCGCCGAGGCGATCGCTGAGATCGTAAATCAGGATCGAGCCCGAGATCTGCACCTCGACCGGCTTCGAAAATGTTCGCTGCGGCAGGCCGTCGCCGACGGAGGGATCGAGCGAGAACACCGCGTCGTAGCCGGCCGCGCCGGCAACAAAGACATCGGCGGGGCGGAAATCGGCCTGGTAGCGCGACACGGAAAGACTGTCGGGAGCCCCATTCTGCCGCGCGTCGAGATAGCTCGCGGTGTCGAACGGCAACAGCACCGGCACCGGACTGCGTCCGATGCCGGCAAAGATTTGCGAGGTCACCGCATTGAGCTGCACCAGCGCCGGCGTCGCGCGCGGATCGTAAGGGGGCACGCGGCGCTGGCTGACGAAGCTGAAGTTTGGCGCCACCGCCGGCTGGGCGTTGATCTCCTGCCGCAGTTGATCAAGCGCAGCCCGCCACTCGACGCGCATCACCGAGATCGCGGGCGTCCGGAATTCGTCGGCGGATACGGCCGCGCCGGTAAGGGGCATCACCAAAGCTGCCAGCCAACAAGTGACGAAGCGGACAGCTCTTGTGTTCAATGCAGCGCCCCCTGGCGGCAGCTTGTGGCGCGACCCTTGCGCCTAATCCTTGGCGCGTTCGACGTAGGAACCGTCTTCGGTCATGACGACGATCCGTGTGCCGGTGCCGACGTGCGGCGGCACGCCGGTGCGCACGCCGTTGGAGAGTATCGCAGGCTTGTAGGAGGAGGAAGCGGTCTGGCCCTTGGTGACCGGCTCGGTGTCGACGACTTGCAGCGTCACGCGCTGCGGCAACGTGATCGAAACCGGGATCATGTCGTGCAGCGAGAGCTTCACCGACATGTTCTCCTGCAAATAGGGTGCGGCCGAGCCGACGATATCCTTGGGCACCTGGACCTGATCGTAGTTCTCGGTGTTCATGAAATGGAAGCCGTCGGCGTCCTCATAAAGGTAGTTGAAGTTGTGGTCCTCGATCGTCGCCTTCTCGACCTGGTCGGTGGTCTTGTAGCGTCCCGAAATCTTCACGCCGTCGCCGATCCGGCGCATTTCGATCTGGCTGACCGGCGTTCCCTTGCCGGGGTGGATGTTCTCGGCGGTCAGAACCACGTAAAGCTTGCCGTCTTGTTCGATGATGTTGCCCTTGCGAATAGAGCTGGCGATGACTTTCAAAGTTGTTTTTCCTGAATTTCTGGCCTGGGACCAATCCGGACAGGCGCGTCCTTCCGGCCACGGAGGCGGTTTCGGGCTGCAACATACTGATTTGGCCTCGATATGCCAGCCTTTTGCGGCCTGTTTTGGCAGGTTGCCGACGCCCCGGGGATGGCCGGACCATGCCAGCTTCTATTCGCGATTCGGACGGGTTTTGACCGAGATCGCCGAGTGGGCCTGCCGTTGCGGATGAGAATCGGTTCCCCTGCGTTTGATAGCCCGCACCCGATTTCTGCATGCGCACCAGCCATGGGCTGTCCGGGCTAAATCGAAATCCGGCCTGGTAACCGGCCAACTCGATGCCTTCGCCGCGATTGAGGAGAAAGCCCTCTTGTGATCGCTGTCGGCCGCACGGCTAGATCGAGCGCATGGACAATGCGCCTGTCTTTGGACATGAAGGGCGGACCGGAGGCCGGGCCGTTGGTCAGGCGTTCGAAATGGGACGCAAAACGAAATGATATCAATGGTATCTGTCGACATCTTGAACGTTTTAATGCGCTCTCAGGGCGCCGTTTCCTGGCGATCCGATCCGGTGGGCTACTGATGGCCGAGCTTGACCAGCCCTCGCCATGGTGGACACCGGCACGATATGCCGACAGGCGGCCGTTGCTGGCGGCACGGAGCGCGATCGCCAAGGCTGTTCGGGCCTGGTTTGAGGAGCAGGGTTTTGCCGAGGTCGAGACCGGAATTCTCCAGGTCTCGCCGGGAAACGAGACTCATCTGCATGCCCCCCGCACTGAATTGACCCGCGGTGACGGCACGCGCGCGACGCGCTATCTGCGCACCTCGCCGGAGTTTGCCTGCAAGAAATTGCTCGCCGCGGGCGAACCAAAAATCTTCGAATTCGCCCGGGTGTTTCGCGATCGCGAGCGCGGCGATCTGCATCTGCCCGAGTTTACCATGCTGGAATGGTACCGCGCCAATGCGACCTATGACGCGGTGATGGCCGACACCATCGTCGTCATCGCCCATGCCGCGCAGGCGACCGGGATCGGGCGGTTTTCGTTTCGAGGCAAAATCGCCGATCCGTTCGCCGAACCCGAGTTCTTGACGGTCGCAGCCGCGTTCGAGCGCTTTGCCGGCATCGATCTGCTGGCCACGATCGTGGATGGCGAGGGCGATCGCGACCGGCTGGCGGCGGCAGCGAGGGAGCGGATAGGGATCGCCGATGACGACACCTGGTCGGACATTTTCAGCAAGCTGCTGGTCGAGCATGTCGAGCCGAAGCTGGGGCAGGGCCGCCTGACCGTGCTGTTCGAATATCCGGCGCCGGAGGCGGCGCTGGCGCGCGCCAAGGCGGCCGATCCGCGCGTGGCCGAGCGCTTTGAGGTCTATGCCTGCGGCGTTGAACTTGCCAACGGATTTGGCGAATTGACTGACGCTGCCGAGCAGCGCCATCGTTTCACCGCGGCGATGGACGAAAAGGCGCGGCGCTATCGCGAGCGCTATCCGCTGGATGAGGATTTTCTCGCCGCCGTTGCGGAAATGCCCGAAGCAAGCGGGGTGGCGCTCGGCTTCGACCGGCTGGTGATGCTGGCAAGCGGCGCGCCGAGGATAGATCAGGTGGTGTGGACGCCGCCGGCAGGTGAGACATGAACAGGATCGATCCCAAATTGGCCGCCACCTTGCGCCAACCGCGCGAGCTGATCGACGCCGGCCTTGCGCCGGCCTCGCGGCTTGCCGACCTCGAAAGGGTCGCTGCCCGCTACGCGATCGCGGTGACGCCGGAGATTGCCGCGCTGATCGACGCCGGCGATCCCGACGATCCGATCGCCCGACAATTCATCCCCAGCGCCGACGAGTTGGTCGAGCAGCCCGGTGAGCGTGCCGATCCGATCGGCGACGATGCGCATTCGCCTGTTCCCGGCATCGTCCATCGCTATCCCGACCGGGTGCTGTTCAAGCTCGTTCATGTCTGCGCGGTGTATTGCCGGTTCTGTTTCCGCCGTGAAATGGTCGGGCCGGGCAAGGCGACCGCGCTGTCGGAGGGTGCCTATCGCAGTGCGATCGACTACATCCGCTCGCATCCGGAAATCTGGGAAGTCATCCTGACCGGCGGCGATCCGTTGATGCTGTCGCCGCGGCGGCTGGCCGAGATCATGGCGGATCTGGCTGGCATCGATCACGTCAGGATCGTCCGTATCCACACCCGTGTCCCCGTGGCCGATCCCGCGCGCGTCGGCGCCGCGATGATCGCGGCGTTGCGGGCGGCGGGCGCCACCACCTGGATCGCGGTTCATGCCAACCATCCGCGGGAGCTGAGCGCCACGGCCCGCGCTGCCTGCGCGCGGCTTGCCGATGCCGGGATTCCGCTGGTGAGCCAGTCGGTGCTGCTGCGCGGCGTCAATGACGACGCGGCGACCCTGGAAGCGCTGATGCGGGCCTTCGTCGAATGCCGGATCAAGCCCTATTATCTCCATCACGGCGATCTCGCGCCCGGCACCGCGCATCTGCGCACCACGATCGAGCAGGGGCAGCAGCTGATGCGGGGCTTAAGGGGACGCGTTTCCGGCCTGTGCCAGCCGGACTATGTGCTCGACATCCCCGGCGGCCACGGCAAGGCGCCGATCGGCCCGATCTATTTGTCGCAGCCGAATTCCCGCGAACGTGAACTATGCTCGGAAACGCAGTATCGTATCATCGATTATTGCGGTGACGTTCATCTCTACCCGCCAAAGCCGTGATCTGGAGATGGGTGAAGCAGGGGAGGGAGAACCGGAGAAGCGGCAAGACGAGGGTAGCCGCGCGATCGAAAATGCCGTGATGCTCGGCTTCTTTGTGGTGCTGGTGGCGGTGGGAATCTGGTTACTTGGCACCCTGGCCGATCTACGGAGGGTCCAGGACTGCGCGGCGCAGGGGCGTCGTAGCTGCGTACCCCTCGACGTCCCGCAACGGGCGCGATAAATGAACTTAGAGCTGGGAGAAGCAAGATGCGGAAAACGTTTCTGTCGGTGGCGCTGATGGTTCTGATCGGCGCTCCGGGCGCGTACGCGCAGGGCGGCTCGTCGACCGTCTCGAAGAATTCGGACAAGCCAATCGTCCAGGCCCCGGTCGGGCATCGCCAGCCGCGCGCCAGCGATGTGCCCAGTGAGAAGAACCTGAGCAATCCGAACGATGCCATGAACAAGGAAGACGCGGCCCTCGATCGCAAGATCAAGAGCATCTGCCGCGGTTGTTAGGCTGATTGGCGGGGCACGAAACGCGCCCCGCTCACGCATGGTCGGCCGAGCCGCCTAGGCCGACCTTTCCCTGACGTTGCGGCGCTGCAGGTCGCGCCTCGTCACGACCGCATCGGCCAGCCGGTCCAGTGCCGCCACCGTCGTGTCCCAGTCGATGCAGCCATCGGTGATGCTCTGTCCATAGGTCAGTGCCACGCCGGGCTGCACGTCCTGGCGGTCCGCGACCAGATTGCTCTCGATCATGACGCCGATGATGCGCTGCTCGCCGGCGGCCATCTGGCGCGCGATATCGGCAATGACGAGCGGCTGGTTCTCCGGCTTCTTGCTCGAATTGGCGTGACTGCTATCGATCATCATCCGCTGGCTGACGCCCGCGCGCGCCAGTTCGGCGGCGGCGGCGTCGACGCTCGCCGCGTCGTAATTGGGCTTACTGCCGCCGCGCAGGATGACGTGGCAGTCCTCGTTGCCTGACGTCGCTGCGATCGCCGAACGCCCGCCCTTGGTGACCGCCATGAAATGGTGGGGGTGAGAGGCCGACTTCACCGCGTCGGCGGCGATGCGCACATTGCCGTCAGTGCCGTTCTTGAAGCCGACCGGGCAGGACAATCCGGACGCGAGCTCGCGGTGAATCTGGCTCTCCGTGGTCCGCGCGCCGATCGCGGCCCATGCCACCAGGTCGGCGATATATTGCGGCGTCGTCATGTCGAGGAACTCGGTGCCGGCCGGCAGACCGAGATTGTTCACCGCGGAAAGCACGTTGCGGGCGAGGCGCAGGCCCTTGTTGATATCGAAGCTGCCATCGAGGTTGGGATCGTTGATCAGGCCCTTCCATCCCACCGTGGTACGCGGTTTCTCGAAATAGACCCGCATCACGATCTCGAGCCGGTCGGCCAGCCGTTCGCGCAAGGCGACGAGGCGGGTGGCAAAGTCCACGGCGGCGAGGGGATCGTGGACCGAACAGGGACCGACGATAACCAGAAGGCGATCGTCGCTTCCGTTCAGGATGGCGTGGATGGCGTTGCGCGCCGCCATTGCAATCCGCGTCGCGGTCAGGGTGCGCGGGATTTCACGCATCACCTCCGCCGGCGTGCTCAGCTCTTTTAGTTCCCTTATTCGAAGATCGTCGGTCGTGCTCAACACGGCTATGGCTCCCTGTGTGTTTTCAAGAACCTGCCGGCCAATAAAAAAGCCGCCAGGTCTGGCGGCTGTTCGGACTTTCTGCTGCAATTTTCTAAATTGAGCGTGATCCTCCCACCGCCAGCGAGCTGTCGTAGCTAAAGTACCAATAATAGCTGCTGGCGACGGTGATCATGATGGCTCTATAGCGCACGCCTTTTGTCTTGTCATCCCATAATCGATGCGGAACGAGCTCGGAAGGAGGGCCAACCCCACCCTTGGGGCCAAACATTGCGGGATCATCAAACTATTTTTTCTGTCTGATCTCGAATCAGAACCGTGCCAATCCGGGCGCCGAAGCCCTGCACGTACGCAAGATATACAAGGAGCATTCCAAGCGGCTCGGTATAGCGGGCGAGCGATAGCGGCCCGGCATCGACCCCATCGGCATCGATATCCGAAACCAGCTTGAGGATTGTCGCTCGCGCACCCGGATCGTTTCCGCAGACAAAAACGCCGGGCCGCTCGCCACCAAGGCGAGTAGAAGGCGAGTGAAGCACTTCGGCGAACGGCGGAACGGCCTTGACGACTTTTGCCCCGGGAGCGGCCTTGGCAATTTCCTCGCCTGCGGAGGTCGAAAGGCCGATCTCGAGACCGCTCATGTCGGGTTTGAACGGATTGGTGGTATCCCAAACCGTCTTGCCTTCGAGTTCGCTGGCGATCTTCTGGATCGTCTCCAGCGTCACTACCCACGGTGTAGCGACGATGACTACGTCTCCGTGACGTGCGGCCTCTTCAAGTGTTCCCGCTTTGGCTCCGCCGCCGATTTTTCTCGCCGCATCGGCGACATTCTCGGGAGTACGGCCGAAGCTTACGACGATGTCATGGCCGCTTGCAGCGAGTCTCTTGCCGAGTCCGGTGCCTACATTGCCCGCGCCGATGATTCCGATTTTCATGGTGCCACCGATGCTTTCCGAGCTGTAGCCGCAAGATCGTCAGGCCAGGTTTGCCCAGATGGTCTTGTACTGGGTGTAGTTCTCCAGCGCTTCGGCGCCCTGCTCGCGGCCGTAACCTGAGGCCTTGTAGCCGCCGAAAGGTGCGTTCGGATGATATTTGTGCCAGGTGTTCAGCCAAACCGTGCCTGCCTTGATCCGGTCGGCGAGCCGCAGCGCCTTGCCGAGGTCGGAGGTCTGGATTCCGGACGCCAGACCATAGTCGGTGTCGTTGGCGATCCGGATGGCGTCGTCCTCGTTCTCGAAAGCGATGATCGGCACGACGGGGCCGAAGATCTCCTCGCGACTGATCTTCAGGTCGTTAGTCGCGTCGGCAAAGACGGTCGCTTCGATGAACAACCCCTTGCCGTCGATCTTCGGCGCGCCGCCGCCGGCGGTTAGGCGCGCGGTCGAGTCCTTGCCGGCCTGGATGTAGGTCAGGATCTTGTCGTATTCGGCCTTGGTTGCGATGGGGCCGAGTTGCGTCTTGGGATCGAGCGGATCGCCCAGCACCGCCGCCTTGGCCATGGCCGAGAATTTCTCCACGAACTCGTCATAGATCGCACGCTCCACCAGGACGCGGCTTCCGGCGACGCACACCTCACCCTTATTCCAGAAAATGCCCCAGAAAGCGGCCTGCAGCGCGGCCTCCATGTTGGCGTCGGCAAAGATGATGTTGGGGCTCTTGCCGCCAAGCTCCATGGTCTGGTGCTTTATGGTGTCGGCGCCGTTGCGGATTAGGCCCATGCCGACCGAGGTGGAGCCGGTAAAGGCGATCTTGTCGACCTTCTTTGACCGAACAAGTGTGTCGCCGATCACTCCACCGGGGCCGGTTATTAGGTTGTAGACGCCTTCGGGCACGCCCGCGTCGAGGGCGACCTGCGCCAGAGCCAACGCGGTCAGCGGCGTATCGGACGCCGGTTTGTGGATCATGCAGTTGCCGGCCGCGAGACCGGGCGCGATCTTTGAGCACGTGAGCGCCAGGGGGAAATTCCAAGGCGTAATGGCGCCGACCACACCCAAGGGTTCGCGGCGGGTCAGGATACGGATATTGGGTTCGTAGGAGGTGCGATAGCCACCGTCCATGTGCGCCATCGCCTGGCCGGCGAAGAAGCGGAACAGGCCCGAGCAGTGGGGCATGATGATTGAACGGAAGTCGGTGTAGGGCATCCCCATATCCATCGCCTCTCGTATGGCGAAATCGTCGGACCGCTCGTCCATCAGGTCGGCCATACGAAAGAGGATCTTGGCGCGATCTTCGTGGCCCATGCGTCCCCAAGGCCCGTCCTCGAACGCCGTGTAGGCCGCATCGATGGCAGCCTGGGCGTCACTCGCGTTCGCCTTCTGGACACGGGTGATCGACGCTTCAGTGGTCGGGTCGGTTACGTCCATCGTCTCGCCGGACGACCCATCCACCCACTTGCCGCCGATCAGGAGCTGGCCCACAGCGATCGCTTTGCGTTGAGGGCGGGAGGGATGAGTGTCGATGCCATGAAACTCACAGAGATTTTCGCCGGTGACGGCAGTGTCAGTTGTCATGTTGCCTCGTCCTATCGCCTGAGGTCATTCACATTCTCCAAAGCTGCGCCGCTGCGGGATTTCTGAACAGAGCTAGATCGCTCGACGCCGCTGCCACCAGCAGTCGCCAGATACGCATTTCGTCAATAGCGCGATACATCGACTATTAAGGTAACGTCCTCTAATCGATATCGTCAAATCGGTAGTTTCAATTTTGATTATCGACGCAACCGATTTGCCCAGCGAAGATAAACATATTAGCTCAAGGCGATTGGATGCGTTGTTTGAGCACCGGCGCTGAGCAGGCATGGCCTCGTCGAAAGCACGAAATAAACCGGTGAGCAGCGCATGGTCGAGAAGCTCGGCCAGGAAAATCTCAATCCGGTCGACTCTCGTGGGCCAAAACGGGCCCTGCTGTTATCGGCGTTTGTTCGGTCGGGACACTTGCGCCTTCGACCGCCCGGATACCCTGACCAACTCCCGAAACCAACGCTGCGCTGGATCCGTCTCGGTCCGCGAATGCCATTGCATCGAAACGTCGTAACCGTCCATCGCGATTGGCAAGGGACTGATGTCCAGTCCGGCCACTTCGGCGCAATGCTCCGCGAGCCGCCGGGGCACGGCCGCGACCGCACGAAAACCGTGCAGCAGGTATGGAATTGCGAGAAAATGCGGCGTGGCCATAAAGACAAAGCGCCTTCCTCCGCCACGGCCGATTACGGTGTCGGCATCGCCGCTCAACTGTCCGCGAAGCGACATGATGATGTGCGGCAACTCCAAATACGTCTTGAGCTTCAGCGGAGACGATGCACCGCAGGCCTTGGCGTCGAAAAGACAAACGAACTCCTCGCGGAACAGCACCTCGCTTGTCCGGGCGTTGGGCGGGTCAGGAAAATAGCCGATGGCAAGGTCGACCGCTCCGCTCTCCAGCATCGTATCGATCCGATCGCGATCCATTGTACTTACCGCGATGCGGACCTTCGGAGCCGATGACCTCAACGCTGCAAGCACGGTGGGAAGCACCGCGAGTTCGTTTTGATCCGATGCTCCCACGCGAAAGGTCATCTCGGCCCGGTCGGGAGCGAATGCACGGTCGGCGAGTACGCTCTCGCGAATGTCTGCGAGAACGCGTGCGATCGGTGCGGCGAGTTCCAGCGCGCGCGTCGTTGGCCGCATTTTGTCAGTAGTTCGAACAAAGAGGGGGTCGCCAAACAGCTCGCGCAAACGAGATAGAGCATGGCTCATTGCAGGCTGGCCGATGCCGACGCGCCGAGCGGCGTGCGTGACGCTTCTCTCCGCCACCAATGCATCGAAGGCGACCAGGAGATTGAGGTCGAAGAGGCGCAAATCAGTCATATCGATAACCCACATCGAAACAATCGATTTGATAACAATGCGATGAGGTCAGTATAACAATAACACAGACGATGCGAAATGCCCAAAAGCTCCCCTGGGAGCGTGGACCCTTCCGCAGCGGCCGGCGCTCAAGAAACGATAACCACGGATAGGAATCGGAGCCCCCATGGACTTGCGTCGGTTTTACGAGGAGCAGCTGCAGTTGATCCGCGACGGTGACGTGGCGGCGTTGGTGGAAAAGCACTACCACCCCGATGCTGTTCTGGTCACGCCGGAGCGCGTCGTGCAGGGACAGGCGGCGCTGAAGGAAATGTTTCGCGACTACATTCCCATGCTTGGAGACCTCTCCGTCAACACCGAAGCGTTTGTCGAGTCTGGCAACGTCTGCCTTATCGAGGCAGAGATAAACCCCGGCCCGAATTCCCGGCGAGTCTACGACGCCTTCGTGTTGAAGGACGGCCGCATCATATATCACTTCGCCGGCGTGTTCCGTTGATCATGATCGCAGGCAAGTTCCGGAGCGCCAAGTCGCAAATCGTAATCACGTTGCGCAAACGCGAAGGTTACGCGGGCATCAATTTTCTCGCCCACCCCAGCAAGATCCGTAATCTGGAGATAGGCAGCAGTAGGGTCGGGTAGAACCTGACCAAGCACCGTTCCCCACATCAATTATCAGCTCGATGGCGCACGCCTTTTGTCTTGTCAGCCCTTGCGCGCGGCGAGCGCCATGCCGATCAGCGTGGCGCCGCCGAACAACAAATTGATGCCGACCAACAGGCCGATTGCCCATTCCGCCGAGCCGGGCAGGCCGGCGATGATGACGAAAGCGATGAAGATGTCCATCAGGCCCGCGACCAGGATCCAGGACCATCGACTGGACAATTCGCGCCGGTGTTCCAGCGCATACATGATGGTGGCAACGCCCTCGGCGAGGAAATAGGCGCCGACCACAATCGTGAGCGTCAGCACGCCCTGCACCGGCCGTGCCAGCAGGATCATGCCGGCGAGCACGGCGAGCGCGGCCGAAAACAGCGACCACCAGAAGCCGGGCATCTTGCGCGCCCAGAACGTCACGATCAGCCCGCCGATGCCGCTGATCAAAAACATCCAGCCGAGGAAGATGGTCACGGCGAGGCTGGCCAGCGGCGGCACGATCATCGCTGCCAGGCCGAGAATGGCAAGCAGGATGCCTTCGAACAAAAAGGCTTTCCAGTGCGCCTTGACCGCGGCGCTCATTTCCGACTGCAATTTGGCGAGGTCGTTGGGAAGGGTCATCGCAGCTCTCCCGGTATGCGCGAGCCTGACCTTATTCTAACCCTGACCGGGGGCTGACGAAAAGCCCTCCGACGTCGTCCGCATCCGGTTGCGGCCGAGGATATAGACGGCGGTGGTCGCTATCAGCAGCGCCAAGCCGATCAGGATCGAGGACAAGCCGATCGGAATCAATACCAGCGACACGTTCCGCTCGGGATTGACGAACCAGTGGTGGATCGAGGTCAGCACAAAGGCGAGGCCTGCGAAGCCGGCGCCGCCGCCCGCCACCAGCAGCGCCCACATCCGCCGCAACTGGCTGAGCCGCTCGCGCGCCAGCTCGGTGCGCGGGGCATGGTGCCTGCCGACCCGACGCACCAGCCGGATCGCAAAGCCGATCGAGCTGAACCCGATCAGTACGCCCGCCGATCCGAGGATCAGCCGGGTGGCAGGCGTGAGGTCGCCGTTCTTCTGCAGCGTCAGCAGCGGAAAATCGAACGCGGCGTGCAGCGCGATTGGCGCGAACAGCACCAGCGCCCAGCTCGAGATGCGGGCCCAGTCGCGGTGGTGACGGTGTGCGCCCAGCGCGGTGCCGGCCCGCGCGATCGCGAGATAGGCGCCGGCGATGATGCCGAGCGCGCCGTGGAACGGCACCGTCAGGACGCTGCGCAATACCGCGAGCGCACGCCACATCTCGGCGTGTTGCACCAGATAAGCGAGGTTTTCGTAAGCCGCGAAGCCGAGGCCTGCGGCTGCGCCGTAGACCACGGTGTCCATCGGATCGGCAAACGTCCGGCGCCGCGTCGAGACCGTGACGATGACGAGCACCTTGACGATTTCTTCCGGGGCGGCGACGCCGAACACCGAGCGGAGCGCCAGCGTCATCCAGGGATTTCCGGGAATAGCCAGGATCGCGTTGAACGGCGCCCGCGCCAGCCCCAGCAGCGAGATGCTCGCGGCCCCGAGCAGGAACGCGACCCAGACCCTCGCGGGCGGGCCCGGGCGCTCGTCGGCGGCGATGACGAGCCACAGCACCAGCAACGCGGGAGCGATTGCGGCAGCGCCGATCACGGTTGGAAGTGACTCAAGCAGCAACATCTATGACAGCTTTACCTCGCGCGAGAATCGAAAATGACCACAAATCCAGCGGTTTGCAAGGCATCGAGGCACCTTTGGTGGCCTGATGGGCATGCGACTTCGCAGGTTTTGCCGCACCAGCGCCAAGCGGCTCAACAGCCGCGGCAGATACCGTGCAGCTTGGCGTTGACCTCTGCATCTTCGTCGCTGATTGAATCGATATATCGGCCGCTGTCGACGGTGGCGGCCTGCGGCCTGGCAGCGACCGCCGGCCTTGCCGCCGCAGCGCCGGCAGGCGGCGATGCCGCCGCTTTGTCGTAGCAGGCGAGCCTTGCCGCGGGATCCGCGACCGATTTGCATTCGCCGGCCTGGGCGGCCGCGCCCATGGAAAGCGCGCAGACCGCGCTGCACGCGGCAACAAGCAGGGCATTCAATTTCATCACAACTCCATTGGCCGACGGAACCCGGCCTTCAAGGTGCGCGTTCACCGGCACTGCAATGCCGCGGACATAGCAGAGCGAACAGAGCTCGTCCAAGAAAGTCGGGGCAGCGGAAATCTGCAGGTAGTGTGCCAACCTGGCCGCAACATTGCGTACCGGTCGTGAAGCGTCGGCGTGGTAGGCTCAATACGATCTGGACGGGAGGATTTGCCGGGTGTTTTTTCGTGGAGCGGAGACACATACGCGATCGGTTCTCAAGGCCGTCAGTTGGCGAACGCTCGGAACGCTCGATACGTTCGCCATCAGCTGGTTCATGACCGGCAAAGTCGAGATCGCGGGTTCGATCGCAGGGCTGGAGATCGTCACCAAGATCGCCTGGTATTACCTGCACGAACGGATCTGGGCCGATATTCCCTGGGGCAGGCGTGCGTGACCAGGCTGGTGTGCGCTCCGGCGGTGGCGTCCCCGGGGCAAGCAGCGATTATCGCGCCAGCAGACGCCGGCAGGCTTCGGCAAAGACCTGCGCTCCGGTGACGATGTCGGCGTCTGCGGTGTTTTCAGTCCAGTGATGGCTGATGCCGCCGATCGAGGGGACGAAAAGCATGCCCGCCGGCATGATCGTCGCGAGGACCTGGGCGTCATGGCCGGCGCCACTCGGCATCCGGACAAATTTGCCGCCCGCAAAGGCTAAGCTCGCACCCTCCACGGCGTACTGGATCGCGCCATCCATCGTCGCGGGGACGCCGGTGCGAATCCGCTCCAGCTTGACGCTGCAGCGACCTTGCGCGGTGACCTCAGTGGCCATCGTGCGCAGCAAATCCTCCAGGCGATCGATGATGGCGGGGTCATCGTCGCGAATCTGAAACAACATCTCCGCGCCACCGGGGATGATACTTGGCGCGCCGGGATCGAGTGTGATGCGGCCGGTGGTCCATACCGTGCGCGGGCCGCACAGCGCCGGAAACCGACCGTCGATGGCAACGCAGAACCGGGCCAGCGCCAGGCCGGCATCCTTGCGAACGCCCATCCGGGTCGTGCCCGCATGATTTTGCTCGCCGGAGAAGCTGATCCGGTATTGCCAGATCCCGACGATCGACGTGACGACACCGATCGCCAGGCCACCGCTTTCGAGCGTCTCACCCTGCTCGATATGCGCCTCCAGATATCCGATATGCCGCCCGCGTTCGGCGTTAACGCGCGGCCGGCCGGCTAGACCGACATCGCGCAGGGCGTCCCGCATGGACCGGCCGCTGCTGCGGTCGCTTGCGGCGTCGATATCCGCCTCGGTTACGCCGCCGACATAGGATCCGCTGCCAAGAAAGCTGCCGAAATGTCCTTCCTCGTCGCACCACGCCGCAACTTCGACGGCGCCGTTGACGGTCGGATCGGGATTGATCACCCGAGCGGCTTCGAGGGCATAGACGACACCAAGCGGACCATCGAGCCAGCCCGCAAAATTCTGGCTTTCGAGGTGCGACCCGGCCAGCAGTTTGGGTCCGGATTTCGGACTGGTGCCGAGCACGTTGCCGATGCCATCGATCGTGGCGGCGAGCCCCGCCTCGGGAAGCTTGTCCGCCAGCCACTCCAGCGAACGCATATGCGGCTCGGAGAATGTCGGCTTGTGAACGCCGGTCTTGTAGGCGCCAATGCCGCGGAGCGCATGGAGATCGGCAAGGACCCGGGCACCATCGACGTCAGGCATGAGCTGCAACCTTCAGTGCCCCCGACGGGGGTATGTTTTTGACGAGCCGCCTTCTTGCGGGGGCGTGGATTGGCGCTCCCTAGCGGAATCGAACCGCTCTCTCCACCGTGAAAGGGTGGCGTCCTAACCGATAGACGAAGGGAGC
>Ga0137415_10002196_pt1 | contig 19439 bp, 19 predicted proteins | sample CZODoug3_1_1_16f_FD_183082 | JGI IMG/M metagenome (GOLD analysis project Ga0137415, IMG submission 183082) | Vadose zone soil fungal communities from Angelo Coast Range Reserve, California, USA - CZODoug3_1_1_16fungal (Hybrid Assembly) | ecosystem: Environmental > Terrestrial > Soil > Vadose...
AGTGGACCGAGTGGGATTTGAACCCACGGCTTCCGCCTTGCGAAGGCGGCGATCTTCCGCTGATCTATCGGCCCAGCAAGACGATGACAAATCCCGGCGCACGAAATAGGTTTCGATGGTCGTGTTCTTGCCAGCAGCGCAACCGTTTCGATTCGGCGGGTAAAGGGCTTAATAGCGCGGCTCCCGTGGCCGCGGTTGCGACCTCATGGTCCTCCGATTGTACAACACCCGCACTAGGAAGAAGGAACCGTTTGCACCTCTCACTCCCGGCATCGTCAAGATGTACGTCTGCGGACCGACGACATACGACTACAGCCACCTCGGCCACGCCCGGTCGTACATCGATTTCGACACGGCCCGCCGGTATCTGGAGTTCTTGGGACACCACGTCACCTACGTCCAGAACTTCACGGACATCGAGGAGGTCATCATCCGACGGGCGAAAGAGGCCGGGCAGGCCCCCCTCGCGTACGCGCAATATTACATCGATTCGTTCCTGGACGACATGCGCGCCCTGAACGTGAGGCGGGCGGATCACATGCCCAAGGTGAGCGAGCACATCCCGGAGATCACGGCCCTGATCGCCCGTCTTGTCGACCGCGGTTACGCGTATTCGGTGGACGGGGAAGTCTACTTCCGGACGCGGAAGGCGAAGCACTCGTTCGGGATCTTGTCGCACCAGAAGTTCGAGGACATCGTGGTCGAGCCGCCCGCCGCCGCGAGCCCGAAGGAGGATCCGCTCGACTTCGCCCTCTGGAAGCGGTCGAAGGGGGACGAGCCGTCGTGGCCGAGCCCCTGGGGCGACGGTCGCCCCGGCTGGCATGTGGAGTGCAACGCGATGGCGTACAAGTATCTCGGAGCGCCCCTGGACATCCACGGAGGCGGCGTCGACCTGAAGTTCCCGCACCACGAGAGCGAGGCGATGATCTGCGAGGGCGCCTGGGGCGTTGAGTGGGCCCGGACCTGGATGCACAATGGGTTCGTCACCCTCGAGCGGGAGAAGATGTCGAAGAGCCTCGGGAACTTCGTGACGATCCGCGAGGTCCTCCGCGACTACCCGGGAGAGGTCGTCCGGCTTTGTTTGCTGAAAGCCCCGTACCGCGAGGACGTCGAGTACGATGCGGAGTGCTTCGCCCGGACGCGGAAGGAATACGATGCGATGCGGGCGGCCATCGAGTCCGCTCGGACCGCGGCCGGCCCCGGGACCGCCGGGAAAGTCGCGGCCTTGGTCGAACGGACCCGGGACGGTTTCTTCAAGGCGATGGATGACGACCTGAACACGCGCGATGCAATCTATCGGCTCCAACAGCTGACCGAGGCCGTCGGCGAGGTGCGGGGCATGTCCGCGGCCGAGGGCCGGGCAGTCGTCGAGGTGTACCGGGAGTGCGGCCAGATCCTCGGCCTCTTCCCGACCTTGCGCTGAAGGCTGTATCGACGCCGATTCCGCCGCCGCGGGAGGCGCGCGGCGGAAGTCTTATGTGAAAGCCCCGCATGGACGCATCTCTCTCCAAGGGAATCCATGGCGGAGTTCAAAGCGGTCATCGCCGACCCCAAGACCGGGAAGGCGTACAAGAAGGACATCACGGGTCACTACGCGAACGCGCTCATCGGCAAGAAGATCGGGGAGGACTTCGACGGCCTGTACGTCGGGCTGCCGGGCTACAAGCTTCAGATCACGGGAGGGAGCGACAAAGACGGATTTCCGATGCGGACCGACCTGCCCGGGCCGCGACGGAAGCGCCTCCTCCTGAGCGGCGGCGTCGGCTTCCATCCCGTCCGACCCGGGATGCGCAAGAAGAAGACGGTCCGCGGAAACACGGTGTCGCCCGACATCCTTCAGCTGAACCTGAAGATCGTCGTGCGCGGACCGAAGTCGATCGAGGACGCGTGGCAGGAGCAGACGCGATGAAGGTCCCGGGCCAGCCTGAGGTCAACATCGGCGTCGTCGGTCACGTCGACCATGGGAAGTCGACCCTCACGGAACGTCTCACCGGCGAGCGGACGGACCGCCACAGCGAGGAGATCAAGCGGGGCATCTCGATCCGCTTGGGCTACGCGGACATGGCGATCTACAAGTGTCCGAAGGACACAGAGCCCGCCGCGTACCAGAACACGGAGATCTGCAAGACCCACAACGTCAAGGGCGAGCTGCAGCGGATCGTGTCGTTCGTCGACTCGCCGGGCCACGAGACCCTGATGGCCACGATGCTCAGCGGCGCGGCGATCATGGACGGGGCGCTCCTCGTGATCGCGGCAAACGAGGACTGCCCGCAACCGCAGACGAAGGAGCACCTAATGGCCCTCGGCATCATCGGGGTCGACAAGATCGTGATCGTGCAGAACAAGATCGACATAGTCGAACCGAAGCAGGCCGAAGAGAACTATCGTCAGATTCAGGCGTTCGTCAAGGGGACGGTCGCGGAGGGCGCGCCGATCGTCCCTGTGTCCGCGCACCACGACGTGAACCTGGATGCGTTGCTCATGATGATCCAGAAAGTCATCCCGACGCCGCCGCACGACGAGTCGAAGACGGCGAAGATGTATGTCGCGCGGTCGTTCGACGTGAATCAGCCGGGCATCGTGCCGGAGAAGATCGTCGGGGGCGTGCTCGGTGGCAGTTTGATGCAGGGGCGCATGAAGATCGGGGAGGAGATCGAGATCTCACCGGGACGTCAGGTGACCCTCGGCAACAAGACGGAGTGGAAGAACATCACGACGACGATCCGGTCCCTGCACACCGGCGGATCCGGGCGGAAGGAAGTCCGACCGGGCGGGCTCATCGCGATCGGGACCAACCTCGACCCCGTCCTCACGAAGGCCGACGGCCTCGTCGGTCGAGTCGTCGGGCCCCCCGCAAGCCTTCCGGAGATCTTGATGAAGATGACCGTCGAGGTCAATCTGCTGGAGCGCGTCGTTGGGGTCCCCGAGGAACTCAAGGTCGAGGGCCTCAAGACATCGGAGCCGCTCATGGTGTCGGTTGGCACCGCGACGACGGTCGGAGTCGTCACGTCTGCGCGTGAAAACCGGGCGGACATGGCGCTCAAAATCCCCGTCGTCGCGGAACCAGGGCAACGCGTGGCGGTCTCTCGCCGGATCGGCGGGAAGTGGCGACTCATCGGATACGGCGTCTTGAAGTAGGGCGCTTAACCGTTCTCCAACGCCCCTGCCTCGACGACTTAGGTCAGGTCGGGCTCATCGCGAAACCCGCGAAACGCAGGGCCTCTCCGACCTTTGCTCTTGAGCCGTGGACCGCAACCCGAACCTCCCGCCCGTTTACCCGTGCCCGGATTTCCTGAAATGTCCCAAACGAGGTCACGCCGAGGACGTCCAGTCCCATGGAAGCTCCCGGGTTCTCCGCCAGCAAGGGCAGGCTCCGCTCATCCCACCACAGAAGTAACAGGATGAGGCCCGCGAAGTAGAACGCGATGAGTGCTCCCTCGATGACGAGGCCGCTCAGCCCGGACAGCGTGAGGGCGACCGCAGTCTGACTCACGAAGGCTCCAAAGACGAAGACGAATCCAAGTGCGAACAAGGTTGAGATCCATCGAGTGAATCTCCTCGCCCTTTCGGACGGATGCAGGAGGCGCACGGAGCCGGGTCGGACCTCCAGAATCCGACGATACGCATACCCCTCCGAGTCCGCGCGGAAAAGGTACCGTTCCGCCGCCATGCCCACGAAACGGTTCGCGAGGTCTTAACGCTCGTGTAGGAACGCCGTCCGTCAGGACCGCAGGACGCCTCGTTCGATACGCAGAAATAAGGTGCGGTCCCTAGGCTCGCGCGCCATGCGGGTCCTTCACAAAGACCCGAACACCGGCGAGATCAAGGTGCACGTGGAGAACGCGGACGACCTCTGGCACCTGCACAACCTCGTCCTTCCCGGAGACCACGTGCGCGCGTCGACCTACCGCCGTCAGGAAGTGAAGACCGATAAGGTCCGGCCCGAGCGGGGCGAGAAGGTCCGCGTGACGCTGACGATCCGCGTGGAGAGCGTCGAGTTCCAAGCATTCGCCGACCGTCTGCGAATCACGGGCGTCATCGTCGAGGGACCGCAAGACCTGGGACGGCATCACACGTTGAACGTCGCCGTCGACGACGTGGTCTCCATCATCAAGACGTGGCGATCGCACGAGTTGCGACGGATCGACGAGGCCGTTGCCGCGGCGCAGAAGCCGCTCGTCGCCTTCCTTTCGTTGGATGACGAAGAAGCGCTCGTGGCCCAGCTCCGGCAATATGGCGTTCGAGAACTCGCGACCATTCGCGCGCCGGGTCACGGCAAGATGTTCCCATCGGGAGACGCGCAGTCCGTCTACTTCGACGAGATCCTCACGAAGTTGCGCACAACGGAAATCGGGGAGGCGCTCGTCCTCGTCGGACCCGGGTTCACGCGCGACGCCTTCCTCGACTACCTGAAAGCCCGGGAGCCGAGGCTTGCCTCGAAAGTCCACACGCACGGCACGTCAGGCGCCGGGATGCAAGGGATCCAGGAGGCGCTCAAAGCCGGCGTCGGCGCGAAGGTGTTCGGAGACAGCCGGGTTGGATACGAGACGCGGCTGGTCGAGGACCTGCTGGAGGCGATCGCGACAAACCGACCGTGCGCATACGGACCGGCGGAGGTCGCCGAAGCCGTCGAGGCGGGAGCGGTCGAAACCCTCCTCGTGAGCGACGCGGTCGTCCGGGATGCCGGCATCGAGGACCTCATGCGTTCCGCCGAGTCCGCACGAGGGACCGTCGTCCTGGTGAGCCGCCATCACGAGGCGGGCCAGAAGCTGGAGGCCCTTGGCGGGATCGCCGCGCTCCTGCGATTTCCCATCAAATGAGAGGTCGGAAGTTCGCCGGCTGTCATGCGCGCCCGCGGGACTCACCTCGGATGATTCCCGCAGCGATCAGGTGAGCGATGCGGAGCGGTTCTGGCAAAACGCCCCGAACCGTGGTGAGGGAGAGCGCTGCTTGGACCTCGTCCTGCTTCGCACCGACACACGTCACCCACAGGGCGCCGTGCTCGGTGCGGATCGATTCAATCTCGTGCCGCCGAATGATCGCGAGCCGTTCCTTCCAATCGTCGAAACGGCGGCGCAATGCGGTCTCAATGGAATCGAGATTGGGTTTCTTCCGAGTGACCGTGATGATCGGACGGTCGACCGTCTCGTGGAGAGCGTCGATGTCGATGACGTTGAAGCCACCTACGGCGGTCCCGTCGATCAGGATCGCCGCGAGCCCAGCAAGGTAGCGCGAACGACGCACCATGGCGGCGATCCGCTCCGTCGCATCGTGCCCGTCGACTTCGGCCAGTGTGATGAGGACGCCCTCGATGTACGACGGCGCTTGGACGACGACTCCGACGACCGGAACGGTCTCGTCCGAAAATCGGAATGGGGCGTCGTCGATCCCGAGGAAGCGGGACTTCGCCTTCATTTCACATCAACGGGAGATGGCGGGTGACCTGGTCCACGATCGCGTTCGGACCCGGCCCGATTCCGACGCAGGTGACCGTCCCGGGAGGAAGCTCCGTCAGGCCCGCGTCTTCGACGAGCGCCGTCGGCAGGTGCATCGAGCGAGCCTTCGCTTGGAGCGCCCGGAGTTCCGGGAGGGAGCCACCCTTCACGACGACTTTCTTCTGGCCCTCCTCGATCCATTCCGAGAACCATTTCCGGTGGCGGGCCTTCGCATCGAGAGCTGCCATCACCGCGGCGTGGGCCACCTGGACGGCGAGCTTCCCTCGGGACAAGTCGAGGTCCGATCGAACCGCGATCACGAGCTTGTAGTCCATGTCCGGCCTCTTCAGTAGAGTTCCGCGGCCCGTTCCTCTTCGAGCTTCTTCAGCTCCGCTTCGACGCTCCGGAGCTCCGCGCGCGACTTGTCGCGTAGCGTTTCATAGTGGGATTGCGCGTCGGCCGATTGCAGGCGCATCCGCCGCTCGGCGTCTTTGATGGCCCGTCGTAACGCCTCCCGCTTCTCTGCGAGTTGCTGGAGCTTGAGGCGCACCCGATGATCCCGCTCATCCTCGGTCAGGAGTTCTCCGGGCCCGGGCTTGGGCACCCGCGCGAGCGCCGGATGCACGCGGGCCATCCAGGGGTAGGCGCCGCGCCACCATCCGAGCCCGAAGAACGCCGCGGAGAGCCCGATCAGTCCGCCGGCAATGTTGGGCCCCACGACGTAGCCGAGACCTGTGGCTTCGTTGATGCCGAGCGAGTTGAGGAAGAACGACCAGAACACCGTGACGGCAATGGACAGGACGATCCCAAGGGTCACGCGGTACAATGCGTCGTACTCCCGGTCGAGCTCCCCTTTTCGGGGATAGAGCGCATTGATGAGGAGGAACCCCGGCAGGAAGAACAGGAGGACGAGCGCCCCGATCACGCGCGCCGTCGCGACGATAGCGCCGAGGACATCGTCCGACAATGCGCGGCCCAGCGGCCCGAGTCTATTTGAAGATTGTGCGCTTGACCTCTCGGAGGAAAAGGCTTAGGCCGACGCGCGCATACATCCGACCCCGGAGGGCGCGTCACGAGTCGGAATCGCATCAAGACCTACGTGCGGGGCTTCGACGACGTCCTCAATGGCGGAGTCCCGGAAGGGTACGTCGTTCTCGTGAGCGGGGCACCCGGGACGATGAAGTCCTCTCTCACCTACTCGATCCTGTATCAGAACGCACTGCAAGAGAGCCGGAAGTCCGCCTACTTCACGCTCGAGCAAGGGAAGGATCTGATCCTCGAGCACATGGCCTCGATGGCGATGGCCGACCCGCGCGCGGCAGAGCAGATCGTGACGCTCGACATGGGGAACATCCGCAAGAACCTGAGCTACCTCCAGGGCCGCGGCACTTGGCTCGAGCTGTTCAAGATGTACTGCAAGAACGTGATGAAGGCGGACCCGGTTTCGGTCCTCGTCGTCGACTCGCTCGACGTCCTCGAGACGATGGCAAAGATGCAAGATCGTCGGTCCGAACTCTACTTCCTCTTCGAGTGGCTGCGGGACCTCGGCCCCTTGACGTTCCTGATTTCGGAGAAACCGCTCGACCTCGGGACCGGCGGCTCGTCGCCCGAAGAGGCATACCTCGCGGATGGGATCCTCGCCCTCGAGATGCATTCCACGTCCGACCTGTTCGTGCAGCGTCGCCTGCGGGTCGTGAAGATGCGCGGCACGAAGCACGATACCGGGTATTACGCGTTCTCGTTCGAAGACGGGTCGTTCGAGGTGACACGGGCCGTCAGCGGGACGGCGTAGGGTGATTCGTCACTTCTTCGGGATACGTCCACGGAACACCGTCGAATCAAGTGACGAAACCGCGAATGTCCCCGCTAGTCCTTTATACCCGCCGGGGAACTGGTGCGACGTCCTTCGCGAGGGCATCCTCGCGTCGGTTCAGGCGCCCACCGATCCACCATGGCCCAGACGACTCCCTCTGAGGTCGCGGGGGCGAACAGCGCAGCCCCCGCTGCCGTCCTCGTGATTGACGGCAACGAAGACCACCAGATTCTGAGCATCGCGGCCCTGACCCGGAAAGGCTGGATCGTCCGGACCGCGGCCTCTCGGAAACAGGGTTTGCAGCTCGCGCTCGAGTATCAGTTTGATGCGGTCGTGATCGGAAGCAAGTTGCGCGATGGGAGCGGCATCGAACTCCTGCGGGCCCTCGGCGGTCGACTGCCGGGGACGCCGATCATCTTCGTCGTGCCGTTGGGCGGCGAAGAGGCTGCTCTTCAAGCGATGGAGTCCGGAGCTCAATCGTACATCGTGAAGACGCCCCGGTACAACGAACTGCTCCCTGCGATCGTGGAGGAGCATGTCGTGGAGGCGCGGAATCGAAAGCGTCTCGTCGAGACGGAGCAGACCCAGGCCCAGGCGGTCACCGCGAGGAAAACGGTCGAGGAACAGTTGTCCCAGAGCCAGGCGCGCCTGAAGCTCGTCCTCGAACAGGCGCCCGTCCTCCTGTGGAGCACGGACCGGGATCTCCGCGTGACGTCCGCGATGGGGACCGGGTTCCGGGCTCTCGACCTTCCCCGCTCGGGGGAGCGAGGCCTCTCGGTATACGAGTACTTCAACATCCACGACGACGACATCGAGCCGATCGTCTCCCACCGACGCGCCCTCCTCGGCGAGAGCGTCGCGACGCAGATCGAGTGGCAAGGCCGGACCTACGACGTGCACATGGAGCCTCTTCGTTCCAAGGAAGGCGCGATCCTCGGGACGATCGGGGTGGCGTTCGACGTGTCCGAGCGCACCCGGACGGAGGAGAGCCTCCGCCGGAGCGAAGAGCGATTCCAGCTCCTCGGTCGAGCGACGAACGATGTCGTATGGGACTGGGATCTCCAGACCGACGGCATGTGGATGAACGACAACGTGGCCGCGATGTTCGGGTATCGGGCGGAAGACATCGAACCCACCGGGACGTGGTGGGAGGAGCGCCTCCACCCGGACGACCGGGGGCGGGTCGGGGCCAGCGTCGACGATCTCATCGGAACGGGCGGGTCCGTATGGAGCGCGGAATACCGGTTCCGCCGTCAGGACGACACGTATGCCACGGTCGTCGACCGCGGGTACGTCCTCCACGACGCCTCCGGACACCCCGTTCGCATGATCGGTTCGGTGATGGACGTCTCGAAGCAACGCAAGGCCGAGGCGATCCAGTCTGCGGTGTACAAGATCTCCGAGGCGGCGAACGCCGCGAAGGACCTTCCGGAACTGTATCGGCACATCCACAAGGTCATCGGCGGATTGATGCCCGCCACGAATTTCTACCTCGCGCTGTACGACGACCAGGCTCAGACCCTCAGCTTCCCGTATTTCGTGGACGAAGAGGAGAGCCCTCCGCCGCCGCAGAAGCTGGGCCGTGGCCTCACCGAATACGTCCTCCGGAGCGGACGCCCGCTCCTCGCCTCCCAAACGGTCTTCGAGGAGCTCGTGCGCGCGGGGGAGGTCGAATCGGTCGGACCGGCGTCGGTGGACTGGGTCGGGGCGCCCCTGGCGAGTCTCGGCAAGACGATCGGGGTGATCGTCGTCCAAAGTTACACAGAAGGCGTCCGGTTCGCGGAAGAAGACAAAGCGATCCTCAATTTCGTGTCGGAGCAGGTGGCCGGAGCCATCGAGCGGAGGCGGACCAAGGAGAGTCTCGTCCAGACATCGTCCGAGCTCCAGGCGATTTTCCGGGCCGTCCCCGACCTGTATTTCCGCCTCGCGGCGGATGGGACGATCCTCGGTTACTACGCCGGGCGCTATGCGGATCTGTACGTCCCGCCCGAATCGTTCCTGGGCCGCCGGATCCACGAGGTCCTCCCGCGGGAGGTCGGCGAGCCGTTCGCGCGGGCGATGCAGAAAGTCCTCCGGACGAATTCCCTCGCGACCATAGAATACGGCCTCGAGGTGCAGGCCGGTCGGAAGGAGTTCGAGGCCCGGATCATCCCCCTCATCAATGACCAAGTGGTCGTCGTCGTGCGGGACATCACGGAGCAGAAGGCCGCCGAAGCCGCCCTGAAGGAATCCGGGGACCGGCTCCGGCAATCGGAGCGGCTCGCGACGCTGGGGCAACTCGCAGGGTTCATCGCCCATGAGTTGAATACGCCCCTCACGAACATTTCGCTCCTCACGGACGCGGCGGCGCGCCGCACGAAGGCCGCCGGCGTCCACGAGAAACTCGACAAGATCAATGAGGAACGAAGAAAGGCCGCGGAGATCATCCGGAATCTCACGAGCCTTTCGAGGAACCAACAGATCCAGGCGATCGACTCGGACCTGCGGTCCATCGTCGAGGCGGCGCTCGACCAGGTGCGGTCCTACCGGAAGAAACGCGTGCCGATCGAGGTGAGTCTCGGGGAGGTGCCTCTGCGGCTGAAGGGCGATCCGCTTCAGCTTCAAGAAGCCGTCGTGAACCTCGTGAAGAACGCGATCGACGCGACGGATCGCGGGTCGGTCCGAGTGCGCCTCGAGGAACGCCCGGGCACCTACGCGATCGTGATCTCGGACACGGGGATCGGAATGTCGCCGGACGTCCTGGGCCGGGTGTTCGATCCCACATACACGACGAAGCCTCGCGGGGAGGGACTCGGCCTGGGCCTACCTCTCGCGAAACACATCGTCGGGGGCCACGGCGGTACGATCGAGGCGACCTCCGAGCCGGGCGTTGGCTCCACGTTCACCGTCCTGCTCCCCCGAGGGGACATCGATGAAGATCCTGGTCGCCGATGACGACGCGGTCCTGCGGAACGAGCTCGCGGCCTTGCTCCGCGAGGACGGGCATGACGTGGTCGGCGCGTCGGACGGCGGAGAGGCGCTGCGTCTCGTCGAGCGAGAATCGTTCGACGCGGCGTTGCTCGACCTGCGGATGCCCAAGGCGTCCGGGCTCGAGGTGCTTCACCGCCTCCGGGTCGCCCGGCCGGAGACGGCCGTTGTCGTGATTACGGGCCAAGGGACGATCGATGCCGCGGTCGAGGCGATGAAAGCCGGTGCCGTCGACTTCGTCGAGAAGCCGTATGAGGTCGACGCCCTCCGTCGGACGCTCCTGACAGTTCGGGAGGAGCAACGGGCCCGAACCTTGCTCGGCGCGCCCGCGGCCGAGGGCGCGATCGCCCGGGTCCTTTCGGATGCCTCGACTCGGAATGTGCTCCTCGCCGTCGTGGGCCCTCGCGCTCAACCGCCGGCCGGGGCGACCTTCGTTCTGCGGATCGCCGAAGAGGGCCGTCCGCCGAACGTCTTCGCGGCGAATCAGCTGTTCCAATTGAACGCCGCGATCGAGGCCCATGTCGGACGGGTCGAGCGGCCGGTCGTCTACGCGGCGGACCTCTCCCTCTTGCAGGGCGTCCACGGTCTCGGGGACATGAAGGCCTGGGTCCGACACATGAACGGCCGGTGCGGGGCGAAGGGTGGAGCCCTCATCTTGGCGTCCATAGACCGGGAGCTCGCAGAGCAAGTTGAGAAGGACGGCGTCCCCTCCGAGGGGCTCCAGGCGATGCTCGAATCCCTTGCCAACCCGATCCGGCGGGCGGTGGTCGCCTTCGTGGTCGCGTCCGGACCCGTGGCGTACTCCGGCATCCTGAAGAAGAACTTCGTTGACTCGTCGTCCAAGCTTTCCTTTCACCTCCAAAAACTGCAGTCGGACGGGCTCCTCGCGAAGGGCGAGGCCGGCCGGTACGTGGTCACGGAGGCCGGGCAGCGGGCGTGGCAGGTCGTCCGGGCCCTGTCGGACCGAAAGCCGCCCTCTCTCCTGATCTCAAAATCGTGATTCGGGCGCGGCGTTCGTTGCCGATAGGCTTGTCAAGTCGTCTCAACTGGCCGCTATATATAATCGCCCGCCCCCATCGACACAGGAAGGACGATGATTACCCTGCCTCCGGAGACCCGAGTTGCGGGATCTTGCATCCTAGTCGTCGACGACGACGATGGGGTGCGAGAGAACCTCGCGGAGCTGTTCGAACTGGTCGGGTATTCCGTCTTGACGGCCGCGAACGCGACGGAGGCCATGGAGGAGCTCCGGAACCGCGAAGTGGACCTTCTTCTGACCGACTTCCGGATGCCCGGCCCGAACGGGGTCGAGCTCATCGAGTCCGCGCGCCGCGCGAAGCCCGGGCTGCGGGCGATCCTGATGACGGCGTTCGGGGACACCTTCACCGAGATCGATAGCGTGCGCCGCGGGGCAATCGGCTATCTCAACAAGCCGTTCGAGGCGGACGAGATCACGGGCCTGGTCGCGCGAATCCTTGCGCTCAAACGGGAGTAGATGCTCATGGAAGCACTGCAGGTGACCCAGACGATCATGGACGACTATTCCGCGCGCATCCTATTAGGAACGTTCGACCGCCCGGCCTCTGCCATCGAACTCGGTCGCCGTTTCGGAATCCCGATCGCCGCGTGCTACCGCCGGATCAAGCAGCTCGAGGGCCTGGGCCTCGTGTACGGAGAGCGATCGGAACCTTCCCGGAACGGGAGAGGACTCCAGCTGTACCGATCTCGACTGAGATCCGTCCAGATCGCGATCGAGGACGGAAAGCTTCGAGCCCGCGTCGTGCTCGCCCCCATGGGCCTTGCCGCCACATCCGAGAACGAGGTCACCGAGCAGGTCATGAACCTTCGCGAACCGTCCCTGACCGGGTAGCGTTCGTTTACGCGATGTACAGCGCCCCGGCGCCTCGGTCTCAGCTCGCTCGGCTCCGTTCTGATTTTTTCTGAACGTCGCGCGAAGGTTGCCCGGTTCGATGCGGAAGCCGATCCGCCGTCACGAACCCGCCATCCAGGCACAACGACCGCAAGCCCTCATACGCGAGCTCCGCGAGCGGCTCTAGATTGACGACGTCTTCCATGTTGTACTCGAGGAGCAGGTCCAAGGCGTTGTCATCGCCCGCGTCGTACGCGTGCCAGAGCCGCACCGCGTCGAAACCCCCGAGGCCCGTCGTCTCCTCGCTCCGCAGGATCCCCACCTGTGACTCGATCGCCTTGAGGCCGCCGACGAACCCGAGTCGCCGCAGCGGATGCACGAGGTCGAGGTGGATCTGGTCCAGGGCCATCCGCGGGAACGCCTTCCGAAGGAACGGCACGTCGAAGCGAGAGCCGTTGAAGGTGACGAGGAGTTTCGCGCGTTCCATGGCCGCGGGAAGATCTTCCAGGTTGTCGCCTTGGACGAACGATCGCCTCCTCGTCCCGTCGAACACGCCGACGACGGTCACCGCATCCCGACCGATCGACAGCCCAGTCGTCTCGATGTCCAGATAGGCGATCGCGTTCGCGAACTCGGGCCAGGCGCGCCAATGATCCCGGGGCGGGAGATTGCGCGCGAAGTAGCGATGCCGCCGTCGGCGCAACGCTTCGTCGGATCGGACGATCTCGTCCGCGATCCGACGCAGGACACGCCCGGGCACGTAGCGCGGTCTCGATGCCACCGAGAAATCGTCCCACGTGCGGATTCCTTTCCGCCAGAGCCGCTCCTCGGTCCGGTAGCCCACTCCCGGGATGTGAACGAACGTCTCGCGGAGCATGCGCGGGAGCTGAACCGGCGCGCGAGGCATAGCCCTTCCGGGGAGGTGCGCGAAGCCGCGGAAAAGCCTTATTCGCGGCGCTCCGATGGCCGCGCATGTTCGAGGTCCGGGAGCGCGACGGGCTCGGCCGGATCGGGGTGCTCGAGACGGCGCACGGCCGGGTCGCGACGCCAACCCTCGCACCGGTGGTCAACCCGAACCGACCGATCATTCCTCCCGGGGACCTGGCCACGCGGTTTGGCGCGCAGATCCTGATCACGAACGCGTACATCCTCGGGAAATCCCCGGGCCGGGACGCGATCGTGCGCGACGGCATCCACAGGTTCCTGGGTTTCCCCGGGCCGGTCATGACGGATTCCGGGGCGTTCCAATCCCACGTGTACGGCGATGTCGATGTCACGAATGCGGAGGTCATGGCATTCCAGAAGGCGATCCACGCCGACTTCGGGACGATGCTCGACGTGTTCTCGGAGCCGGGCCACGATCACAGCCGCGCCGCGAAGGACGTCGACGAAACGCTCCGCCGCGCGCAAGAGGCGGTCTCCCTTCGCGGGGACATGGCCCTCGTCGGCGCCGTCCAGGGCGGCCTCCACGCCGACCTACGCGAGCGCTGCGCGAGATCGGTGTCGTCCCTCGATGTGGCCGTGTGCGCCATCGGAGGCGTCGTGCCCCTCCTGGAAGCATACCGATTCCGGGATCTGGTCCGCGTCATCATCGCGTCGAAGAAAGGCTTGGATCCCTCGAAGCCCGTCCACCTGTTCGGCGCGGGCCATCCGCTCGTCTTCCCGCTCGCGGCCCTCCTGGGGTGCGACCTGTTTGACTCCGCTTCGTACGCGAAGTATGCCCGGGACGGTCGCATGCTCTTCCCCGACGGCACGCGCCGCGCGAGCGATGTCCGAGAAAGCGGTTGCCTCTGCCCCGTCTGCACGGCGCATCCCATGGAGAAGATCGCGGCCGAGGAGATCCTCCTCGCCGAGCACAATCTGCACGCGTGCTTCGGGGCGATCCGCGAGGTCCGCCAGGCGATTGCCGAGGGCGACCTGTGGGGGCTCGCCGAGCGCCGGGCGCGGTCCCATCCGGCGCTGCTCGACGCCGTGCGGGAGTTGCGGCGGCACAACGAATTCCTGGAAGAGTTCGAGCCGGTCTCCCGGCAGGGAGCGCTGTACTACGTCGGCCCGGAGACCGCGCACCGCCCGATCCTCCACCGATTGAGGCGGAGGCTGGCGGAACGGTACCGCGCGCCTCCCGCGAAAGGCCTCCTCGTCTTCCCCGAGGGCGGCCGACCGTTCAGCGAGCGTCTCGCTCACATCGTCGACCAGGCTCTCCAGGTGGCGGACGTGCACATGGCGGTCAAGTCGGTGTGGGGTCCCGTGCCCCTCGAGCTCGATCACGTCTGGCCGATGTGCCAGACGGTCGTCCCGGAGGTGCTCGACCTGGAGGCTCTCGAGGCGGCGGAAGTCTTCTTCCGCGAATGGGCCGCGGGCGCCGGATTCTCGTTCGGACTCCTCTGGGAGGGCGAGACGACCCTCGACGAACTCCGGACCCGGGCCCCGGGCGCACGGACGGTCGATTGGAGCGCGCTGCGGATCCGAGCGACGGCCGATCTCCAGTTCGGGCGCGGTGCCGCGGACGCGCTCTTGAACGGCACCGTATCTTACGTCATTTCGAAGAACACGGGGAAGATTCGCAACGTCCACGTGAATGGCGAACATGTCCTCTCCCTGCGCGCGGAGGACGGATGGTTCACGCTGAAAGCCGCGGGTGCCCGGCGTCTGAGCAACGCATTCCCTGCCCCGAAGCTCCGGATTGTCGTTGAGGATGACGCTGTCCCGTTCCATCGCGAGGGGAAAAATGTCTTCGCGAAGTTCGTGCGGGACGCAGACCCTGAGATTCGTCCCGGCGACGAGGCCCTCGTCGTCTCGGCCGATGACGAACTGTGCGCCGTCGCGCAAGCGACGATGAACCGACGGGAGATGCTCGCCTTCAAGCGCGGCGTCGCCGCGCACGTTCGGGAGGGCGTGCCTCCCGCGCCGTCCGCTCCGCGACGCTGACGCAGGCGAGATAGTCGTCGAGCGTGTGGAGCAGGCTCATCGGGCCGTCCGCCGTCGCCTTCGCGGTGATTGTCCGTCCGCGCCGTCTGGTCTCGATGTACCCTTCGTCGTCCAGGGAGACGGACGACGCCACGGCCTCGGCGGTGGCCGCATCGTCGAACGTGAGACTGAGCTGCGCGCGAGCCTTCATCCGGATAGCCCCGGGCAGATTCGAACTGCCGTCGCGGGTTCCAAAGACCCGAATGCTTGGCCACTACACCACGGGGCTGTGAGCGTGGATTTGCACGGGCGTATAAAGTCCATTGGTCAACATCTGGCCGGAGAGATCCGTCGCCCGTGCGCCATCGATTTTCACCCGGAGAAATTCGCCGATCGTCGCGGGTTCCCGCAAGACGACTTGTCGGTATTCCCGCGTCCGCGCAAGCACGGTGCCCGGCTTGCCCGGCTCCGTGACGAGCACCTCGACCTCCCGTCCGACGAATCGCTCGTGCTCGTCGCGGGAAATCTGAAACCGAAGTCGCGTGAGGCGGCGCGAACGATCTTTCACTTTCCATCCCACGATCTGGCCGGGCATCGATGCGGCGGGCGTGCCTTCGCGCGGGGAGAAACGAGTGACGTTCACGATGTCCGGTCGCACTCGACCGACGAGTTCCATAGTGGCTTCGAACTGCTCCTCGGATTCGCCGGGAAAGCCCACGATGACGTCGGTCGAGAGAGTGATGTCCGGGAACGCGCGGCGGAAAGTCCGGACGATTTCCTCGAACTCCGAAACGGTGTACTGCCGGCGCATCGCCTCGAGGATTCCGTCGTCCCCGCTTTGGACAGGGAGGTGCAGGAATTTGAACACCTTTTCAGACGCATACGCGTCCACGAGATTGTCTTGGATCGGGTAGACCGTCAACGGGTCCGCCATGCCGACCCGGACGCGGAATTCGCCCGGAATGTCGTCGACGGCGCGCAACAGGGCGGCCAGGTTCGTGCCGGCGTCGAGTCCGTACGCCGCGGTGTCCTGCCCCGTCAGCTTGATTTCCCTCACGCCACGCTCGACATGCCGGCGGACTTCCGCGACGATGGCATCGATGGGGTACGAAGCGACCCGCCCGCGCGCGACCCGCGTGATGCAATACGTGCAACGGCCCGCGCATCCCTGGGCGATCGGGACGATCGCATCCCTCCATCCGAACGAGGTCGACTCGATCTCCGCCGCGCGGTCGCCGCACGCCGTTCCCGCACCGAGCAGCTCGACGATCTGCGGCCACTTTCGCGGCGGCAGCAGCTTGGCCCGCGGTACGATGGATTGGACGCGGTCTCTCTGGGCCGCGGCCATGCAGCCCGCGACGACGAACGGCTTCTCGTACGCCGCCAGTTCCGCCATGCGGCGCGCCATCTTCCTCTCGGTGGTCTCGACCACGGTGCACGTCACGAGGACGTGAGCGTCGGCGTCGGCCTCCTCGGTCGTGATCGTATGGCCGCTTCCGAGCAGGGCCTCTTGCATGAGCCGGGCTTCCCCGTAATTCTGGGTGCAACCGTACGCTTCGACGAAGACCTTCACGGACCGGCAGGAAGGACGGGCCGCTATTTTCGTGTTGCGCGGTGCGCACCCCACAACTCTTATCCCGGGAGGCGCCGTTCGAGGCGCCATGGAGTCAGGCCAGGACAGCGCGCCGACGTCTGCGCCGTCGCAGCGCGCCGTGTTCCCGCCGTCGCCTCGGCCGAGGGCGCCCGAGCACGAACTCCGGGATCGTGCAAAGGCCGCGAAGTTGCGACACAAGGCCGCGAGAGCGCGGGTGAAAGCGAACCGACTTCAGGACCGCTCGCGGTATCTCTTCACGAAGGCGACGACGATGGAGCGTCGCGCGGATGAGCTCGACGGAATTGTGCGGACGCCGATCCCGGAATCCCTTAACCCGTAGGTTTCGATCGGGCGGGCGCGGGCACGTTGAGATTCGGAGGGACCGCGTAGCCGCGCGCCATGATCTCGTTCACATACTGCGTCTCCAGATACAACGACAAGACGGCGCTGTCCGTCTTCGTGAGCTTGCACATATCCCATCCCGCGCCTCGAAGGTCGCTCATCCGGGATAAAGCGTTTGTCAAGAGACCGCGAAGGTTCATAGCGGAACACGACGCTCGTCGCCGCGGCGGTGGTGGCGTGCCGCGCGGCATCGTATACGAGGAAATCGACGAGTACATCGATGGGTTAGCAAACCGAGGGGACCCGGCGTTGCGGGCCGTGGAACAACAGGGCGAAAAGGAAGGCTGGCCGATTGTCGCCGCGGCGGAGGGAAGTTTCCTACATATCCTCGCGCTCTCGATTCGCGCCCGCCGGATCCTCGAGCTCGGGACCGCGATCGGATACTCGGGCACATGGCTCGGTCGCGCGCTACCCGACGACGGCGAGCTCGTCACGGTCGAGCACAATCCCGAGACCGCCGCGATTGCCCGGAAGAACATGGAGAAGACCGGCGTCGCCCCGAAGGTCAAGATTCTCGTCGGCGATGCGCAGGGAATTCTGAAGGACCTCAAAGGTCCCTTCGACTTCATCTTCAACGACATCGACAAGGCCGGATATCCCGCGGTCTTGGACCCCGCCATCGAGCGGCTCCGACTTGGCGGACTCCTCGTAACGGACAACGTCTTGTGGCATGGCGATGTGGCCCGCAAAGACCGATCGAAGGAGACACAGGCCATCCGAACCTACAACGAACGGCTGTCGAAGGACCCACGGATGATCGCTGCGATCGTCCCTCTTCGCGATGGCGTCTCCGTCGCTCTGAAGATCCACGAGTAGCCGCTTTCATTGCCGGCTCCGCCGGGCTCGGCGTCTTGTTGACGAAGTTCCTCCCGTGAGCATTTTATACAACGCATGGGCATGGATGCCTTTGCATGGGTCGGAAACCAAGCCGCGACCACGTCTTCGTCGAGACGGACGGCCAAGTCTACCTCGTTCGCGATCGCGGCACGCTCCGGTTCCCCCGCGTCGGCGAGACCCTCCCCTTTCCGACCGAGCCCGATGGCGTGATGGACTTCGGCGATGACCGCGTCCGACGGCACAAGCCGCTGCTCGATCACCATCCGGACGAGTGGTTCGGTCGAGACGCGATTTTCGAACGGAGCGATGTCGACCCACTCGTGAAGCGCGCGATTTACACCACGATGATCCGATGCGTTTCCGAGGTCATCCTCTCGAGAGGGCCGCGGGTCTTGATGGTCAAAGCGGTCCGTGGATTCTCGAAAGGGTATTGGAACGTCCCCGGCGGATTCATGGATTACGGCGAGAGCCCCGAGGTCGGAGTGGAGCGCGAGGCGCAAGAGGAGATCGGGGTGGACATCGTCCTCGATGGCCTTCTGAACATCTACGTCTCCGGGTTCCCGGGCAAGCCGGCCTACACCCTCGGGTTCGTCTACAAGGGCCACCTCGACTCCGAAGCGTTCCGCCTGAAACCGGACGAGATCGAAGATGCTGCGTGGTTCACCGTCGACAAAGCGCTCACCCTCACCCGCAACCCGTTCGCGAAATGGGCCCTCGTCGACTTCTTCCTTCAATCAGCTGAGGCCCGAGCCGCGTTGAAGGTGAAACATCACGGCTCGGCTCCGCATGCAACCGGTTCCGACCGTCCAACGGTGTTCCTCGATCGAGACGGCGTCATCAACCGCGGACGCGCCGGGTACGTTCGGACGCCGGACCAGTTTGAGTTCCTCCCGGGTGCGATGGACGGCATGCGGTTGCTCCAAGACCGTGGCTGGCAGCTGGTGATCGTGACGAACCAGGATGCCGCCGGGTGGAAATTGCTCCCGGAGCCACAGCTCGCGAAGGTCCACGACCGCATGCTCGCGTCGCTGGACAAGGAGGGCGTCCACGTCGCGGAGATTTACTACTGTCCACACAACGTCTTATCGGACTGCGCATGCCGGAAGCCGCGGCCCGGGATGCTCCTCGCGGCGGCTCGGGACCTGGGCGTCCGTCCTCGCGCTGCGTGGATGGTCGGCGACAAGCCCTCGGATGTGGAGACGGGTCGCGCATTCGGGTGTCGGACCGCGTGGGTCGGTCCGAAGCCATGGCGAAAGCGATTCGCCGCCGAAGTTCGGCCATTGTCTCCGGATGTCGTCGCGGATGGACTCCTAGAGGCCGCCCGCGCCATCGTCCGGTATTCGGAGGACCCGGTCGTCGAGGCGTCCCGCAAATCCATCGCGGATCCCACGATAACGTCATAGCCTGGCCTGACTTTGCTTCTCTCGGCGAGGACATGGTCCAGGAGTACGGCCTCTTCATCGGCGGCAAGTGGCGGAAATCGGACGGGAAGCGCTTCGAGACGCACAACCCGGCGACGGGCGAGACCCTGGCGACGTTCCCGCTCGCCACGAAGGACGAGCTCAACGAGGCGGTCCGCCATGCAAAAGAAGCCTTCGACAAGTGGAAGAAGAC
>Ga0137415_10002198_pt1 | contig 19427 bp, 18 predicted proteins | sample CZODoug3_1_1_16f_FD_183082 | JGI IMG/M metagenome (GOLD analysis project Ga0137415, IMG submission 183082) | Vadose zone soil fungal communities from Angelo Coast Range Reserve, California, USA - CZODoug3_1_1_16fungal (Hybrid Assembly) | ecosystem: Environmental > Terrestrial > Soil > Vadose...
GTCATTTCGAACGGAGCAGGCCGACTTTTTCTTCCGCATTCGCTCCTGCGAATGCGTCGGCCTGCGCAGAGAGAAATCTCGCTTCCTCTCTCCTTAATCCACCCAGATCCGCACCCTCACCAGCTTTCTGCCGCGCCGACGACTAAACTCTCTCTACCCTCTTGCAGCAAATCCGGCCGAACGTTCGCCGGTCCCGCCCCGCATAATAATCTCCCGCCAGGCACCCGCCGTTCGAGATTCTTAGCATCGCCGTTCCGTAGTGCATGTGCATCGTTCTCATCGCGTTTGCGAGTGGCTGATTCTCATATTGATAGACCACCGAAACGCCTTCCGGGTCGTCCACTTGAATCACGGCCGCGCAACTGCGTGATATGGACGTGGCGGTAGCAAGGTAAATGACGACTTGCGTCCAGCTCTGGAAGATATGGATCACCAGCTCGTACCGCTTCGCATGGCCGTCAAACGAGGTGACCAGGTAACCGCGCCAGCGTCCCGTCAGGTTCGGGATTCGCGCCAGCCCTAATTTATGCACAAAGCTGTTCCGCCAGAGATACTTGTCGAAGAGTGTGTAGAGCGCGCCGTAGAAAGCGATGCTCGAGGGAGCATCCACCCACCAAGGAACCGAGAGGTGCGCGGCAGCGAGAAATCTCGAAGTGGCCCACGCCAAAGCAATCGCCAGCAACGCGAGCAGAAGAGGAACGATCCTCCTTTCACTCGAGTCTGTGCTGTAGCCGTGCATACTTCACCTGCCCGGCTCCGTAACGCCGAACAGGCCTTTGGCCTGCTCGAATGCGCCTTCACTCCCAACTGCTGCTGGGGAGCGCGGGGTAAAAGGAAATGGCCCTAGCGGTAGAGTGGCTTCCTGAAGAGTGGCCCGAAGGTATTCCGAATCTGAAGCAACTGCTAGTGGTAGCGCCCCTTACAACTTCTATCCTACTCCTACTTGGATGCGGAAATCGCAACCCGCGCATGGTCTGGCCAATTCTCGGGCGGGCCGCCTGGCCACGCCTCGTTCGGCAAGCCGACCGCCGCTCTTTTTGCACAGAAGACTCTTTCGATTCTCCTTGACACCCACGTCCGCGAGGAACAGCATCATCTCGAAGTTTCGCCGTTTGCAGCGAGACTCCCGCTCGGTAGTCCAAGGGCCGTTTCTTTAATAGCTAAGCTCCGCGTCGAGCGCCAAGAGGGCAGTACGTCCTCGGCTCGTTTTTCTCCGCTCCCGCGGGACCTAACCTTGTCCGATCCAACGGACTGCACGCCCAAGACCGCAGCGGTTCCACGCCACAACACTCGAGCACGACTCGCTCCATGCGAGGACCGTTTTTGCTTTTCTCAAAGAGGAGAACACTAAATGTCTGAACAAAACAAAGCTATCGTCCGTCGTCTGTTTGAAGAACTTTGGAACAAGGGCAATCTGTCGCTGGCAGACCAGCTCTTTACCCCTAACTACACCCATCATGACTCTTCCTCACCCGATTTTGGGCACGGCCCCGAGAGTGAAAGGAAGAGAGCCACCCTCTACCGCACCGCTTTCCCCGACCTGCGCTTGACCATCGAGGACCTCATTGCCGAAGGCGATACCGTCATGGCCCGTTGGTCCTGTCACGGCACCCACAAAGGGGATCTCAACGGGATGGCCCCCACCGGAAAGCAGTTCACCATCTCGGGCGTGACCATCGCTCGCCTCTTGAACGGCAAGCTGGCGGAAAGCCACGTCAACTGGGACGCTTTGGGGATGATGCAGCAGCTCGGCGTCGTCCCCCAACTCGCTGCCAAAGCCCAAGCCGCAGCCGCTACCTCCAGCTCCACAAGGTAACCCTCCCCACTTTCCCCAATCAACCGGAAGGCCCGACCACGCGTCGGGCCTTCCTTCAAATCTGCAGTTGCCCCATCCTTCCCGATTCCTGCCGGAAAGCGTGGGAATTTTCTCTTCTCTCTTCTCTCTTTTCTAATTTCGAATTTCTAGTTTCGTTTTACCCCGCCCGCTCCTCTCCTTCGGCCCCAGCGTCCTCTTCCTCCAAAAAAAAACGCCTCGACTCCCATTCGTCCCGCCCCCTCCATGTGGCGGCGACTTCACGTCGCCATTCTTCGGCCAGCAGTAGAATGCCTGCCTAGCCAGCGGCGCAATTGCGTCCCCGAATCTCGAATACAAAAACCTTACGGCGAAGCTGCAGGATGCGGCTGCCTAATGCATGGCGATAGATTCATAGGTGGCCCAGTCAGTACAAATTCCCTACGCAGCGCATCACCGCTAGGATTTCCCGGCTCATCGGGTATCTCAAACGAAAAAGTGTGACCCAGGTCGTCGCTTATTTTTAGTATGAGCTTTACCGGTAGCGAGGCAAACACGGGATATTCTATGCTAGCTTGGGTCGTGATTGATCGACGACACTTTATCCTGAGCGGCATGAGCGAAGGGCACGGCTAGCTCGCCCGTTCTGTCCCGTATGCCCACCTTTTCGCATTTCCAACCACTCACAGTTCGTCGCTCACTAACTCTCTTAGAATCACCACTCGAAAAAGTGCCTCAGAGCGCAGGCCTAACTACCTTTAGAATCAACACTTGCAAAAATGTATCAAAACAAAGGACTTTAACTATCTTTAGAATGACACTTATGAAAAACGGGGGGAGGGGATGTCAGTTATTGTTAACCAGGAATCCGAAAAGGATTCCTGTCCTGAGCGAGCACAGCGGGATGGGGCGGAGAGGGCCACTACCAGAGTTCTTCGTGGGCAGCTTCTTCGGGCGCGGCTTTGCTTCTGGGCTTGCCTTCGGCGCGGGCGAGGGCGTCTTCGAGCATTTTGGCGATGCGGCGGTCACGGGTTTCAGGTGTGCGGCAATAGAAGATGCTGAGCAACCAGTTGCGGCGTTGGATAGGAGTCATGGACTGCCAGCCTTGATAGGCGCGGGGATCGCGGGCGAAGGTGAGTTTTAAAATGGGGGGCAGGTCGAGCTCGGCTTCCATGGTGGAGAGCAACAGTTCGGCGGCTCTTTCGGCGCGGCGGAGGCGGGATGCGGGGTTTTTAACGTTGGTAATCTCATGGCAGAACCACTTGCGCATGGAAAAGGAGAGTTGGTCGAACCAGCGGCGGAAGGAGCGGTCTTCGTTGAGGATGCGCTGGAGTTCGGCGGGGACGACGGCCACGCGTTTTGCGGTGTCGGGTTCGAGGCGGAACTGGACGGTGTCGCCAACGGCAGCTTTGGCGCCAGTCCGCAAACCCTTGTTGATGAGCATGCAGTGGTAGCCTTTGCTGGTGGGGAAGACAGGAGCGCGAAAGGCGAAGCCGTTGATTTCACCTTTGACCCGGACCTTGCCGCGGGTTCCCCAGACTTTCCAGACGTCGAAGGGGATGCGGATAAGGACCCAGTTGAATCTCGAAGGGATGCGCTCGAGAGTGGCCTTGAAGGATTTGGCGACAAGTTTGGGCTTCGGTTTCACGGGGAGTCTGCGGGGAAAGATAACATTGTGACGGGAGAAACTAGAAATCAGAAACTAAAAAATAGGAATTGGTAAGACAAGAATCCAGCCACGTGGCGGGCGTTGTAGCAGGATGAAAGAAGAGGGCGCCCACTGCGGCGGGTGCCCAGCGGCAAGGGTCACACGCGCAAGAGCAGCGTGTGCGGCACTTGCCATCTAGCTTGGACGCTTATGCTCCGGCGCCTTTGGAAAAGCTGGAGACGGCTTCGGCTTCCGAGTTGTAGACATCAAATACGGTCAGCAACTTGGTGATTTGCAGGACTTCCTGGAACTTGCTGCCAAGGTGGCAGAGACGCAGGGAAGCGCCCTGGGATTTCACGCTGTGATGGGCAGCCACGAGCGTGCCTAGGCCGGCGCTGTCGATAAAAGTAATGTTGTCCATGTTGAGGACAATCTTCTTTTTTCCTTCGGCGATCAAGCTCTTTACTTTTTCGCGCAGGGCGTTGCTTTCTTCGCCGAGCACAATGCGGCCGTCCAGTGCCACCACGGACACGCCATCCACTTCACGATTAGTCATCTTCAAAGCCACGTTATTTTCCTCCTCGTCGGAAAGCGGTTCCAGCGGCAACCCGGGCCGGAGCCGTAATGCATGTCAAGTATAAGGATGATCCCTGAGCGATGAATCGTAATCGAAGACCGGGCAGGGGTCAAATGGCCGGGCGGCTAATAATAGTCCGCGCAGGACATGTAATAGCCGCAGACGGAACAGATCAACTTGCAGCGCCGGGACTCCAACCGCTGCGAGCAGACGGGACAATACCGTGAAGGGTCTTCCGCAGGCTCGGCGGGACTCTGGCCCTGCTGCAAAGACGCAGCGGATTGAACTGCGGCCTGTGCCGGCTCAGCCCGGACCCGGCCTAGCTCGCCCTTCGCGGTGCGTTCCACGGCTCGATGGTTATAGCACAGTGGGAAGGAATCGGGAACAGAGGATCGGAAATGATGCCGGTCGGCGGCAAATGGAGTTTTGGGAAATGACGAGCGCGGGAATTTGCTGTCCAGGAAGGAATTGGATTGAAACCTATGGGGGGCTGGGCGCATCCTTCTAAGTGTACAAGGTTGTTGGGGCAAGGCTCGGGAAGCCGGGCCGTTAGGTGGGAACCATGGTCCGCCAGGTTATCCTCATAGGTGTTGCGATTTTTCTTCCAGGAGGCGCGCAGGCGCAAGGGCACGGAATGATGCCGCCGGTCTCCCATGCCGTTGCTGTTGCGCCGAGAGGGGTGATGCAGGCTCCGCACGCGGGGACTATGCAGGCTATGCCCGTGGCACGAGTTGTGGTGAGGGGCGGAGGGGTGCGACCGAAAACGGGGACGCCGATCGCGCGAGGCACGCAGCGGGTGGTGACTACGCGAAGGCGGTTCGAAAACGAGGATATCAATCGTAGATCGGATTGCAACTCAGCGCCGGGATTTGGGTTCGATGCGGTGCACCAGGCCGCGGTATGCGGATCAAGCGGAGTGGATTCGCGGCGTCGTGGGCTGCAGGTTCCACTGTTTTTTCCTTTTTTTGATGGCGGATTTGTCCTGCCGGGATCGAGCGCGGCTGTAGAAGAAAATTCGACGACGGACGCTTCCCAGCAAGACGCTGCGGAGGCGGAGAGCCGTGAGAGAAGCCGCAGGTACAGAGCCTCCCTGCAAGCGGCTGCGCCAGCACCGGCGCCTGCAATTGAGACGGCCAACGCTGGGCCGCCCAGTAACGACGAATTTGTTTTTGTGCGGCGGGACGGAACGGTATTTTTCGCGGTAGCCTATTCCTGGGAAAACGGCACGCTGCGTTACGTGACCAGCGAGGGTTTGCGCCGTACGGTTAAACAGGATGCGCTCGATATGGGCGCGACGCAACAGTTCAACGAACAACGTGGTGTGATTTTTCGAGCGCCCGCGTAAAAGCTAGTTTTTCGCGGGTTCCGGCATGACGTAGCCTGATTGTGCGGGCAGACCAGCGCGCTCCAACTGCACGGTGGTGTGATCCACTCCAAATTCCTTTGCGGCTACTTGCTTAATGGAGGAGAGCAAGCGTTCACACTCGTCGAGGTGCATATCGGGGATACGCGCGTGCAGGCTGAGGGCATTGTGGGCGCCGCCGAGAGACCACAGATGCACATCGTGGACTTCCTGCACGCCTTCGATCTTCAAGATGGCTCGAGCGACTTCTTCCACCTGCAAATCAAGAGGGCGGCCCTCCAAAAGAATGTGCGAAGACTCGCGCAGAATGCCGATGCTGGACCAGAGCACCAGCAAACCGATGGCGAGGCCCAGAAGCGGATCAATCCAGTGTGCGCCTGTCGCGTGGATGATCAGCGCACCGGTGATGATGGCGATATTGGAGAGCGCATCGCCAAAATTGTGAACGAGAATACTGCGTAGATTGAGGTCGCCGCGTCCACGGACGAGAGCGAGGGTGATGCCGCCATTTACGGCGAGCGCGCCAACGGAAGTCCAGATCATCCAGCTTTCAACCACTTCCACGGGCGAACGGAAGCGTTCGACAGCTTCATAACCAAGCCAGAGCGAAAGCAGGACGAGCACAAAGGCGTTGGTGTAAGCAGCGAGAGTGCCGGCGCGGTGATAGCCGTAAGTTTTTTCGCTGTCGGCGGGGCGCTGGGCCCAGCGCATGGCGAGATAGGAAATGCCAAGGGCGGGGACATCGGAAAGGTTGTGAACCGCGTCGTTCAGCAAAGCGACGCTGCGGCCAAGAATGCCGCCAAAAATCTCCGCCACCACTAAACCCAGTGTGACGGCCATTGCCCAGCCCAGCACCGAGGGACTCAGCGTGGGGTGAGAGTGCCCGGCGTGACCATGGCCGGCGTGGCCATGGTCGTGGAAATGCGAATGACCGGCATGACTGTGGTCATGTTCATGAGAATGGGCGGCCATCCGCCATATTCTACCTGCTCGACGGCGGAGGTGCAGCCCTTTCCAGCGCTTATTACGCACTATGACACTCTGCCTCCGCGAATAGATTGACGCTCCGTGTCTCGGCTGCGACCATGAAACGAGCTTCCTGTTACACGCGTGTTGGCGCGTAACGAGCCTTCGCACAGGGGTTTTGCACGCAGAGCAATGACGGTTCCCATCGCTAAATTGAGTTTTTGGGGCGTCCGCGGGTCAACGCCGACGGTGGACCCGGCGACGTGGCGCTATGGCGGGAACACGCCTTGCCTGGAGCTGATCGCCCCGGACGGCACCAAGATCATTCTGGATTGCGGCACGGGACTGCGCATGCTGGGGAGCCGCTGGGCGGCACCGAACGGCGGGAAAGCTCCCGGGACGCACATTCTGGTCACGCATTATCACTGGGACCACATTCAAGGGATTCCGTTTTTTTCTCCGCTGTATGTGGAGAACAACGAATTTCATTTCTACAGCTTTCGGTCAAAATTTCTGGGACGCGACAGTTTGAAACAAGTCTTCGAAGCGCAGATGGCTCTGCCCTATTTCCCGGTGGACATGTCGGCGATGAGCGCCAGGCGGAAGTTCAAGGAAGTGGACGGGGGCGATTCTTTTACGGTTGGCGAAAACAAGATTACGGCGCGCTGGCTGAATCACCCGCAGGGTTGCCTGGGCTTTCGAATCGAGACACCCGCGGGCACAGTCGCTTACGCCACGGACAACGAGCCGGGCGACGCGAAAATGGACGAGAGCTTGCGTGAACTGGCCGCCGGTGCGGACATATTCATCAACGACGCGCAATTTACACCTGAGCAGCTCGAAACGACGAGAAAAGGCTGGGGACACTCCTCCTGGCTCGAAGGCGTGAAGGTAGCGCGACATGCAGGCGCAAAAACCCTGGTGCTGTTTCACCACGACCCCGATTCGACGGATCGCATGGTTGATTCGATTCTGCGGCAGGCGCGGGAAGAGTTCGATTCGGTTTTTGCAGCGAGCGAAGGGATGGTGATCACACTCGGCGCGCCGGGAGACCCGGTCCAGGCGCACATGCCCGGGACGCGAACGGCGCTGCGCCGCGAAGCGCAATTCCATGCGAAAGTCAGCGGGGTCACCGAAGGCGGGAAGGATTTCCAAGAAGAAACCGTCGTCCGGGATATTTCGTTGCAGAGTGCGCTGATTTCTTTGAAGCATTTGCCGCGGCTGCAATCGGAGTTGCGAGTCACGATGGAGGCGCCGGGTAGGAATGGCGTGCAATCGATGAACTTGCGAGGTTACGTCGTGAGGATCGACGAGGGGCCAGAAAAAGGGCATGTTGCCGTGGGCGTAGTGTTCACGGATTAAGGTACAGTCGAGCTACTGCAATCTCGGCCGACCCGGATCAATCGGCGGAGCGCGCAGCGGCTTGGCGGCCGGATCTAGCTGGGGGCTTTTCTTCGACTACCGGTTCAACCTTGCGGATGGTCACAGGTTGCTTTGGTTGTTCGTCGACGTGAAGCTGAAAGATGTCTGGCCGCGCATAATGACCGACGACATCTAGGTCATATTTTCCACGGACAATCTGGGCGCGATCGATCTCGGCAGTCAGAATTGTTTCGCCTTCCATATGCGGTCCGGCAAGAAAATTCCCGAAGGGGTCGACGATGCAACTGCCGCCGCGGCAAACGATGGCGTCCGGCTCTTCTCCAAAGACGGCACGATAGTCGGGTGGGAAATCACGGCGACGGTTGAATTGGTTGCAAGAAAGCACGAAACATCGTCCCTCGACAGCGATGTGCCGCATCGAAGAGATCCAGGAGTCGCGCTGATCGGCGGTCGGCGCACAATAAATCTCGATTCCCTTGGCATACATGGCCGCGCGCATCAGCGGCAAATAATTTTCCCAGCAAATCACCGCGCCAAGTCTTCCGAGAGGCGTTTCAAATACCGGCATGGTGGAACCGTCGCCAAAGCCCCACACCAGGCGCTCGGAGCCAGTGGGCATGACCTTGCGGTGCTTGCCAAGAAGACTGCCATCCGGCGCGAAGAACAATACCGAACAGTAGAGGGTGCCACGATCCCGCTCGACGACTCCGATGACCAGGTAGATTTTGTTGCGTCGGGCCGCCCGGCCAAGTTGGTCAACTGCGGGACCGGGAACATCCACGCTGCTCTCCCAGTATCTGCGAAAGTCCTCGCGACCTTCTTCCGTTCGCGCACCAACCACCGCGCCAAAATCCAGCCCTCGCGGATACGCGGAAACGAACGCTTCGGGGAAGAGCACGAGTTGCGCGCCCATGTGGGCCGCTTCGCCGGTGAGCGCTTGGACTTTGTCCAGGGTTCGCTCGCGGTCGAAAGCGACCGGAGCAGCCTGGACGACAGCAACTTTAACTATCTGACCAGCAGATGTTGCATCTCGTTTGAGAGTCATATTCGATCTGGCTGAAACGATACGGCCACGCGGTCCGGGCTCAAGCAATATATACCTAAGAATCTTGCAGCGCGACCGCCAGCACAGTTCTTGGCTTGCTGAGGTGACTCCTGTAGGCTGGGTTGACTGACTATGGTTGAGAGGAAAGCGAACTTCGTTCCCGTCAGTGCGCTGGACAAACGGCTGCCATCGAAACGCGATTTGCTGCGCGGACTGGTGCGGCAGGCGCCGTTTGTGGCGAAAAACTTTCAGCTTTATTTTCGCAACGCATGGCGGCGCCACGTTTTGCGGACCAAAGTCGTGGCACCTTACGCGGTTACGTTCTACGTCACCCACAAATGCAATCTGGCGTGCAGTTACTGCACGCAGAAAGAGCCGGACGTCTTCAGCGAGGAGTTGCCGACGAAGGAGACAATTCAGTTGCTGAAGCGTATTCGAAAAGAGACGGACTCCATCGTGATTACGGGCGGGGAGCCGACGCTGCGGGCGGACATCGAGGAGCTTGTCGAGGGGGCGCGCTTCGAATGCAAGTACCGTTCTCTGCTGCTGATCACGAATGGCACATTGCTGGATCGCAAGCCGCGGATTCTGCGGGCGGTGACGGGACTGGTTGTAAGCCTCGATGCACTGGCAGCCGATCCGACGAATGCGCTCTCGAAGCCGGCGGCGCTGCCGAAAGTGCTGGAAAACCTGGAGCTCGCGAAAGAACAACTGGGCAGCCCCCGGCGCATCACCATCAGCACCGTGATCGAACAATGGAACATCGGCGAAGTCGAACGATTGCTGGACTGGTGCGGGGAGCAAGGATTCGTGTTTGCGGCGCAGTCCGCGCAGATGGAGAAAATGCCGAATTTGGCGCTACTGCAAAACCCGAGGTATCAAGCGCTGGTGGACAAAATCATCGAGCGGCGGCGCAAAGGAGTTCAGCCCATTAATGGCACGCCGCGGACGATCGAGACGCTGCTGCGCTTCGGCGATTTTCAGTGCTATCCGACGATGTTCCCCCGGGTGTATCCGAACGGCGATGTTTTTTATCCTTGCGAGCCGCTGCGCAAGGTTGCCGGTAATTTGCTGCGGGACGGCTCGCTGAAGAAAATCTTCGCGCGCGGGAAGAAGATTTACGGAGATATTCCGCCGTGCCAGGGGATCTGCTACCTGTTTGGAAATGTGCTGTCGCATTATTACGTGAACGACTTTTGGGGGCTGGCGGGAGACTTTATTCGCTAGCGCGACCCGGCTTAACTTCCACTAACACGTTTCTTTCCTATTGACACTCTATACGTAGACCGGTACTATCCCTATAGAAAGCCGATAGGAGGCCCGAATTGAGCCCTGAACCGACAAGTCTTTTGCAAGGGACTTTGGACCTGCTGATCTTGAAATCGCTTAACGCCGGCGAGATGCACGGATTGGGAATCTCGCGCAGGATTCAGCAGATTACCGGCGGGACTTTTGTCGTTAAGCCCGGTTCGCTCTTTCCCGCGCTACACCGCATGGAAGAAGAAGGCTGGATTTCCTCTTTTTGGGGAGAATCCGAGAACAACCGCCGCGCCAAATACTATCGCTTTACCAAGGCTGGAAGGAAACAGCTTGAAGTCGAAACCAAGCGGTGGGGCCGCGTTTCCTGGGCCATGGCCCAAGCTTTGGAAGCATCGTAGAGAGGTTTAGCATGCCGCTCTTTGTGAAAGCTCGAAGTTTCCTGAGAAATCTCTTCTTATCTCGACGTGTGGAAGTAGACCTCGACCAAGAGGTTCATGCTCACCTCGAAATGCTGATCGAGGAAAAGATGCGCGCAGGCATGCCGCCGCAGGAAGCGCAACGCGCCGCACGGATCGAGTTGGGGGGCATCGAACAGGTGAAAGAACAGGTTCGCGAAGAAGGACTTGGCAACTGGCTGCACTCCGTGGTCTCCGATTGTCGCTACGGTCTCCGCCAACTCCGCAAGAACCCCGGCGCCACCGCCGTGATGATTTTTACGCTCGCGCTGGCCATCGGGGCGGCCACGGCAATCTTCAGCGTGGTATACGGCGTGTTATTGCGCCCGCTGCCGTACACCGATGCGAACCGGATCATGGCCGTCTTCGAGGTCAGCTCGGAAGGCCATTGGGTACATCTTGCGGACCCGAACTTCGACGATTTTCGCGATCAAAACCGTAGCTTCCAGGCGATTGCGAAATACAGTGCTTACGAGGTGTCTGTTTCGGGGGCTTCGCAGCCCTCGCGCACGACGATAGCACCCGTCTCGCCCGACTTTCTCAAGGTTTTCGGTATTCAGCCCATCCTGGGGCGTGATTTCATCGCCGGCGACGCGAAAAAAGGGGCTGGCCACACCGTCCTTGTCAGCTACGGATACTGGCGGCAGCAACTGGGATCGCCACGAGACCTTTCGCAGGCGCAGCTAAGAATTGATGGGGCGGTCTACTCCGTTATTGGTGTACTCCCGGCCGGATTTCAGTTCCCGCCAGACGTGAGTCTGTGGTTGCCGACCGATTTGAACGGCGAAAATCAAAGCAGGACGGCGCACAACTACTATGCGGTGGGGCGCCTCCGTGACGGCGTGACGGTCGAGCAAGCGAATCAGGACATCAGCACGATCGCGCGGCGCATTCACGATACCTCGAGCGAGCAAGGCGATTATCTTCTCAAGGATGGAATTGTCGTCCCGCTGCAGGGCTCGATCACGGGCAAAGCGCGCCCGGCGCTGCTGGTCCTGCTTGGTGCGGTCGGATTTCTGCTGCTGGTGGCGTGCGCGAACGTAGCGAATTTGCTGCTGGCACAAGCGTCGGTGAGAGAGCGCGAGCTGGCCATTCGCAGCGCGCTGGGTGCGGCGCGCGGGCGGCTGATCCGTCAATTTCTTACCGAAGCCCTGGTGCTTTCGCTGGTTGGCGGCGGCCTTGGCGTACTCGGGGCGTTGTGGGGCGTGGCTGGATTAGTTAGGCTGGCGCCGCAAAACCTCCCGCGGCTGGACAGCGTCTCGATCAGCATTCCAGTACTGGTGTTTGCGTTTATGCTTTCCACAACGGTCGCCGTGGGCCTCGGAGCGTTCACCGCCGCGCGCGCGACTTCCGGGGACCTGCGCAAGAGCCTCGTGGAAGGCGGACGTGGTCAAGCGGGTTCGCAAGGCAGCCAGCGCGTGGGCCGGGCAATTGTGGCGGCGCAGATCGCGATCACGCTGGTTCTCGTGGTCGGGGCGGGATTGCTCGGACGCAGCTTGATGAAAGTGCTCGAAGTGAATCCCGGTTTCCGTGTGGATAAAATTGTCACGATGGACGTCGCGCTTCCGTGGGTGGATTGGTCTGATCTCAAAGCAAAGGCGGTTCAGGCGATCTTCTTTTCCAACCTGATTGACAGGCTCAAACAAATCCCAGGCGTGCGCAAGGTCGGCGCGACGAGCGGCCTGCCGCTGATGGATGGCGGTCTTCCGAACGGAATGTTTTTGCTGATGACGCAGAATGAGATGCCAAAGACCCTGGATGGTTTTGATGCCCTGGGGAAGCAAAAGGAACGCTTGGGCAGCGCGGATTTTGGCGTGGCCACGGACGGATACTTCCAGGTTCTGGGAATTCCGGTGATACGAGGGCGAATGTTTGACGAGCGCGACGGCCCGAATTCTCCGCACGTTGCGGTGATCAGCGAATCGCTGGCGCGAGACCAATGGCCAAATCAGGATCCCATCGGCCACACGATTGAGTTTGGAAACATGGATGGCGATTTGCGTTTGCTGACCATCGTCGGGATAGTCGGCGACACTCACGAATATGGCCTGGATGCGCCGCCGCGTCCGACCGTATATGTGAATTTGTTCCAGCGGCCGCGACCGGCCATCACCTTAACAATGCTGAGCGATGCCGACACGCGCTTGGTCGCATCGGCAGCGCGAGGAATCCTGCGGGACCTCGACCCGGAGATACCGGCGAAGTTCCGGACGTTTTCACAAGTGTATTCCGCTTCGCTGGGCTCGCGGAGATTCAACGTCATTCTCGTCGGATTCTTCGGAATCACCGCGCTGCTGCTCGCAACGGCAGGTGTGTTTGGAGTGATGGCCTATTCAGTCAGCCGCCGCGCGCGCGAGATTGGCGTGCGCGTGGCTCTCGGCGCGGGTTCCGGCGATGTTCTAAGGATGATATTGGGCCAGGGATTGCGGACTATTTTCGTGGGAGTGGCGATTGGGATTGCCGGTTCGCTGGCACTGACACGCACGGTGGAGTCGCTGCTCTTTGGCGTAACTGCCACCGATCCGCTGACTTTCGGCGGGGTGACACTGCTTCTCGTTGGGGCAGCGCTGCTGGCTTGCTTCATTCCGGCGCGGCGGGCCACCAAAGTAGACCCCATGGTTGCGCTGCGTTACGAATAGATTTGCTTTCTGGTCGGTAAGATTGTTGAGGTGCTCATCATGCCGCTCTTTGTGAAAGCTCGAAGTTTCCTGCCATGGGCATCGTCGGCAACGTAATCGTTTTCGGCGAACAATAATTTTCAAACCACATTGGGAGATTCTAGTTTAGTTCAGCGATTTTTTTGTCGAGGTGTGCGAGGGCGGCTTCGAGGGACTTGCGGTGGTTGGGATGAGTGGCGGTGGCGAGATCGTTCACGATGCGAATGCGCGATAACTGAAGATCCTTGAGTGCTTCCTCGCGCATGAGTTGCTCCGGGGTCTTGGGTCCAGAACCTTGTTTCTGCTTTGGGGCTTCCGTCGCTTCGACCTGCGATTCGACGTCCTTGCTTTCCCAGCCGCGTGCCATAAATAGAGTGTGACACAAATTGCGCGAGTCGTGCGCGAATCCGTGCAAAAAAGTGGCGAGACGAGTATCAGGCGCCAGCGGCGCGGCGTTGGGATAGAACGGGGAGAGCGGGGCGCATCACCTTGCGGATAGTGGTTTCGGCGACGCGGGCGAGATGTTCGGCGAATACACTGTCGTAGGCAAATGCAGCTGTCTTGTCGGCCCAGTCGATCCGCAGGAACCAACGGCCATGGGATTCTTTAACTTGTGCAGACGTGATTTCGCTGACGGGAATTTCCAGAAAGGATTGGAGGCGCGAGTCGCGTACGGAAATATCTTCGGCGCCAACGAAAAGTTGCGCGGCAAACGACGCTGCGTCTCCTAATTTGAACCGGCCGCCATTGACAACTACAAGAGCGCCAAGTTCGCGGACCTTGTCATCGACGTTGGTAACAGGTTTTGCGGGCGGCAGAAGAATGGCGCTGACGAACAAGACCAGACCTGCGATGGCCGGAGCGTAACTGCTCCAAGCCCCGAGCGGAAGAATTACCAGCGCGGCTCCGGCGACTCCCAGGAAAATGCGAAAGAGCATCCAAGAGTGCGCGTTGCGGCGAGCATGCAGGATCTTGGGGATGAGCAATACGAGGGCAAACAGAACTCCAATGGCAACATGACGCAGCCGCTTGCCGAAACTTTCTTGTTGGGCAAGCGCGGGATTGGATGCGGCGCTCATCTTTGATCCTTCAGCACTGATCTCTCAAGGTTGCAGGCCGCCGATTTCGCGCATGCGGGCAAAAGCGCGCCGTACGTGAGGAATGGTGATCGAGCCGCCAACGATCAGCGCGACGTTCAGTGCATCGATCACTTCTTCGCGCTTCCAGCCTTCCTCGCCGCAGCGGACCAGGTGATAGGTGATGCAGTCATCGCACCGCAAAACCGCGGACGCGACTAATCCGAGCAATTCTTTCTGCTTGGTGCCGAGCGGGCCGGGCTCATAGGCCTGGTGGTCGAGAGCAAAGAAGCGCTTGATGCCGAGATGGCCGCAGCCGAGGATTTCCTCGTTCAAGTCGGTGCGAAACCTTTGAAAATCTTCCAGGCGATCGGCCATGATTCCTCCGGAGGAACTACTCCAACGCACCAACCGTGCCGCTATTATGAACCAACTACGGCAATCCCGTTAAGCGCGTGTCAGGGCACGTAACGTTGTGCACGTAACTCAGGGCACGCAACCGGGGCCGCGGAGCACTTTGCCGAGCACCGCGCCGGTCATCTGGCCGTCGTCGATAAACTTCAGCGCTGAAGCTTGATGAATTGACGGCACCCATGCAACCTCCTAAGGTCTTTCGAGAAGCTCCTGAGCTTCGGCGCCGAGGCCGCGAGTGCGCACGCGATACCAGATGATGATGAGGCCAACGGAGACGGCAAAAATAAGTGTGGAGACAGCGTTGATTTCAGGGGTGATGCCGCGGCGAAGGCGGCCCCAGATTTCGAGCGGCAAGGTATTGTCCCGGCCGATGAGGAAGAAGGTGACGGCGATCTCATCCATCGAAAGGGTGAAGATGAGCAGGCCGGAGGCAATCAGGGAAAGCTTTAGATTCGGCAGAGTGACACGCCAGAAGGTTTGCCACGGTGTCGCGCCGAGGTCGAGCGAAGCTTCTTCCTGCGCGCGGTCCATTTTCTGCAGACCCGCGAAGAGTTCCGTGGTGGCAACAGAGATGAGCGCTGTGCCGTGGCCGAGAAAGACAGTGAACAGGCTAAGCTGGGCGCCGGCGAAAACGGCGAACATGAGTAAGGAGAGCCCCGTGATAATGCCGGGAAGAATCAGCGGCAAGAGGACCAGCCGGCGGAAGAGAGCTTTTCCCGGGAAGTTGGCGCGATCGAGGGCCAGCGCAGCCAATAAACCCAGGATCAGCGCGAGTGCAACACTACTAGCGGCGACAATCAGGCTGTTCACGGCGGCATCCCAGATGGGCGCATCGGCGAAAAGCTGGCGGTACCAGTCGAGCGTGAAATGGCGGGGCGGAAAGCCGCCAACACCGTCCCGATTGAAGGAATAAAGAATGAGAACGACGACGGGCAAATAAATAAAGATGAAAACGAGAGCGGCATACATGGTCAGCAGCGGGGCTCGGCGAGTTGAGGTGGCGCCCCTCATTTGAACGACCATCGTTTCTCCAAGCGCTCGGTGAGCAAAAGCAAGGAAATAATGACGAGCAGAATGCAAACGGAGATTGCCGCGCCGAGAGGCCAGTCGAGGGCTGCGCCAAAGAGGCTCTGCACCACGTTGGCGATCATCGTGCCGGAAGCGCCACCGACGAGGAGCGGCGCGAGAAAATCTCCGAGAGAGAGAACGAAAGCAAAGGTTGCCCCGGCGAGCAGGCCGGGAATCGAAAGTGGCAGGATGACGCGCAGAAACGTTTGCGCTATCCCGGCGCCGAGGTCATGCGAGGCCTCGACAAGCGGGCGAGGTATGTGCTCGAGGGCCGCGTAGATGGGCAGAAAAACGAAAGGCGTGTAGATGTGCGTCAGCACAAGAACCACGGCGAAAGGGCTGTAGAGAAGGAACGCCACGGGCTCATGAGTGAGATGCAAGTACTGCAAGAAACCATTGAGGACGCCTTCGCTGCCAAGAATGGTTTTCCACGCGTAACCACGCACCAGATAGCTCACCCACAGGGGCACGATCACAAATTGGTAGAGCAATTCTTTCCGCGCGCCCGCATGAAACGAGAGGTAGTAAGCCAGTGGGTAGCCGAGCAGCAGCGAACACAGCGTCACCGAAGCGGCGATGCGCATAGTGCGCAGCAGGACTTCGACGTAGAGGGACTTGGAAAAGAGCGTCGAATAATTGTGCAGGTTCCACTGGTGGACTAAGACTCCGTCATGGACGGCCCAGAAGCTGTGCGCAAACATTAACGCGTAGGGAAGCAGGAGGAATAGGCCGACCCACAGGAGAGGCGGGATAGAAACGAGCGTTTTGTAAGTACGCGAGTACATGGCGGGGATAAAGGTGATTACTCCTGGACGCGCATGGCGTCCGCGGTCGAGAAGACAAACTCGTGTTCACCGGAAAGCGGACCTCGCGCGGAAATCCGCACGCGCAGGAGCTGGCTGCCGCCGCAATTCACTTCGAGCAACTCACTCGCGCCGCTGAAAAATTGCTGTTGGAGCAAGGCGCGGAACCGCGCGGTTCCATTAGGAGCTAGATCATCGGATGCGAAACGAATAGCCTCCGGTCGCAACGAGAAAATTGCAGAGCCATTTGGCCCCTCCGCGGGCCATTGCAGCGCGCCGCACCTCGCCGTGCCGTTAATAACTTCGCCCCGCAATAAGTTGGTCTGGCCGATGAACTGTGCCGTGTATGCCGTGGCGGGATGCGCGTAGATCTCGCGAGGAGAAGCGACTTGCTCCAGTGAGCCGTTGCGCAGAAGCGCAATGCGGTCGGAGAGTGCCATGGCTTCTTCCTGATCGTGAGTGACAAACAGAAAAGTGATCCCAAGCTCGCGCTGCAAGGCTTTCAATTCGCTTTGCATTTGCTTGCGCAGATTGGCGTCGAGCGCGGAAAGCGGCTCGTCGAGCAGGAGAAGCAGCGGGCGATTGATGAGCGCGCGGGCAAGAGCGACGCGTTGCTGCTGGCCGCCGCTCAATTTGGACGGTTGGGAATCTGCGAACTCCTGCATTTTCACCATGCGCAGAGCTTCCTCGACACGGTGGCCGATTTCCGTTGCAGAGGTTTTCCTGACGCGCAATCCGTAGGCGACGTTCTCGCGCACACTCAGATGCGGAAACAACGCGTAGTTCTGGAACACGGTGTTCACGCGGCGCTTGTAAGGTGGGAGAGTGTCCAGCCGCCCGCCGCTCATCCAGATTTCGCCTGCGCTGGGTTGTTCGAATCCCGCGACCAGACGGAGAAGAGTAGTCTTGCCGGAACCGCTTTCGCCGAGCAGCGTGAGAAATTCTCCTGAAGCGATATTCAAAGAAATGTTCTTCAACACAGCACGCGCGCCGAAGCTCTTGGACATTCCGCGCACTTCAAGCAAGACTGCACCCGCGGAAGACGCGGCCGCCGTCGAACTGGCAGCAGAAGAATTCACTGTGCCGCTTTCACTTCGTTCCAGATTTCGTTGTACTTCGCGCGGCGTGGAACATCCTGCCAGAAATAGATTCGTTGCATGTAGGCGTCGGGATTATCGAGGTGCAGTCCTTTGATTTCGTCAGCGGTCAAAAACTGGGACGCTCCAGGATTCGCGGGAGTGTAGTGCGTCCTATCGGTGACCAGCTTCTGAGTTTTCGCTTCGATCATGTATTCGAGAAAGGCGTGCGCCAATTCCTTGTGGCTGCTCGCGGAGGTGATCATCAGGTGATCGATCCATCCGGTGGTATTTTCTTTTGGGATGGTTTCGCCAATGGGGAAATTCAACTTGCGCAGGTCATTGGTATTCAAAGGCCAACCCATGGCCAGAACCACTTCGTGGTTCTGGAAGAGATTGGTTAGTTCTCCGCCGGTGGCCCAGATCTTTCGGATGTTGGGTTTGAGCTCGATCAGTTTTTTCTTGACGGAGGCGAGCTGATCGTCCGTCAGATTGTAAAGTTGCGAGGGGTCCGGCTTGTCAAAGCCGAGGACCTGGGCGGCGAGGTAGACGGTGGAAAGATCGTCCCAGACCGAGATCTTGCCTTTGTACTTCGGGTCCCAAAAAATCGTCCAGGAATCCGGCGGTTGCGCAAGGGCTGTGGTGTCGTAAAGCAGCGGATTCGGTCCCCACATGAAAGGAACGCCGTAGACTTGGGCGTTCGCTTTGACAAGAGTAAGGTCGCGGAGTCTAGAAGACAGCTGAGTGTAAGACGGCAATTTCGAAAGATCGAGAGTCGCGGCAAGGCCGGCGCGCGCAATCGAGGCAGCGACGTCGCTGGAGGGAGAAATCACGTCGTAATTCGATGCGCTGCCACCGCGTAATTTCGCCACCAGTTCGTCACTGGAGCCCATGTAGGATGCGCTGACCTTGCAGTGATGACTCTCTTCGAAAGCTTTTACGAAAGCGGCATCGGCGTAACCCTCCCAAACCAGCAGGCTCAGTGATTCCTCTTTCTTCCTGCAAGCGCCGCATGCCAAGGAAAGCGTAAGAATGCTCAGAAGAATGGTACGAGTTCGCATCGCTCCTCCCGGCTACTTCGTATCCTCTTGATAGACTATCCGCCCACCGACAATAGTAGTGACAACCTTTGTGGCTCCAATCTTACGTGGTTCCACGTCGAAGATATTCTGCGAAAGGATGATCAGGTCGGCGAGCTTGCCGACCTCGACTGAGCCTTCCGACTTTTCGCGGCGGCCCGCGACAGCCGCTCCCAGCGTATAGCCATCAATCACTTGCGCCACGGTCAATCGCTGCTCCGGCACAAAGCCCGCTTCAGGCTGACCTTCTGACGTCTGGCGTGTAACTGCGGTCTGAACCCCTTCCCACGGATTAAGCGTAACGACAGGCCAATCGCTGCCGAAGGCCAGGCGGCCTCCAGCATCAGCGATGCTTTTCCAAGCCCACGCGCGAGAAGCGCGGTCGGGACCGGCATTCCGCGCCCAGACATCGAGGGTGTCAGCATCAGGGTAAGAATGAAGCGGCTGCATGCTGGCGATGACCCCCAGCTTGCCAAATCGCGGAATGTCGGAAGGCGCGATGGTTTCAATGTGTTCGATACGCGGCCGGCGGTCGCGCCCGCGGTTGCGCGTCTCGGCATTTTCATAAGCATCCAAGGCCGTCCGCACGCCGTAGTCGCCGATCGCGTGCGTGAAAAGCTGCAAACCACGCTTGTCCAATTCCGCGACCGCCGCCTTGTACTTCGCGGGATCCCAGAAAAGTTTGCCCTTTAACGACGGATCATCGGCGTACGGCTCAAGCATCGCCGCAGTGTGCGATTCGACGACGCCATCCACCATGAATTT
>Ga0137415_10002200_pt1 | contig 19414 bp, 14 predicted proteins | sample CZODoug3_1_1_16f_FD_183082 | JGI IMG/M metagenome (GOLD analysis project Ga0137415, IMG submission 183082) | Vadose zone soil fungal communities from Angelo Coast Range Reserve, California, USA - CZODoug3_1_1_16fungal (Hybrid Assembly) | ecosystem: Environmental > Terrestrial > Soil > Vadose...
TTGTTGTTTCGTCAGTCCCAAGATAATCCTTTGCGATCTTTCGATTCCATTGTAACCAATGCCTTATTCAATCTCGAAGGCGCGGCGCCACTACAACTTCACGGCTTCCGCTTTCGCAGTGGCCCACTCGATGGGCTGGGCTTGCGGAATCAAGCCGAGGTTTGCGGCGTATGCGAAATACAATTCCAGGCCGTGGCGATTTTCCGCATCCAGAGAAAAATCGATGTTGTGGCGCAAGTACGATTCGAGGGTGCGCTGTGGCAATTCCAATTCGCGCGCCGCGTCGAAAGAAATTTCGGGTATCCGCGACAAACCGAAATCTCGCGAAGCGAGAAAATCTGCGGCCACTTCGGGACTGGCAATGTCTCGCCTGGCCGCCCAAACTGCCAAGACGGCGGGCAATCCGGTCAGGCTCCGCCATTCGCCCACCACGTCATAGACGTAAAGCATCTCCGCGCTGGTGATTCCCAGCGTTGCTGCCTGGCATATTGTTTGGCCCTCGGAGCCGGGCCAACTGTCTTTTTCAATCCCTACGGCAATGCGCAAAGCAGGATCACCGATCAGGAGCGCCGCGTCGGCTGGCTGCAACATGGCGCCCAGGTCCGGCGATGCTTCAGCGAACTCCGGCGCAATCTTCCACTTTTCCGCGCACAGGATGCGCGTCAGCGTCTGCGTGCTGCGCGAACTGGCGTCCAGCGCAAAGGTCTTCACCTGTTCGAGCGGCTTTTTGGCGATGATCAGCAGGCTGCGCACCTGTTTCTTCGACGCAATGGCCATGTCCGGCAGGATCACCAAATCGGGGATGCGCTGGTACTCGATGGCAGGAATGATCGCGACATCGGCCTGGCCGGTTCGCAACTGTTCGGCACACTGCGAGGGGACAGTGAAGGACAAATCATACTTGCCGCGCAGCGGGCCGTTGGTGAAACCCCAAACGAGCGGCGCGGTGTTCAGGTATTGCACGATGGAGATGCGAAGTTTCGTCACGGTTCGAGAGGTCACCTTCAAGTTTCAGTATAACAAAGCCAGATTTTTGGGCGGCAAGCTTCTGGCGGGAGGAATCCTCCTGCGCATTCGGAGAATTGGAAGGGATTGAAAAATTGGTAAGGGACTCCCCCCTCCCCACCATTTTTGTAAAGGTGTGACACATAAGGGTTTAGAGCGTGGGGGTCGGCAAAAGATATGAGAGTAAAGAAGTTAGCGCAACGGAGGACGATGTCGGGATGAGTTGTAGCCGCTTCGGATGATGTCGAAAATTGAGCGATTTCCCGAAAGTGTGGCAAGCAATGGGCTTAGAGGGTGAAGGGCAAAAACTAGGGAAGGGCGCTTTAACCGGGGGAACCGGTAGGAGGACCATCCCAACTGACATGCAAGTATTATAGCACGTCCGTTAAGTTAGTCAAGGGGTATCTAGAAAATTTCCTTGGGTCAGAGTAATGCTCTGTTATAACAGTGGCGTGTTTAGGCTTACCAAGCCGAAGCTTCCCATTACCCCAGAGCAACAATGGTGGGTTGACAGCTCCTTCGTGCGTCTGGCCAGACTCCTCGGCGCGCACCGGCTTCTCCAGGGCACCGTCGTCCTGCCGACAGCTGAGCACTTTCCGGATCCTTACGATCGGTCTGAAACAGCACTCCGCTGCATGTTCCATCGTGTAGCCACACAGATGCAGGTGAATCCTGCCGACGTCGATGTGACGCTCTTTGCATCCGGAGACGACCTGACGCGGGAACTCGTTCCGTTTTATTCCGAAAAATCCTCGGGCGCCGCAGGCCTATACCACCACGACTCTGCTGACAGGCCGCACATTTCGATCGACGAAGCTCAACTGAAAGATCCCATGGCACTGGTTGCGGTACTGGCCCACGAACTCGGTCATATCATTCTGCTCCGCCCGGGTCTGGTGGATCGAAAAGATGCGGACATGGAACCGCTGAACGACTTGCTCACTGTCTTCCTAGGCTTCGGGATATTCACGGTAAACGCCGCGTTTCGGTTCGAGCAGCACAGCGACAACACCTCGCAGGGCTGGTCGGCTCGCCGCTTCGGCTATCTCTCTGAAGAACAGTTCGGGAGGCGTTCTGCCGCGTGGCTTGCCTCCCGCCAGGAGTCACGTCTCTTCTCCGGAGATTAGTGTCCGCTCCCTATTTCGGAGAAGAGAAGGTAAGGGCGGTCTTTACGATAAGCGTTAGTCATGCCTCAGTTTCTGAGGTAAAACCATTCGGCAAGTTTGGAGCGTGGGATATGGCGAAGGCTTGGATGGGCGTTTTGTTGATGGCGGGTGCGCTGGCGGGGCCGCATGGGGCTTGGGGGCGGACCGAAACGGGACAGACGCCGGCGATGGGGGAGAAAACAGCGGGAGCGCGTGCGGAAACGGGGAAGACGGCAACGATTGAAGAGAAGACGGCGGGGGCGCAAAAGCTGCCTGGGTATTTCAACCTTTATTGGGATGCGAAGCAGGGGAAGCTGTGGCTGGAGATTGACAAGTGGGGGAGCGAGTTTCTCTACCAGAGCGGGCTTTCGGCGGGCATGGGGTCGAATGATATTGGGCTGGACCGCGGGCAGCTTGGCGCGCGGGGGATCGTGCGATTCGAGCGCAGCGGGCCGAAGGTGCTGCTGATCCAGGAAAACCTGGAGTATCGCGCGGTGAGCGACGACCCCTACGAGCGGCGCGCAGTACATGATTCCTTCGCGGAATCGGTGTTGTGGGGCTTCAAGGTGGAAGCCGAGGAGAAAGATCACGCGCTGGTGGATGCCACGGATTTTTTTCTGCGCGATGCGCACGGGATTCCGGCGGCGCTACGGCGGACGAAGCAGGGGGCTTATAAGCTGGATGGGGCGCGCTGCGCAATCTACCTGCCGCTGACGAAGAATTTTCCGTTGAATACGGAAGTGGAAGCGACGCTGACGTTTGCGGGCGACGAGCCAGGCCGATGGGTTCGTGACGTGACGCCTTCTCCGGAATCGATCACCGTGCGTGAGCATCACTCGTTCGTGCAGCTTCCGCCGCCTGGGTACAAGCCGCGCGCTTACGATCCACGGTCCGGCTTTTTCGGCCCCGCCTACATGGATTACGCCACGCCGATTAGCGAGCCGATCGTGAAGCGCTTCATCGCGCGGCACCGGCTGGAGAAAAAGGATCCGAAGGCGGCGGTGAGCGAGCCGGTGCAGCCCATCGTGTACTTCCTGGATCGCGGGGCGCCGGAACCGATTCGGTCGGCGCTGTTGGAAGGCGCGCGGTGGTGGAACCAGGCGTTTGAGGCGGCGGGTTACAAGAACGCGTTCCGCGTCGAGCTGATGCCGGAAGGCGCCGATTCCATGGATCTGCGATACAACGTGATCCAGTGGGTGCATCGCGCGACGAGGGGTTGGTCGTATGGGGCGGCGGTGATTGATCCGCGGACGGGCGAAATCATCAAGGGGCATGTGACGCTGGGCTCGCTGCGCGTGCGGCAGGATTTTCTGATTGCAGAGGGCCTTCTCGCGCCTTACGAAAGGGGCAAACCGGGCGCCGCCAAAGCGCAGGAAATGGCGCTGGCCCGGCTGCGGCAGCTTGCGGCACATGAAGTGGGACACACGCTGGGCTTGATGCACAATTATTCCGCGAGCACGGTGAACCGTTCTTCGGTGATGGATTATCCGCCGCCGTACGTGAAAGTGGGGGCGGATGGAGTGCCGGATTTATCGGAAGCCTATGCAAAGGGAATCGGGGAGTGGGACAAGGTGTCGATTGCGTTTGGCTATCAGGATTTTGCGCCGGGGACGAATGAAGCAGCGGCGCTGAACAAGATTCTGTTGGACGCTTACGCGAGAGGGTTACGTTACTTGACGGATCAGGACGCGCGTCCGGCGGGATCATCGAGCAGCGTCGCGCATCTGTGGGATTCGGGGGCGAATGCGGTTGATGAATTGAACCGGCTGATGCAAGTGAGAGCGGCGGCGCTGAAGCGGTTCGGCGAAAACAATATTCGCGAGGGTGCGCCGCTGGCGACACTGGAAGATGTGCTTGTGCCGCTCTACTTGCTGCATCGCTATCAGGTGGAGGCGGCGAGCAAGCTCGTGGGAGGAATGGACTACACTTTTGCGTTGCGCAGCGATGGACAAACGCCCACGCAGATTATTGCGCCTGCGGAACAGCGGCGGGCGCTGGCGGCGGTGTTGGCAACACTGAAGCCGGAGGTCCTGGCTCTGCCCGAGCCGTTGCTGAAGATGATTCCGCCGCGTCCGCCGGAATACGAGCGCGGGAGGGAAGACTTCAAGATTCGCACCAGCCCGGCGTTTGACGCGCTGGCTCCCGCGGAGGCGGCGGCACAGCATACGCTACAGTTTCTGTTCAATCCGCAGCGGGCGGCACGGCTGGTCGAGTTTCATGCGCGGAATCCCGAGAACCCGAGCCTCGAAGAGGTTCTGGACACCGTCACCGCGGTCACGTGGAGGACTCCCCACGTAACGGGCTACTGGTGGGAAATCAGCCGAGTCGTTGACAACGTTGTGTTACACGACCTGATTGCACTTGCGGCCGACGAGCGCAGTTCCTCGGAGGTTCGTGCGATCACTTGGTTGAAGTTGGGACAATTGAAAGACTGGCTTGAGTCCACGGTACCGAATATCCGAGGTAATGAAGCCGAACAGGCCCATCTAGCCTGGGGGGCGGCACAAATCGCGCAATTTCAGAAAGATCCAAAGCAGTTCCAATTGGCACCTTTGGCGGATCCTCCAGACGGGCAGCCCATTGGCACGGACGACGATTGGGACGGCTGGGACTAAAATTTCGGCGAAATGGCACGTGACCAATGGCCGCGTGCGTCGTCTATAGGTGCAGGGAGGACCCCATGCCTCGACGCACCTTGTTCTTTCTGATTTCGTTTTCGGCTCTACTCGCGCTGGGTTTTACGACCGCGCGCGCAAACCGCCATCATCACTCCTTCAACATTTCCAGCGGCCACCGTCAGCCGGCGACGGATTGCTCCGATCTGCGCATCCGGTTTGATGACCAGGATGCCGTGGTGCGTTCCGAACAGCGCATCTTGACCAAGGCCGAAGCCGCAGTGCTACAGGTTCATCCGCACAGCAACGGCGGGGTACAGGTTGTAGGCTGGGACAAAGAGACTTACTCCGTGACGGCTTGCAAAGCCGCGGCCGCATCTGGTGATGCAGAGAGAACCCTCTCGCAAATCACGATGTCGATTGAAGGCGGGAGGATTTCGACGAAGGGTCCAGCGGATGATGATGAATGGACCGTGTACTTGCTGATTCGCACGCCGAAGTCCGCGTCGATTGATATGGAAACGATGAACGGTCCGATTTCACTGTACGACGTCGATGGCAAACTCACGGCCCGCGCTCACAATGGGCCGATCAGCTTGAAGAGCTTTTCCGGCGATGCGGAGATTACCGCCGTGAATGGCCCGATTAGTCTGGAGGGTAGCAACGGAAACGTGCGCGTTCATACGGAGAACGGGCCGATCTCGGTGGCACTCGAAGGGAAAACGTGGAGCGGTACGGGACTCACCGCCGATGCGAAAAACGGTCCTTTGACGCTGCTGGTGCCAAGCGGGTACCAGTCCAGCTTCGTGGTGGAATCAACGAACTACGCGCCGGTAAGTTGCAAGGCGAGCATTTGCGACAATGCGCGCAAGACCTGGGACGACGAGCATCGGCGCATCGAATATGGGAACGCGCCGGCGATGATCCGTCTGTCTACGGTGAATGGACCAGTTTCCGTCCGAGAGTCGAAGGAAAAACTCTAAGCGGCCAGGAATTCGCGTTTCAGAGCCGGACCTCAAAATCATAAACCATCCAAGATGGACGCGCTGCGGCTGTTGCGGATAAGATTTGGCGCATGCAGCTGGAGGCGCGCGTAGCTCAGCCGATAACGGAAGCGGAAGCGGTGCGCTTGGCGCGGGAGCTCTACGGGCTCGAAACCACTGCTCGGGCGCTGTCAGGCGAATACGACGACAACTTCCATCTGACGAGCGCGGACGGGCAGGCGTTCGTCCTCAAAGTAATGCACCCGGCGCGGGAGCATTCCTTCATCGATCTGCAATGCCACGCGCTGCGGCATTTGGCGCAGCGTGCGCCGCAATTGCCTCTGCCGCGGGTCATACCCAGTCCCCGCGGCGCACTGTTCACTTCGATTGCCGCGGCGGACGGATGCAACCGTCTCGTCTGGCTGCTCACCTTTTTGAATGGAAAAACTCTTGCTGAAGTCCACCCGCACACACCGGAGCTTCTTGGCGATCTCGGCCGGTTTCTGGGGGAACTGGACGCGGCGCTGCAATCGTTTACGCACCCGGCTGCACAACGCGAACTGAAATGGGATTCTTCGCGCGCCAGTCGGATCAAGGATTATATCAAGCATATTGGCGATTCAAAGAGGCGCGCGCTGGTGGAGAAGTTTCTCGCGCTCTATGAAGCGGAAGTCGTGCCCTTCTTGTCTCATCTGCGCCGCACCGTAATTTACGGCGATGCGAACGATTACAACGTGCTGGTCGGCGAACCCTGGCCGCAGCCGCGCAAGATCGTGGGCTTGATTGATTTCGGCGATATGCACTACGGAATCACCGCGTCGGAGGCGGCGATCGCCGCCGCCTACGGTATTCTTGGAAACGATGAACCGCTGGAGGCTGCAACTGCCATCGTCGCGGGATATCACGGTGCGTTTCCGCTGAATGAGTTGGAGTTGTCCGTGCTCTATGCGTTGATCGGCGCGCGGCTGGCCGTGAGCGTCACGAACTCCGCGCACCGCAAAACCGTCAAGCCGGACGACCCTTACGTCACGGTCAGCGAGGAGTCCGCATGGGAAGCTCTGGAGCGGCTGGCAAAAATACACCCGCGCTTCGCGCACTACACTTTTCGTGGGGCATGCGGTTTTCCGGCTGTTCCACAAAGTGAAAAGGTCAAGCAGTGGCTGCAAGCGAACGCAGGGTCCGTAGCTTCGATTTTGGATGTCGACACCAAAACGGCGGCAAGCGTGGTTTGCGATTTGAGTGTTGGCAGCACGTTTCTCGGAGCTAACCCCGGTGGAGCTAACGATGCGGAGTTGGAGGAGAGAATTTCTGCCGAAATTACGCGGGCGGGAGCTGCCTTCGGCGTGGGCCGCTACAACGAACCGCGGCTGGTTTACACTTCTCCGTTGTTCGGCGCGAGCAACAACCCGACCGATGAGCGACGCACCGTGCATCTGGGCATGGATCTTTTCGTCGAGCCAGGAGCGCGGTTGCGCGCGCCGCTGGAAGGCGTGGTGCACCTCACTGCGAACAATTTTGCGCCGCTGGATTACGGGCCGGTCGTGATTTTGCGGCACGAAACAGGCGACGGCAAAGAATTTTTCACGCTGTACGGCCATTTGACGAAAGAGACGGTTGGCGGGTTGCAAGAGGGGCAGCGCGTTCGTCGCGGAGAAGAATTTGCGCGAGTGGGCACGACGGATGAAAACGGCGGATGGATGCCACACGGTCATTTCCAGATCATCCTGGATCTGCTTGAACTCGGCACCGAATTTCCGGGCGTTGCTTACGCTTCGCAGCGCGCAGTATGGACGAGCCTCTCCCCCGACCCGAATCTTCTGCTGGGGATTCCTGCCGATCGCTTTCCAGCCAAAGAACCTGATCTCAGCGAGACACTTCGTTCACGCCGCGCTCTACTGGGGAAAAGCCTCAGCATCTCTTATCAGCGCCCGCTGAAAATCGTTCGCGGTTGGATGCAGTATTTGTATGACGACACGGGGCGAGCGTATCTCGATGTGTACAACAACGTGCCGCTGGTGGGACACAGCCACCCGCGCGTGGTCCAGGCCGCACAGGCGCAACTCGCGCTGCTCAATACCAACACGCGCTACCTTCACGACAACATCAACCGCTACGCCGAACGGCTGACGCGGCTGCTCCCGGAATCGCTGCGCATTTGTTTTTTTGTAAACTCAGGCAGCGAAGCCAATGAACTGGCTGTGCGGCTGGCCCGAGCGCACACCGGTCGGGAAGATATAATTGTTCTGGAACACGCCTACCACGGCCACACCAACACGCTCATCGACATCAGCCCGTACAAATTCAATGGCCCGGGAGGCCGCGGCAAGCAGCCCTGGGTGCACGTGGCTCCGCTGGCGGATGATTACCGCGGCGCGTACCGGCGCGAGGACAAACAAGCCGGCGCAAAGTACGCGCGGCATGTCGAGGAAATCCTGGAGCGCACTCGGGCCGAAGGCCGTGGCGTCGCGGCGTACATCGCGGAGACTTTGCCGAGCGTCGGCGGCCAGATTGCCTTTCCGCCGGGTTATCTCGCTGAGGTATATCATCACGTGCGCCGTGCAGGCGCCGTGTGTATTGCCGACGAAGTGCAGGTCGGGTTCGGGCGTCTGGGAACGCATTTCTGGGGATTCGAAACGCAAAGCGTGGTTCCGGATATCGTCGTTCTCGGCAAACCCATCGGCAATGCGTTTCCGCTCGCGGCGGTGGTCACCACGCCGGAGATCGCCAATTCCTTTAACAATGGGATGGAATTTTTCAGCACCTTTGGAGGCAATCCAGTCGCCTGCGCTGCTGGTCTTGCGGTTCTGGATGTTCTTGAAGAAGAAAAGTTGCAACAGCGCGCCTTGCGTGTCGGCTCGCATCTCATCGAGGGCTTGAAGGCTTTGCAGGCCCGCTATGCTTTGATTGGCGATGTGCGCGGGTCCGGACTTTTCCTGGGGATCGATCTGGTACTCGACCGTGAAACGCGCCAGGCCGCTCCGTTCCAAGCCTCCTACGTCGTCAATCGGCTTCGCGATCGCGGCATTCTCGCCGGCACCGACGGCCCGCATCACAACGTCATCAAGCTGCGACCGCCGCTGGTATTCTCCGAAGCCGACGCGGATCTTTTCGTGAAGACGCTGGATGCCATTCTGCGAGAAGACGCCGCGCAACCTTCGCGCTAACCTGCTGTCGTCATTGTGTATAATAAGAATAGCTTCCTGCCTTTCCCCGCGAACTACTTGACAACTCAATTACTCTACGAGTAGGCTCCCCCCCATGCAGCTGGACGCTTCCCTCTCCTGGCTTGCGCTGGGGCTCACTCCCGGCTTGGCTTCGCGTCTGTCTGCACGGGTGCTGCGGCGGTTTGACTCCCCGGACGGAGTGTTTCGCGCCACCCTTCCCGATCTGGAATCCTGCCATCTTCCAGCGCCCGTCGCCCAAGCCATCGTCAAGAAAGAATCCTTCAAGCGCGCCGAGAAGGAATTAGCGGGCATCCAGAAAATTGGCGGATGCTCGCTGCTGAACTGGACGGATCCCGAATATCCGCAGACGCTCTTGCAAATCTACGACCCGCCGGTCCTGCTTTATGTTCGCGGGGATCCACAAGTTTTGAATCTCCCTAGCATCAGCATCGTCGGAACGCGCCGTCCCACCCTTTACGGCACGCAGATGGCGCAGCGCCTGGGCCGGGAACTTGCTGCGCGCGGACTCGTCATCGTCAGTGGGATGGCCCGCGGGATTGACGCCATCGGGCATCAGGGAGCCATGGATGCGAACGGCCGCGCCATCGGCGTGCTCGGCACGGGCATTGATGTCTGCTACCCGAAGGAAAACAAGAAGCTGTACGAAAAAGTGCTGGAGCGCGGCGCAATCATCAGTGAATTCCCGCTGCGCACCCACCCCGCACCGGAGAATTTTCCAGTGCGCAACCGCATCGTCGCCGGCATGCCGCTGGGTGTGGCGGTGGTGGAAGGCGCGCAATACAGCGGCTCGCTGATCACCGCGCGCCTAGCCATGGAATTCGGCAGGGAAGTCTTCGGCGTACCCGGCAACGTCACCCAGCCCGGGAGTTTCGCGCCGAACCTCCTCATCAAACAGGGTGCCAAGCTCATCACCTGCGCCGCGGACGTGATCGAGGAACTGCCAACGCCTGTCCGCGCCGCCCTCCTGCAGGCCGAGCAACCGGAAGCCGAACAGCGGAATCTATTAGCGGCCGCGGCCTTGAACGGGTCGCAGAAAAAGCTCTATGAGTTGCTCAGCACAGACCAGCCGGTGCATATTGATGACCTCGTGGAACGGTCCGGCTTGAACTCTTCGGAAGTTCTGGCTACGCTTTTTGATCTGGAGATGAAAGGCGTGATCCGGCAGTTGCCGGGCAAGCAGTTCAGCAAAGTCTTGCTGTAGAGGCAGATAGGGGCCTGCATCGCCGGCTGCAGGGGCGGCATCCAATGGGCCAAACGCATCCACAAGGGCAATCGCTGCATCAATAGGTAGGCCCGGCGCCGCCGGACCCTTGCATGTAAGGTAGCGAGAAGGACACACGCCGCCGCGTTCGACGCTTCCGGCAGAACATTACGGAGTTACAAAAGCTAGATGGCACGTTCGTTGGTCATTGTTGAATCGCCTGCCAAGGCGAAAACGATTAATAAATATTTGGGACGCAACTTTACCGTCAAGGCGTCCATCGGCCACGTCATGGACCTGCCGAAAAAGACGATCGGCATTCGTCTGCCCGGCGAAGAAGAGGGCGGCAAAAAGAAAAAGCGCAAAGCGAAAAAGGGCAGCAAAAGAGCAAAGGAAAAACCGGCTGGGAAAATAATTGAACTCGATGACGACAAGATTTTTGAGCCGACGCTGCAAATCATCGCCGGCAAGGGCAAAGTCATCAATGATCTCCGCAAATCGGCGCTGACCGCCGATGCTGTCTATCTGGCGGGCGACCCGGATCGCGAGGGGGAAGCCATATCGGCGCATCTCGCCATGGTACTTTCCAAGCCTTCCAAATTCATCGAGCAGGAACCCAGCGTTTCGAGATTTAAGAAAAAGGACGCCAAACCCGAAGAGCCTGCCAAAGAAGAAGAAGCGGCTCCCAAAAAAGAAGTTGTGGCCATCGATCCCAAAAAGATATTTCGGGTCACGTTTAATGAAATCACGCCCAAGGCCATTCGCGCGGCCTTCGATAACCCCCGGCAGGTGGATACCAATCTGGTGGATGCGCAGCAAGCCCGTCGGGTGCTCGATCGCATCGTGGGCTACAAGGTTTCTCCCATCCTGTGGAACAAAGTTCGCCGTGGGCTTTCGGCAGGGCGCGTGCAGACGGTGGCGCTGCGGCTGATCGTCGAGCGCGAACAGCTAATTCGCGCGTTCATCCCGCAAGAATATTGGACCATTCACGCGATGCTGGATGCGGGCCAGCCGCCGCTCTTCGAAGCCAAACTCTCAAAATACAAAGGCGAGGACATCCAAGTAAAGAATCAGGAAGCCGCCGATAAGATCGTCACCGCGGTCAGCAAGGCCAAGTGGCAGGTGGCCAGCGTTGCGCAGAAGGAAAAGAGACGCAATCCGCCGCCGCCGTTTACAACTTCTAAGTTGCAGCAGGCGGCTTATAACCGGCTGCGCTACACCGCCAAGCGCACTATGTCGCTCGCGCAGAAGCTCTATGAAGGCGTGGAGCTGGGCGACGAAGGCTCTGTCGCGCTGATTACCTACATGCGTACCGATTCGGTGCATGTTTCGAACGACGCGCTGATCCAGGTGCGTGAGTTAATTCCCGAACGCTTTGGGTCGAACTATCTCCCGGAAAAGCCCAACTATTACAAATCGAAAAAGGACGCGCAGGAAGCCCACGAAGCGGTGCGTCCTACCGACGCCATGCGCGCTCCGGAAGACGTCCGCAAGTATCTCGACGAAGATCTTTTCAAGCTCTACCAGTTGATCTGGCAGCGCTTTGTGGCGTCGCAAATGCTCCCGGCGATTTTTGACCAAACGACGATTGATATTTCCGCCGGCGACTACACCTTTCGAGCTACCGGCACCGTCCAAAAATTTGACGGCTACCTGCGCGTCTATCAGTTGCCCGCGTCGATTGCCGATCGCGAGGACGACGAGAAGGACGACGAAGGCGAAGGCCGCGCGCTTCCTCAGGTCGCGGAGGGGCAAACGCTCCGCCTGGACAAGATTCGCCCTGACCAGCACTTTACCGAGCCGCCGCCGCGGTTCAACGATGCCACACTGGTCAAGGAACTCGAAGAAGACGGCATCGGGCGTCCTTCGACTTACGCTTCGATCATTTCAACGCTGGTCGAGCGCGAGTACGTCACCAAGAACCAGGGGCGCTTCTCGCCCACCATGCTCGGCGAGCGCGTCAGCGTGCTGCTAGTCAAGAGTTTCGAGGACATTTTCGACGTAACGTTTACCGCGCGGCTCGAAGAAGAACTCGACGAGATCGAAGAAGGCAAGCTGCCGTGGCGCGAAGCGGTCAAAGAGTTCTGGGAAAAATTCGTCATAGACCTCGATAAAGCCGACGACGAGATGCTTTCCTACAAGGCCGGCATTCCCACAGGCAAAAAGTGCGAAAAGTGCGGCCAGGGCGAATTGCTCGAACGCATTAGCCGGCACGGTTTCTTTCTCGGCTGCTCGCGTTATCCTGAATGCGATTTCATTCAGGATTTGACGCCAGTTCCCGAAGATACGGGCGGTGAGCCAAAAATCGAGTATTGCGACAATTGCGGCAAGGAAATGGCCATCAAGCGCGGGATGTTTGGCACGTTCCTAGCATGCAAGGGTTACCCGGATTGCAAGACCACGCGCCGGCTCGTCCAGGGCACGCGCATCGCGCACCAGCCCGATGAGCCGCTCGCTGAGCTGTGCACGTTATGTGGCAATCACCTGGTGAAAAAACACGGCCGCTTCGGCGAATTCATCGGTTGCTCCGGCTATCCAAAATGCAAGTACACGCGCCCGATCACCATGGGCATCAAATGTCCGAAATGCAATGAAGGCGAATTTGTGCGCCGCGGCAGCGCCGGTAAGGGTGGCCGCGGGCGCCCACGTGTCTTCTACGGCTGCTCGCGTTACCCGGATTGCGATTTCACCTCGCCCCACATGCCCATCGCGGAACCTTGTCCTAAGTGCGGCGCGCCGTTCATTGTCGAAAAACGCACCAAGATCGGCACCGTGCACGCCTGCCTCAAAGAGGGCTGCGATTGGGAGAAACTTGTGCCCGAAGCACAGCCGCAAGCGCAACCGGAGGAGGCAGTGGCGCCCGTTGGCGCAAAGCCTTAGTTGGCATGGCAATCATGACCTCACCCGAGCGAGGCGAGGTGTAGATGAGCATCATCGCTCACCTGCGACAGGTTTCAGTCAAACAACTTAAGCATTTCGATATGGATCCGGCAGCGGCGTACAGCCTCATTCTCGGCGACTCGTCATCGAGCGCTCGAAGAATCCGTCAAGAATTACAGAACTGGAAGGCCAAGAATGCCTTGGTTTTGTTGAAGGTCAGCAAGGCAGGGGAATTGGATAACTTGAATCCTGAAGACAGGCTGGTTTTTGAGAAGGCGCATCTCGAATTCGGGAACATTGTGCAGAGGAGCGTTTCGCAGGGGCTCTATTCACCCCCGGAGGCTCCGAGAAAAGAACCCGGCCTCTCACTGGAGAAATCCTGGCACGGAATCCACTACTTATTGACTGGGGTTGCCGAAGGCGGGAAGCCGCCACTCTCCTGGGCCGTACTCGGCGATAAAGAAATTCCCGATACAGGGAAGCTCATGGGATACGGGCCCGCACGTGTCCTGACAGCGCAACAGGCCGATTCGGTCGCCAAAGCCATCGCACGATTCAGCAAGGAGGAATTTTGGAAGAGATTTGATTTGAAGGCGATGAAGACGGCACAAGTATACGGGGTGAGCGTCGCGAAAGACAGGGAATACCTCTGGAGCTATTTCCAGAAGCTGAAGACTTTTTATTTGCGAACAACAAAGAATCATAACGGCCTGCTCAGCTACTTTGACTGAAAGTCTGCCACAGCTGGCGGTAGTGTCCGAGGAAGCTCCACCCCGTGGGGGCCAAATCCTGAGCAACCTGCATCTAAAGAAAAAGTTTCGCGATTTCGCTTTCCGCGGAATTGTGGTCGCCTATACTGTATGCGGGCCTCTCCCCGGGAGACGTAGCAGCGAATGAAAGCAGCGATTGCCAAGTATCTCGAATACCTCCAGTCCGTAAAGAATTCCTCGCCGCATACTGTTCTGAACTACCGCCGGGACCTGGAACAGTTTCTTGTATATCTTTCGCCGCCGGGGGTTCGGCCACCTGGACTTGCTGGCGTCACGCATCCCTTGATTCGTGAATTCGTCGCGCATCTCCACGATCAAGGCCTCCAGAAGAGTTCTATCGCGCGGAAGCTTGCAGCCTTGCGCTCATTTTTCAAATACTGCGTGCGCGAGGGACATCTGAAGGAAAATCCCGCGCGTCTTGTTCCCACGCCGAAATTGCCAAAGCGCATCCCTTCGGTGCTCTCCGCGGAAGAAATGAACGGCTTCCTCAATCAATTGGGCGGGCCGGAGAGAAGCGCGCTTCGCAGCCGTGCGGCTTCGAGCAGGGACGGGTTGCTTCCGGAAGAGTCTGGAGCGAATGCGCCAGCCAGACAGAGCGCTTCCGCGCGAGCTGGAGAAGGCCTGCTCCTTCGGCGCGACCGAGCCTTGCTGGAACTTCTTTACGCCGCAGGCCTGCGCGTGAGTGAACTCACGGGCCTCAATCTTGTGGACATGGAGCAAAAAGAGCGCATTCTGCGCGTTCGCGGCAAAGGCAGTAAGGAACGCATTGTTCCCTATGGGGCCAAAGCCCAGGAAGCGCTCGAGAAATATTGGCCTGTGCGCGAACAGCTCCTGCAGCAAACGGACCGAACCAGCGATAGGCAGAACCCGCATGCGGAAGCAGTATTCCTCAATTATTCGGGCCGGCGTCTCACACCGCGCTCCGTGGGCCGTATCGTCAAGAAATACGTTCGCATGGCCAACGTCAACTGGGACCTCCACCCGCATTCCTTGCGTCACGCCTTCGCGACGCATTTGCTCGCCGACGGCGCTGATCTTCGCGCCATTCAGGAACTCCTCGGCCACCAGTCACTCTCGACCACGCAGAAGTACACGCACGCCTCCATTCGGCAATTGATGGACATCTACGATAAAGCACACCCCCACGCTTGATTTGCGCATCTATTCGAGTTTGTCCAAAATGTATGCTCGGGTACGCTGGGGAGCTGCCAACATTGAACATGAGACTGTGGACCGCATTACTAATTGGGTTTTGTGCGCTCGCGTGCATCGCCTTGCCGCTGAGCGCTATCGCGCAGGGGAATTACGAAATCCAGGTTTATCCGTACGAAACCGTTGAGCCTCGCCACACGATGGTGGAGCTCCATTCCAATTTCACGTTTCAGGGCTCCAAATCCACTGATGACGGCACGCTTCCGACAAACCACCAATTACACGAAACGATCGAAATCACTCACGGCTTCACAGACTGGTTTGAGACCGGATTCTATATTTTCACTTCCGCGAAGAGCGGCCAGGGCTGGGATTACGTCGGGAGCCACATCCGTCCACGCGTGCGCGTTCCGCCCAGGTGGCACTGGCCCGTCGGCGTCAGCCTCTCGAACGAAATCGGCTGGCAGAGCCGCCGCTACTCGGCGGATACCTGGACATGGGAGATTCGCCCGATCGTTGATAAACAGCTCGGCCGGTGGTATCTCTCCTTCAATCCCACGTTTGACCGCTCGTTTCATGGCCCGGGCGTGAATCAGGGAGTCGTTTTCTCTCCCAACTTCAAGTTCAGCTACGATTTCACCAAGAAAATCGCGGGGGGAATCGAGTATTACGGTTCGTTGGGTCCGGTCACGGGCTTCGACGCGATCAGCCAACAGCAACAGCAAATCCTCCCCGCCATCGACCTGAATCTCTCCCCCAAGTGGGAAGTCAATTTTGGGCTCGGTGTGGGTGTGACGCGTTCGACGGATCACTTGATTGCCAAGATGATTCTCGGCTACCGGTTTGATTTCTGAAGTGGAACATTTGATGAATCGCCGAATCGAACCGTTAAAACCCATCCTCACCGCGCACCTTTTTCCAAAAATCGACGGAATGTTGATTGAACTTCTCCGCTCACTTGCTCCGGAGGACTGGGAAAAGCAGACCGTCTCTCCGAAGTGGAAGGTTAAGGACGTCGCGGCGCATTTGCTGGATACTTCGTTGCGCGGAGTTTCCATCGGCCGCGACGGCTACCGGGCGGAGAGTCCAAGAATCACCTCCGCGGAAGATTTGGCGACGTTCATCAACCGCCTTAATAGCGAAGGCGTAATAGCATATCGCCGGTTAAGCCCACTAGTCTTAATTAGACTAGTGGAAGTGGCCGCGAAATCATTGGCGGAGTTCCACGCTTCCCGTGATCCGTATGCCACGGCTCCGTACGGTGTGAGCTGGGCCGGCGAAGAAAAATCCGCCAACTGGTTCGACACCGCGCGCGAATTCACGGAGCGCTGGCATCACCAGCAGCAGATCCGGCTAGCGGTGAACAAGCCAGGCATCATGACCCGCGAACTCTATTATCCCGTGCTGGATTGCTTTCTGCGCGCGCTGCCGTTCACCTACCGGAACGTCAGTGCCAAGCCGGGCTCATACGCTCAGATCATCGTCTCGGGCGAATGCGGAGGCAGCTGGTATTTGTATCGCGCGGAAGAATCGTGGCAGCTCGTCGAAGAGCCGAGCGGTGAGAAAATTTCTGAAACAACCATTCTCCAGGAAATCGCCTGGCGCATCTTCACCAAGGGCATCGACCGGGAATCTGCGTTACGCCAGGTGAAAGTCACCGGCGACACCAAACTGGGTCAGCACGTTCTCGCCATGATTTCCATCGTCGCGTAGAAATTTGATTCCAGTCTGAATTTGCAATTCTTGGCGCACCACACCTAATTGCTGTTGCGAAGAAATTCTCCCGCCTTTGCGTTGCACTCTTGCCAGGCGTCTTCTTCGCTGTGCGGGCTGTGCTTGCCGGTGGCGATGAATTGCATGGAAGCGCGAGGGAGCGCCTCCCGCACGCGGTCCATTTCGCCCGGTTCGGTGCGGGGGTCAAGACTTCCGTGAAGAAACAACGCCGGCACCTGGAGCTCGCCCAGCCGCCCATCATACAGATCCTCGTCCGGCCGCTCGACGCTGTCAGCGATCCGAAACCAAACCGCGCAGTTGCGGTGCAAAACTGTTGCCCAGCGCGTTTCACCGTGGTCCTCAGCAAGCACCCGGCGCGTTTCTTCGCCCAATTCCTCCGGATGGGCCGCGAATCGCTCGAAAAAGGATCGCGAGCCGGGTTTCCTCTTCAGGAAGTGGAAGGCCTCCAAAATCATGCACGCGCAGCGTTCCGGCGCAGCTAGTCCCATCATCGCGGCGATCACCGAACCGTCACTGTGACCCCACAGGGTGGCGCTCTCGATGCCGAGCGCTTCGAGAAAAGAGAATGTCTCGAGCGCCGCTCTGTGGTGAAAATCCAACGGCATTTCGCCGCTGACCTGGGTGGAGTGTCCATAGCCGGAACGATCGGGGACGAGTATACGAAAACTGTTTGCAAATTCCGCGATCTGGCGGTCGAACGGATAAAGCCCATATCCCCAGCCGCCGTGAAGAATGACCAGCGGTTTGCCGCGGCCGAATTCCCGGTAGTGGATGGTGACGGGCTTCTCGCCGGAGGCGTGCAGTGACTGGGGCAACTCCAGAGTAGGCACTTAGCTTCGCCTGTCCACGAAAGCAAATGGCCAGATTCGCGAGGTGCGAGTCTTTGGGGCAGGATTCATGGCCCGTACATTACGATACAGAATTCCGGTACTCAAGCCTCATGAAAACGAAACGGCTGGCAGTGGATCCTGCCAGCCGTTGTTCTACCTAAGAGATTAAGAATTCAGGGAAACTATCGGTGTCCGCCGCCGTGGCCCCTGCCGCCGCCATGGAATCCGCCGGAACCTCCACGGAAATCCCTACCGCCGTGAAAGCCGCGATCGCCATCTCGGGAACCACCGTGTTCGAACCCTCTGCGCCCTTCAAAGCCGCGATCGCCATCCCGGAAGCCGCGGTGCTCGAATCTCTCGCGCCCTTCAAACCCGCGTCCATAATATCCGCGTCCGTAATAGCCCCGACCGTAGAATCCGGGACGCCCGTAGAACCCATGAAACCATGGGCCCGCGCCAATAAAGATGCCGCTTACAAAGTAGTCTGGACCGTAGTAGCCGTAAGGAGCGCAAGCATACGGGTAATATCCATAGTAACCATAGGCGCATACCGGAGCAGGGCCTACATAGGCCGGGCCGACTCCCACGCCGACAACCACTCTTTGTGCCTGAGACGGAACCGCGGCTGCAAACATGCAAATGGCCAGTAAAGCCACATACTTTAGGTAACGCATTTTTTTGCCCTCGTCAGGTCCCGGATGTCGGTGCGAAATCCATCAGGATCTGGGCTTCAGGTACTTCGGATTTTCCCGAAGCGCCTAGGTAGTTAAACTCCAAAGCGAGCAAAAAGTTGCGGTCTCACGTTTACAGCCCGCCGCGAGATTTGGACAGCCGCAGGAGGCGCAGTGATAGTAGGCGCGCTCCAGTCGTAGGGGTCCCAGGACACTGTGCACCTGTTTGGTCCGGCGCCCGGCAAATCGCGCTGGCTGCCCACATCCACAAGTTCGTGAGCCTCGCTCATCGCTGGTGTCGGCATTGAGACGTTGTTCGACCGCGGCTCCGGCCAGTTGCAAGGCCTGTTGCCGCACGGCGAGTTCCAGCGCTTCCAGATCCAGTTCTTCCACCGCCTGACGACCGAGAAGCGTCTCAATCTCCTGAACGACGTCGCTGACCAGTAGATCGGCGAAGAGGTTTTTTTTTACTCTCCTCGGCAACCAGCGCTTCCGGCTGCTGCAGTTGAGCATTGCAGAGCTGTTCGCTGACGGCGATCAGTTCTTGCACTAGCTTGCGAAAACGGCGGTATTCGGCAATCTGCGCCCGGGTACGATCTACCGCCGGTCCTTGGGGGATGACTTGGGTGATGGTCTTTCCACCGCTGGCATGAGTCAGCGAGTAGGAGGGGCCATGTCCCGGGGAGTCTTTCTGCGCACAGTGGCAGTTCGGCTTGCCACACTTGCGGAATCGGGCAGTAAGAGAGCCGCGACGGAGATCGCTGATCTGCGTCAGACCGGCCTTGAGTTGCTCGCGTTTCTCGAGAAGAGCCTTTAAGGAAATGGTCATCGGGTGCCTCCTGTCTGACAACAATATACGCTGTCAGAGAAAGAAAGAAAACCCCACCACACCTTATCAAACTCCATCCTGCATTCTGGGGTCGTGCGCCCCACTGTATTGGGCGCACGCCAAGAAAGTGATGGGTCATGCGGCCCAGTGTTCTGATCTGCGCTCCCAGAAGTCTTGAAAACGACCACTGAGTTTTGAACAGCGGAGAGCAATGATGGCGTTGGCGCCTTGCTTGGTCCAGTGCATACCGGCGCGTTTGAGGCGCGTGCCAATGGCCACTTTGCATCCAGCCTCGACAACGCCGGTGGAAGTGCACAAGCCTTGGGCGTGGAACTCTGGATAGCGCATACGCTCGCGATTGGTCTGGAAATAATGGAGACAGCGACGAGCCAGATCGGAGCGCGGGACCTGGCG
>Ga0137415_10002202_pt1 | contig 19404 bp, 19 predicted proteins | sample CZODoug3_1_1_16f_FD_183082 | JGI IMG/M metagenome (GOLD analysis project Ga0137415, IMG submission 183082) | Vadose zone soil fungal communities from Angelo Coast Range Reserve, California, USA - CZODoug3_1_1_16fungal (Hybrid Assembly) | ecosystem: Environmental > Terrestrial > Soil > Vadose...
GGGCGCTCGAGGAGTTCGACGGAGACGAAGAAGGCGTCCATGTCCACGTGGAGGATGGAGGAGACCGACGGAGATTCGGCGCCGTCGGGGGCGTCGTGTTTGGCGCGGAAGCGAGCTAGGTCCGGCATGGGATAAGCGTACGACTCTGGAGAGATGGAGGCAATGAGAGCGGGGCGGGTGGCAGCATGGTCTCAAGACGCGAATTTGGTCCCGTTGCCTACTGTGTAAAAGCGGAAGAAGAGCTTCCACAATTCAAAGCTACAGCTACGAATACTAGAGCAGGGCCACTTGAAAGTGACCGCTACGCTACTCGGCTTGCAGGGTGCTGCTGGCTTGCGGTAGACACCAAAATCAGATAATCTGATAATCGGATTTATGAAGAAGACCAAAATCAGCGTGACCGATGCGGCGCGCAATTTTGCCGATTGCGTGAACCGGACCCATTATCAAAGGCTTTCCTTTGTGTTGGTGAAGAACGGCAAGCCGGTGGCACAACTTGTGCCCGACGACGAGAAGGTTTGTTTGGGCCGGGATGCGGCTAAAGCTCTGGCGAAAGTGAAATTGTCGCCGGAAGAGGCCAAGGCCTGGCGTCGCGATCTGAAGGCAGGCCGTAAAGTTCTGAATCCTCCAACCGACAAATGGCGATAATTCTAGACACGGACGTTATTGTGCAGGGAGAGCGGGCCACGTTCGAATTGGAGGATTGGCTGGCTTCCCGTCCGAACGATCAATTTGAGGTGGCAGGCATTACGGTGGCGGAACTCTGGCACGGAGTGGAACGGGCAACGCGGCCGCACCGTGCTGCGCGGGAACGCTATGTGAGAGCTATTCTGGACACGTTTCCGATCATTCCTTATACCGAGCAGACAGCGTATGTGCACGCACAGATATGGGCGGAACTGGAAGCTGCCGGAAAGATGATCGGTTACTACGATCTGATTGTGGGAGCGACCGCGCTGGAGCGGGGCAGTCAGGTGGCCACTTTCAACAAGCGGCACTTCGCTCAGATAAAAGATCTTGGCATCATCGAACCAAAGTAGTTCCCACCACATCTCCCTGTCGCAGATCTATCGAGTGCGCAATCTGCGTGCCGAGGTGGTGGCTCCTATCATCCGAAGCGGGGACATTCTTATGGGTCTCGTTGAAGGAAGCAGGTGGAATGATGGTGCGGCATGGCGCAGGAGAGAGATGAAGAATACTTGGGGGAATACACATGTGAGGCTCCGCCGCATCGGCTGGCTGAGCCTGATGTTGTTGCCGGGAATCGGGGTAAGAACCTCGCAAGCACAGGAGATTTCGCTACAGGCGGTGGTTACACCTTCTACGGTGATTGTGAAGGACGGCGAAACGGTCAAGTTTGCGATTCATGGATTTATTGAGTTCAAGTCGCTGGCAGAGGTGCTTCCGTACATCGAGGCGCAGACGCATCGGTGGAACGGGGAGATCAGCGAGGAAGAAAGTCGGCAACTCGCTCGGCGCCTGTTGCGCGAAGGAATTGAGAGCCGCGTTGTTTCGATGGCGGACGAGCGACCGCTGCAGGCGCTGGTGACGCATACAAGCGAAGAGTTGCGGCAGGCGATTGCTCGGGTGAAGGAGCCGTTGCCGGCGGGATACGCGGAGGAATTTCTGGCGGTGCAGGAGAAGTGGAAGCATTCGCTGAACGGCTGGAGCGCTTCGCCAGTGATTGCGGGGCGAGTGCTGTCGAACTGGTATCCGATTGAGGAGGGCATCCGGCTGCACGGCTCCATTTATGATTCGACCGAACATTTTTGGCAGGCGGTGAAGTATCACCCGGATACGACCGTTGCGGAGCTGAAAGAGTTGATTGTTTTGCTGGAGGGCCGGAATTGGAGCTTGTGGCTGAAACGGTTGGACGACGATCCCAAGATTTATTTGGCGAATGCATACGCTATGGAATTTCTGAGATCAAACCTTAGGGTCGAGAGACTGAAGTGGTTTGCCGAAGAGCTAGGGAGGCATGGGTTGAAGCCGGGGGATCACGCGCGGCTTGTGCAGCAGCGCGGGGATAGCACGTTCCAATTCAGCGCTATCGAAGAAAAGATTTTGTGGGGAGACCTGGCGGATCTGTTGCACCTGGTTTATGTGTTATCGCCTACGGACGATCCTATTCGAAAGATTCTGGCAGAGCATCATTTTGACGGGATTTATCTTGACGGGCGGAAGATGGGGTTCATCAGCGAAGAGTTTCGATCGGAGATGCTGGAGATCTGGAAGGTTAAATTTCTGGAGATGCCGAGGTTTCGCGAAGTGATTGCGGGGATACCGGTGGAGATTCGGTTGGAACATTTTTTGAATGACGGGGATTCGCCGGATATTCCGATTCCGGTTTATGTCGGGTATTTGAATCGAATTCGGGAAATGGCGAGAAACAGAAAATAGAAAATTGACAATAGAAATTACGTGCGTTCGGCGGAGAGGACGCGGGGGATGGCGGCTAGGTCGTTGGTTACGAGGAGGTTCTTCCATTCGGGAGATTCGAAGAGGGGGCGGACGGCGGGGAGGGAATCGTGGCCGAGTTCGAGGACGAGTAAGCCGGTGGGTTTGAGATGGCGCGCCGCTTCCGGAACCAGCAGGCCGTAGAGTTCGTAGCCTTCTTCGCCGCCGTACAGGGCATGGGCTGGTTCGTGGTCGCGGACTTCGATGGGGAGGGTGGTGGATTCTTTGCGGCCGATGTAGGGGGGATTGGAAATTATGAGATCGAATGCGAGTGACTGGTTGGGAGAAGGTGCGAATGCCACGAGCAGGTTGGATTCGAGGAAGGTGATGCGGTTGGAGAAGCCGAGTCGGGTGGCGTTGCGTTGTGCGATTTTGAGGGCGGCTGGGGAGATGTCGGTTGCGTAGATTTTGGCGGCAGGGAGTTCTTTGGCTAGGGCAACCGCGATGCAGCCGGAGCCGGTGCCGATGTCGACGATGGTGAGGCCTTCGCCGGTTAGCTTGGGATCGCGGCCGGAGCGGAGTTCGCGGACGGCTAGGCGATCGAGTGCTACTTCGATGAGGTGTTCGGTTTCGGGGCGCGGGATGAGGACGTCGGGGGTGACTTCGAATTCGAGGCCCCAGAATTCCTGCTTGCCGGTGAGGTGTTGCGTGGGTTCTCCGGCGGCGCGGCGGCGGAGGAGTGAGAAATAAGATTCGATGGTCTGGGGATCCAAGATTTCTTCGGGGTGGGCGTAGAGCCAGGTGCGGTCGCGGAGGGTGACGTGAAGGAGGAGGAGGTCAGCGGCGAGAGTGTCGGAGGGGACTTGGGCTTCACGGAGGAGGTGGATGCCTTGTTTTAAGGCGGTGCGGACGTTGAGGGATTGGGATTGTGGTGAAGGCATCGGAATAGATTTAAGAAGAGAGTTTAACGCAGAGGCACTGAGGACGCAGAGGGATCGCAGAAAAGAAAGACCCAAGAGCACAGGCAAGAGTGCCTGTGCCACAGGAAGGCCCGGAGCGGAGGATGTTTGAGATCACGCCTCGGCTAGTTCTTGCTTTAGGCGGGCGGCTTCGTAGTGTTCGACGAGGCCATCGACTAGAGGGGCGAGTTTGCCGTCCATTACTTCGGTTAGCTGGTGGATGGTCAGGCCGATGCGATGGTCGGTGACGCGGTTTTGGGGATAGTTATAGGTGCGGATTTTTTCGGAGCGGTCGCCGGTTTTGATCTGGCCCCGGCGTTCGGCGCCGATGGCGGCTTGCTGCTTTTCGAGTTCCATTTCGTAGAGGCGAGAACGCAGAACGCGCATGGCCTTGGCGCGGTTTTTTATTTGGGATTTTTCGTCCTGTTGAGAGACGACGAGGCCCGTGGGCAAGTGGGTGATGCGCACGGCGGAATATGTTGTGTTCACAGACTGACCGCCGGGGCCGGAAGAGCAGAAGGTATCGATGCGGAGATCCTTGGCTTCGATTTTGATGTCGATTTCGTCGGCTTCGGGAAGGACGGCGACGGTGGCGGCTGACGTATGGATGCGGCCCTGCGTTTCCGTGGCGGGGACGCGCTGCACACGATGGACACCGCTTTCATATTTCAGCTTGGAATAAACTTTCTTGCCCTGAATAGCCGCGACAATTTCTTTTACTCCACCCATCTGCGCAGGAGAGCTTTCCATTACTTCCACTTTCCAGCCCTGGGATTCAGCGTAACGCGAGTACATGCGGAAGAGGTCGCCTGCGAAGATGCCGGCTTCGTCGCCGCCAGTGCCGGCGCGGATTTCAAGGATAATGTTTTTGTCGTCGATGGGATCGTGGGGGAGGAGAAGAAGTTTCAGCTCGCGCTCGGTTTGTTCTTTGCGGATGGTAAGGAGCTTTTCTTCTTCCTGGGCCATGTGGCGCATTTCAGCGTCATCGGATTCGACCACCATCTGGTGAGTGGCGGCGAGGTCTTTTTCGATTTGCTTGAACTCGCGGTGCTTGTTGACGATCGTTTCGAGATCGGAGTGCTGCTTGGCGAGTTTCTGGAAACGCGTGGAATCAGTGACGACCTCGGGAGTGGAGAGTTCCTGGGTCATTTCCTGGTAGCGGGCGTCGAGCTGATCGAGTTTTTCAGAAAGCGTGAGAGCGGCCATTGGGATTCCTTCTCTCCATGAAATTTGCGTCACCGGAGAGGGGTGACTGGTGATTGGTGCCTTGTGACCCTTCGCGAATACCTCTGGGCAAGCTGGCGAAAAGGGGAGCGGCGCCCTGGTGGGCGCGAGACTGAGGGCAGCTAATGGAAGAAGAAGTACATGTTCTGCAAGTAGTATAGCAAAAGTGCTTAATGATTGGATGCAAGAGCGTCGCGCCAGGTTTTGGGGCTAATCGTTCAACGTAGAGACCAGAGTTGAGCCTACAACCGTAAAAGCGGGAGCTTTGCTCCCGCACTCCAAAGTGGATTGCCCGGGGTGAGCGGGTGTACTACGATGCGATTTGGCGCTAGGGCCAGAGACTGAGGGTGGCGGGAATGAGCGAAGCGGTTCGAGCGGCGTTGGAGAATTCGGTGGAGGGGCTGGCGGAGAACACGCCGAAGACGGATGCGGGATTTTTGTGGGACTTCTGGTATCCGGCGATGCGGAGCGAGGAGATTTACGGGAAGAATCTGGCGAAGGCGATGTTGTTGGAGGTGCCGCTGGTGCTTGGACGAACGACCGAGGGGAAGGCGTTTGCGATGCGGGACGCTTGTCCGCACCGTGGGATTCCACTTTCTTACGGGCATTTTGACGGGAAGAACTTGCAATGCAGCTATCACGGGTGGGAATTCGAAGCGTGCAGCGGGCAGTGCGTCGAGATTCCGTCGCTTACGAGCCACGACAAGCTGAAGGTGGAGCGAATCAATGCGGCGCATTATCCATGCGAAGAGCGCGACGGGTACGTTTGGGTGTACATGAGCGCACCGGGAACGCGGCTGCCGGAAAAACTGCCGAGCGCTCCGGAGCTGGAAAAATTCAGTACAAAATTCAAGATCACCCGGCTGGAGTGCGAGCTGCCATCGCACATTGATCATGGGATTATCGGATTGATGGATCCGGCGCACGGGCCGTTTGTGCACCAGTCATGGTTCTGGCGCAGCAAGACTAGTATTCACGAAAAGGCGAAACAGTTTGAGCCGATTCCGAACGGGTTCCGGATGAGCCCGCACCAGCCGAGTGCGAACAGCGCACCGTACAAATTGCTGGCGAAGATGACCGGTGAGACGGTGACGACAACGATTGATTTTGTGCTGCCGAATATACGGACGGAGATCGACCGCAGCGGAAAGCTGTGGTTTTCGAGCCGGGCCACGGTGACGCCGGTGCGGCGAGATCTGTGCAGGATCGATTTTGTCGCGGCATGGAATTTGCCGTTTCCGGTTTCGATTTTCCGCATCTTCGCGAAGATATTCTTGCGGCAGGACCAGGAGACGATGATTCGGCAGTCAGAAGGATTGAAGCACAATCCGCGATTGATGCTGATTGATGATGCGGACCGCCCGGCGAAGTGGTATTTCGCGTTGAAGCAGAATCTGATCGAGTCCAGGCGCAGCGGTTTGCCGATGGAGCACCCAATGGATGGGCCGGTAACACTGCACTGGAGAAGCTGAGAGAGTCTCCCGCCAGTCGTACAACAACCTATCTAAAAGAAGAGAGATCGAAGTCGACGACGACAGGATCGCCTTCGGGCGGATCGATCTGGATGGTGGCGGAAGTATCCGTGAAGGCAGCGGCAGGATATTCAAAGGTTAGAGTTGCACCCGAAAGGACGCAAGCATCTTCCGTGCACTGATAATGGGGATCGCCGTTCGCGATGGTGGGAATGACCATCTGATCCTTTTGAAAAACGCGGACGCGGAAATCGCGCCAGAAATCCGAAGGGCGCATGATGATCCCCTTGAGCGAATGGGGATCGGGTCCCGTGGGAGCCGAGATGTAGGGGCCGTAGGAATCCGTGAGTGAAATTTGCGCCGTCACTCGGACTACTTCTGGATTTTTGAGGTGATCGAGTTGGGCTTGCTGTGCGCTATAGATGCTGACCTGCTGGCTGGAATAGAGCGCCGTAAGCGCATATGGGGTAAGAAAACTGACGGACTGAATGTAGGGGCCGGTCCTGGGAGGCTGCAAGTAGAGGACGTACTTGTCCAGGAGCTTGCCAAGAGAGTCGTCGTGACGCTGGCCGAGAAAATAGGCCTCGCGGACGGCGGTGTCGGAGAGAGGCGAATCGAAGGCGTTGGAAGAGGGCGCAAAAATCAGAACGGAAGCAAAAACTAAGGCATTCAGGCGGAGCCGGGTGGGGGTCATGGTAGGCCTCCTAATTAATAGTTAGACGTTATGGAGGTGTCAACAGGTTTCAGATGCGGCGGGGAGTGTTGCGTAGGTAGAGCAAGCTGGAGTTGAGGAAATAGGGCGGTTAGAGCGTGCTAGAATGTCCGTATGTCGCACATCGTTTACAAGATTGAGACGGAGCGCGAGACGGATGGGCGCTGGATTGCGGAAATCGTTGATGTGCCGGGTGTAATGGCTTACGGAACGACGGAAAAAGAAGCCATGGCCTCTGCACAAGCGCTTGCGCTTCGTGTGCTCGCGGACCGCATCGAGCAAGAGAAAGAACCTACCGAGACGGTGACCGTTTCCATCGAAGCGGCTTAATTGTGGGTCAGTGGCCCAGCACGAAAGCGGCGAAAGTCTTCCGAGCTCTCCTTCGAATCGGGTATTCCATTAAATCGCAGCGTGGTTCGCATGTAGTTTTGACGCACCCCGAACGGGGCGACTACGTGTGAGCATTTCACGATGGCGTGGAAATCGGGCCCAGGATGCTTGCTCGAATTGCAAAGCACACGGGTTTGCGGCCCGAAGATTTGTGATTCATCCCTGGAACTAATTCCCACATCGCAAGCAGAAAAACAGTTGTGAGATGAAATTCAGATGCGGCGGGGAGTGTTGGGGAAGTCGAGCCAGACTTTTACGCCGCAGAAGTGCGAACCTTCGGTGCAGATGGGAGTGGTGATGCCGGCGCGGAGGTGGCAGGGCGGGCCGATGTAGCGGGAGAGTTGGGGGTGGACTTCGCGGAGCTGGGCGATTTCGTCCATGGAGGCGGCGTAGATTTCTTCTTGGGCGTTGAAGCAAGTGCGCATGGTCCACTTGTGGAGGAGATGGAGGAGCGAGCCAGTTTCGACGAGGCGAATGGATTTGGAATTGGGGAGAAGGTAGAGAGCGATTTCGGGAGGAACGCCGCGGTCGAGGAGTTCATTTTTTGCGGACCACGCTTCGTGCATGGCGCGTTCGTAAAGTTCCCTGGCGCGGGGATTTTCCTGAAGAAGCTTGGGAGTGATGTAGTCGGGTTCGCGCGTGTCGGCGAGTGTGAGTAATGGGCGGGAGCCGGGAACCATGCGATGGCGCTGGTCCTGGCTGTCGGCGGTGTGGCTGATTTTTTTGGCGAAGGTGTAATTTGCGTGCTGCAGGGCTCGCATCATGGGAGCGTGGACGCCGATGTTCAGGGTTTCGAGGCGGTAGAGATTGCGCGCGGGATTGAGCAAGCGGTCGATGGCTTCCGCGTCGCTGCAAGCGGATTCCGGAAGTCCGACAACGGCACGATAGGATTCGGCCATGACGCGCGGCGCGTTTGGAGAATAATCAACGAGACGAGAAGTTTTCCCGCTGAGTTTCGCGTCGAACTCAGCCGCGAACACAGCGCCCTTTGTATGCTCTTCAAATTTATGCCATTCGGGCCGATCATCCAACGGCTCGGTGCCGAAGCGCTCGAAAAATTCAGGATCAATTTTCTTTACTTCATCGACCATCGCGCCGATGACCGTGCGAGCCTCCGTTGGCGTGTCCGAGACCGTACACATGCGCCAGAGACGGTGGAGGACGATGCCGGATATGGTGTGCACCATGGTAGTAAATGCGGCAACGGGCAATACGTACCGGGCGATTTCGATGGCACGCTTTTGAGCCGAGCCCTCGATCTTCTGCAGTCTCTTGGGATGTGACATCGGACTGATGTGCCAGATGTCTTGAAGAATTTCTCGAGCATCGTTAACGAGAATAGCGGACAACTGACGGTATCGTTCCCACGCACCTACGACAGCTTGTTCATAAATGGCTCGGTGCCCTTCGTTAAAAAACAGTGCTGATTGCGGCTCTGCTTGGGGGACATAGGCCTGGGCGCGATCGAGGCGGACGTAGCGCTGGCTTTGCTGCTCGGAATTGTAGAAGGGATGCGCGTGGAGAAATGACCAGACGAACTGGCGGCTGACATTTTCGAGACCAAATTCGAAATGGGCGTGCTGGTAGACGGTGTGATGGCCGCTATAAAAGGTGGCGGCGCCGATGTTAAGGCGCTGCTTGTCAGTGATTTCTTCGTGGGTGATGAGATGGGAGGAATAGCAGGTGCGCGCGGCAGCAATGGCGGAATCGAAGGGATGCTGGAAGGCGTTGCGGAGGGTGACTCGGGGCGCGCCCGTTTCCACCAAACCGGCGTCCGGTGCGCCATCGAACATGCGAGATTGCGTAGCCACGTTGGAAGTTGATTCTACACGGAGAGACGGAAGCGGACAAAAGGATAGAAAGAAAAAGCGGACCGGCCAAAGACCGGTCCGCTGAAACTGAATTGCGTTCTAACTGAAAATTTACTTTTTGCCGGCAGCGGCAGGAACGTTGGCGTATTTCTTCTGAAAGCGCTCAACGCGGCCCGCGGTGTCCACAAGCTTCTGCTTGCCCGTAAAGAAAGGGTGGCAGCTTGAGCAGATTTCGACGCGAAGCATGTCGCCTTTGATGGTCGAGCGAGTCTGGAAGGTGCTCCCGCAAGCGCAGTGGACGGTAACGGGATGATAGTCAGGGTGAATACCGGGTTTCATGGATCTCCAATCTAGTGTGGCCGGTCTGCACGGCTTCCTTGAGGGGAGCTACAGCCGCGTCGCTAGGTCACAAGACAATCTCTGATTATACGGGAAGAGGACAGATTTTCAAAATCAGGTCTTGAAATGGGATTTTTAATCAGGGAGTGGGTATGACGGCAGTCGCTTCGTTTGAGAAGGGGCTCTCGGCACCAGCGGCGTCAATTGCGGTGACGGCGTAGAGGTAGGTGTTCCCGGAAACGACGGCTGTATCGGTGTAAGTCAGGTCCGGAATTACAGAAGTAAGGGGTGAGAAGCCGGAGCCATTATCCCGGTAAACGCGATAACCGACTACGGAAGTGGGACTAGGTCCCCACGACAGCACAACACTATGCGGCAGGGGAGACGGTGGAGCCGGGGTGGAGGTAACACCGGTGCCAGACACGGAAATGCTGGCCTGGGTTGCAAGATTGGAACTGAGGATGGAAACGTTTCCAGAGGCGGGGCCGCTGGTTTTCGGGCTGAACGTGACTTGAAAAGTGGCACTCTGGTTGGGGGTAAGCGAAGAACCCGGCGAAAGACTGGAGTAACCGAAACCGGCGCCCGACACGGTGATTCCGGAGATGGTGATGTTGATGTTACCCGTGTTTTGGATGGTGACGTTTTGCGTCGAGGTGGACTGCAGTATTTGATTGCCGAAGCTGAGCACGGATGGCGTTACCTGCACAGCGCCAAGCGCTCCCGGCTGCGTGGACCCTGATTTTGGAGTGACAGTTGCACAACCCGCACTGACCAAGGCAAACCCCAGCAGGGAAGCAGCGGCAGCCATGCTTGCGATTGACCGGCAGTTGGAAAGGCGCGAGAACACCCGTGCTGCGAACCCCCTCAGATTCGGAAATTCCAAGTTACTGGTTGAGGAATAGGACCCGCAACCTGTCCCGGGTACAGTTGTAGGACAGGTCTTACATTGTGTGGACCTGTACTAAAGAACAGGTGAAATCAATGTATTCGGAATTGGGAATGAGCGCGGAGTGCCGAGGGAGAATACGTATAAACGTGGTGAGGGACGGTTCGCCCGCAGTAATGAGTCAAGAGAGTTGTTCCAAGGGGTTGGTTGCAGGAGTGATCAGGAGACGAAATGGCAGCCAAACCGAAAAGCCCCTTCCGAGGTGCGGCGGGACCAGACAGGCCGCAGATACACGCGGACGGGCGGAAGGATGGGGACGTGAAGAATGGCAAGGATGTTCTCTGGTAACTCTTCGGGTTGTTCAAACTCGAGGGCAACACCGCCAAACCCGAGATCGAGGACACGGGCGCGACGACTACCCTGGTCGCCGATGATCGCGTAGGCGTTGGTTCCAATCATGGAAACGCGTTCGGCTTTGCGTTGAATCGCGAAGGAAGACTCGGCTTGCGGTGCGGGAACCTGCTCGGCCAGCGCTCCCGCTGCAACCGACGACGCAGCCGCGAAATCGGGCGAGACTTTTTCAGCAGTGCGGCCCGCAGAGATGGAGATGGGCGACTGAGCCGCGGGTTGCGGCATAGGTGGGGAAGCCGGCAAGTGCGACGGATCGACGGCCGTTCGCGTGTGATTGGCGTGCTTGAAACGATAGAGCCGCTCGTCAGCGACGCGAATCAATTGATCCGATTGGTCGCCATCCTGGGGAAAGGTGGCGACGCCGTGGTCCATGGTCACGGGGAATGTCAACTGAAGGGGGCGGAGAGTCTCCGCAAACACGGTTTCAATACGACGGCCAAGGGCGAGCGCCTGTGCAGCATCGGTTTGCGGTAAAAGTAGGGCAAATTCATCGCCGCCAATGCGGAAAGCGGAGTCCGAGGTGCGAAGAGCCTTCTGGAGCGTGGTTGCGGCGGCGCGAAGAACTTCGTCGCCTCTGGGGTGGCCGTACTTGTCGTTGACTTCCTTGAAACGGTGAAGATCAAGAATGACGATGCCCAGTGGAAGGCCATAGCGGCGAGCGCGGTTCAGTTCCTTTTCAAAGGATTCCGCGAAGAGCCGGCGATTGTACAAACCAGTGAGCGGATCCGTGACCGCGTTCAATTGAATTTTTTTCAGTTCATCATATTCGAGAATGACGGGCACGCGGACCAGACCGGAAGAGGAGAGAACGTCCATGAGAACGGTCTTGAGTGAGATCGGCCGGCCGAGCGTGTCGGTAAGTTCACGGCGGCGCGTGAGAATTTCGTCCCAAAGCTGTAGGCACTGACTCTCGCGCAACTCCAGATGAGTTGTGGCGCGAAAGTAGCGCTGAAGAAACTGTCCGCGGGCGGAATGCTCAAGACTCTCGAGCGTGTCGGCCAAGAGCTCGAGATAAGCATCTTCCAATGGTAAACGCGGAGCCACTGGGGCACCGGGGCTGGGCATAACTGGGCATTTCCCACAATCTGCCTGTCCCCGCGGGGTTTGGGGAAAGCACAATCCGAGAACCACATGATTAGGGAGCACATCGGTTGCCATTCCTTCCGGTGGGACAAACCGGGTGAATCAGCCCTAATCAGTCCTGTTTGGCGGCCTATCCTATTACACAAAGGTAGGATATGCGAGGTTTCTTCTTGCGGGAATGAAGAGCAGCCAAATGCAAAGTCTCCTTGGGTCCGGTGTACGTAAAGTACTAGAAGAGTGGCCTATTCGAGAGGCCGGAGAAATTCCAACCCGAATAACCGCTGGTCGCCCAGAGTTTCCTGGCGACGAACCTTGGCTTGTATAGGAGGAGTTTCGCTGGGGATAAGACTTGAGGAGGATGGAGAGGGCGCCGGAATGGTCAGTAGAACCGCCTGATCGAGCCTCAGCATGCGGGTTGCGGTGATGCAGGCGCCAGTGGCGCTGATGTTGAGGGTGCGGGTTAATTCGATGAACTCCGTCCCAGAGGCATCGGAGGCCCGCAGAAAAACGGGTACCTGCAAACGAATTCGAGGCGAACGGCGTGCCCGCTTCGAATCCACGCGAACTCCCTCCTTCAATTGATCGGTACGTAGGTCCATTGGGTCCAATAGTAGTACTCAGGAACTAGTACATCCCTTGCAGGTTGTTTGCCAGTATTCTGAATCCAAAACTCAATTTAACATGCGTATTTACAATGAGATAAATGCAGGCAGGGGGGCCTAAGAGAGACGAGGGGCAAGTTAAGGCTTGGATTGAGTAGGCCTTTTCCCAAATTGTGCAAATGGAACGCTTTTACCATTGACAGTCCGGGAGGCGTTTGAAAGGATGAACTGCAACAAGGGAAAATTTTTACCACTCTGGACAGGAGCCAGCCGGTCTATATGGGAAGCGGTATTACAGCATCCACGGGCAAATTTGTGCCAGGTGGAATTAATTTTCCCGCGGAACACGTCCGGGCTTTACTGGATACAGTGGAGAAGGCTGTGGTGGTGGCGAGCCGGGATGGGCGCGTGCTGATGGCGAATGCGCGCGCGAGAAAATGCCTGGAAGAACATGGCAAGTCTGATCTGCTTTCCCTGAACATATTTGAAGAGTTGAAGGTGGAGCCGCGAGAAATCTCGAAGAGGATCGAGAGCGGCGAGCACGAAATTGAACTTACCGGAAAGACCGGCCTGAAAAATTTTCAGGCGCGCGTAAGGTGGATTCCAGAATCGGATTGGGTGGCGATTCAATTCGCGAATGATCAGGAGCCCGTTGACGGAAACGGCGTGCCGCAGCCGACGGTTCAGGAGTTATTGCAAGAGCGCGAGATCACTTACCGGAACCTGCTGGCCGCGTACCTGAAGCTGCAAGAAGTGAACCGGCAGAAAACCGTGTTCCTGGCGTCGGCCGCGCACGAATTGAAGACACCCCTGGCGGTTATCAAAGGCTACTACGATTTACTCCTCACTAATTCCCTTGGAAAGCTGACGGACAAACAGAAGGACATTCTGGAGGAGTCGAAAGAAAGCTGCGAGCGTTTGGTGCGGCTGGTTTCGATGTTTTTGAATTACTCGGCGCTGGAAAGCGGGAAATTAGTGCTGCAGCTGCGGGAAAACGATCTGCGGGACTGCCTTGTGGAGATGACTGGACGGTGGTCCGAGGCGTTTCAAAGAAAGGGAGTGAAACTCGAGACCCAGATTGATCCATCGATTCCAACCTTCAAGTTTGACTACCAGAAAGTTCAACAGGCAGCAGCAAACCTGCTGGACAACGCCCTGAAACACACGCCCAAGGGTGGGACGGTAATTTTACGGTCAAAACCTCATTTTTGGGAGCGGCGCGTGGCCGAAGTTTCGCCGGTGGAAGAACGCCGCCGGTTCCGGTTGCCGCGTCCGAACAGCGTGGAAGTGAGCGTTACGGATTCAGGGACAGGCATTGCGCCGGAGCACCACCAGGAAATTTTTGAAGACTTCGTGCGGGTGGACCGCAATACGTCCGGGATGGGGCTGGGCCTGGCGATTGCGAAGCGTTTGATTCAAGCGCACCGGGGAAAGATTTGGGTAGAGAGTGAGTCGCAAAGAGGAAGCACGTTCGCGTTTTTGTTGCCGATGGATCAAACCTAAGAAGTAAGCCGGACAGGGTAAAGGGGAAGAGCATGCCAGCTAAAGAGAAAATTCTGGTTGTGGACGATGAGCCGAGCATTCGGAAGTACCTTCAGACTCTTCTGGAAGTAGAAGGGTTTGACGTTGAGGCGGTGAGCAGCGGTAAGGACGCGATTAAACGTGTAGGTGACGGTGAGCGGCCGGATTTTATCATCCTGGATGTGCTGATGCCGGAGATGGGGGGACTCGAGACGCTGCAGGAACTGATGCAGATGGACCGCAGCCTCAACGTGATCATGTTGTCGTGCTCGAATGAAGTGGGCACGGTGGTGGAAGCAATTCGGCTTGGGGCGCACGACTATCTGACGAAACCGTTCGAAAAGACCGAGCTGGAAGCGGCAATGTTGAAGTCGCGGCAGAAGAAGCAGTTGACGCAAGAGAATAAGGCGTTACGCGACTACTGCGACCAGGTGACTGAGGATTTGAGCTTTCTTGCGGCCAGTCCGCAGATGGTGCGCATCCGGCAACAGATTTTGCAGATAGCGCCCGTGGACGTGCCGGTGTTCGTATGCGGAGAAAGCGGCGTGGGCAAGGAAGTTGTGGCGCGCATGATCCATCTCCGATCGAAGAGAAGGAATCAAGCGTTTATCAAGGTCAACTGCGCGGCGCTGCCGGGCGAATTGCTGGAATCCGAGCTATTCGGATTCGAGCAGGGCGCGTTTACGGGCGCGGTGCGAGCGAAGCCCGGAAAATTTGAGCTCGCCAACAAAGGAACAATTTTCCTCGACGAAATTGCCGAAATGTCGGTGCACCTGCAAGCCAAACTGTTGCACGTGTTGCAGGACCACCAGTATTCGCGGCTTGGCGGCAGACATCTGGTGGAGACGGACGTGCGCGTGCTTGCGGCAACCAACGTGGATGTGCACGAGGCGATGAAAACGGGCAGATTCCGCGAGGATTTGTATTACAGGCTGAACGTGCTTTCCATCAATGTGCCGCCACTGCGCGAGCGGACTTCGGAAATTCCGCTGCTGTTCAAACACTTCCTGGAAAAATACAGCGAAAAGTTCGGAAAGACCCTTCAGACCCCGTCGAAGCACCTGCTGGATGCGGCGCTCAATTATCCGTGGCCGGGAAATCTGCGCGAACTGGAAAACTTCGTGAAGAGGTACGTGATTCTGGAAGATGACGAAGGCAGCCTGCGCGAACTGATCGAGATGTCGGCGACGCGGCAAAGAACCTCGCCGCGTGAAGAACCGCCGGTGGCTCGCGAGCAGGGGCTGAAGGCCCTCGTCCGCGGGTTGAAGGATGAGGCGGAAATGGAAGCGATCGCCGATGCCTTGGAAAAGACTCGCTGGTGCCGCAAGGATGCCGCAAAGATGCTGGGGATCAGTTACAAAGCGCTGCTGTATAAGATGCGGCAGTTTAACCTGGATACGCCCCGCACGCGGCGGAGCTCCGTGGCCAAGGCGGAGGAAAGCGCTCCAGCGGCGGTGGGCGCGAAGCAGGAAGTGTAGCAGGGTCCAGTACGGGGTTGCTGACAGACGACGCTTTTCTGAAAAAGAAAACTTGCGAGTTTGCGAGTGGCGGGGTATCTTCCGCAGCGGTTACAGCATAGGCCCTGATGCGTAACCTGAAACACCACGGTACACTACAGACACGAAGTGGTTTAGAAAGATTGGGTCCTTGGTGACGGATGTTCTTCATCTGAAACCGAGCCCTTAGAATTCCTTTATTCAGAGCCCTTGACGTAAATTTATACTGCGGATGGCTTGCGAAGCCTCGGACGGAGTTGAAGATGTCCTCAATGACTGAACGCCGGCTGGCCCGGCGTTACGATCTCACGCTGCCAGTGAGTATCCGATTCTCGGCAGAGAAACTGGTCGTGCGCCAGGAAGGGAAGACAAGGGACATTTCCACCAAAGGATTATATTTCGTGATTGAGCGCGATTTGGAAGCGGGAAGCGCGCTGGATCTTACTCTGACTCTCCCCGGCGAAATCACTCATGGATCCGATGTTTTCGTGCGCGCCCAGGGCAAGGTTGTTCGCGTGGAACGGCGACTGGAAGAGGGCGAGCAGCGCATGGGAGTGGCAGCTGTGATTGAACGGTATGACATCGTGCGCGGAGAAGGAGTCCGGGCCTAGAGGAATGGCGGCTAGAGGGGACCCACCGCACGGGTCTTAGGCCCATTTTTTGATTGCAAACAATTCCCGGCAAGTCTAGCATGTGGGCGAATCTCGTCCCCCGGAGGGTCCAATGAAAGTGGCGGATCTAATCGGGTCCCGCAAGGAAGTGTTTTCCATCCCGGAAACCAAGAGCGTCCTGGACGCAGCGAAATACCTGCGAGAGAAACAGGTGCGGTCGGCTGGTGTTGTGGATTCGACCGGAAAATTAATCGGAGTGGTGTCGCAGAGCGATATTTCGGACAAGGTGGCGGCGGAGAATAAATGTCCGGCATGGTCAAACGTGACGGAGATCATGAGCCGGGATTTGGTAACGGTGACTCCGGAAGTGAGTTTCGACGATTGCCTGCGATTGATGGAGCAGAACGGCGTTTACCACCTGTTGATTCTCGGCGAAGGACCCAAATATCTGGGGATGCTGTCGGTGAGCGACCTTCTGAAGGTGATGGCCTCGAGTGAAAAGGCCCGGGCGGATATGCTGGAGTCGTACGTTTTTCCGAATCGCTAGGGCCGAAACGGAACAGATCGGCTGCAAACAACTAGCGCCGGTAATTTCCCGAGAAGAGAAGAATCGTTCCTCATAGGGTGATGATATTTTCCCGCTTCCGCCGCTGGTGTTTCCCTCCTGAACTTAGCAAGTACCATTACTTATATGCCCATGAGTTCTGTAAACAATTTATTTTGTGTGACTTACTGGCTGCCAGGGCGAATGCCAGAACTTTGGTAGACAGCGATGTTTGGTTGGCGATTTGCTGCTACATCCTGCGGGTACATATGCCAGGGGAGAACTCCAACAAACTGACAAGTCTTGAGCGGCCTGGTGCCGTTCTTCCGGACCAGGTGCTTTTCGGGCATTCGCAGGCGATGGCAGAAATCCAGACACGTGCCGAGCGAATCTGCCGTACCAACGTCCCGATACTCCTGTTCGGCGAGGGAGGAACGGGGAAGGAGTCGCTGGCGCGATGGATCCACAGCAATTCTGAGTACAGGGCTGGCGAGTTCGTGAAGGTGAATTGCGCGGCGATCCCCGGAACGCTCCTGGAGAGTGAACTGTTCGGTTATGAGAAGGGGGCCTTCACCGGCGCCAACAATGTGAAACCTGGCCGGGTGGAGCTTGCGCATCGAGGAACATTGTTTTTGGATGAGATTGCGGACCTGGATTTGAATTTGCAGAGTAAATTGCTGCACTTCCTGCAAGACGGTACCTTTTCAAGAATTGGCGACCAGTGCGAGAGAAAAGTGGATGCGCGGCTGATTTGCGCCACCAACAAGGATCTGGAGGCGGAGACGAACGCGGGGCGGTTCCGGCAAGATCTGTATTACAGGATCCACGTATTCCGTCTGAAGATGCCGGCGTTGCGCGAGCGCCGCGATGACGTCCCCCTGCTCGCCGAATATTTCCGGAAACAGTTTGAGAGACAATTTGAAATGAAAGCGGAGGCTTTTGCGCCGGAGATGTTGGAGTATCTGAAGAATCTTGCATGGGCGGGTAATATCCGGGAATTGTCCAACGGAGTTGCGCGCTATGTGCTGCTCGGGCCGGAGGCTGCAATTCATCAGGAAATTCCCACACGGCGATCCAAGAGAGTTGTCGTAGATGCAGGGAACGGCGAGCCACAGGTCACGCTGAAGCGACTTTCCAAGGACGCCATCCGGGAAATGGAAAAGAATGTAATCCTGGAAACCCTTCGCGCCAACCAGTGGAATCGAAGGAAAACCGCGCAGGCGCTGAAGATCAGTTACAGGGCGCTGATTTATAAAATCCAGGACGCAGGCTTGGTTTCCCGGCGGGCGTCAATACAAAGAGCCCAAACTATCGTATCGATCAGCATCGCCCGGAGTTGATCCCTGTACGAATCGAAATAGCCTTCTATTTGCATCCTTCCCCGGTTGATTTCGCGATATTCTCAAAAGCATAAGATAAGCGGCGAAAAATAAGGGTGAGTTACGGGCGATTTCGTCTTGGGACCGGTTGGAAGGATCGCTCGTGATTCTTGCAATCAAGTTTGCCATTCTGGGGGTGGGTGAAGAAATTCATGAAGATTCAGCCAACAGAGCTTCAGGGAGTGGTTGTAATCGAACCAGAAGTATTTTCAGATGTGCGTGGATATTTCTTGGAAACCTTTAATGCCAAGGCTTTCGCGGAAGCAGGGATCAGCGAACAATTTGTGCAGGACAACCAGTCGCACTCAAAACGAGGTGTGCTTCGGGGGCTTCACTACCAGAAGGAGCAACCGCAGGGAAAGTTGATCCGGGTGTTGCAGGGTGAAATCTTTGACGTGGTTGTGGATCTTCGGCCGGAATCGAGTACCTACGGAAAATGGTCCGGGTTTAACCTCTCAGCCAGGGAACAAAAGTCAATCTGGATTCCAAAGGGATTCGCGCACGGATTCTATACTTTGTCACAGACCGCGGATGTCGCTTACAAGGTGACGGAGTTTTATACGCCGCAACACGAGCGGGTGATTTTGTGGAACGATCCTGATCTGGCGATACGTTGGCCGCTTCATGGAGAGCCGATTCTTTCGGACAAAGATAAAGCCGGACATTCCTTCAGAGAGTTCGGGAGATTGGAACGGGGGTAATTGTCCCTGGACGGACGAAGTGCATGCTGGCACAGTTGCGCTTCGACATCTTGCCTTGCTCTTGAAAGATTTTCAGCTACAGATTTGAACTTTTCTCTCTCCAGCTAGGGAGGAACGGCGCAAGTTTTCACAACAAATCCAAAAGCCTTCTCCCGTAGTCAGGTCAGAGCCGGTCTGGAGATGGCGCGACGGCGGGGGGCCATGTCAGGCCATGGGCAGGAGCATGTCCTTCCCTTGCCCAAAGGTACAAGAAGCAATGTCTCGCGAGTGAGAATTTCCTAATCTCTATCCGTTTAAGCTGTTTAATATGAATAAGTTATCTTTCTTTTGCCGCACTCACAAAATTCTCCGAATTCCAAACCCCCTGACTGAATGATCCCTCGTGACCGTAAGGACAGTCCAGATATTCCCTCCAGGACAGTGTCGCTTGCTGTCCCGAATTTGGTCCTCCCGCCAGTAGTCATAGAAGGTCTAGTACCCGTACCCTCGTTGTGTGATGAAGCTCGCGGAGGGAAAGACAATGCTTATCGGGGGAACTGCTGGGGCCAAAGGAATGAGGGCACGGCGGCGACCCGTAAGCCTGCACCAGGTGTTGAATTCGATCGCTCTGTCAGCCGTGGTTCTTTGCACCGGAATTCTTGGGGGTTGCGCGGGTGTCGTGAGCGGCGCCAAGAGCGTCACGGGGCAGGCAGCTTTCCAGGTTAGCCCCACGGCCGTGAACTTTGGGAAGGTGGGTGTTGGCAAGCAGACCACCCAGACTGTCGCGGTCGCAAACACCGGAACCATGCCGGTTTCGATTACGCAAGCGACGATGTCCAACCCGCAATTCAGTTTGACCGGCGTGACGCTACCGTTATCCGTGGCCA
>Ga0137415_10002203_pt1 | contig 19399 bp, 20 predicted proteins | sample CZODoug3_1_1_16f_FD_183082 | JGI IMG/M metagenome (GOLD analysis project Ga0137415, IMG submission 183082) | Vadose zone soil fungal communities from Angelo Coast Range Reserve, California, USA - CZODoug3_1_1_16fungal (Hybrid Assembly) | ecosystem: Environmental > Terrestrial > Soil > Vadose...
CTGCGTGCCGAGCATGCTCTCGCTGACGCGCGTGGGGAGCTGCTCCTCGAAGTCGAAGGTGAGCGCCAGCTCGGCGTAGTGGCGCATCAACCGGATCGGCTGCTCGACCTGGATGTCGTGGGTCAGGTAGGTGGCGCCCGCCTCGGCGATCACGAGCTGGCGGAGCTCCTCCTTCCGCCGCTCCATGCCGTCGGCGATCGCGTTCAGCACGCGCGCCCGGTCCTGGTGCGAGGTGCGCGTCCAGGGGCCGTCGTCGAAGGCGCGCCGGGCGGCGGTGATGGCCCGCCGCATGTCGTCGACGGTCGCGTCGGGCGCGGTGCCGATCGGCTCCTCGGTGGCGGGGTTGGGGATGGCGTAGGTCGCGCCGTTCGAGGCCTCGACCCACTGCCCGTCGATGAACATGCGCCGGCTGGCGGCGAGAACACGCGCCTGCTCCATGGCCGGTCTGTATAGGACGACGCAGCGGGTCATGTCGACCCTCCCGGCGTGGACGGGCGCGCGCGGATGCGCTAGGCGACCCTCGCCATGCAGGCGACGCGCCCCCCCGACGAGCGCCGCGCGCGTCACGAGGCGACGGGCGAGTGGCCGCAGCCCTCGCTCTCGGCGATGCTCGCCGAGCGCGTGCGCCGCACGCCGGAGCGCGTCTACCTGATCGAGGGCCGGCGCGAGGGCGGGCGGAGCTACACCTTCGCCGACCTCGCGGCGCGCGCGGAGCGGATGGCAGGTGCGCTACTCGCGCTCGGGGTGCGGCCCGGCGAGGTCGTCTCCTGGCAGCTCCCGAACTGGTTCGAGGGCGCCGCGCTCGCGGTCGCGATCGACTCGATCGGCGCCGTCTCGAACCCGATCATCGCCATCTACCGCGAGCGCGAGATGAGCTTCGTCTGCCGCCAGGCGCGCGCGCGCGTGCTCGTCGTGTCGGGCATCGTGCGCGGCGTCGACCATCGCGAGCTCGCGCGGGCGGTGCGCGCCGCGGCGCCGGACCTGGAGCACGTGCTCACGGTGCGCGCCGAGCCCGGTCCCGGGATGCGCGCGCTCGAAGCGCTCGAGCGTGCGCCGACCGCGCCGACCACGCCCCACGGCCCGCACGACGTCTCGATGCTCTTCTACACCTCGGGCACGACCGCCGACCCCAAGGGGGTCCTCCACACGCCCTCGACGCTCGGCGCGGTGATTCGCTTCCAGGCCGAGCTGCTCCACCCGAGCCCCGACGACCGGAGCCTCCTCCAGTTCCCGCTCGCGCACCTCGGGGGCATCGTGATGTTCGTCATGCTGCCCATCGCGCACGGCTCGAGCACCGTGTTCATGGAGAGCTTCGACCCCGAGCTGGCGGTCGACCTGATCGAGCGCCACCGGGTCACGAGCGCCGGCGGGCCGCCGGCCGTCCTCCAGGCCATGTTCGCGGCGAAGAACTTCGCGCGCGAGAAGGTGCGCAGTGTCCGCGGGAGCGGCGCCGGCGCGGCCGACGTCACGCCGGAGCTCATGCGCGAGACGAAGGAGCGCTTCGCCGGCGCCCTCGTGCACCGCTCGTACGGCATGACCGAGTGCCCGATGTTCACCTCGGGCGCGCCCGGCGACCCCGAGGAGAAGCCACCCCGCCGCCCGACGCACTCGCCCGCTCATCATCGTCCGTACCTCTCGGCGTCCGGAGAAAGGGCGCCACTCACGGCGCCGGCACCGGCTGGCCGCGCTGTCGAATCCGCCGCGCCCGGGGGGGGGGCGGCGGCACCGCGTCGGCCCGCGCCCGGCCCCGATACGCCCGGACCGAATGACCCGGATGGGCGGCACGAAAAATAGCAGCCGGGCTACGGAGAGGCAAGCCATGATTTGCCGCCGGCGCCCGCCCGCCGTCGAGATCCTGTGGCCACGCCGGCGGTCAGCGGCAGGTACGGCTCGACACGCTCGGCTCGAACGGACGCGAGTCTGGGGTGCGGTCCAGGGCGATCGCCACCCGTCAGAGCCGCCAGCCGATCCACTCGGCGGTCGCACGCCCCATGATCCACTCGCGGTCTCCTCGGGAGAGAAAGTCGAGCGCGTCGGTAAAGAGGCGGATGGCGTCCGCGTAGGGACAGGTGAGGCGGGAGTAATCCGTGCCCCAGAGCATGCGCCGGGAGCCGAAGGCCTCGTAGACGCGGCGGACGTGCGTGTGGAGCCGCGGGAACGGGTAGGGCTCGCTCGAGTAGCACGGGAGCGCCGAGACTTTGGCCGCGACGGCCGGGTACTTCGCGAGCGCCAGGACCTGGTCGAGGTCCTCGAACGCGGCATCGTCCTTCAGCGCACCCGGCCGCGCGAGATGGTCGAGGATCAGTCGGAGCCGGGGGTGTCGGGCGGCGATCGGGGCGAGGGCCGGGGCCTGCCCCGGCACGAATACCATCAGCGGGACCCCCGCCTGTTCCGCCGCCGCCCAAAACCAGTCGAGCGAGCCGTCGCCGAGCCATGCCTGCCAGACGGGGAGATGGAAGGTCAGGCGGATGCCGAGCATGCCGGGCTCGGAGAGCCAGTGCCGGAGCCGGCCCTCGGCGCCCGGCGCCGTCGGGTCGAATCGGCCCATCACGGCGAACCGGTCCGGATGAGCCCTGGCGGCGGTCAGCGCGTCCGAGTTGTCGTCGCCGATCCACGACGGCGGCACCAGCACGGCCCGAGCGACGCCGGCGCCGTCCATCACGCGAAGGACCTCTTCCGCGCTGAGCGAGCGTCCGTGGGCGTAGGCCGCCCGGCCCGGGGGCCAGGGACGACTCGGCGTGTCGGGATTCCAGACATGGATCTGGGCATCGATGATCGTCATGGCGTCGTCTCCTCGGCGCGACGCGCCGTGCCGCCCCTGTCGAATCGCCAGTCCCCGCGGCGACCCGACCAATCGGCCTCGAACTCGGTCCGGCACGAGACAGCGACGTCTCCTCCGTCCGAGCGCGCGCCGAGCCCGGCCGCGGCGGGTCCTGGCAATCGACCGACGGGGCCAGCGTCAGCGTGAATGGCGCGACCGCCTGCCGCTCACCCGTCGCGGAACCCGGACGCCCGCGCCCGGCGCGCGTTGTCGAGCGCGCGGTCCACGTAGTAGCCGAGCACGGTGCCGTAGAAGACGGCGTAGGCGGGGAGCTGGTCCAGGGGGTCCCCGTCCGCCCGGATCCACTCCCACCCCGCGAGCGGCGCTACGGCGAGGAAGTTCACGGCCCAGAGCGCCACACCGTAGAGCCCCCCGGCGCCGACGACGATCGCGGTCGACGGCGACATTTCCGCGGAGGACATCACGAGGCCGAAGAACGCGCCGAAGACAGCGGACAGGAGTACGTGCAGGGCCCCGCCCGTGACGACGGCCGAGCCGAGCGGGTAGCCTGGGTCGAGCGCGGCCCCCGCGGTCACGATCCCGGCGGCGATCCGCGCCGACCTGCCGCCGCCGACCGCCACGATCTCGAACACCGCGAGCGGGACACCCGCCACGATCCCCCCGGCGAGGCCCTGGTCGAGCCACCACCAGAGGGGCGGGCGCGGCCAGCGCCAGTCCCGCGCGGGGGGCGTTCCCTCCAGTTGACGCGCCACGCCGACAGTATGCACCGGCGCGCGGCGCGTGAGGGCAGAGGATGGCAGGAGGCTACGCCGAGCGTGGCCGGTCGAGGCCGGGTTCCGAGGTTCTCAGGAACTCAGCGCCCCAGCAGCACGGGGGCGGCTCGCGACGAGCCGCCCCTGCTCTTTTGGAGCCCAGAAGAGGAGACGACCCTCGATGGTCGGACACCATCAGGTTTTCCATCCTCTCCCGATCGTGGCCGGTCGCTACGTCGCAAATCACTGATTCGACCCAGGCCGCCTCACGGCGAGCAGCATTTTTGGCACTGCCCGCGCCAGTTTGACCAAGTGTCTTCGACCGCCCACGGACCGGTTCCCAGCCCCTGCGTCGTTAAGTGATTGCAAAGCGAGCGCTCGTGGGCGGGCGAACGCGGCTGGCCCGCGCTGGCACTTCGCCTGCATACGATATCGGCCGCCCATGAAACACCATACCGCGACTTTACGCGTGCTCGACCGGGTTCCGCGTGAGGCGGGGAGGGCTCCGGCGGGGAACGCGTTACCTGCGGCGCGGCCGGTCGGAGCGACCAGAGCGCCAGCGTACGGTGACCTTCTGCTCGCGAGCTCCGACGCCGCCTGGCTGAGACAGGTCCGCCATATCCTGCTGGAGGGCGGAGCGCCACGAGTCGAGGGAGTCGAGGACCGTGTCGCCCTCGAGAAGGCGCTCACGGAGTTTGCTCCCGACGTGCTCTTGCTTGATCCGTCGACGGGGACATTCTCGCTCGAGACCGTGTGGATCATCCGGACTCTGAGCCCGACCACGAGGACGATCTTCTTGACGAGCCGCCCGGATGACAGCGAGGCCCTCACCGCGTTGAGGGAGGGCGCCGCTGGCTACGGTTCGCGACAGACCGACGCGGGGCTCCTGCTCGCAGCGATCGCGGTGGTCCGGCAGGGGGGGATTTGGGTCGCGCCACAGGTCATTCTTCGGCTCATCGACGAATTCGCTTCCCGCCACCGTCCGTGCGACGACGCGGCTCAGCGCCTCCTCGGGTTGACCGCTCGAGAGGGCCAGATTGCCGAGCTCATCGCGAGCGGCGCTCCCAATAAGGAGATCGCCGGCCGGCTCCGGATCCAGGAGCGCACGGTCAAAGCCCACCTTTCCGCGATGTTTCACAAACTCGGCGTCTCCAACCGTCATCAGTTGGCGTCGTACTTCTGGACTAGGGCCAAGGTACAGTAGACACGGAGGGGGACCGCCGGGTCACAATGCTTGCCGGAGTGAGATCCGGCGATTCCCGCGTCCACCGAGGACTCCAACGGAACCTCACCCCGCTCGCTTCCCACCCTCTCGCCACCGGCACTCCTGGTGCCGCCCGCCGAGGGGATGGGCCGCGCCCACACGCTACGTCTAGGGGGAGCAAGATGAAGCAGCTGGGGCTCTTGGTGTCGGTACTGGCGCTCGTTCTCGTCGCGACCTCCGGCGCCGCCTTCGGGGGGGGATTCAACGCCAGCAACGTGAACGGCCCGTATGCGTTCTCGTTGGGCGGCACGTCATCGGGCATGGCGGTGACCTCCGTCGGGCGCTTCACTGCCGACGGGGTGGGCTCAATCTCGGGAGGGGACCGAACGACAGCCATCGGAGGAGTCCTTATCCTCCATCAGACGTTCGCGTGCACCTACTTCGTAAATAAGATCGGCACGGGAACAGCCACCTGTACGGTCTGGCCGGCCAACCCGGACGGGACGACCACGGAGACCTTAGACTTCGTGATCGTCAACAACGGTCAGGTTAACCTCATCTCGACCAAACCGGGAGATGTCGTCCGGGGCGAGGCGAACCACCAAGGATAGGCCGACCGGAGGCGCGGCGAGTGGGCGCGGGCCCCGGAGGGAGCTCGGCAGTCCCACGACGTCTTGACCAGGCAGGGTTGAAATCCTGGAAGCGGCCCAGGCTCAGGGGCGGTCACCGGACTGGACGCATTGACCGGCTCGCGACGCAACCGCGATTCGCGAGTCAGCGAGGCCGATCGACAATGAGACGAGTCGGAACTGGGGTGGCTCTGCTCGTGACGGTGCTCCTCTGGAGCGGCGCCGCGTGGGCTCTGACGCCAAACGCGCAGGTGTACGAGTTGACCGAGAACGCTAGCCTGATCGCCCGCGGAGCGGTCGGGAGCGAATCGTCTGTTTCGTCGATGCTCGGCTTCATCCAGTCCGGGAGTGCGCTCTGCCCGGCGCAGTTCGCGGCGCCGGCGCGGCGGGCGCATCGGGGGCGCTACCGCGGTGACATTCGCGACCTTGGCCCGGTCTGCACCGTGACCATCACGGGCTCCAATATCGTGGACCTCGCGACGGGGCTCGGGTCCATTAACGGCACCTTCGCGGTTCTGGGCCCGGACCCGATCAATCCGCTCGCTGTCGATGCGCCGGAGGTGCCAGTCATCACCGGCACCTTCTACGGGAACATGGATTTCTCGCCGGCAGTCCTCGCGGGTGCGCCGTACGGCACCGTCACCGGCGTTCTGACGGCCGGAACGGGCGTGAGCGTTCCGTTTAAGGGTGTCTTCATGATGCCGTTCGACGCGCCGTGTAGCTGGAGCGGCTCCGACGATCGCGACGATCGTGGGACTTCGTATGTGACCGATTGCTACCTGACCTACGCGCTGAGCGGCACTCCTTCCGTCGTGACCGTGACCGGCATGGTGCCGGTGACGCCCGCGCAGAAGGCCGTCGACTATCCGACGGCCCGATTCGATTTCTACTTCCGGCAATAAGTCCTCCGCCGCCTCGATGGCGACCTCGTCCTGAGGGGTCGCGGAGGCCGCGGTGGGCGCCGTCGGGCGTCCCGTTTCGCTCCTGAAGACCTCGGACTCGTCCGCGCGGCGCACTCGCTGACGCGGCGCCGGTTCACGCTGACTCAAACCTCGCTTCTCTAACTATCGACTCCCTGTAACTAATCTCCTATTCTCCTCTGTGGGAGGTGCCCATGCGCCCAGAGGGGAGTCCCGCTGAACTCGAACGCCGGCTGTTGCGGGCGATCGATCGATAACTGGCTGATCTGCCGTGCGGGGCTTGACGCGAGTCGCCTCGCGAGCGTGCCACCGGGCATCGACAGGACAGCGTGGCATCGGGAGTCCTGCGGTCGAGTCTCCCCGCCCCCGAGCCGGCGAGGCGGGATGAAGTGCCCGGAGACCCCCCATTTGACCAGCGCGCAGAAGTTCGGAGAGACTCGTGCGTGAGGCTCTGACGCGTGAGGAGGGGCGATGCAAAGAGACGACGTGGAGCGCCGGGTGCTGGACGCCGTAGGGCGCGCGATGGGGCAGTTCTCGATGCTGCGGCCCGGCGACCGGGTCGCGGTGGGGGTGTCGGGGGGGAAGGATAGCCTCTGCCTGCTCCACGCCCTCGTCCTCCACCAGCGACGCTCGCCGGTCAGCTACGAGCTGATCGCCCTCACCATCGAGCAGGGCAAGTTCAAGGCCCCGATCACGGCGCTCGCGCCGCAGATCGAGCGCCTGGGGGTCCGATGGGTGGTGCGCGAGGACCCCGCCACGCTCCGGCTCGTCAGAGCGGGCGCCGCGCACGGCTGCGACGTCTGCAGCCGCCACCGGCGACGCACCCTCTACCAGGTCGCCGCGGAGCTCGGCTGCACGACCTTGGCGCTCGGTCACACGGCCGACGACTGCGCGGAGGCGCTCCTGCGGAACATCCTGTTCAACGGCCGGATCGCCTCCCTGCCGGCGGTCGCCGTGTCGCGAAAAGGAACGCTCCGGCTGATCCGGCCACTCGTCTACGCCACCGAGGAGTTGACGACCGCGTACGCGACCGCGCACGGGTTCCGCACCGTCGGCTGCGTCTGCGGCGAGCGGGCGAGCGTGCGCCGGGAGATCCGCGACTTCCTCGCGGGCCTCCGTCACCGGCACCCGGGCGTGCCGGAATCGATCGGCGCCGCTCTCGCCAACGTGAACCCCTACTCGCTGTTCGACCGAGCGCTCACCAAGGCGGGCGCCGACGTCTCGCCCGCTCTCGCCGGGGCGCCGGACGAGGACGCGGTGCGCGCGTGACCCGGCCGCCGCTCCAGGCGCTCCTGCTCGATCTCGACGACACCCTCCTCGACTACTCCGGCTCCGCCGCCCGGTGCTGGGAGGAGGCGTGCCGGGCCGTCGCCGGGCCCGCGGGGGTGGACCCGGAGGCCCTCGCCGGGGCCATCGCCCTGGTCGGTCCCTGGTTCTGGTCGGATCCCGCGCGCCACCGCCGCGAGCGCGTCGACATGCTGCGCGCCTGGGAGCGGATCGGCGCGCACGCGCTGGCGCGCCTCGGCGTCGCGCCCGACGGCCTCGCCGCCGCCGTCGCCCGGGACTTCGCCGCCCGCCGCCGCGAGGCGATCCGCCTCTTCCCCGACGCGCGCGGGAGCCTCGAGCGACTCCGGCGCCGGGGCATTCCGCTCGCCCTTGTGACAAACGGCGACGCGGGCCAGCAGCGCGACAAGATCGAGCGGCACGACCTTGGACGCTATTTCGACGCGATCGTCATCGAGGGGGAGTTCGGCGCCGGCAAGCCCGACGAGGTGGTCTACCGGCACGCGCTGGCCGCCCTCGGCGTCGCGCCCGCGGAGGCCTGGATGGCCGGCGACCACCTGGAGTTCGACGTGGAAGCGCCGCAGCGGCTCGGGCTTCGCGGCGTGTGGGTCGACCGCCCCGGACGCGGCCTGCCCGCCGAGAGCACGGTCCGGCCCGACCGGATCATCCGCGCGCTCGGAGAGCTCACCGACGGGCTCTGAACTGACGTCAACGGCGCGTCGCTGTCCGCGAGGCGCTCGCCTACCCTCTACGGGCGTAACGACGGCGGACCCGCGCGCGCGATCGCGGAAGTGGCCGGCGTCGCCCTGCGATCCGAGGCCGCTGGTCGGAGGCGGCGGCAGACGCCGTCGGTTGCCTCTACAATTCGGGAACGAGCGGCAGGAGGGACCGATGGACCTCGAGCTTCGCCGCCGTACCGCCGTGGTGACCGGATGCAGCGTGGGAATTGGGCCGCCGCCATGAGCGCACCCTGCTCGCCAGGCGTGAACTGCGAGAGCGACTACGCCTGCTGATGATAACGGACTTGGATCTTCCCGTCGTTGGTCGGCCGATTCCAGATGCTCGACTCGACGATGGGGATGAGCCGGTCATCGATCTCCTGCGGGTTCTCCGGCTGGAAGCTCGAGCGACCAATCGATCATGACGGTCGCGTCCCATCGCCGTTTCTTGCCCTTGTCGTGAGCGCCAGCAGCTTCGCGCGCTGATCCTCGCACTCCCAGGTGAACGAAGTCTGGGCTGTGCCATCGAGGGCCCACCCAGTCTGGGCAACAGGCAGCTGATACAGTACATTGCTGCCATGTTGGGAGTGTCCGCCTGCGATCGGCGGTCTTCCAGCCGAACCGGGCCGTGGCCAGTTGACTCTGTGACCACCGGTGACTACCATGTTGGCATGAAGTCGGTTGGCGTGAAGCAACTCAAGGCCCGCCTCTCCGAGTACATCCGCCTCGTCAGGACCGGCGAAACGGTACTGATTACAGATCGTGACGAAGTCGTTGCCGAGCTCCGCCCGGCGCACCGACAGGGACGCGCCGGGCTGTCCATCGAGGAGCGACTCGACGCCCTGGCCGAGGCGGGGGAACTCACCCGCCCGAGCCTGCCGAAGGGCGACTGGACCTGGAAGGTCAAGGGGCTCGGGCTGCCCCCGGGCACGGCGGCCCAGTTGCTCGACGAGGTTCGCGGCGATCGGCTCTGACCCGGCGCCCGGCCCACTCCTGTATCTCGATACGTCGGCGGTCCTCCGGACAACGCTCGAGAGCGGAACCGTGCCCCAGATCGAGCGACGGATTCGGTCGGCGCGCGTCCTCGTGTCCTCGCGTCTTTCTCTTGTGGAGTCGTGCCGGGCGCTCATCAGGCTGCGTGCACTCGGTGTCGCTCCGGAGGACCGGCTCGCCGATGCCGAGCGAGACATCGCGGCGATCTGGGCCCGGTGCGAGCTGTGGGAGATCACCCGCCGCGTCTGTGAGATGGCGTGCGAGGTCGCCCACGGCCGATTGTTGCGCGCTTTGGACGCGATCCACCTCGCTACCTTCGTCCTTGCGCGGCGCGAACTCGACGGACTGGAGCTGCTGACGGTCGATGAGCGCCTCCTGGCCTCAGCGACGGACCGTTATGATGCTGGCGCATCGGCCGTCAGGAGGGCCAGGACGTGGTCTGGACCACGCCCAGCACGGCAGCCGCGTCCACCCGACACCGGAACCCGACGACCAAGCCGCCCCCGTGCTTCCGCATAGTTCCGGTCCTCGTCGAGGCAGACGATCAGGTTGGACAAGCGAGCGCTTCGATACAGCGCTTTTTTCGCGCCACGTACTCGGCGGTCCAGAAGCCCACGATCTCCAGGAGCCACCGGCGCGCCCGAGGAGGCGGGGGGCCACGGTAGTCGAGCCACACACGTAGGACAAAACTACCGCGCGCCAAGGCGGCGCCCGACAGGTCGTGAGCCGGAAGGGTCCGCCGACGTAAAGACAGAGTGTCTTTACACCAACGCGTCGTGAAGCTGCCGAACGTTCGCTTGGCTCCGGAGGATGCGCGCATGGCGGCACGGCTGCGGCAAGCGGGTATCCCGATCTCCCGCCTCGTGCGCGAGGCGATCCGCGCCGCGCACGCGCGACACGCGACCGCCCGCGCGTCGCGCAAGCGACCCAGCGAGATCATGGCGAATATCTATCGCGAGCATCCGAATCCCCCCGACCTCCCGCGCGAGACGCGGGATCTCAGGAATCGTGCGAGCGTTCGCCGCGTGATCCGGCGACGGCTACGGCCGCGGCGCGCGTGATCCGGCTCGACACGGCGCCGGGCGGGCCGTCGACAGGAGGCGCGAGGCGTGGGACCCGGTCCGAGCGGTCAGGTAGGACGGCACCCCCTGCGGGGGTCGGCCGCGCGCCCCGGTCGACCGGCCGCGTCAGGGGCTTGCGGCGCGGAAGATCGGGCCGCGCAGCTCGTCGATCGAGGCCAGTGTGACCGGCTGGCCGGCCGAGAGCGCCGCGGGATCGCCCTCGAGGCGCGCCGTGAGCCGCGGGCCCTCCGCCAGCTCGAGGAGGCCGACCGCGTACGGCGCCTCGGCCGCGTAGCGCGCGGGTGCCACACGGATCACCGTCCACGAGACGAGCCGGCCGCGCCCCGAGAGGGTGACGTCGCTGCCGTCGGCGGCGCCGCAAGCGGGGCAGGAGCGTCCCCGATCGAGCGAGAGGGTGCCGCAGCCGGCGCAGCGACGGGCCGGGAGCGTCAGAACCTCCCGAGGATCGTCACCGTGCTGACGACGCCGGTCCCGCCGAGGTTGTGGGCGAGGGCCACCTCGGCGTTCCGCACCTGGTTCGCGGCATCGCCGCGGAGCTGCCGCACGAGCTCGTAGACCTGGGCACAGCCGGTCGCCCCGACCGGGTGGCCCTTGGCGATGAGCCCCCCCGAGGGGTTGACGGCGACCTTGCCGTCGAGGCCGGTCCACCCCTCCTCGACCACCGGCCCGCCCTTGCCCTTCGCAACGAAGCCCAGGTCCTCGGTGGCGATGATCTCGGCGATCGTGAAGCAGTCGTGCACCTCGGCCACCTGGACCTCGGCGGGGGTCACCCGCGCCATCGCGTACGCTTCGCGCGCGGCGCGCACGGTCGCCGGGAAGGACGTGAGGTCCGTCGTCTCCCAGAGCGTCGCCGGCCCCGTGGCGTGCCCGCTGCCGAGGACCCGGACGGGCGCGCGATGAAAGTCGCGGCCGCGGTCGGCGGGGCAGAGGACGAGGGCGGCGGCGCCGTCGGAGATCGGAGGACAGTCAAAGAGCCGGAGGGGGTCGGCGATCAGCCGCGAGCCGAGGACCTCGTCGAGGGTGACTCGCCTGCGGAACTGGGCCTTGGGGTTGGCCGCGCCGAGCCCGTGGTTCTTGACCGAGACGAGCCCGACCTGCTCGCGCGTGGTGCCGTAGCGCGCCATGTGCTCGCGCATGATGATGCCGAACGCGCCCGGGAAGGTGAGGCCCGTGCGCATCTCGCGCTCCTCGTCGCCCGCCGTGGCGAGGGCGGCGGTCACCTCGGGGGTCGGCGACGCGGTCATCTTCTCGGCGCCCGCGACCAGGACGAAGTCGTAGAGGCCGAGCGCGATGCCGAGGACGCCGTGGCGGAGCGCGATGCCCCCCGAGGCGCAGGCGCCCTCGACCTTCGTGGCCGGGATGCCCGCGAGTCCGAGCCGGCCGGCCAGGAGCGCGGCCAGCGCGCCCTGGTTCGCGAGCCGCTCGCCGACGAAGTTGCCGACGTAGAGCGCCTGGATCTGCCCGCGCGGGACGCGCGAGTCGGCGAGCGCCTCGCGGCACGCGGCGACGGCGAGTTCCACGAGGCCCGTGCCCTCCACCCGACCGAACGGGGTGGAGCCGACGCCAACGATCGCCACCTCTCGCATGGACGGCCCCCCTCCCCTTCTACTCTACCCCCGTCAGGGCTCGGGGGGGCGCGACCCACTGGGGCCGGCCCCGGGCGCCTCTCCCGCGGGCGCGCCGAGTCGCCCGCCGGGCGCGCCGACCCCGGGCCCGGTCAGGAGCCGTCGCACGTCGTCGGCGTAGCGGACCTCCGAGTCGTCCTGGGGCCGGTAGCCCAGCACGCGGCGGGCGCTCTCGAGCGACCAAAAGGCCCGGGTGTTGTCGCTGACCCCGTAGACCACGAGCCAGGGGACGCCGTGCTCGTTCTCGATGCGCGGCGTCTCGATGCTCCGGCGGAAGAGCTGACGGAGGTCGCGCTCGCTCACCCACGCCCCGAGGTCGCGCTTGAAGTTGGCGAGGCCCGACCCGCCGGGCCCCACATGCTGCTCCCGGAGGGGACCCTCGTAGTGCGCGCCCGACACGTCGCGGGGCGCGCCGATCCGCACCTGCACCACTTCGAGCTTCCGGCCGAAGGCGCCACAGGCGTAGACGAAGCCCAGGAGCTCGTAGCAGGCCTTCGCCCAGCCGTAGAAGTTGTCGGACAGCGGCAGGTCGTCGGGGGAGAGGAGCTCGCGCCCGCGCGCGTGGACCAGCGCGTGCTCGTACCAGTCGGCCGCGTGATTCGAGCTCGCCGCGACCACCCGTCGCACGCCGGCGTCCCAGGCGGCGCGGTAGACGTTCTGGGCCATCCGGACGTTGGCGAACTCGGTCTCGAACCGGTCGACCTGCGGCACGGCCTCGGCCCCGCCCCCGGGCCCGGGGGGCCGGTAGCCGAGATGCACGACGGCGTCGACGCCGGCGAAGAGGCTCTGGTAGCGCGTCCGGTCCGGATCGGTCAGGTCCGCCACCACGACCCCGGGCACGCGGCGGCCGCCGCGGTCGGTCTCCGTCACGTCCACGAGGCGGAGGTCGAACTCGCGCCGGAACTGCTCGAGCAGCTGGCCGGCGATGTAGCCGCTCGCCCCCGTCATCAGCACCGCTCGCTTGCCCGCCACGTCCCCGCTCGCCCCCGCCGACCGGCGCTCAGGCCCGGCCGGCGGCCTGGCGGCCGCGGCGGGAGACCGCATCGATCGTGACGGCGGCCAAGAGCACGCCGCCCGTGATCATGAACTTGACCGACGACGCGAGCGCCAGCAGGTCCATCCCGTTCGAGATGGAGCCGATCACGAGCGCGCCGAGCAGCGCCGACCAGATGGTGCCCCGCCCGCCGAAGAGGCTCGTGCCCCCGATCACGGCCGCCGCGATCGCGTTGAGCACGACGTCGCCGCTGCCCGAGGACTGGTTCACGGCGAGCAGGCGAGAGGCGGCCAGGATCCCGCCGCAGGCGGCGAGGGTCGCGGACAGCGTGAACACAAGGACGCGCACCCGATCGACCGCGATGCCGGCGCGCCGGGCCGCCTCCGCGTTGCCGCCGACGGCGAAGACGTGCCGGCCCCAGCGCGTCCGCGTGGTCACGGAGTCGAAGGCGACGACGAAGCCCAGGAGGATCAGCATCGCCAGCGGCACGCCGCGGCCGGCGTCGAGGACGGCGATGGCCAGCAGGATCCCGCCGCCGACCAGGACGATCCGGGCGACGAGCGCGCCCGTCGTGCCGACGCCGAGCCCGGCGGCCACGCGCCGGCGGCGCGCGCGGGAGAGGCTCGCGAGGAAGACCGCGACCGCGGCGAGCCCGACGAACCAGCCCAGCCGCGGCCCCAGGAAGATTCCGGCCAGGTTCGTGATCGCGGGGTCGGTGAGGTTGACCGTGCCCGTGTCGCCGAGCACCCAGAGCAGCAGGCCCTGCCAGCCGAGGAGGCCCGCCAGGGTGACCACGAACGAGGGGACGCGGAAGCGCGTGATCCAGACGCCCTGGAGGAGCCCGATGCCCGCGCCGGCGAGGATGCCGACGCCGACGGCCAGGGCGCCGGGCAGGCCCGCCTTGACGTTGAGCACGGCCATGACGGCGGCGCAGAGCCCGCTCACGGCGCCGACCGACAGGTCGATCTCGCCCAGCAGGAGGACCAGCACCACGCCGACGGAGATCGTGCCCATGGCGGCGATCTGGAGGACCAGGTTCGTGAGGTTGCGCGGGGTGAGAAAGTTCGGGTTCAGCGATTGGAAGACGATCGCGATCAGGATCAGCGCGGCGACGACCGGCAGCGAGCCGATCTCGCCCTGGGAGACACGGCGCCAGACCCCCTCGAGGGTCCCGGCGAGCCCCGGCCGGTCGGCGATCAGCCGGGGGTCGCCGGCGATCGCACTCACGCGGCGCCGGCGGGCGCCGGCGTCCCGAACTCGGCGCCGGTGATCGCGGCCACGATCTGCTCGCGGCTGGCCAGGCGGGCGTCGAAGTTGCCGGCGCGCCGCCCGAGGCGCAGGACCACGATGCGGTCGCAGACCTCGAAGACGTCGGCCAGGTTGTGGCTGATCACGACCACGCCGAGGCCCTGGGCACGCAGGCGCTTGATCAGGTCCAAGACCTGGCGCGTCTGCGCGACCCCGAGCGCGGCCGTGGGCTCGTCGAGCAGCACGACCTTGCTGTTCCACATGACGGACCGGGCGACCGCGACCGACTGCCGTTGCCCGCCCGACAGGGAGGCGATCGGCGTGCGCACGCTCGGGATCTGGACGGAGAGGTCGCGGAGCACCTGGATCGCCCGCTGCTCCATGGTGACCTCGTCGAGCGCCGCTACCAGGCCGGGGAGGACCGGCCGGACCACCTCGCGGCCGAGGAAGAGGTTGGCGACCACGTCGAGGTTGTCGCAGAGGGCGAGGTCTTGGTAGACGGTCGAGATCCCGAGCCGCGCGGTATCCGTCGGCCCGCCGATCGTCACCTGGCGCCCCTCGAAGCGGACCTCCCCCGAATCGGTCGCGTAGATCCCGGCGACGGCCTTGATCAGGCTCGACTTGCCGGCGCCGTTGTCGCCGACGAGCCCGACCACCTCGCCCGCGTACACCTCGAAGTCGACGTCGTAGAGCGCCTGGACGGCGCCGAATCGCTTGCGGATCCCGCGGAGCTCGAGGAGCGGCGTCCGGTCGGGGTGAGCCATGGGCGCCTCACAGGAGGCCGGCGGCCTTGCAGGCTCCCGCGTACGCCTGGGTACAGATCTGCTCCGCGGTCCAGAAGCCGTCCTTGATCACGGTGGCCTTGACGTTGGCCGCGGTGACCGCGACGGGGTCGAGCAGGATCGACGGCACGTCCTTCTTGCCGTTGTTGACGACCTTGCCCTTGGTCATGTCGGCGGGCGCCGGCTTGCCCTCGAGGAGGAGGATGGCGAGCTCGGCGGCCGTCTCGGCCTCCGGCTTGATGGCCTTGTAGACCGTCATGTACTGCTCGCCCGTGAGGATGCGTTGGATGGCTGCCTGCTCGGCGTCCTGACCGGTCACGGGCGGGAGCGGCTTGACCCCGGCGCCCTTCATCGAGGCGATCGCGCCGCCGGCCGTGCCGTCGTTGGCCGCGTACACGCCGTCGAGCCGTGTCTTGCCGAGCGCCGTCAGCGCCTGGGTCATCTCGTCCTGCGCCTTGTCGGGACTCCAGTCCGGCGTGTCGTACTCCTTCGCGATCGTGACCTTGCCGTCCAAGACCTGGTGGGCGCCCGCCTTGAAGAGCTTGGCGTTGTTGTCGGTGGGCGCCCCGTTGATCATCACGATCGTCGGGTCCTTCTTGGCCCCGAGCGCCGCGAGCAGCGCCTCTCCCTGCAGCTTGCCGACCCGCTCGTTGTCGAACGAGATGTAGTAGTCGACCGCGTCCGTGCCGAGGATCAGGCGGTCGTAGGAGACCACGGGCACCTTCTGGGCCTTCGCCTTGTCGGCGATGGCCGCGGCGGCGGCGCCGTCGACGGCGTCGAGGACGAGCACGCGGGCGCCGTTGGTCAGCGCCGCCTCGGCCTGCGACTGCTGCTTCGTCGCGTCCTGGTCGGCGTTGCTATAGATGATCTCGCAGCTGGCGCAGAGCTCCTTGATCCTCTTCTCGAAGAGCGGCCGGTCCTGGGTCTCGTAGCGCGCGGTCTTCGACTCCGGCAAGAGGAGCGCCACGACCTTCTTGCCTCCGCCCTGCTGACAGCCGCCTAGGCCCAGCGCGACGACCACCAGCCACTCGATTCCTCGCCACATGCCGCGCGTCTTCACGGTTCTTCCTCCTGTTGGCCGCGGTGCGCTCGGGTTCAGACCCCCGTTTCGACCGGCTGAGCGTAGACAGGGTTGCGTAGGGTCGTCAAGGCCCTATCTTAGGGATCCGAACCCTAGAGAGGACCCGACGGGGAACGGTGCCGAGGTGGAGCCAGCCATCGGGGGCTGGCAGAAGGGGGTGTCGCATGGCGGCGATTTTGAACGCGGGGGCGAGTATCTTCGACAAGGCGCTCGACGACTTCCTGGGAGAGGCGCTCAAGATCTTCGAGGATCGCTTGCGCCGCGAGGGGTCTGCCGACGGCGCCGTCGAGGTCCGAGAGCTGGGGGCGCGGCAATTTGTCGACTTTCTGTTCGGGAGGTTTCAGCCGGGGTCGGGAGGGGGCGCGCGGCGGGGCAAGCGTTCCTGAGCCGCCCTCAGGGCGGGCTCGGAGCCCCGGCGTGGCGCGGGTCGCGGACGCGCGCGACCAGGAGTCCGAGCGCGATCAGCCCGAACAGCGTGGAGGCGGCGAAGGTCGCGCCGAAGCCGAGCCGGTCGGCGGCCACCCCGGCCAGGAGGGGCGCCGCGAACGCCGCCGGCGCGAGGAAGGTGTTGCCGAGGCCGATGTAGGTCGGCCTCAGCTCGACCGTGGGCGCGAACTCGAGCAGCACGGGGAGCCACGAGACGTTGATGGCGGCGACCTGCACCCCGTAGAGGACGAAGACCGCCAGGAAGGTCCGGAGGGAGGGCGCCAGGAGTGCCAGGACGTTCGCGACGACTGACGCCGCGACGCCGGCGATGATGACGAGGCGGTGGCCGGCCCGATCCGCGAGCCAGCCGAGGGCGACGGTGCCCGCGGTCTGGCCCAGGAGTAGCACCGTCGTGAATATCCCCACCTCCCACGGGGGCGCCGCCCACGCGCCGAGGGCGTAGACCGTGTAGAAGCCGCTCGCCATCGCGCCGAACGCGGCGAGAGCGCGGGCGAGCAGGAACCAAGCAAGGTTCGGCTCCTCCCGCAGGAGGCCGGGGACGCGCCGGAGGTGGGCGGCGAGCGGCACGGCGCCGGCCGGGGGCGCGGCCGGGGGTTCCCGCGTGGCCGCCAGCGCGACGAACGAGAGCGCCATGAAGAGCGCGCCGCCGAGGAAGCAGACGCCGTAGCCGGCCGGCGCCGGGACCGTCGCCAGGATGTACGTCGTCGCAAGGCCGCCGCCGAGGCCGCCGACGCTCCCGAGCACGCTCGCCGCCGCGAAGAACCGGCCGCGCAGCCGCGTGGGGATGCTGCGGCCGACGACGTCGAGCCAGGCCGGCATGAGCGCGCCGCCGACGGTGGTCAGCAGGAGCAGCATGAGGAGCACGAGGGCCTGCGCGAGGGCCGGCGCCCGAGCCGCGAGAAAGAAGGCGACGAACGCGAGCCCCAGCATCGGGAGGCGCTCCCAGATCGTGTAGCGGAGGACGAACGGGAGCTTCCGCGGCAGCGCCTGCGTGTGGCCCGCCACGAAGAGCGAGGGGAGGAACCACCCGGCCGTCATGACCGCGGGGATGGCGCCGACGACCACGTTCGAGGCGCCGAGGGAAGCGACGAAGGCCGGCAGGACGGTGGACTGCGAGCCGAACGACAGACCGATCAGAAAGAGCCCGAGGTCGCCGCCGAGCGCCACGAGGTTTCGGCGGAGGTGCGGCACCGCGAGCGCGTCGGCGTCGCCGGCCGCCGGCGCCGGCAGCCCGAGCGGGGCGAGGGTCACACGCTTGGGCCGCGCCCGGTCCGGTAGCGGTCGCGCGGCGGGCGCCTCGGGAGCGTGCCGCAGGCGTTCGGCGGCAGGCCGGGGAGGCGGACGACGGGCCCGACGGTCCGAACATCGGCGCGGATCGTCAGGAGGTGGTCGTCGAGGTCCTCGCCGTCGATCAGGATCGCGGCGCCGTCCGGCACGTCCGGGGGCTCGCGCGGGTGGAGCCGCGCGTTCAGCGGCACCAGGCGGGACGCCCGGGGTGGCGCCGGGCGGCGCGGGTCAGCCGGCGGCCGACGTGCACCCGATCTCCCCGGTCTCGCCGCCGGGCGCAAGGCTGTTGACGGATCGGCGCCGTGCCCCCAGAATGGCGGGGCCGTCGCTGACGGCGATCGAGACGGCGGCCGGCTCCATGGTGGATCGAATGCTAGCACAGCGCCGGCGTCGGGAGAGGCGGGCAGAATGAGCGCGCTCCGCATCACGAACGTCAAGGTCCTCGACGGCAGCGGCGCGCTGCCGTTTCTGGGCGAGGTGCTGGTCGAGGGCAACCGGATCGCCGCCGTCGCTCGTCCCGGGGGGACCCCGCCCCGTGACGGCGTCGAGGTGATCGACGGCGGCGGCGCGACGCTGATGCCGGGCCTGACCGAGCCCCACGCCCACGCGACCTTCCCGGACGCCGCGTCGATCGACGACTTCACGAGCCTGCCCCCCGAGGAACACACGCTCGTGTCCATGCACAACGCGCGGACGTTCCTCGAGTGCGGCTACACGAGCTGCGTCTCGGCGGCCTCGGCCAAGCCGCGGCTCGACGTCGCGATCCGCAACGAGATCAACGCGGGCCGGATTCCCGGCCCCCGGTACCTCGCCAACGGCCCGGAGATCACCGTGACCGGGGGCCTCGGCGACACGAACAAGCTGCACCTGCCCTATCACCCGAGCCCGACGTTCAGCTACGTGGCGGACGGTCCGGACGAAGTGCGCCGGCTCTGCCGCCTGCTCGTCCGGGAGGGCGTCGACCTCCTGAAGCTCAACATCTCAGGCGACGAGTTCACGCCCTCCGCCCGGGCCGAGGCGACCGTGATGACCGACGCCGAGGTGGCGGCCTGCGTCGAGGTCGCCGCTTCCCGCGGGCTCCGCGTCTGCGCCCACGCCCGGAGCGCGGAATCGGTCAAGATGTGCGTGCGGCACGGGATCGAGATCATCTACCACGCGAACTACTCGGACGAAGAGGCGCTCGACCTCCTCGAAGCCGGCCGCGACCGCTTCTTCGTCGTCCCCGCGATCGGGCCCACCTGGAACCTCTGCCACGGCACCGGCAGCCCCTGGGGCCTCACGCCTGAGGTGGTGAGGGCGCGCGGACTCGAGCGCGAGCTCGAGGTGTCCGTCGATACCATCGGCCGGATGCGTAAGCGCGGGATCCGCGTGCTGCCGGGCGGAGACTACGGCTTTGCCTGGAACCCGCACGGCACCTACGCGCGGGACCTCGGGCACTTCGTCGACTTCCTCGGCTTCTCGCCGATGGAGACGCTCGTGGCGGCGACCCGGCTCGGCGCCGAGATCATGCGGCGGGCCGACGACCTTGGCCAGGTCAAGCCGGGTTACTGCGCGGACCTCCTCCTGGTCC
>Ga0137415_10002204_pt1 | contig 19398 bp, 20 predicted proteins | sample CZODoug3_1_1_16f_FD_183082 | JGI IMG/M metagenome (GOLD analysis project Ga0137415, IMG submission 183082) | Vadose zone soil fungal communities from Angelo Coast Range Reserve, California, USA - CZODoug3_1_1_16fungal (Hybrid Assembly) | ecosystem: Environmental > Terrestrial > Soil > Vadose...
TTTCTCCGTGACCGCTTCCTGGAGATGAAGGGATACGACACATCTTTTCCTGTAGCATGCGCCGAGGATATCGAGCTCTCCTACCGTATGTCGGCTCGCGGTTGGAAGATGAAATTCGTTCCCTCGGCGATTGTCTACCATACGCATCCCGATACCTTTTCCCGTTACCTCAAGAAAAAATACAAGTTTGCTTTCTGGCGCGTGCTCGCCGTGCGCAAAAATCCGGGCAAAGGAATTAAGGACAGCCACACGCCGCAGATCATGAAGCTCCAGCTTCTGTTCGTGCCTGCGCTATTACTTGCGATAGCTTTTGATCTTGTTGTGCGGCCGGCGATTCCTACATCTGCGCTCGTGCTCGCTGTCTTTCTGCTTACTACGTTGCCATTCGCGCTACGAGCGATCAGAAAAGACCCTGTCGTAGGATTGCTTTCTCCAGCGCTGCTCGCGGCACGTGCCTGTGCGCAAATGCTGGGCGTAGCCGCCGGTCTCATCTACGCTCGCCAAGAGCCAGCTGAGATCCAGACGAACTCACCTGCCTAACCTAAGCCCAGCCTTATTGCAACGCTGGCGCCTGTACCTCAAGTCCAGCCGCATCCATCGTTGCCTGCACCATGCACTCAAAGCCCATGCACGAATTCATCATGAGGTGATACAGCCGTCTATCAGTCCAGTCTTGCTGATAGAAGCGGCGGACATAGTCGGCGCGCCTGCGATCGGTTGCCAGAATCTCGCGTTCGGCGTCCCCTGCATGCTCTGGGAAATGCTCTTCAAACCAGCGGATTTTGCGCGACATGGAAGCGTATACGAAGATGTGAAATGCACCCGGTGTTCGGGACAGGACCGACGCAGCGCCACGGCCCACAACGACGCAGTTGCCGGCCTCTGCTGCCTGCCCAAGATACTGGCGGACAAACTCCACCATACGTTCGCTATCGAAAACTTCAGAATCAGGCAGTGCCGGCAGCCGTTCAATGGAGCCATGCCAGAAGGCTTTGCCGTAACGGTAATACCAGGGATCAAGCCGCTCGTCACACCGCTCGGCGAGCTTTTTGGTTACACCAGCCTTCTGGGCAATCTCCTCCACCAAACAGCGATCGATCAATTTCCAGCCAAGCTGTTTAGCCAAATGGTGAGCAAATTCGGCTCCCTGGCTACCGTATTCACGCTCTACAGTAATGACTCGGATCATGGCGCGTCCCTCCAAACCAGTGAGGCGATTGCTAGGCTAGCATTGGTTAGACTTCTTCGCCAGTATTTCTGGTAATTCCCACGCTTTCACTCAATAAACATCCACTGCTAATGCCGCTGGAAGAGCCCTCCCAGCGCCTTACCCAATGGATTGGCCGGCGTGGCCTTCTTCTGCTGAAGCGCTCCACCTGCGAGTCCGCGTATATCTGGGGTGAATGTCGGATTCGAGGTAGTACCTCCAATGGTCACTGGTATCCCATTTTTAGTCGTTTGGCTTACCGCCGACCCAAATGCGCCGGGTAGCAAGCTCATCGCTTGTGTGGCAATTCCGGACACTCCGCCACCGGTAGCCATCTTCACCAGCAGACGGTAATTCAACGCACCGCCAGGGCTAATCGATCCGTTTCCTGAAGCAGAGCCCAATCCAGCAACCACCACTGCCAGATTGTCCGTGGACGTTCCATCCGGACCGTAGCGCAAATTGGTGCTCAATGCCTGAATCGTCGTAGTCGAACCTGTCCTGGCCCCAGTGAGCGCCTGGATGCTGGAGAGTTTCTGCCCCAGATCAAATCCTGCAAGCTGCGTATTCGCAATCCGAACTGGCCCACTCACTACTGGAGCCGTCATTGGCCCGCTTACATTGAGCGTGGTCGAAAGCGTGCCGCCCTGCAAGCGCGATCCCGAAGGCAATTGCACGCCTAGGGAAGGGAGAAAAGCCACGAGTTCATTGATCGGCATGTTCTGCCCATTCACATTCAATTGTGTCGTGGTTGTATTCCCGCGCGTCTGGTAGGTTCCTGTTACAGCAAGCGCGGCTTTGCCTATCTGGATGTTCGCACTCTCAATCTTGCCGGAGAGCGCCCGTAAATCCTGTTGAATCACAAATTCCACATCTACTGGCTGCGACGAGGGCGTGCCGTTCTTCGCCAGTTTTAACTGTGTCGTGTGCAGCTTGCCATTGGCATCTGCCGTCTGCCCGTTCGAAATTATCTTTGTATCGAGATCCACGATGCCGGCGATGCCATCTGTAGCTTCAACAAATCCAGCCGCCAGCAAATCGGCATGTTTCACCGTGACCTGCGCCGTCACTGGAGTCAGTGAAGCGTCATGCTGATTGATAGGTCCGGCATTTCCGCTCACTTCCAGACTTCCATCTCCAGGCAACTTGCCGTTCACGGTAAACGGGAACGCGCTTGCGAAGGAAAAATTCTGCACATGCACATTCAAATCACTGTAAACATGCGGTTTGCCTTGCTGAGGCAGCGTACCAACTGTCACCATGCCGTTTTGAATGTCAATTTTTCGTACCGTCAGGTTTGGAATCAGGCTATTGGTTTCTGCTGTCGGGGCCTTGCGCTTTCCCTCGCCGCCAATACTTGAGTAGTTCCAGGTGCCGTTCTCCGCGCGCGTCAGTGTAATCTTGGGTTGATCGATCGAGAACCCAGTAATGTGCAGCTCACGCCGAAAGAGCAGGGGGCTCATTTCCACGCCGATTCGCACATCCTTTGCCGTAAGGAACGATTGGTTGCTGAACGCTGGATCATCTGCAATCGTCGGCGCCTCCGCCACCAGGCTTCCCGAGAACAGCGAAAAGTCCAGATGCCCCAACTTTACGGGGCGTCCCAATGAATCCGATAGGGCCGCCTCAATGCGCGATCGATAGGTATCTGCGTCCAGCAGGTGTTGCACTATGAAGAATCCAATCAGCAGCACCACCGCAATTGCAGCTAAGACAATCCATTTTCGCTGTATCTGCGCCATATTTCTTCTCCAGAGGGATTGGAATACAACGATACGCCTTACCGATTTTCAATTGTTCTAGCAAATCCAGAATGCCGCATTAGCAATTTCTTGTACAGGTGCCGGGAAGCTTGTCCTAACAGAGTCCAAAATCTGTTCCATTCCTGGACATACATGCTTCTTTGTAACGCACTTGCAGGCTGTATACGCTTTTAAGAGTGTTTTTACTGTGGCTTCAGAGCCCATTCGTGATATCAATTTTCAAGACTGGTATTGAAGGCATAGCCTCGATGTTGAGAGCTGTTTTGACGTAGTTATTTTTCAGCGGCCACCCCGCCGGATGTCGTCAGGACCACTCTCAATCAACAGTCAATAACTCCCTCCTCACCCGTTGTCTTTATATGGGAACAATCCTGATTTTGCAGGATGCAGTAAGAAGAAAGAGTACGTAGATGGATATTCATACGCTGCACATCGAACACGCAGTCCTGCTCGGTCTCCATACCCTTCTTACACTCGTCAACTTCTGGCTGCACCGTGGCATAAAAGGAATCCATTGGTTTCCTGTCTATAATCTCTTCGCCTTCGTAAGCGCTGTGCTCATCGCCCTGCGTGGACAGATTCCCGATGCGCTTTCCATCGTCCTCGGTGCTGTGCTTGTCAATATCGGTTATGTATTCTTGCACCGGTGTCTGAGCGAGTTTTTTGGCAGTCGATCTTCACAATGGAAGTTGCAGATTGGCCTGGTTGTGTTCACCCTCATCGCCCTCGTGCAATATGGGGTGATTCATCCCGACACGAAAAGCCGTCTCATTGCATATAGCTTCATGCTCACCGCCCAGCAAATGTTCATCGCATATTTTGTTTTCCGCAATGCCAAGGGAATTCTGCTTATTTCTGGCGGACTCCTGGGACTGGTGCTAGCAATGCTTGGCCTCAGCAACTTCATTCGTGCAATCGGGGTAATCTTTCAGGGCGCGCCAGCCAACTATCTGCATGGCGGCTCTTTGCTGGCGTGGACATTGCTGAACAACTCCGTCCTGCAAGGAGGCGTCACTGTCGCTTTCGTCTGGATGACGGCAGCAGTTCTAAGGCACGATCTTCAGGTACAGGCCTCTACCGACCCACTTACGGGATTGCTCAACCGTCGCGCCATAGAGCTTGCCGCGGAGCGTGAAATCGTAACCAGCAAACAGAACAGCGAGCCGCTTTCAGCAATCCTTATCGATCTCGACGCATTCAAGCAGATCAACGATACTTTCGGACACCATTGCGGAGACGCAACGCTTATTGCCGTTGCAGGTAACCTGCAGCGGGGCATGAGGAAAAATGATCTATTGGCTCGCCTCGGCGGAGATGAATTTGTAGCTTTGCTGCCTGACACCTCCGTAGACGAAGCTGTTGAGATTGCAGAGCGTCTACGTACTGCTCTTGAAAAATTAGAAGTCACTTACGGTCAAATCCAAATCGATGTAAACGCCAGTTTTGGCATAGCCCAGGTGGAGAACTCAATACACGATTGGGACCAGCTCATTATGAGCTGTGATAAAGCTCTCTACTCCGTAAAGAGTGCGGGCGGCAATCTGGTCCTCGCCCAGTAGTGTCCTGTCTCTAAATTTTGCAGCATATTTACAGCACATAACCTCACTGCCAACCGACACAAAAAGCAGGTCCTTCACTTCGCTCAGGATGACACCACACTAGCGACATATAGCTGTCTCACAAGCCTGTGCTGTGGCGGCTCGGACGATGTACCGTCGCCTCAGGTACCCCCTACCCCCCATTGATTTTGGAAGTGTTCGAATCTTAAGGACTTATTGTCTATTTATAGATTTGATAATAAATAACTCCTTTGTTTTCAAACATCCTCTGTCAGGCCCTAACATGCATTCTGTATTGAGTCAGGCCCTGACCTGCTTTTTGTGGTCAGATCAGGGCTTAATCCGACCACAGAATCGCCATCAGGGCCTAAAGCGTTTGTGCCGGAAAAGCGAAGGCCCGCCACGGATGGCGAGCCTTTCTTTCCCTCTATTTCTATTCTACTGAATCCAGCGAAATTTCATGCCAAGTATGTTTCCCGGCAAATCATTTGGGTTGAATCGATTACAGCTTGCCTGCAAAAAGAATGCTTGACATGCTTTGAGAGCTATATGCTTTGAGAGCTATATGTCGATACAGCCTAGGTGTACAAGTTAACTGACTGCTTTTTAGCCGAACGAAACTGAATCCTGTACACTATTAAAGCTAAGTAGGCACGTCTGGAGGTGTAGTTTCTTTGGCAGAGGTTCGTGTGCAGGAAGGCGAACCGCTTGAAAATGCGTTGCGCCGGTTTAAGCGCAAAGTGCAGCAGGAGGACATCATCAAGGAAGTAAAACGTCACTCCTTCTACCTGAAGCCAGGCGAAAAGCGTCGCGTGAAGGAAGCGCTGGCGCGCAAGCGGAATCGTAAGAAGGCTCGTAAAGAGCAAGACTAGGCACTCAGCCGGTCAAATCGAAGCTAGCTTCTTTTTGGCCGGCTGGCATACAAGGCGTAATGCAGTATTCTTATTCGCAGTTTCTTCTGCGTACCGCTGGTTGATATACATATCTGCATAATTCGCCGCTCTTTCATTGCGGCTGGGCCCCTTTCTAAAAAATGACGACAGAAGAAGACTAGCCTTGGTCGGGCTGGTGCCTTTGGTCTTGAACAGCAAGACAAAGGTAAGGGACGCGGATGGAGTTCGCCGACAAAATACTGAAATGCGCCGACTGCGGGAACGAATTTGTATTCACTTCCGGAGAGCAGCTTTTCTTTCACGATAAGCAGTTCAAGAACGACCCCAAACGATGCAAGCAGTGCAAGTCGAAACGGGCTTCAGGCGGCAACGTACGTTCTGAGACTCGCACTACCTGTTCGCAATGCGGAGCAGAGACAACCGTACCCTTCAAGCCCACCCAGGGCCGTCCAGTACTATGCCGCTCCTGCTTTCAGCAAAAACGCGGAGAACCGGTCCAGGCAAACTAGCGGACCGAATTTCGTCTGAAATGATTACCGGGCACGGCTGACGGCGAGTTTGCGTGCCGGAGCCTTTCTCGCAACAGGTTTCTTCTTTTTGGCTTGTCCTGTAAGCGCCAACAGATCGTCTTCCTCTCCTGCGTGCTTCTTGTCTTCGTGGGTAACCAGCAAGGCTTCGATCTGCACCAACAGGTCCTGCGTATTCATGGGTTTCACCAGCACCTCATCGGCGCCGTCTTCCTGCGATTCCAAGTCGGATAGTGGAAATGCCGTCAGCATGGCAACTGCTGGCCTATAAGGAGCTTTCTTTGCAGCGCGCACCACATCACGTCCCGAGCTTTCGCTCTCCATGCGCATGTCTGTAATGACCATGTGAAACTGGCCATTCTTCAGCTTGGATTTCGCCTCACGCGCCGAAGCGGCCGTCTCCACTTCAAAGCCGTTGATTTCAAGCACCGCCTTGAGCGTCAGCAGAATCGCCAACTCATCATCTACCAAAAGAATGCGCCGTTTCATCTGTAAAGCTCCGTTCACTGGTGGAAGTTGAAGTATACGCTCGCCCGGCAAAGACCAGTAGCACTGGGGCCCTTGACGTTGTCTGGTTGATACACTGGGTAACGTGGCAGAATACCATGTTGAAAACCTCGGATGCCGCGCCAGCCGCGCCGATGGCGAAGCCATTGCCGCCAGTCTGCGGTACCGTGGATTTGTGCCTTCAGCCACCCCCTCCACGGCCCAACTCGTCATTCTAAATACCTGCAGCGTTACTGCGGAGGCCGACCGCACTGCCCGCGCTTTTCTGCGCCGCATCCACCGCCAGAACCCCGCCGCGCGCATTGTGGTCACCGGCTGCTACGCACAGCGTGCGCCGCAAGAGCTAGCCGCCCTGCCAGGCGTCGACGCCGTGGTGGGAAACAGTCACAAAGCGCTCGTACCGGAGATAGCAGCGGGCTTGCACATCCCGAATACTCCGGATTTCTTGCCGCTCGAAACCCTCACCGGGCGCGTTCTGGTGGACGAGCAATTCGCTCACAGCGATCTGGCGACGCTCCCATTCGCCGCCGATGCCTACCAGACCCGCCCAAATCTCAAAGTACAAGACGGATGCGGCAATCGCTGCTCTTTCTGCATCATCCCCATCACCCGCGGCTCCAGCCGGTCGATTCCGCTGGAAACCTGCCTCGACAACGTACACAGTTTCGTCGAAGGCGGCGGAAATGAACTGGTGCTATCGGGTATCAACCTCGGCCGCTGGGGGCGCGATCTCCAGCCTACTCACCGCTTCGAAGAACTGGTCGCCGCCATCCTGGAGCAGACCGCACTTCCCAGGCTCCGCCTCAGTTCTATCGAGCCCATGGACTGGACAGCGGATCTCCTCAACCTCTACTGGCAATTCTCTACTGGATCGCACCCCAGACTGGCCCGGCACGCACACTTGCCGCTGCAATCCGGCTCGGACACCATCCTCCGCCGCATGCACCGCCGCTACCGCCCCTGGCATTATGCCGAACGCCTCGCCCAGATCCGCGAGACTATACCCGAAGCAGCCATCGGAGCAGACGTGATGGTGGGTTTTCCCGGCGAAACCGATGCTCTCTTCGAGGAAAGCTACCAGTTCATCGCCTCGCAGCCCTTTACCTATCTGCATCTGTTCCCGTTCTCGGCGCGCCCCGGTACCCCAGCCTGGCAATTGCATCGCGAACAGCCCGTACCGTCAAAAGTTGTCAAAGTGCGAATGGCCGCGCTGCGTGATCTGGAAGCAAGTAAGAGCCGGACTTTTCGCACGCAATTTGTTGGGAAAACTCTCTCTGCCATTACTCTGGTAGGCGGTGATGGAGCCGCAACCCCGGCACTCAGCGATAACTTTCTGAAGCTCGCGATACATGGTCCCATTCTTCCAAACCGTCTCCTGCATGCTCGCATCACCATCGCAACGGAGCAGGGTTTAGAGGCCGTAACCGATTACCGCGAATCGGCCCCGATGCTCCAGTGCTAGGTAGCGCGCCAAGTACGGATGCATGCATGCCGGCGCAAAACTCCGGTGCAGGTTCTAGCCTGTTCACTGCCAGTAACAAACCTGTGGCAGCATAAACATGTCATCAGGAGAAAGATTCTTTGCCGAAAACCGTCTGTTCTCTCTTCGCCTTCTTTTTCTGTCTCACCGCTTTCGCCCAACATAAAACTGAAAACGTGATTGTCGTTATGAGCGATGGCCTGCGCTGGCAGGAAATCTTCGCCGGAGCCGATGCCACTCTGCTCCAAAGCGCCATTACGTCACCATCAAAAGATTCCTCGTTGGGCAACGGGAAGGCTCGTGCCGAAGCGGCCAAAGCAGCCTACTGGCGCGACACATCTGCAGCTCGCCGCGAGGCGCTTACACCATTTTTATGGAGTGAAGTAGCCAAACATGGCCAGCTCTATGGCAATCGCGAACTAGGCTCGGATGCGCAGGTGACCAACGGGCTCGACTTTTCTTATCCCGGCTACAGCGAAACACTCACAGGAATCGCCGATCCACGCATCGATAGCAACGACAAAGTTCCAAACCCGAACGCTACCGTCTTCGAATGGCTGAACAAAAAGCCGGCTTTTACTGGCCGTGTCGCCGCTTTCGGGGCCTGGGATGTCTTCTCCTCCATCTTTAACGCCCAGCGCGCTGGTTTTCTGGTGAACGATGGCTATACACCACTCGTCATCGATCCCTCAACGCCGCAGCTTGACCTGCTCAATCACCTCAAGGCGGAGACTCCGCGTGTCTGGTCAGATGAGCCCTTTGACGCTCTACCCTTTTACTCAGCAATTGAGTATGTCAAGCAAAAGAAACCGCGCGCCCTGTTCATTGGCCTCGGAGAAACCGATGACTGGGCACATGGCAATGACTACCCCGAATACCTGAATGCCGCCCATCGCGTGGATAGCTACCTGAAGACACTCTGGGATCTCCTCCAGTCCATGCCCGAATATCAGGGCAAAACCACGCTCATCGTCACCGCCGATCATGGCCGCGGTAACGGAGCCAAATGGACCGATCACGGTCAGAAGGCGCCTGAATCCAGCCAGATATGGATGGCCTTCCTGGGGCCAGATATAGCCCCGCTGGGTGAACGGGCTCATACTTCCCCTGTAACGCAGAACCAGATCGCCGCCACCCTGGCCGCACTGCTCGGAGAGGATTACCGTGCTGAAGTACCAAGGGCCGGCGCCATTGCTGACGTATTACCCAAATAAGCACTTCGAACAAAATCCATGTTTATATATTCTGGAGCTACCTAAACCAAATCGCAATTCGTTCGATATGCTCTGCATGAGATCGCAGCATGGTATTCAACTTGAATTGCTCTCACCGGGCTACACTGGTACGCTGAACCAAATGAATTCGCTCACCACTCTTGAACTGTGTGCCGGAGCAGGCGGCCAAGCACTTGGCTATGATCAGGCCGGATTTGAGCACGTCGGACTGGTCGAAATAGACAAGCATGCTTGTGCCACTCTCCGTTTGAACCGTCCGCACTGGAACGTTATGCAGCGCGATTTAATTGAATTTGACGGATCGGCCTTCAGAGGTGTGGATTTGATAACTGGTGGCTTGCCCTGTCCACCGTTCTCCGTTGCAGGGAAACAGCTCGGCAAACATGATGAACGCAATCTATTTCCGTCAGCTATCCGGCTGGTAGACGAAATTCGGCCACGAGCAGTCATGATTGAGAACGTCCGGGGCATTTTGGACGCGGTGTTCGAAGACTATCGAGGTTATGTTGGAAAAGCGCTTATGAAGCTTGGCTATGTACCCGGCTGGAAACTGATGAATGCTTCCGATTTCGGAGTACCACAGTTGCGCCCAAGGGTCGTATTTGTTGCCGTACGGAAGGATTTAACGGAAAACTTTTCGTGGCCGCAACCATCAGGCATCCCACCGCGGACAGTAGGAGAGACGCTGTACGATCTCATGGCGTCAAATGGCTGGAAGGGTGCGAAAGCTTGGGCACAGCAAGCAAATGAAATAGCCCCTACCGTTGTTGGTGGCTCACATAAACATGGCGGCCCCGATCTGGGGCCAACACGAGCACGGAAGGCTTGGGCCACGCTAGGTGTAGATGGGCTTGGCATCGCCAACGAAGTTCCGGCTCGTGATTTCGTCGGAATGCCGCGGCTAACAGTTCGCATGGTTGCCCGGATTCAGGGTTTCCCGGATGATTGGCAATTTGTTGGTGGCAAGACGCAATCGTATCGGCAAGTTGGAAATGCACTTCCCGCACCATTTGCACGAGCTGTAGCTGAGAAGCTGAAAGCATGCCTCAGTACATCCCGCCTGGTTAGAATAGCGGTCTAGGCGAAAGCATATGGTGCCAGGACATGGTAAGGGTGCTCGTGCGAAACTTCGAGTACACTTCCTTGCAAACATCGGGCGGGTGATGGAGTCAGTAGAACTCCGGGAAGCATCTGGCAATGCTAGTGAGTGGGCTCGACGTGTGCGGGAGCTACGCACTGAAGAAGGATATCAAATCCTCACCCACAATGATCGTAGTGACCTGAAACCTGGCCAATACCTGCTGTCAGACCCAAAGCCGATTCCAGCGTTTGAGCGTGGCATCTCAAAAGAGACACGGGCCTTTGTTCTGGATCGCAACGGCTTCACCTGCCAAATGTGCGGGACCGTCGCTGGAGAGTCACACCCATTTGATCCGACTCGGAAAACCCGCCTCCAGATCGGCCACATCATCGACAAGTCAATGGGCGGTGGTGACGATCCTACAAATCTACGGGCGATATGCTCTGTCTGCAATGAAGGTGCACGTAATCTCACGCTAGATCGTCCATCATTACAGAAGCTCTTGATTCAAGTGCGGCGTGCAACTGGAGCTGATCAAGTGGAAGTACTCCGCTGGCTAGTGCGAAAGTTCCCCAAGCAGGCAGCAGAGATTTTAGCAGATAGTATCAAGGAATAAGGGCTGCTGGCCTGATCGGAGTATCAGCTATGGACACGATCTCACCAGAACGTCGTTCAGCAAACATGAGCCGAATTCGTAGCCGGAACACGTCACCGGAAATGATCGTGCGAAGGCTCATTCATAGTATGGGCTATCGCTACCGGCTTCACGTTACAAGGCTGCCTGGAAAGCCGGACCTTGTGTTTCCCCGGTTGAAACGTATCATCGAGGTGCGGGGATGTTTCTGGCATCAACACCCCGGCTGCATAGACTCACATATTCCCAAAACTCGGCTTGAGTATTGGGTCCCAAAGTTAGAGCGCAATCAGCAGCGCGATGAAGAGAATAGGAACAAACTCCAAGACCTAGGTTGGTGGATTCACGTGGTTTGGGAATGCGAAGTTACGAACACGGTAAAACTTTCAAAACGGCTTGCCAGATTTCTTATGGGATAAGACATCTCAGAACGTGGAAGCCGGGCGGCTCTTATCCGCATCTAATTTTCGGTGAGCGCTGTTATACTGAGTAGCTACGTTGCACTAATTAACAGTACAGCAGTGATATTTGGAGGAAACCCATCGATAAGCGTTCGGCCAAGCAGTTTATACGTATCAACGAAAGAATCCGCGCACGTGAAGTGCGCGTCATCGACGACCTAGGCGAACAGTTAGGCATTCTGCCACCGTTTGAAGCTCTGAAAATTGCACGCGAGCGCGGCCTCGACCTGGTCGAAGTATCGCCCAACGCAGTGCCGCCGGTCTGTCGTATTCAGGACTATGGCAAGTTCCTTTATGAGAAGGACAAGAGCGAGCGAGCCGCCCGTAAAAAGCAGAAAGTCATCGTCGTGAAGGAAGTAAAATTCTCCGTCACCGTGGACGAGCATGACTATCAGACGAAGAAGAATCAGGCAGTGCGCTTTCTGCAGGAAGGCGACAAAGTAAAGGCTTCGTTACGCTTCAAAGGCCGCCAGATGGCGCACCGTGAGCTGGGCTACAACATCATCAACCGGCTTATCAAGGATATTGGCGACAGCGGGATCGTGGAGTTCATGCCACGCATGGAAGGCACTACGCTTCACGCCATCCTGGCCCCAGGCAAGAAAGAAGCTCCCAAAAAACCGGCACCGCCGAAACCGCAGCCAACGGAGACCGTTTCGCAGCAGGCGCAGAGTGTGCAGTAAAACTGCTGTCAAGCTCCGGCGCGCTCAGCGCACCCGTAAGTAGCTGAAACGAAAACACCTGCTGGATAAAAGATTTGGCATAAAGTTTTGTCCGGATCGATACAATAGATATAGGGCAATACAAATTCAAAACTTCGAGCAAGAAGAGGCGCAGCCTGCAAGCTGCGCCTCTTCTTTTTTGCGGCAAATTAAATCGCTAAAAGTAGCGAAATAAGACACGAATAACAGCACAGTTCACTGCATACCAGAAAGGAAGAAAACAGCCATGGGAGTCAATCATCTTACCTACAGCGCAATTGGATTGGCGTTGACCGAAAGGTTCGAGGGGTGCCGGCTCACTGCATATCAGGATCAAATAGGCGTCTGGACCATCGGCTACGGTCACACGGGACCGGATGTCACCGAAGGGTTGACCATTACACAGGAGCAGGCTGACCGGTACCTCGCGCAAGACATCGATGCTGCGACGGCTTGCGTGAACCGCGTTGTTGCCATTCCGCTTATGCAGGCTCAATTCGATGCGCTCGTAGACTTCGTTTTCAACCTGGGTGGACGCGCCTTCGAGCGATCCAGTCTGCTCAAATACCTCAACGCCGGGAACCTGGACGCAGCATCGGCTCAATTCCAACCTTGGGATCGCGCCGGAGGGCTGGTCGTTCCAGGCCTGCTACGCCGCAGGAATGCCGAACGCGATCTCTTTACCACCGTCACGCCAAGCTGAGTTGCCGATGAGGTCAGCACAAAAAAGCGCTATCTGCCATGAAATGAAATACATAGAAATTTCTGTCGTAGAATCATATTCATAACGGGAGACAAAAAACAAAGCAATCTCAAATCCCCCATAAACCTCATAGAATGTTATTGTTAAGCCCTATCAATATTAGAATCAAATACATAACACGCCATCGCCTCAAGCCGGCCCAATAGAATCAAATACATAGAGCAATCAATGGGAGGAGAGGGGTATACCCTGCAAGGTTCATCCGACGGACGGACAGACGGGTGGCCCACTCAAGCTTCCGTTGCTTGAGTGGGGTCAAGATGGCGCGGTAACCGCCATCCGAAGGACACCCGCTTTTACGATGTGCGGTTTCGCTAACCGGCTCACCGCTGACCGCTTTTTAGCTAACCGGACCATAGCTAACCGGACTTTAGCTGCCTTTTTCCTGCTATACTGGCAAATGTTGTAACTAAGCTGATTCAAGCAGGACAACCATGCCCAAACTTAAGACACACCGGGGCGCAGCCAAGCGCTTCAAAAAGACTGGTACCGGCAAAATCAAGCGCGGACAGTCCAAGATGCGCCATATCCTCACGTCGAAGGAGACCAAGACCAAGCGCAAGCTCGCACATAGCGTTCTGGTTTCGGACGCCGACTACAAGAAGGTTGCCCGGATGATTCCCTACGCCTGATCCATTCTTCGGAATGAGGTCCCTCGGTAAAGCGTTTCGAGTGGGCCCCGGCTGCGGTAGCGGCCGAGAGATCAGGGAGCAAAGCGAGTGAAGAGGTCACCTTACCTCCAGCCGCTAGAACGAAACACGCAAAAGGAGAACAGCAATGCCCCGCGTAAAACGTGGAACAAAACGTAGCGACCGCCGTAAAAAGATCCTCAAACGGGCGAGTGGCTACTTCCTCACAAAATCGAAGCTCTACCAGGCAGCGCAGGAAGCCGTAGAGCGCGGACTTAAGTTCGCCTACAGCGGACGCAAGCAGAAGAAGCGCCAGTATCGCTCTATCTGGATCGTCCGCATCAACGCAGCAGCCAAGCTGAACAACATCAGCTACTCGCTGCTCATCAACGGCCTCAAAAAGGCCGGCATAGAGATCGACCGCAAGATCCTCGCCGACATCGCCGTCAACGACGCGCAGGGTTTCACCGCCCTCGTCGATCAGGCAAAGACAGCATTAAGCAACACCGCAGCAGCATAACCGAAGTTGAACAACAAAGCCGGCACGGGTGACTCGTGCCGGCTTTGTTGTTTTTTATATCTATGCAAATCCAAAATAATAGTTAGGTGTCATCTGAGCAATAAAACAGGTTGTCATCCTGAGCGAAGTGACCGGAGGGAACGAAGTCGAAGGACCTGAGGTTTGCGTCGGTCACCACTTCCCCCCGCCTGCACGATTTCTAGATCGCCCTAAAGTTCTCTCTCAACTTGCCGAGATATCGCATATAGCTGTCGAACATCTCGCGGTAAAGGAGAACCCAATGTCAGTCGATAACTCAGCACTCGTAAGCAGCGCTCTGGTGAACACGCTGGCGGCAGTCTACGACGTCACCGCAAACGGACAGAAAGTAGCGGCCGAAATCACGCAGACGGCATCCGGATATCAGACAACCATCGACGGAGTGGAAATCACCGGCGCCAATCTCCGCGCCGTCGAGCGCAAGCTGGATTTGCTGGCATAACCGTTTATTTGCCATTCACAAAATCAGCCACCGATTTGTTCCAAAGATTCGGCTGATCCACGAATGCCATGTGACCGCTATTCGGCAAAATGACCAGCTTCGATCCAGAGATCCTGGCGTTCATCTCTTTCGACAAAGAAGGATCACACTCGTCGTGATCACCAGCCATGATGAGCGTAGGCACTTTGATCGAGGATAGACGGTCAACATATTCGACTGAGCTGAGATTACCGTCGATGACGAACTCGCCATGCGATCCCCACATCTCGCGGTAGAGATCCCATGCTGTTCCCGTGGTTCCACCCTGAGGGTCGTAGTTAGGATCGGGCCGAGCACCATATAGATTAGGGAAATATCCCCAGCCCCACGCCAGCGTGGCGTACTGCGAAGGATAACGTCCACGCTCCCAGGGATCGCCCTTATCAAACAACCCAGCCGCCTCAAGCGCATTCGTCAGCTTCAGCTTGTCCTCCGGCATTTGATTCTTGATTCGAGCGAGGACCTGGTTCATCTCTCTCGTACTCGGAAATGTGCTGGCCAGGATCAAATGCGATAGGTGCTGTTGATACTTGAGAGCATAAGCCTGGGCCAGGACGCCTCCATAAGAATGGCCAAGCAAGCTGATCTTGCCAAGGCCAAGCGCCACGCGCACGGCTTCGACATCCTCAACCATGTTCTCGACCGTGTACTGCTTCACATCTTCGAGCTTCTCGGATTTACCTGATCCACGCTCGTCGATGAACACCAGCTTGTTCGTGCGCGCGAGAGGAAGCAAATACGGCAGAAAATAATCGTGCGACATGCCCGGACCACCATGCACGATCAGCAGCGGAGCGCCGCGCCCAATGGTCTTGTAGTAGATCAGCACACCATGCGCATCCACATAACCGTCCTGCAACGGATACACAACAGAGCTTGCAGCAGAAGCTTTGGTTGCGGTCTGGCTATAAGCAACAAAGAGACAGGGCAATAGCCCTACAAGGAGTAATGCAAGACGGCTTGCACGAGTCATAGTGTTGACATCATACAAAACCAAGAATCGCATCAGCGATCAAAGCAGCTTCGACTGCGGGCTGCACATCATGAACTCTCACAATGTGCGCTCCTGCCAGGATCGTGGCCGTAGTAGCCGCTAGTGTCGCATTGGCCCTGCCTTCGACAGGTACATCCTTGCCGCCATGAACAGCCCTTAGCGCACGGCCGAGGAACGATTTCCGCGAAACTCCGGCAAGAATAGGACAGCCAAGCTCACTTAGTTCATCTTGATGAGCCAGCAATGGGTAATTATTGTCGAGTATTTTGCCAAAACCGTATCCTGGATCGAGAATGATGCGGTTGCGATCGATGCCAGCATGGACCGCAGTATCCAACCGCTCTGCCAGATCGTGCTTCACAAGCGGGACCACCTCATCCGGAGGCAGTTGGGGCAATGTCCGCCACTCCTCCGGCTTGCCGCGCGTGTGCATGAGAACGACGCCGCAGCCGAGTTCCGCGCAGATTTGCGCCAGCTCCGGCTCCCACAGAAATCCGCTGACATCGTTCACGATCTCAGCGCCTGCTTCTATAACTACACGGGCAGTTTTGGTCTTATATGTATCGATAGAGAGCACAGAGCCTGGCCGCTCCTTGAGCACCGCTTCCATGACAGGCATAACGCGATCTATCTCCAGCTCGGCACTTACCACCTGGCCACTGCCCGGGCGGGTGGATTCTCCGCCGATATCCACGATGGCCGCGCCTTCGTCAAACATACGCAAAACCTGCTCGATCGCAGCTTCTGTGCTTAAAAATAAATTGCCATCAGAGAAGGAATCTGGCGTTACATTCAGAACACCCATAACCAGGGTACGAGGTCCCAACGGTAAGGATCGTGTGTGTAATTTCCAATCAAAATGGTCTCTTTGAACGAAAGCCATACCTTGTCGATGCTACACTTCACCCCAGCACGCGAATATCAGGGACTGCCAAAGTCCGGTCATACAATGAAATCTTTTAGACTTTGCACGCTGCTTTTCTGCCTTACTACGCTCGCTGCTTTTGCATCGGAAGATGTCCAGCAACGTTCGCATACCCGTAAGCCGGCTCCTAAACCCGCTCCGAATCCGCTTGCTTCCACGATTGGCACTATCCTGGCCGGCCCTTTTCTCGCTCGTGGACATTGGGGAATTTCGGTTGTGGGCCTTGATGGCACGCCTATCTATTCGCTGAATGCCCACCAGTATTTTCAACCAGCATCGAATGCCAAGCTCTTCACGACGGCGGCGGCCATGGCTCTGCTCCCGACACAAAGCACCTATTCCACAACGGCGGTGACCTCGGGGACGATCGACAGCACTGGTTCGCTTACCGGCGATATTCTTCTTCTTGGCGCTGGCGATCCGATGATGTCTGGTCGAAGTTATCCTTATGCGGGCAAAACAGAGCGGCCCAATTCTCCACTGGCTGCGTTGGAAAGCATGGTCGACCAGATTGTTGCGACCGGTATTCGCAAGGTGAATGGCGACATTATCGGGGATGACACGTGGTTCCCCTGGGAGCGGTATGCGCCGGACTGGGGATGGGATGACCTTGAGTGGGACTATGGCGCACCTGTTTCCGCTCTGACGGTCAATGACAATGTCGCCTTCCTGAACATCGCTCCCAGCGCAGCAACAGGCGAGTCGACGACAGTCACGTGGAAGCCCGAGGTTCCGTATTACACGCTCGAAAACTCCATCGTTGCATTGCCTGGAACGGAGCCAGCACATCCCGGCATTGACCGCACTCCGGGCAGCAAAGCTGTGCGCGCGTTTGGAACAACGAATCAGGATGGGCTTCACCTTGCTATAGCGATTGAAGATCCTGCCGAATATGCGGCGATCGCCCTCAAGCAGCTGTTGATTGCGCGTGGAGTAGAAGTGAATGGAACAGCTCGTCCGCGTCACCGCCTTGCTGCCGATACCGCGGATTTCCGGTCGGAGATCGATCAGCCTCTGGTGCTCTATCCAATCACTTTGAGTACGATTCAGGTGCCTGTTGCGGGTATGCGCGTCCTGGCGACACATGTTTCTCCTCCTATCGAGCAGGGCATCACTGTTACCAACAAGGTGAGCCAGAACCTTCATGCAGAGCTGCTGCTGCATGTTCTGGGCAAGCTTGAAGCGAACGATGGATCAATTGCACAGGGTGCGCGCGTTATTCGTCAGTTTCTGGTGAATGCCGGCATCGATCCTGGCGACTTTGTTTTCTTCGATGGCTCTGGACTCTCTGGTCAGGACATCATCACACCACGCGCTGCGACAACTCTCTTAACCTATGCCGCAAAGCAGCCATGGGGTGAACGGTATCGTGCAACCCTTCCTGTCGGCGGCGTGGATGGAACGCTCAGCAATCGCTTCACCGATCCGGCATTGAAAGACAAAGTCTTTGCCAAGACGGGCACGCTTTCCGAGGTAAATGCGCTTAGCGGTTATTTGACCGCTGCGAGTGGGAAGACACTGGTGTTTTCCATCTTGTGCAACAATCATCATCCTATTGGCGATGCTGCGCGTGTTGCGATCGACAAGATCGTGGAAGCGATTGCTTCGGCTAATTGAGCTTTGATTCTGCTCTGCTGCCTGCGATCTGCATTCGCTATGATGGAAGTAAGCTCTTGATTAACCTGCAAAATCTCCTACTCTGTGCTTCTGCAATCTGTTTGCTCGTTGGCTGTGGGCCATCACTTCCGCCATCTAAACCGCTGAGCCAGCTTACTCCGCAGGAATTCAGCGGGCATTCCATCTATGTTGCCCAATGCGCCCGGTGCCATTATGCGAACAGCGATGGTTCGCTGCATGGTCCTGGGCTGCACGGGCTCTATAAGCGCAAGTATCTACCGAGTGGGGCACCTGCCAACGATGACCGTGTAACGGCAGTGATTCTGCATGGGCGCAACATGATGCCTTCATTTGGCAATACGATGGAAGAGCAGCAGCTTGCCGATTTGCTGGCATACCTGCATACGCTATGAACGACTCCATTCAAAAACCACAGGGCCCCCGCCTGCTACCTGGCATGGCGGTCATCGCGCTTTGGATGCTCACCCTCTGCTTCATTGGCATCCTTGGCGTGATCTCGCATCATCTACCTCCGGCAGTGCTCATTATGTGCGTCTTCTTTGCCGTGGCGGCGCAGGGCCTGTTGAAGCTACGGCGCTGGGGCTGGGCGCTTGCGCTTGCCACATGTTTCCTCTCTTTGTGCTACGGCAGCTATATGTTCTTCCGCTTTCACCAGGGCCCGATGATTGTGATGATGGCGGTGAACCTGATCTTCTTCCTCTACCTAGTACGGCCTGAGGTGATTGAGCGGGTAAAGTGAAAAAAACAGCTGTTAAAGCGGTCAGCTTAGAACCGGTCAACTAACAGGCGGTCAGTGGCGGTATCTCTGGTGTTTACTGCTTTATACATAGGGAGATCCCACCCCTCCCGCACGCCTAACTGATTTATTTTCAATTGCTTATCAAAATAAGACCTAAGGTTTAGCTCTTTATCTGATAGAAAGTAAATCACTTAAGCAAAGGCCTAGGTGGGGTCAGGTGGGCTTATTTTTGATACCACCTAAGCCTTAGATAGGTTATTTGATTGAAAACAGATCATTTAAGACGTAGGGCGCAGCTTCTTATCTTTCCTGGAAATCTCTTTGTCTCTTAGTTCTATTTTAGCGATTTCGGCGAAATTACATGCCAATTATCTTTTTCAATAAGCTTTTTAGAATGAATCATTTGCTGCTTTAAAGAGAAGGAACACCCTTGACAGAGAATCTGGCGGTTGACATCCGCATTGACCTCTCAAGGCGTTTCTCTGAGCTAGCCGTTTTCGACGCGCGCCTTTATATCCGAGTACGCCGCATCGATGAGCCTGCTTAGCGCTGCGGCGTTTGTGGCCGTTCCCGGTCTCAGCTTCACATGGCGCATGAACTTGCCGGTGCCTTGCAACAAGCG
>Ga0137415_10002205_pt1 | contig 19383 bp, 19 predicted proteins | sample CZODoug3_1_1_16f_FD_183082 | JGI IMG/M metagenome (GOLD analysis project Ga0137415, IMG submission 183082) | Vadose zone soil fungal communities from Angelo Coast Range Reserve, California, USA - CZODoug3_1_1_16fungal (Hybrid Assembly) | ecosystem: Environmental > Terrestrial > Soil > Vadose...
TACGGCGCGATCGATTGCGGCGCCTATGTCTCTAATTTCATGCTGGCCGCCCAGGCGCTCGGCCTCGGCACCATTCCGCAAGCCGCGCTGGCGCGCCGTTCCGGGCTGATCCGCCACCATTTCAACCTGGCCGGCGATCGCCGCGTGGTCTGCGGTATCTCGTTCGGCTACGCGGACCACGCCCACAAGGTCAACAGCTACCGCACCTCGCGGGCGAGCGTCGCGGATACAGTGACGTTCCTGGACGAATAGTTTGTCGTAGAAGCGACAAACTCGTCATGCCCGGGCTTGTCCGGGCATCCATGTCTTTTTGTGCCACAACGAAGAAAGACGTGGATGGGCGGGTCAAGCCCGGCCATAACGCGGAGGGGATTGCGTTTCAGAACTTCGGCGGGCGTTTCTCCGCGAACGCCTGGATGCCTTCCTTGATCTCGGCGCCGCGCATGCTCTCGCGGTGGCGGAGGTCGGCGGCGACTTCGTCCAGTTTGCCGCGTGCGATCTCGTTGATGGCGCGCTTCATGCCGGCCATCGCCACCGGCGCGTTGCCGGCAAGGATGGCGGCGAGCCGGTCGACTTCCTCGTCCAGCGTCTCTGCCGGCACCATGGCGGTGAGATAGCCGATCCGCAGCATTTCCGGCGCGCTGATCTTTTGTGCGGTCAAAAACAGCTTTCGCGCATTGTCGGCGCCCAGCCGCGACACGTAGCGGACGATGCCGCTGTTGTAATAATGCAGGCCCAGCCGCGCGGCCGGCATGAACATCTCGGCGGTGTCGACGCCGATGCGGAAGTCGCAGGCCAGCGCCAGATCGGTCGAGCCGCCATAGACGCCGCCATTGAGCCGGCAGATCGTCGGCACCGCCAGATCCTCCAGCCGGTTGACGACGACTTCGAACGCCGAGCCGGCGCCCTGCTCCTCGTTGGCGCTGGTGGCGCGTTCGGCGACCGAGTTGAGGTCGTAGCCGGCGCTGAAGGCGCGGCCGGTGCCGGTCACAACCAGCGCGCGGATGGCAGGATCGGCCTCGATCCGGTCGAACAACTTCAGGAGGTCGCCGAGATCTTCCGCCTGCAGCCGGTTGAGGTGTTTCGGCCGGTTGAGGCGGATGGTGGCGCGGGCGCCGGAGATGTCGAGCACGGGTGCGCTGGCGGGCTCAGTCGCATCAGACATGGTTTTCGCCATTATTTGTTCTCCAGCGCGCGCCGCTTGGCCTCGACGTCGATGGTCTCGGCCAAGTCAGGATGCCGCGCCATCAACAGGCGGAAATCCACGAGGTCAAGCACCAATAGTCGCGACAGCTTGGTTGTCGTGACATTTGCCCCGCGCAGATTATTGCCGAGCAGCGCCATCTCGCCGAAGAAGGCGCCTTCGTCGAGCGCGACCTTCTTGCCCGGCAGATCGACCTCCACTTGGCCGGCGGCGATGAAATACATGCAGTCGCCGGTCGTGCCCTTGCGGATGATCATGGTGCGGGCCGGCAAATCCATCGTCCGCAGCATGTGCGTGACATCGGCGATCGCCGCCGGGCCAAGGGTTGCGAAGAACGGCACCTTGCTGACCGATTCCCAGGTCTTGAGGAAATTGTCGCGGCGGGTCTCGGCGGCAAATCCGGTGGCCAGAATGCCGGTCCAGAGCCCGAACACGCCGAGGCCCGAGATCATGACCAGCGCTGCGATCATGCGGCCAAGCGGCGTGATCGGCACCACGTCGCCATATCCCGTGGTGGTCAGCGTCACCACCGCCCACCACAGCGCGGCGGGTATGCTGCCGAAGGTGTTCGGCTGCACCTCGTGTTCCAGGAAATATTCGGCGACGGAGGCGAGAAACACCACCATCAGGAAGATCACCAGCACGCTCAATAGCGGACCGGATTCCACCACCAGCACCCGGCGCAATTGCCGCAGTCCCGGAATGCCCGGAACCACCTTGAGCACCCAGAGGATGCTGAGCAGCCACGCGGTTTTGGAATCGACGCCGCAGAGGAGAGCAAGCGGCACGGCGAGCGCGCCGGCGGCATCCACCAGTCCGCTGCCGGACAGCGCGTAGGACCAGCCACGTTGCGACATCACGGCGTGGCGCAGCCGTACCACCCATTCGAACACGAAATAGGCCAGGCACGCCCACAGCACCGCCATGACCCAGTGATGCGTCGCTTCATCGGCGGGCGACGTGGTCAGCAGAATCATCATGCCGACGCCGGCGGTCACCGCGATATAGGCCGCCTTGGTCATGTTGCGGCCGGCCGTTGCGGAAGCGAAGCGGGCCAGAGCCGGGAGAACAAGCCGCTTGGACATCGGGAGACGGCGCCTGTCGGAGCAAAAAAGCTGGATAGCGGCCACACCAGACGTGACCGGGTGCCACAAGGTGCCCGGGCCGGGAGGGGCCGTCAACGCGCGCAGGGGCGTTACCGCGGGGTGCGCCATTTGTCCCGGTGGCGGTGCGCCGGAGCACCATTACCAATTAGTAATTTCGGCTGGCCTGCGCGGGCAAACTGGGCCTTTTTTCCCCCTGAGCGGCCGAAATCGCTGACAAAACGTCGCTTTTTCCCCGTATATCGAAGGTGCGCCGCGGCATTATGACGACGGCCGCCCGCCGAAGTACACTCTCCCCAACTACTCACTCCGGAAAGCTGGTTGGCTCCCATGGATACCTCTCATCTGGCAGAACACGCAGGAACTGCCGGCACCTTGTTCGCATCGATCTTCGTGGTCGCCACCACCACGATGCGGACGATGATCCCATTGAGAGTCTTCGGCATTCTCGCCAACATCGTCCTGATGGTGACGGCGATACCGAGCCATAATTATCTGGTCATGCTGGTGCAGGTAGTGATGCTGGTGGTCAATTCGTATCGGCTGCACCAGATGCTGCAGCTGGTTCGCGACGTGAAAAAGTCGGTCAACAGCGACCTGTCGATGGAATGGCTGAAGCCCTTCATGACCGAGCGCAATTGCGCCGCCGGCGAGGTCTTGTTCTACAAGGACGAGAAGGCCGAGGACATGCTCTATATCGTCAGCGGCCGATTCAGGCTGGTCGAATCCGGCATCGAATTGCCGGTGGGCGCCATCGTCGGCGAACTCGGCATGCTGTCGCCGTCGAACATGCGGACGCAGACGCTGGAATGCATCGAAGCCGGCCTGATCCTCAGCGTCAGCTACAGCAAGGTCGAGGAACTGTACGTGCAGAATCCAGCCTTCGGTTTCTACTTTCTTCGTCTCGCCAGCGCCCGGCTGTTTCAGAACATCGATACGCTGGAGCGGCGGCTGGCGCACCAGGTGGCGCAATCCGCCGAACCGAAGCCGGCCTAATGATCGGGAGCGCGCCCGTGTCGGACGACGGCGTCCTGTCTTCGCTGCGTTATTTGTTCGCCGATCTGATCGGCGAGGACGACGATACGCCGCCGTTTCTCCCCGAGGGCTTGCCGGAAGCGGTTGCGCCTGTGGCCAGCGATGCCATCCACATGCTGATCGACTATCAGAGTACGGCGTACGCGCAGCTCTATGTCGACCGGCTGAAACGGTTCGTGGGCCGGCGCGGCGTCGATGACGCCATGCTCGGCGAGATCGCGCGGCTGATGGCGATGCGCATGAGCTATCAGGATCCGATCCGGATTGCGCAATTGAAGCTCGCCCAAGCCGATGGCACCGCGGGCGGTGCGCCGCTTCCACCGATCGGCGATGTCGGGAGATTCCGGCTGGATGAATTGATCGGCGCGCTCCCCGCGATTGTCGCCGAACCCGTGCTGGATACGCTTGAATGGCTGGGCTGGTTGCACAAGCCGGTTTCGATCAGCTTCCGCGCCGCCAGCCGGTTGGGAATTGGCCGATTGAAGCTCGAGGCGTCGCTGCGGCGGTGGCGGCGGTACTCGGTGCGCTATACCCAGGAGCGGGTCTGGGTCGAGCGCTGGCTGCACATGATCGACCGCAGCCTGACCAAGCAGCCGAAAGCCGCCCCCGAGATCGTGCAGACCGCGACCATGATCCAGGGGTACGGCGACCCCTACCGCCAGGGCCTTGCGGATTGGCATGCGATCATCGACGGGCTTGCGAAGCCGACCTTCGATGGCGTGCTCGCCTTATCAGATCTGGCCGCGGCAATCACAGAGGCGGGCGCGACCGCCATGCCCGACCCGCGGCAGGCCGCGCTGAAGCGCAAGATCGCCGAGATCCGGGCCAGAGTGCCGGCCGGAGCGAATGCGGCGGAGTAGTTATTTCAACGCCCGGCGTTGCATCGCCGGGAGGGTTACGCGCTTTGCGCGGTCTTCACGACAACCACATTGTCGTCCTGCGGCGGCGGGTGCCGTTTGAGATGATCGCGCCGCATGCCGATCTCGTCGCGCACGAATTCATAGCCGAGCTTGAACGTATCCAGCCCGTCGCTACTGATGGTGCCGTCTCTCAAGCCTATCACCGCGCCCCGCAATATCGCCTCGAGCTCATCCTGCAGCTCGTCGAGCTGGTCGATCGTCTTGGCATGCTCCATCCGCTCGCCGATATCGAGAATGGAGGTTGCGAGCTCGCTCGCCTTCTCCGGCGCGACGCGGGTGATCTTGGTATAGATGCCGGCAAAGATCGAACCGATGACGCTGAGCGCGGCCGCGCCGAGGTACATCATGTCGCTGTAGCGATCCATGAACGATTTGGTGTCGTCGTTGATATATTCGGCGGCACCGGGATGGGCGATGATGAAGGCATCCTTGTCGGTCGCGGCGGGCTCGATCTTGGAGGCGAAGCCGTTTTCCAGCGCCAGATCGGTCTTGTTCTCATAGATGATGCGGGCGAGATCGCCGGCGGTCGTCGTCGACATCCTTGACTGCGCGACCAGAAGCCATTCGAGCCCGATGGTATCGACATCGTCGTCGGGGACCGCGGGCGACGACGCCAGCATGCCGATCTCGACCGTCTCTTCCGAGATGGCGGGATATTTCCGCGCCAGCGCCTTCGCCGAGTCGATCGCGTTCAGCGTAAAGCCGCCGCGCTTGGCATATTGCGCGTAAGCCTTGTCCTTGATGACCTTCGAGGTGTGCTCGATCGCCACCACCGCGCCAAAGCCGGTGGCGAACAACTTGTCAAAGGACAAGCTCGGTGGCGCCATCTGCACCCGCGTTGCCGCGTCGGGGCTGTCGGAAAGTTCGAGCACATTGCGCACGAACGCGACGCCGCTTTCGCCGTCGGCAAGGACGGCGATCTTCTTTTTCTTCAGATCGGCAACCGATTTGATCTTCTTGCCGCCGGGGCTCAGCACCAGCACCAGATCATGTTCCAGGATCGCGAGCGTGCGGGCGCGCGGCGGCACCTTGGCGTCGGTGCGCAGAATGGCGAGATTGGCGTCGTTGCGATCGAACTGCGCCAGCGCCTTGGCATTGTCCGCGTTGGGCAGGATCTTCAGCCGCAGCCGCGATGCGTTGCTCTTCAGGACGGCAGCGAGCTTGGCGGCGAAACGCGCCTCGGGGCCGTTCGGCTCGCCGACGGCAAAGATCAGCGTTTCGGAATTCCGCAGCCAGACCCGCCCGCCCCACACCGTTGCGGCGGTCAGGACCAAGGTCAGGATCGAGAAGATCATGATCTGCGCGCGGTTGCTTTTGACAACCCGTGAGCGAGGGCGCGGCGTTGACGGTGGCGGCGTGGGGGCTTCAGCACTCATGGCTCATAAACCCGTTCCGGGACGCTTGCCGCCCTAGCCGGCTGCGCAGGTTGCCCGATCAATCAAGAAATGGCCGATGCCTTCCGGCTTGGAGCGAAATCCAAGCCAAGGCTCTATCCTTTTGTTTTGACGCGTTTTCTTCACGCGAGCCGATGTCCGCTTCGCCCGAAAACGCGACGAAAAAGAACGGCAATCCGGCAGTGGCGTGATGATATCGCGCTGCGGCCGGATTGCAAATCCGCGCGCCCCTTAACGTTAACTTGAAGGGCCTGTGCGGCGATGCCGCAGAAGTATCGCGGTTAGGTCACACCATATGATTTTCAGACTACCCACAGGTGCATTCTGGCGCGGGAGATGTCATAAATGACGGCAATGTTCGAATGGTCCGGATTTGAGAAGAAGTTTTGCTGACGGCCTAACTCCCGTTTTTTGTCACCTCGTCAATCCCAGCAAGGGCGTCAGCTTTGTTGTTTCCCTCCATGTCGTCGCAGGTTCCGGTTGGTGCGCTGGTCGGATGGATGCTGCTTCTCACCGCGAAGCACATCATTGCGGATTTCATGCTGCAGAATTCCTGGATGGCGATCGGCAAGGACCAGAAGACCGGCTGGGCTTTGCCGTTGCTCGCACACTGCCTCGTGCATCTGGCGGTAGCGCTGCTGCTGATCCTGGTGGTCGCGCCGCGATTCTGGTTCGTCGCCTTTATCGACTTCTTCATTCACATTCTGGTCGACCGCGCCAAGGGGATTTGCGCGTCGTCGTTCGGCGTCACGCTGGAGGCCGGCCATCCGTGGTTCTGGACACTGATCGGGATCGATCAGGCGCTGCACCATCTCACCGGTTTCGGTCTGTCGATCTTCATGGCGGCGAATTGACGCCGCGGCCTTGGCGGCAATGACGCAAGCGCCGCTGGCCAAGAAAGCTCTCGACGCGTTCGACGCCGGGGTTTCATCCAGGAAGATTCCGGCCCGCGATACCGGCTCACTTGAACAAACCGCGTCAAGACAACCGCGCGCAACGCGCGCGATTGCGATTCGCGCTCAACTGGCAAGTACCCCGGTTACCCACTGTCGCGGTTGGTTAACCTTTCGTTAGAGAATTACACTGCATCTTCCCAGAGCTGGGAGAATTGCAATGTTTTCAAGCCGCGACGCCTTCGAGAACGATTTTTGCCCGGTCCGGGATGAGCTGCTCGGACAGATGTATCGCGCCAACGCAGGCGGCCTGCCGGTGCTCGTCGAGAGCGTCTCTTCCGACGTGCGGGCGATGCTGGCGCTGTTCTGCTACCGGCGCAGCCATCTGCATTCGCTGGCGCTCGCGATCGCGGCGAGCTGCACCGAGCGCGAGCTGATCCAGTTCGGCGGTCGGGTCGGCTCTACCGTCTATGCGCTGTGCCGCGAACCGGCCCGTGCCGCGTCACCATCTTCCGGAAGCCGCAAACCGATCACGCTTTCGACCAAGCCGCTCTCGACCTTCGCGCCGATCGCGGACGAGGCCGACGAAGAAGATCTCACCGAAGCTGTGACGGCGTAATCTCTCCACGCGTCGTCCCGGCGCCTCGTGTGCAATTGCGCACTAGGCCGGGACGACGGGTTAAAATCAGGCCAGCACCGGCAGCCCGTGCCTCCGCCGCGCCATCGCGCATTCGGCATCGCCCGGCATACAAATGCGGCAGACCTCGGGCCGCATGGCGTAGATCGTGCACGACGTCGCCACCCCGATCTCGCCTGACAGCGCCGAACAGCGGTCGCCGGCGCAGCGCATCCCGGACAGTTTTTCGTTGACGAATTTCTCCGGAATCAGATCGAGCGCCGCATCATCCTCGATGGTGAAGCGCGGCCAGTTCGACGAATAGCAGCAGCACGCGCCGCAGGCCTGGCACGGGCTTTCGATCGTCGCGGCCGGATCGCTTTTTTCCATGCTCTCGTCTACCGCAGAACGGCACGGCCGGCCATCAGGTATCTTTCGGCGCTTCCCAGACCAGGCTCCTGCGCCATCGCGCGCGCAACAGATCGCGCCGCTCCGGATATTTTTCGTCGTGATAGACCGCATCGACGACCCGGTCGGTGCGGAAACTGCGAAAGTCCTTGCGCAGCTCGCACCAGGCCGCGAGCAGCCGGACCGCCTCGTGATAGCCGACTGCGATCGGCCAGATCGTCCGCTCGGAGTCGCGGCCATGTTCGTCGCGGTAGTTCATCGTGATCTTCTTGCCTTCGTGGATCTGCGCCCGCGTCCGCACCATGTCGATGCGGTCGGGCTCCCTGTTCCAGCCCGGACGGGCGCGGCTTGCGGGCTCCAGCACGAACGGCCTCAAGCGCTCAGGCACGGTGTCGGCGACTTTCGCCATCAAATCCTCGGCGGCGCGCGCTAGCGTGGGGTCGGCGTGGCCGACCACCCATTGCGCGCCGAGCACGCAAGCCTCGATCTCATCGGGGGTCAGCATCAGCGGCGGCAGGTCGAATCCCTTTTCCAGGATGTAGCCCATGCCGGCTTCGCCGCGTATCGGCACCCGCTGCTCGATCAGGGTCGCGATGTCGCGATAGATCGTTCGTTTCGAAGTTTCGAGCTCGGCTGCGATCGCATCCGCGGTCAGCGGCTTGCGGGTGCGCCGGAGCACCTGAATGATCTGAAACAACCGGTCGGCGCGTCTCATGGCAGTCCTCTTGGCGGATCCCTCGGCAGCTCTTTTAGCGCGGGCCGCGCTGCTGCTGACAGCATGTTGGCAGCAGGGGGTGGCTATACCAGGACAACACCTCAATTGAAGGGAATTTGTCCATGACGATTCTAGACGAGTTCGGCTCACGGCGCGCCCAGAGCTTTGCACTGGAGCATCTGATCACGATTCACAGTGTCTCCGGAGACCTCCGCTGGGCGCTCGCCGTGCTGGCCGCGCGGTCGTTCGCTGCCATGTGGGTCTTCGGGCAAGCGCGCTTCGCCTTGCTGGTTCGATACGCCGCGCGTCGGACCAGGCAAAAGGTCCGTTTCCTGACCCATGTCGCCACTGCTGACACCATGGTGGCAGCAGGGGGGCGCTAGATCAGGACATCATCTCAAGAGATCGGGGAGCCCTGACATGATTACCCTTTATGGCTTTGGCGCTGGCTTCGGCCTGCCGGAAATCAGCCCTTTCGTGACCAAGACCGAGGTCCAGCTCAGGATGGCCGGGCTTGACTATCGCAAGGAAAGGGCGATGCCGCCTGCCTCGCCCAAGGGGCAGCTGCCCTTTATCCTCGACGAGGCCGAGGGCATCGCCGATTCGACCTTCATTCGCGCCCATATCGAGGGCAAATACGGCTTCGATTTCGACGCGCCGCTGAGCCTGCAGGCGCGGGCGCAAGCCTGGGCGTTCGAGCGGATGATCGAGCACCATGTCTATTGGGCGCTGGTTGGCGCGCGTTGGGTCGATGATGCGAACTTTGCCAAAGGCCCGGCGCATTTCTTCGACGGCGTGCCCGAACACATGCGCGAGAAGCTGCGAGAAGACGCCCAATTCCGCGTGGCCGAGAACTACCTTTTGAGCGGTCTCGGCCGCCATGCGCCCGACGAGGATGTCGACCTCGCCGTCCGTTCGCTGTTTGCACTGTCGGTGCAGCTTGGCGACAAGCCCTATCTGATGGGCAACGCTCCCTGCGGCACTGACGCCACCGCCTTCGGGGCGCTGGCCGGGATCCTGACGCCGTTCTTTACCTCGCCGTTGCGGCAACGGGCCGAGCAATTCGGAAATCTCACCGCCTATGTCGACCGGATGATGCTGCAATATTATCCCGAATTCGCCTGGGCACCGCTGCAACAGGCGGCTTAGCGTCTAGTTCGCCGGGGCTGAGGCGGGCTGGCCCTTCACAGCGGCGAGCTCTGCTTCCAGCTCCGCGATCCGGGCGTCGCGCGAGGCCAGCGCGGCCGCGACGTCGGCCGCATCGAATTTTTGCGGGATATGCTGCGGGCAATTGGTATCCCAGGCGGCAATTCTGAACAGGATCACTTGCTCGGGCCGCGCCTTGTAGCCTTGCGGCATCAGCGATTGCGTGAGCGCCGGATCGTCATCGACCACGCGCGCCTCGCCCCAGATTTTGACGCGGCGACGGTGCGCGTAGTCCATCACGAAGATATACGCCTGCGGGTTCTCCGAGAGGTTGCCTTGGGTGATGTACTGCCGGTTACCGCCAAAGTCGGCAAACGCGATTGTGGTCTTGTCCAGGATTTTGACAAAGCCCTTCGGCCCGCCGCGATGCTGGATATAGGGCTGGCCGGCGGCCGAGGCGGTCGCGAGATAGAAGCTGTTGGTCTCGCCAAGCAAGCCCGCGAGGTTTTCGTCGATCTCGGTGCGCCAGCCGCCGCGCTGCTCGACATCGGCATAGGCTTCGCGCGATCCCTTGCGGGCCTGGATGGCCTTCACCGCAGGGGTGAAGGCGACATCGCTGGAAAAAGCGTGAATGTCTGACATCTGAGCCTCCCGAAGAGCGTTTTCGAGCCAAGCCTGTCCCGCACTTGATGCGGAACGGTCACCGGATCGCGTGAAGAAAACGCGTCAAAACAACGAGCTGTTGGGCGCCAAAGCGGTCGTCCTTGCTCCTCAAAATGGGCAGTTCCCGAATTTAAGCAATCAAGGGGATTGACACTTCACTGTTGCGATATATGCAATAATGGATGGACCGGATCGATGCCATGCGGGCCTTTGTCGCCGTGGCCGACCTGCAGGGGTTTGCCCCCGCGGCGCGCAAGCTCGGGCTCTCGCCGTCGGTCGTGACGCGGCTGATCGCGGCGCTGGAAGATCGCCTCGGGGCGCGGCTGCTACAGCGGACCACGCGGTCGGTCGCCCTGACCGATGCCGGGTCACGCTACCTCGAACGCATCAGGCGGATCATTGGCGATGTCGCGGAGGCCGAAGACGCCGTCGCCGGCGAGCGGACCCGGCCGGAAGGACGGCTCGCAATCTCGGCGCCGGTCGGATTTGGCAGACTGCACGTCAGTCCCGTGGTGTCGGCCTATTTGAAACGCTACCCCGAGGTCGGCGCCGATCTGCGGTTGTCGGACCGCATGATCAATCTGGTGGAGGAGGGGGTCGATCTCGCGGTCAGAATCGGCCATTTGCCGGATTCGACGCTTGTTGCCCGTCACGTCGGCGAGATGCGGCGGATCGTGGTGGCGTCCAGCGAATATCTGAAAGCGCGCGGCGAGCCGAAGCGGCCTGCCGAGATTTCCGCCCATGAGACGATCCAGTTCGGCGCCATGAGCGCCGCACCGGATTGGCGCTTTATCGAGGACGGCCGCGAGATTCGTGTCTCGACCGCGCCGCGCCTGGCCACCAACAGCGCCGATGCGGCGATCCAGCATGCGGAAGCGGGCGGCGGGTTGACGCAGGTACTGGCCTATCAGGCCGCCGCGTCACTGAAGGCGGGGAGGCTCAAGATCGTGCTCGCGAAATTCGAGCCGCCGCCATTGCCGATCCACATCGTCTATCCGACCTCGCGGCTGCTGTCGGCGAAAGTGCGCACCTTCATCGATCTCGTCACCGAGATCAGCGACTGGCATTTTGGTTAGGCCGCGGGCTCTCTCTTCGGCACCACGCGGAACGTTCCGTTGGCCCGCGCGATCACGACGTCGTCCGCCTTGATCAGGCTTTGCGCAAAACAGATCGTGCTGCCGGTCTTGATCACATCGGTCTCGACCGCGAGCCATTGCCCGACCTGGGCGCTGCCGACGAAATCGACCGCCAGCGAAATCGTCACCAGCGACGACGTCCCGCCCATCACATGCCCACAGCTATGGCCCATCGCGTTGTCGGAGAGGGTTGCGATCAACCCGCCGTGAATCAGCCCCCGGCCATTGGTATGCGGCTTGGCGAGCCGCAGTCCGATGATCACGGCCCGCTCGGTCCGCTTCGAATAGAGCGGTTCCCAGGGATCGGTCAGCGGGCTTTTGCGGAAGTGCGGTTCAAAGCCCAAAGGGATATCGGCGATGACAGGCGTGTCGGTGGTCATGGGCGTCTCGCATGTTGGCGATTTGCGCCATAGAACGCGATCTCGGTGACAATTTCATCGCCTACAAAGTTTTAAACGGCATTTCGGCGGCTGTTTGAAATGGGCTCGACTGCTTCCGCCGTCATTGCGAGGAGCGTAGCGACGAAGCAATCCATCTCACCGCGGTAAGGAAGAATGGATTGCTTCGTCGCTACGCTCCTCGCAATGAGGGTGGCAGAATTCTCCGTGATGTCGATAAGCTACAACGGCAGTCCGACATAATTCTCCGACAGCGAAGCGGAAGCGGCTTTCGAGCTGATGAGGTAATCCAGCTCGGCAATCTGGATGCGCGCGGCGAATTCGCCATCGTCGGGAAATCGATGCAGCATCGAGGTCATCCACCATGAAAAGCGCACCGCCTTCCAGACCCGCGACAGCGCCTTTTGCGAATAGCCGTCAAGGCCGGCGGAGGATTTCTCGTCGTAATATTCCCGCAACGCCTGCGAGAGGTAGTGCACGTCGCTGGCGGCGAGATTGAGCCCCTTGGCGCCGGTCGGCGGCACGATGTGCGCGGCATCGCCGGCCAAAAACATCCGCCCGAACCGCATCGGCTCGGCGACGAAACTGCGCAACGGCGCGATGCTTTTCTCGATCGACGGTCCGGTGACGAGCTCGTCGACCGCCTTCTGGTCGAGCCTGCGCTTCAATTCGTCCCAGAACCGTTGGTCCGGCCATTGATCGATATGGTCGTCGAGCGGACATTGCACATAGTAGCGGCTGCGGTGGGTCGAGCGCATGGTGCAGAGCGCAAAGCCCCGCGCATGGTTGTTGTAGATCAATTCGGGCGAGACCGGCGGGGTTTCCGACAGGACGCCGAGCCAGCCGAACGGATAAATCCGTTCGAACGTCTGGATCGCTGATGGTTGGACGCTGGCGCGGCTGACGCCATGGAACCCGTCGCAGCCGGCGATGAAATCGCAGGCGATTTCGCCTCCGACGCCGTCCTTGACGTAGCTGACGCGTGGATGGTCGGTGTCGAAATCATGCGGCCTGACGTCGGCGGCCTGGTAGATGGTGGTGAGACCGGCCGCCTGGCGCGCGTTCATCAAATCGAGCGTCACCTCGGTCTGGCCGTAGATCATCACGGTCTTGCCGGTCGAGGCATGCATGTCGATGCGGTGCCGCGCGCCGCCGAAGGCGAGCTCGACGCCATGATGGATGAGGCCCTCGCGACGGGCGCGCGCCCCGGCGCCGACCTGGTCGAGCAGCTTGACCGTGCCCTCCTCGAGCAGGCCGGCGCGGATCCGCCCGAGCACATAGTCCGGCGTTTGGCGCTCGACAATGACGTTGTCGATGCCGTAAAGATGAAGCAGTTGCCCAAGCAACAATCCTGCCGGACCCGCGCCTATGATTGCTACTTTTGTCCGCAATGCTTGCTCCCCCGGGGTTAATGTAGACTGCAAGTCAGCGCTTGAAGTCAACGCGTGCGGCAGGCGATGATAATTATATCATATAACAATTTCTGCAACGGACGTTGGTGCCAAACCATGTTTTCCACTTCGCCGCACCGCAAGAAATGGCGCGACTGATTGTCCGTGGCCGAAAGGTGGCGACGTCCGGCTTGAAAAATCGACCGAACTAGATAACATGTTAATTAACAAGATCGGGTGCGCAAAGCCCGCCTTCACGCTCATAGGGGAGAGAATGTCGATGAGAAAAGCGATTTTGGCGTTGCTGCTGGCCGCCAGTGTGACGCCCGCGTTCGGGCAGGACAAGATCGTCAATCTGAAAGTGTCGCTATGGGTGCCGCCGGCCCATCCGCTGGTGCCGGCTACCCAGGCCTGGGCCGCCGATATCGAAAAGGCCTCGGGCGGCAGCATCAAGGTCACGGTGTTCCCCTCCGAGCAGCTCGGCAAGGCGTTCGACCATTACGACATGGCGCGCGACGGCATCGCCGACATCACCTATGTCAATGCCGGCTATCAGTCCGGCCGTTTCCCGATCGCGGCCGCTGGACAACTTCCCTTCGTGTTCTCCGACGGCAAGAAGGGCACGCTGGCGCTGAACGAGTGGTACCACAAATACGCACCGACCGAGATGAAGGATACCAAGCTTTGCTTCGCCTTCATCCACGATCCCGGCGCGCTGCACGGCAAGAAGAAGATCGTCGTGCCCAGCGATCTCTCCGGCGTGAAGGTGCGCCCCGCGCAGAGCACCATCGGCGAGATGGTCAAAATGTTCGGTGGCACCAACGTCCAAACCTCGGCGCCGGAAGCGCGTGACGCCATCGAACGCGGCGTAGCCGACGAGATCACCTTCCCCTGGGGGTCGATCTTCCTGTTCGGCATCGACAAGGCCGTGAAGTACCACATGGACGTGCCGCTGTACTCGACGGTGTTCACCTACAACATGAACCTCGCCAAATATAATTCGATGTCGGACGCGCAGAAGAAGGTCATCGACGACCACTGCACCCCGGAATGGGCTTCCAAGGTCACCGATCCCTGGACCGAATTCGAGGCCAACGGCCGCGTCAAGATGAAGGCGCTGGAAGGGCATGAAGTGTATCCGCTGACGCCGGATCAACTCGCCGAGTGGAAGAAGGCGGTGACGCCGCTGCACGATAGCTGGGCGGAAGCTGTCAAGAAGACCGGCGGCGATGCCGCCGCCATCGACGCCGACTTGCAGGCGACGCTGAAGAAGTACGAGGCCGGGATTTAAGGCTGCGCTGTCGGGTACAAAGATCGTCGCCATGCCCGGGACAAGCCCGGCCATGACGAAGAGTGGATCGAGCACGGGCCGTTCATGACTGCCAATCCCGAAATCACCCAAGACGGTGCCATCACCGGCCCGCCCGCGCCGGTGCGCAAGAATTTCATGGATCGCTTCATCGATTCCATCGAATGGATTGCGGCGTTCTTCGTCGGCATCGTCGCGCTCAACACCTTTACCGCGGTGTTCATGCGCAAATTCTTCGCGGTGACGATCCCCGACTACTACAATTTCGGCCAGTTGCTGCTCGGCATCCTGATCTTCTGGGGTATCGCCGCCACCAGCTATCGCGGCACCCATATCACCGTCGACCTGGTCTGGGCCAATGCGACGCCAAAATATCAGCGCTGGATCGATGTGTTCGCGACACTGGTGCTGCTGTTCGTCGTGACCGTGCAGACCTATACGCTGATCGACAAGGTGATCGACACCCGCGCCAGCCATATCGTCACCATGGATCTTCAAGTGCCGATCTGGCCGTTCTTCCTGGCGTCGTGGATCGGCGACGTCTCGGCCGTGCTGCTGATCGCGATCCGCACCTACCGGCTGATCTTCCATCCGGAAGATATTCATGACGCCAAAATCAAGACCGTGGAGTAGGGGGCGATGAGCAACGAGGCCGTCGCCCTGGCCGGCTTTGTCAGCCTGTTCGCGCTGATGCTGCTGCGCGTCCCCGTCGGCATGGCGATGGGCCTGGTCGGCATCACCGGCTTTGGCTACCTCACCGGATTTGCGCCGGCGTTGAAGCTGATCGGCCAGACCACCATGCGCACCGTGACCGATTATTCCTTCGGGGTGATCCCGATGTTTCTGCTGATGGGCGCGTTCGTCTCGGTCTCCGGCATCAGCCGCGAGTTGTTCCGCGCCGCCAACACCTTTGTCGGCCACTGGAAAGGTGGCCTGGGCATCGCGACCATTGCCGCCTGTGGCGGCTTTGCGGCGATTTCGGGTTCTTCGGTTGCGACCGCCGCGACGTTCTCGGCCGTCGCCTATCCGGAAATGCGCCGCTTCGGCTATCCGCAATCCTTTGCCACCGGCGTGATCGCGGTCGGCGGCACGCTGGGCGCGATGCTGCCGCCGTCCACCGTGCTCGCGGTCTACGGCATCATCACCCAGCAGGACATCGGAAAACTGTTCATCGCCGGCATCGTGCCGGGACTGCTCGCGATCGCGATGCACATGATCACTATCGGCATCATTGGCGTGGCCCGGCCGAAATTCCTGCCGGCGGGCCCGCGCGCCTCCTGGCGCGAGCGCGTCCTGGCGCTGCGCGACGTCTGGTCGCCGCTGCTGCTGTTCCTGTTCGTGATCGGCGGGCTCTATGGCGGCTTCTTCATTCCGACCGAGGCCGGCGCGGTCGGCGCAGTCGGCGCTTTCATCATCGGCGTGCTCCGGGGCAAATTAACCCGGGACGGCATCCTGCAATCCCTGCTACAGGCGACCCGCACCGCGGCGGCTGTGTTCACGGTGCTGATCGGAGCGCTGTGCTTCGGCTATTTCCTCACCATCACCCAGACGCCGCAGAACGTGACGTCGTTCCTGACCGGCCTTGGCATCGGCCCCTACGGCGTGCTGGCGCTGATTCTGCTGATGTATCTGGTGCTGGGCTGCCTGATGGACGCGATGGCAATGGTAATCCTGACCGTGCCAATCGTGTTTCCCGTGGTGACGACGCTGGGCTTCGATCCGATCTGGTTCGGCATCGTCATCGTCATGACGGTTGAGCTTGGTCTGATCCATCCGCCGGTCGGTATGAACGTGTTCGTCATCAAGAGCGTGATCAAGGACGTCAACATGTCGACGATCTTCGTCGGCGTGCTGCCCTTCGTGGTGACCGATTTGATTCGTCTGGTGATCCTGATTCTGTTCCCGCTGCTGGCGACCTGGTTGCCGCAGCGCATGATTGGGTAAAATCATCAATCCGGTGCTCCAGACCCGATCTGTCTTCACCATCACCGCCCATATCGGCGGCGTGACGACTGCCGGCGAAATCGGTCATGGTGTTCGCCGCATCATCCCGATCACCGGCGGTGCGGGGCGAAAACCTCAACGGAACGGTCTGCGCCTTCGGCGCCGACTTCCAGATCATCCGGCCCAACGCGCTGATCGAGCTGGAGGCGAAATATGTCAGCGGTTTGAGTATTGAATCTGAAGCTGCAACCCGTCATTGCGAGGAGCGACAGCGACGAAGCAATCCATCTCTACCCCGCGTTGCGGCATGGATTGCTTCGCGGAGCCTGTCATCGGGCGCGCATTCGCGTGACCCGTTGGCTCGCAATGACGTGGCGCGGGCACGGCGGCCACCGGTCCCTTGGTCCCTCCCGTGAAGCGCGTGTGCCCATATTGACTCCGCTCCAAATAGTTATACAACATAACTATTCTTGTCAGGAAGCAATAAAAGCCCATGGGAAACGTCGCCTCCGCCGCGTCAGCTGATAAATCCGGATTGCTCAAGATCGAACAAACCGGCGCCGTGCTGACCGTCGGCCTCAACCGCCCCGCCAAGCGCAACGCGCTGAACGACGGCATCATCCTTGCGATCCAGGATTGTTTCTCCAATCTGCCTGACGGCATCGGCGCCGTGGTGGTCCACGGCATCGGCGACCACTTCTCCTCCGGCCTCGATCTTTCCGAACTGACCGAGCACGATGCCACCGAGGGCTTGGTGCATTCGCAGATGTGGCACCGGGTGTTCGACCGCATCCAATATAGCCGCGTGCCGGTCATCGCCGCGCTGAAGGGCGCCGTGATCGGCGGCGGGCTGGAGCTTGCCTGCGCGGCGCATATCCGTGTCGCCGAGCCCTCGGCCTATTTCGCGCTGCCGGAGGGCCAGCGCGGCATTTTCGTCGGTGGCGGCGGCTCGGTGCGGCTGCCGCGGCTGATCGGGGTGGCGCGAATGACCGACATGATGCTGACGGGGCGGGTTTATTCCGCGACCGAGGGTGCGGCCTATGGTTTCTCGCAATACCTCACCGAAGCCGGCGGTGCGCTGCCCAAGGCGATGGAATTGGCCGAGCGGGTCGCCGCCAACGCGCCGTTGACCAATTTCGCGGTGCTGCAGGCGTTGCCGATGATCGCGGAAGCCAATCCGCAGGCCGGTCTGCTGATGGAATCCTTGATGGCGACGGTGGCGCAGAGCGACAAGGAAGCCAAGCGCCGCATCCGCGCGTTTCTCGATCGCAAAACCGCAAAAGTGAAACCGAGCTGACATGAGCGCCAAGCCAAACATGACAGCCTCATCGGAACGCGGCGCTGGGCATCCACTGCGTCCGATCTCGTTCGGCAATCCCGCTGTCACCATCGAGCGTCGCGATGACGGCACCATCTATCTGCGCCCAAAGGCGCAGCTCCGCGACTATCCGACCCGCATCACCGACCGCCTGCATCATTGGGCCAGCGCCGAGCCCCATCGCGTGTTCATGGCCGAGCGCGATGCCGATCGCGGCTGGCGGCAGATCACCTACGCGCAATTGCTGAATTCGGCGCGGCGCATCGCCTCGGCGCTGCTGGCGCGCGGCCTCTCGGCTGAAAAGCCGATCGTGATCCTCTCCGGCAATTCGGTGGACCACGCGCTGATCGCGTTCGGCGCGCTCTATGCGGGAATCCCGTTCTGCCCGGTATCGCCGGCCTATTCGCTGGTGTCGCGGGATTACGGCAAACTTGGATATTTGATAAAGCTGCTGACGCCCGGTCTCGTCTTTGCGGATGATGCGGCCAAATTCGCCGATGCGCTCGCCGTCAACGTCCCTGTGGGAACAGAAATCGCCGCCTCACGTGGTGCCGTGGCCGGTCGCGACGTGACGTCGCTTTCGGATCTGCTGGCCACACCGGAGCATCCCGGCCTTGATGCCGCGCACGACGCCATCGGTCCGGACACGATCGCGAAATTCCTGCTGACGTCAGGCTCGACCGGCAATCCCAAGGCCGTCATCAACACCCAGCGGATGATCTGCGCCAATCAGGTGATGCTGCGCGAGACGCTGGCATTTCTCAAGGACGAGCCGCCGGTCATCGTCGACTGGCTGCCGTGGAATCACACCTTTGGCGGCAACCACAATATCGGGCTGACGCTCTATAATGGCGGCTCGATGTATCTCGACCAGGGCAAGCCGATGCCGGGCGGCATCGAGGAGACCGTGCGTAACCTGCGCGAGATTTCGCCGACGGTCTATTTCAATGTGCCGAAGGGCTATGAATCGCTGCTGCCCTATTTGCGCGACGATACCGCGCTGCGCCAAAAATTCTTTGGCCGCTTGCACGCGATGTTCTTCTCAGGCGCGGCGCTGTCGGCCCATGTCTGGAACAGCCTGGACGAATTGTCGGTGCAGGAAACGGGCAGCCGCGTCCCGATGCTGACCGGCCTCGGCGCCACCGAAACCGCGCCGTTCTTCATGTCGGTCAATCCGCGCACCAGCCGTTCCGGCCATGTCGGGCTGCCGGTGCCGGGCAACGATGCCAAGCTGGTGCCGAACAACGGCAAGCTCGAGATTCGCGCCAAGGGGCCGAACGTCACGCCCGGCTATTGGCGCCAGGGCGAACTGACCAGGGCCGCGTTCGACGAGGAAGGTTTTTACAAGTTCGGCGACGCGCTCAAGCCGGCCGATCCGGACAATCTCGATGCCGGCTTCGACTTCGACGGCCGCATCGCCGAGGACTTCAAGCTCGCCAGCGGCACCTGGGTCAGCGTCGGTCCGCTGCGGGCCCGCTTCATCGCCGCCTGCGCGCCGCTGGTGCGCGATGTCGTGATTGCCGGCCTCAATCGCGATGAAATCTCCGCGCTCGTCGTGCTTGACCTTGACGGTTGCCGCTTGATCAATGCAACCTTGCCGTTCGACGATATCGCTGCGATTGCGGCGGATCCCTTGATACGTGATGCCTTCCGCGAGCGCTTTACGGCATTTCTCGCGGGCGCGACGGGTTCGTCGACCCGGATCACCCGCGCCGTGCTGCTTGGTGCACCCTTGTCGATCGATCGCGTCGAGGTCACCGCCAAGGGATCGATCAACCAGCGCGCGGTGC
>Ga0137415_10002206_pt1 | contig 19378 bp, 18 predicted proteins | sample CZODoug3_1_1_16f_FD_183082 | JGI IMG/M metagenome (GOLD analysis project Ga0137415, IMG submission 183082) | Vadose zone soil fungal communities from Angelo Coast Range Reserve, California, USA - CZODoug3_1_1_16fungal (Hybrid Assembly) | ecosystem: Environmental > Terrestrial > Soil > Vadose...
CAGAGCGTCCTCGATCCGTCTGTCGCGCCTCCGGGGAAACACACGCTGTCGATCTACGTGCAATACAGCCCGTACCACCTCGCCTCGGGTTCTTGGGACGAGCTCAAGGAGCCCTATGGGGACCGCGTCGTCGAGACGCTCGCCGAGTATGCACCGAACGTCCCGAAGGCGATCCTTGCCCGCGACGTGATCACGCCCCTCGACCTCGAGCGCCGGTTCGGCTTGACGGAAGCGCACCAGTCGCACGGGGAGATGGGACCGGACCAGTTCTTCTCGTTCCGGCCGGTGCCCGGTTGGTCGAATTACCGTACGCCGGTCCCAGGGCTCTACCTGTGCGGCGCCGGCACGCATCCCGGAGGCGGGGTCAGCGGCGCTCCAGGGTACAACGGGGCCCATGCGGTCCTCGAGGATTGGCCGAAGCTGAAGGTCCACTAAAAGGCGGAACGCCTCCGCAGGAGCCGCTTGATCGCCCGCAACGGATACGCGAGGAAGCGCTGCCCCTGCAGATACGCCCTCCGGGAGATCGCGTCCGCGGACCAGAACGCGTCCTTCAATTCCACGAGCTCCTTCTGCGGAGAGAAGAACGTGTAGATCGGGACGCCGATTGCGAGAAGGACCAGCGAGATCCCGATCAACCGCGGGCTGACGAGTCCCATGAGGACGACGGAGAAGAACATGCCGGCCACCGGGATGGCGACCTTCCAGCGAAGTTCGTTCGAGAGCCTCGGGTGCATGCGTTCGAGGAAGATCGTCGAGAGGCAGGTCGCGAAGTAGACGAACGCGAGGAGGAAGACGGCCGAGCTAATCAAATCGGACAAAGTGCCCATCAGACTCGCGACATACGCCGTCACGCAGAGGATGATCAGGCCGAGGTACGGCGTGTGGGACCGCTTCTGTTTCCGACTGAACACCGCGGGGAGCAGTCCATCGAGCGACATCGCATAGGCCAACCGCGATGTGCCGACGGTCCCCGATTCATCGGCTCCCGTGATCGACAACAGCGCGCCCACACCGACGACGAGGACAATCACGGATGTCAAGAGCGCGGGCGAGCTGAACGTCGCCCGAGCCGCGTCGACGAGCGGACTGCTCGATGCGCCGAGCGCGCTTCCGCCGACGGTACCGATGACGAAGAAGTTCGTGAGGAAGTAGAAGGCAATCACGATCACCATGCCCACGAGGATCGCTCGCGGAATCGTCTTCCTCGGCTGGATCACCTCATCCGTCGGCAGGGTCGAGAGTTCGAATCCCGCGTACGCCCAGAAGATGAGGACCAGCGCCCGGCCGAACGCGGAGACATCGCCGGTGAAGAACGGGACGAGGTTCCCTCCGAACTGGCCCGGCCGAAGGGCCACGAAGGCGAATCCTCCGAGGACGATCAACACGAGCGGCGACAGCTTCGCGATCGTCAAGACGTCATTCACTCTGCCGGCGGCCTTGATCCCGATGAGGTTCGTCACCAGGATGATCGCGATGAAGACGGCCTTCAAGACGGCCTTGCCCAGGTCGTCGATCCCCGGGTCGAACGCCAGGAAGTACTGGGTGAAGGCGACGGGGAAGACGGCGAGGGAGAACCACTCCGCGAGCAGGAGACCCCACCCGACGATGAATCCGGGGAACGGACCGGCGACCGCTTTCACATAGGCATAGGGTCCGCCGACCTTCGGCAAGATCATCACGCAGTAGGAGAAGGAGAGGGCGATGACCATCGCCATCGCTCCCGCCAGGACCCACACCAGCAGAGACGACGGGCCGACGAGCCGCGCCCCGATCGCCGTGGCGACGTACACATCGGCCCCAATGATCGAGCCGACGACGAGGCTCGTCACGTCGAACGTGTTCAGCTTGGCCGACGCGCCCGTGCCCTTGCCGTCACCGCGCGGCCGCATCGCGCGGCAATGGCTCGAGGTCTAAATACTGCCTTGCGAGTCGTCCCGCCGACATGCGATCGGGGATCGGATGCCGACGTGCCCATAAGGCCTGTGTTAAGGTCAAGGATTGTCCTAAGTCCACATCGAGTCTGGCCCGAGAGTTCGAGACAATCCAACCGCCCCGCCTCCATCGAAGCTCGTCCCGCGCCATTGCTGGAATCGATTCCCGGAACCGTTCCTCCGGATGGTTATCACGAAAGATTTTGAACGAACCAAGTATTTAAAGCGGGCTTCCCGTGGGCAACTGTTCTACATGGCGAACTCGTTCCGAGATGACTCGGAAGGAGTCGCGTCGACAGTCGCGACTCTCTTTGCTCTGCTGGCGGCGGTGCTCTTCCTCCAGGCGGCCGTCATCTCCGTGATCCCCGCTCGCGAGTACGCGGCCGAGCGCTCGAGCTCCGTCGCGGCGCTCCAGGCCCTTGACTATCTCCGGTACGCCGCGCTCGGAGCCGCGGTCCCCGGCGGCCAGTTCTCGTTCACGATCCCGCTCGGAACGCCCTCTTCTTCCGCCTTCTCGACTCCGAGTGATGGAACCCTTCAGTTCAACACCGGCACCGTGGCGCCTGCGAACATCACGATGCAGTACGTCCCCACGATCCACGACAGTCGGATCACGCACGTGGACCAGGACGTCATCCTAGCAATCGACGGATCCGGTTCCATGCAACAGAACGATCCAACGCGACTTCGGGTTAGCGGGGCCAAGGACTACATCGGGCATCTAAGCCGCCCGGACCGAGTCGCCTCGATCGAGTTCCAGGGCACGGCGTGGCTCATTCGGCAGAACGTCGGCGGACCCGCCCACCACCTGTTTAGTCCATACAACAACGGGATCCCCGACTACACTGGGGCCCAAAGCGACCTCGACACCATCGGTCAGACCGATGGCACAAACTTCGGGTCGGCGCTTCAAATCGCGAACGACGAGCTCATCACGTATGGCATCCGCAGCCATGCGTGGGCGGTCATCCTCCTGACCGATGGCCAGAACAACTTCCCCTGGCAGGACACCCTGGCGCTGGCCCAGGCGGCACGCGCGAAGGCAAACAACATCACGGTCTTCACGATCGGACTAGGGGCCAGTGCAGACGCGGTCATCCTGACGCAGATCGCGCAGACAACGGGCGGCACATACTATGCGGCCCCGACCGCGGATTCGATCAAGTTCATCTACTTGGAGATCGCGAACCACTACTCCGGATCGGTGTCCTGCGGCACCCTGACGACCGCGAGCTCGATGAGCGGGTCCCTGATCCTGAACCGAGGGAACCGCCAGTACCCCGTTCAAACGATGAGCCTCGAGGCGGGCGGGGTCACGCTCTCCCAGGCGGGCGGGGCCGTCATCCATCAAGGGATCCCGTTCGAATACACCCCGCGGGACAAGGGAACCGGCAGCCTCCGGCTCACCATGATCACGTTCGTGGGAGACCCGTTCCGGGCCTCGGGTTCGGATTACGCGTTCATCAACGCGCAGTTCCTCTACGCCAATACGAACACGCAGACGATCATCCGGCCGAATCTCGGCGACCAAGCAACGGCAGTGGGCAACACGTCGGCGTACGTGCAGTACTGGGCCAGCCAAGGCGCTGCGACGCCCGGCGCTGCGGCAGCGGTCCGGCAGCCCCTGAACCAAGCGCAGGCCCGCCTCAATTGGGCCAACGCGAATGCGAGCGCCGGGAAGCTAGCGCTCGCGAAGTTCAACGTGGACAGCGCTCAGTCCCAACTGTCCGCCGCGGTGACGGCGACCAATCAGCAGGTCTCGGCGGGAAACATGCAATCGTGGCTCGGGAAGTCGACCATAGACCAGATCTTCTTCGTCGCCTGTCTGCTCGATCAATGGACGAACTGGTACGACGGGATCACGTTGACGATCCAGAGCCCGAGCGCGGCAGCCTGGGCGTTGTGGTTCACGGATGCGTTCCGCTCCACCGGTGCCCTGACGACCTTTGGGATTTCCGGAAACACGGTCGTCCTGACGGTGAATGCGGTCGACCGCTTCATCGTCGATGAGCGTGTGATTGAGCTGACGACCAGTTGAAGTCTGCCGACCCGGATCGAGGTCTCTCGGAATTCTCTTCCTTCGCGAGAGGCGTTCGGGCGGCAACGGTCTCTCGGATTCGCTACGTCGGCCGCTCGATGATCGTCGCAAGGCCCATTCCGAATCCGATGCAGAGCGTCGCGAGGCCGTAGTGGAGCTCTTGCCGCTCCATCTCGTGGAGCATCGTCGTAACGAGCCGAGCGCCGCTCATGCCGAGCGGGTGGCCCAGCGCAATCGCGCCGCCATTCACGTTCAGCTTCGCGTCCTCGAAGCCGATCGTGTCCCGCGTTGCAATCGGAACGGAGGCGAAGGCCTCGTTGACCTCCCAGATGTCGATGTCGTCCGCCTTGAGGTCGGCCCGTGCCAGGGCTTTCCGGATGGCGGGGATCGTGCCGTCCAGCATGATCGTCGGATTCGTACCCGCGACGCCGGTCGAGACGAATCGGGCGCGGGGTTCCAGCTTCAACTCCTTCGCCTTGTCAGGCGTCGTCACGAGGATCGCGCACGCACCGTCGTTGATGCCGCTCGAGTTGCCCGCGGTGATCCGGCCATCGGGCTTGAACGCGGCCGGGAGGGACGTGAGCTTCTCCAGCGACGTGGTCCGACGCGGGTGCTCGTCCGCCTCGAACATCCGTTTGTTGCCGCTCTCGTCGAACACGGGGACGGGTTCGATCTCCTTTTTGAAGCGGCCTTCATCGATCGCGCGGATCGCCTTCCGATGGGACCAGAACGAGAACTCGTCCATCTGCTCCCGGGTGATCTTGTACTTGTCCGCGACGAGGTCGGCGGAGATGCCCTGCTGCACGATTTCGTATTTCTCGAGGAGCTTCGGGCTAAGCGCTCCGGCGTCGGAGCCGAGGGGAACGCGGGACATCACCTCGACGCCGCCCGCAATGACGACGTCGTTCTGGCCCGTCATGACCTCCATCGCGGCGAAGTTGAACGCCTGCAGGCCGGACGCGCACATCCGGTTCACGCTCGTGCCCGGCACCGACTCCGGAAATCCGGCGATCAGGGGTGCGAGGCGGGCGATGTTCAGGCCCTGTTCATCGACCTGGGTGACGCACCCGAGGACGACATCCTCGACGATCCTGGGTTCGATCCCGGTACGGTCCACAAGTGCTCGAAGGACGAACGCGGCCAGGTCGTCCGGCCGCCAGTCTTTCAGAGAACCGCCGCGCTTCCCGATCGGCGTCCGTACGGCTCCGACGATCACCGCCTCAGGCATTTGCTCGGCTCCGCGTAGACCATGGCCCGCGCGGAATAAGAAGGTTTTCTACTTGGAAATTGCGAAGGCGAGATAAGCGGCTCGGATTTGAAGGACGGAGGCCCTTTCGGACCTTCGCGGAAGAGCGTACTTTGGGTGAGCGGTTCCCGTGAGCAAGATCAACCACGTGGTCATCATCGTCAAAGAGAACCATACGTTCGACAACTACTTCGGCACCTTCCCGGACGCGAGTGGGGGGCGGATGCCGCAATCCTCGAACCCGCCTCCGAGGGACCCGCCGCACAGCCATGGCGCGTGGCTCACCCGCGAGACGACCGCGGTTCGCGAGCAGTTCGTCGAACGGGATATCCCGGCATACTTCTCGTACGCGAGGAGATTCTCCCTCTGTGATAACTACTACACCGACGTGGCGGGCCCATCGACGCCAAATCACCTGATGCTCCTGTGCGCCGATTCACCGGTCATCGACAATCCGCCGCGGCGCAACCCGCCGACGATCCAGATCCACTCGTCGCTCCCGAAAAGCCTGGAAGAGTCTCGGTTGACGTGGCGGAGCTACGGCGGCTATGCGATCGATTACATGCAGGGCGTCAACTCGAAATGGAAAATCACCTCGAATCAATTTGAGGTGGACGCGGCCGCGGGACGACTCCCATCCGTGTCCTGGGTCTACGCGCCCCTCGAATTCGACGAGCATCCGCCGTATTCCAATCCTCAGGGGGCGTCGATGGGTAACGTTACAAAGGGCATGCAGTGGTCGGTGGATCAGGTGAATGCGATCGTCCGAGGCGGGCTCTGGCCCGATGTCGCGGTGTTCATCACCTGGGACGATTGGGGAGGATGGTACGATCACGTCGAGCCTCCGGCCGCAGAAGTGTGGAACGGCGACTCGCATCCCGGCTACAAAGGCAGCCAATTTCGATTCGGTCCACGGGTCGGATGCATCGTCTTGGGTCCGTATGCGAGAAACGGGTACGTCTCGAAGGTCTTTCACTCCCACGTGAGCCTCGTGAAATTCTGCGAAGTGAACTTCGGCCTCCCGATGCTGAACCAACGGGACGCAGCCACGGATGACATGATGGATTGCTTCGACTTCCGCAAGACGCCGGCTCCGGCCCCGCCCGTGGTTCCGTAGCCGCCAGAGCTGACGGCGGGACACCCTCGCGCGAAGATTGATACCGCAACCGCGACTTGCCGCCGCCGTGCCTGCGGCCCTCGACGGAATCACGGTCCTGGATTTCACGCGGCTCCTCCCGGGGCCGTTCTGCACGCAGCTCCTCTGCAACCTCGGAGCCGATGTCATCAAGATCGAGGACCCACAGCTCGGCGACTACATGCGATCGGTGCCACCGATCGTCCACGACGTCTCGTATCCGTTCGCGATGGTGAACCGCGGAAAACGTTCGCTCGCGGTCGACTTGAAGACGTCCGACGGGCAAGAGATCCTCCGAAAACTCGTCGGCCGGGCGGACATCGTCGTGGAGCAGTTCCGGCCCGGCGTCATGGCCCGTCTCGGAGCGGACTACGATGCCCTCGCGATGTGGAATCCGAAGCTCATCTTCTGCGCCTTCTCGGGATACGGTCAGAACGGTCCGTACAAAGATCTCCCGGGGCACGACATCAACTTCGAGGCGCTCGCGGGCCTCTTGTCCGTGACCCGGAGCCTCGACGAACGGCGACCCGCGATCCCGGGTGTGCCGATCGCCGATCTGGCGGGCGGCTTCAACGCGGCGTTGGCGATCCTCGCGTCGCTCCGGACTCGAGACCGCACGGGAAGGGGCGAATTCATCGACGTCTCCATCTACGACACCGCCGTGACGCTGCTGGTCCTCGGCCTCGCGCGATATCTTGCGACGGGCGAGGAACCGATGCCGGGTGAAACTCTCCTCACTGGATCGTTCCCGTTCTACAGCCTCTACGAGACGAAGGACGGCCAGTGGCTCTCCGTCGCCACGGTCGAACCGAAGTTCTGGGAGCGGATGTGCGAACTCATCGGGGCGCCGGAGCTGTCGGGGAAGCAATTCGCCGACCCGGCCGACCGGCCCGCCGTCGCGCAATCGCTCGCCGCCCGATTCCGAGAACGGACACTCGCAGAGTGGGAGCCGCTATTCTTCGCGGAACGGCTTCCCATCGCCGGGGTGAAGCGGGTGCCGGAGGTCGTCGCTGACCCGCAGGTGAAAGCCCGCGGGCTCCTCCCGACGGTCGACGTGCCCGGAGTCGGAAAGCTCCAAGTCATCTCCCATCCCGCGAAGCACACGACGACGGAGACGCGGAACCCGGCGAGGGTCCCAACAAAAGGCCAGGACACCGAGACGATCCTGCGGTCTCTCGGATACACTTCGCGGCGGATCGAGGCGCTCGCGAAGAAGAACGTCGTCGCAAAGTGATCGGATCATGCGCAACTGCGCATAACGCGAAATCACTCGCCCTTGAACTTCGGCTCTCGCTTTTCCATGAACGCCTGGAGGCCTTCGTAGATGTCCTCGGTCGACGAGATGAGCCCGAACGCCATGGCCTCCATCTCCAGCGCGGCATCGATCGGCGTGTCGCTGCTCCGATTCAGGAGGACTTTCGCGAGACGGATCGCGATCGGCGCTTGTTTCGCGAGTTTCTCGGCGAACCCGCGGACCTCGGCCGCGAACGCTTCGTTCGGCACCGTCTTCGTCACCAAGCCAATCGTCGCAGCTTCGTCCGCGGTGAGTCGAGAGCCGAGGAACACGAGCTCTTTCGCCTTCGCTTGACCGAGGACGCGGACGAGCCGCTGACTGCCGCCGGCTCCGGGAACGAGACCCAGGTTAACCTCCGTCTGGCCGACCTTCGCCCGACTCGCGGCGATCCGGAAATCGCATGCGAGGGCAATCTCAAGACCGCCGCCAAAACAGTGCCCATTGATCGCGGCAACCGTCGGCTTAGGGAAATTCGCCAGGTGGGTGACGACCGCCTCGGACCGCTGCGAGAAACGCCACACCTTGAACGCCTTCGAGATGTCGCCGAACGACGTGAGATCGGCTCCGGCGCTGAACGAGCGATCTCCCGCACCTGTGACGACGACGCAGCGCACGCCCTCGTCTTCCGCGAGGACGGAGAGCGCTTTGTCGAGCTCCTCGAAGACCTGTGGACTCAACGTATTGAGCCGATCCGGCCGATTGATCGTGATGGTCGCCACATGGGTCGCCGCATCCTGGGAGACGAGCAGGGTCTCGTACTTCATCGTGTCGCCTCCCGAACCGTGTTCGTAGAAGCCCTTCCCCGATTTCACGCCGAGGTCCCCGCGAGCCGCCATCTCCTCGAGGATTTTCGCTGGCTTCGCGTCCTTGATGTCCCTCAGCGCCGCGACCACGATGTCGATGCCGAGGTCATCGGCCGTGGCGAGGGGCCCCTTCGGGAATGCGGTTCCCAGGCGCATCGCCTCATCGATCTCCGACGGGCTCGCGACGTCCATCGCGACGAGCTCGGCCGCCTCGTTGATCATCGGCGCGAGGATGCGGATCGGGTCGAACGCCTGACCCATCTCCGGGGTGAGCTTCGGGCGGCCCTCCTGGTACGTGTAGAAGCCCTCTCCCACCTTGTGGCCGAGTTTCTTCCGGTCCACGAGATCCTGCACGGACCGCGGCATCGGGCGGTGCGCGTTCACGGTGAGATGGTGAAGCACGTCGACGCCCACCTGATCGGCAAGTTCGAACGGACCCATCGGGAATCCCGCGCGGAACCGCATCGCCGCGTCGATGGTCTCGATCGAGACGCCTTCCCGCTCGTGGATCCATGCGGCCTGTTCGAAGTACGGTCCGAGGACGCGCGTCGTGATGAATCCGGGGACGTCCTTCTTGACCACGACGACCGTCTTGCCGAAGGACTTCGCCAGGTCGACCGCGGCCTGGAGCGTCGCGTCGCTCGTGGTGTCGGCGCGGATGACCTCGACGAGCGGCATCAGCATCGGCGGGTTGAAGAAATGCATCCCGACAACCTTCTTCGGTCGCTTCGTCGCGGAGGCCATCTCGGTGATCGGCAACGCGGACGTGTTCGACGCGAGAATCGTCTTCGCCGGCGCGGCCTCATCGAGTTCGCGGAACACTTTCCGCTTGAGCTCCGGGTCCTCGAAGACCGCCTCGATCACGAAGTCCGCGTCGTGACAAGCCTCCCGCAACTCGAGGGTCGCATGAATCCGGCCCAGGGCTTCGTCCGCCTGTGCCTGCGTGATCTGCTTCTTCTCGACGAGCTTGCCGAGAGACCAGCGAATCCGTTCCATCCCTCGGTCGATGTATTCCTTCTTGAGGTCCCGCAGCCGGACATCATGGCCGTGGAGGGCGGCCAGCTCTGCGACTCCGTGACCCATCTCCCCCGCGCCAATGACCGCGATCCGCAATCTGCGCCGCTCCATCCGGTGGATGGGCCAGACGGCATTAAAGATGTCTGGTGCGCCACCCTTAGAAAGCGTTTATGCGCCGCGGGCGTGATGGAGAACCGGGACCGCCGTGGACCTCTGGCGCGAAGCGATCATTGTCGCCGCGACGATCGTGGCGGTCCTCGTCCCGTTCCTCGTCGTCCCGGAACTCCTCGAACGACGCGGGTACAATCCCCGGAGCGCGTTCGTCCGCGGGATCGTCTGGGCCTCGTTCCTCGCCATCGTCCTCGTCCCGGCCGCAGCCGTCGGGTACGTGTTCTCGATTACGAATCCGGTCGAGTGGCTCCTCGGTCTCGGATTCCTGACGATCGCCATCTTGTGGGACTACTACCGCCTCAATCCGGAGAAGGTCCCTTGGTTGCGGTCCCGGACCTGATTCGCCTCAGATGAGCTGCCAATCCCGCAGGACGTCCTCGAGATTCGGATGACCGATCTCGTCCAGCTCGTACCGCACGTGGACGACGGGCTTCTTCGTCTTGAGGACGCGGCTCAGATCGATCGGCGTGCCGCTGAGGACGAGGTCACACGGGGTCGCGTCGATCGTCTGCTCGAGCTCTTTGATCTGCTTCGGCCCGTAGCCCATCGCGGGCAAGATCTTGCGGGAGTTCGGATACTTCTTGTACGTCTCCTTGATCGAACCGACCGCGTGATTCACGGCGCTGACGATCTCCGCCGCGCCGAACCGTTGTGCCGCAATGTACGCCGCGCCGTACTCCATGCCGCCATGGGTCAGCGTCGGGCCGTCCTCGATCGCGAGGACCTTCTTGCCGCGGATCTGCACGCTGTCGTCCGGTGTGATCGGTGAGGCCGCCTCGATGACGACGGCATCGGGATTCACGCTCCGGATGTTCTGCTTCACGAGCTCGACGTTCTCCGGCGTCGCGGTGTCGACCTTGTTGATCACGATGACGTCGGCCATGCGGACGTTCGTCTCTCCCGGATAGTACGAGAGCTCGTGGCCCGGACGCAACGGGTCCGCGACGACGATGTGAAGGTACGGCTTGAGGAACGGGGTGTCGTTGTTCCCGCCGTCCCACAGGAGGATGTCGGCCTCGACCTCGGCTTGCCGCACGATCTTCTCGTAGTCGACGCCCGCGTAAACGACGGTCCCCTTGTCGATGTGGGGCTCGTATTCCTCCCGCTCCTCGATCGTCGTCTCGTACTTGTCCAAGTCCTCGTATGTAGCGAAGCGCTCGACCGCTTGCGACGCCAGATCGCCGTACGGCATCGGATGCCGGACCACGACGACCTTCTTGCCGTGGGCCCGCAAGATCCCCGCGACACGGCGCGACGTCTGGCTCTTCCCGCTTCCCGTCCGGACCGCGCACACCGCGATGACGGGCACCTTCGCCTTCAACATCGTCTCTTCTGCGCCGAGGAGGAGGAATTCCGCCCCATGCGCGTTCGCGAGGGCGATTCGATGTCCGATGTACGAGTAGTCGACATCGGAGTAGGCGAAGACGCACGTCTGCGCACCGAACCTCTCGATGAGCCGAGGGAGCTCTTCTTCGGGAAAAATCGGGATTCCGTCGGGATACAGTTCGCCCGCGAGGGACGTTGGATACTTCCGAGTCTCGATCCCGGGAATCTGTGTGGCGGTGAACGCGACGACGCGGTACGCGGGATCGTCCCGGAAACAAACGTTGAAATTATGGAAGTCGCGGCCCGCGGCGCCGAGGATGATGACCCTGCGCGGCTCCGCCATGGGTCGGGGAGCCGCCGGGGATGTAAAGCCTTTTTGGACTTCTCGCGCCGTTCGGGCATGTTAACCTTAAATAAGGTTGATTCCCGGTGTCTCTGGCATTATCGAGAATGGTCTTTCGAACGGACCGTCTGCACGGATTCGAAGACTCGATCCAACATCGGTTGCGTGAGACGGCCGGTCTGCGTGTTCCGCTGGCTCGGATGGTACGTCGCGATCAGCGTAATCGGTGGCAGGAGCCAGGTCCCTCCATGACGGAACTTCGGCACAGGGGAGGGAACGTCGTGACCCGTCGCGCGCCACGCGCGGAGGAACGCCTGCATCGCCAAGGCCCCGAGGACGACGACCACCCGGAGGCGCCTCAAGAGCACCACCTCGCGTTCCAGGTACGGCTGGCATCGGGCGAACTCGATCCGCGTCGGCTTGTTCTGTGGCGGGGCGCAGCGCACCGCGGCGGCGATGTAGCAATCCCGGAGGACCAGGCCATCGTCTTTCGAAGTGGAAGTCGGTTGATTCGCAAAGCCGGCGCGGTGCAGGGCCCGATACAGGAATTCCCCGCTCCGGTCTCCCGTGAATGTGCGCCCGGTGCGGTTGCCTCCATGGGCCGCCGGCGCCAGGCCGATGATCAGGACTTCCGCGTCCGGATCCCCGAACCCGGGGACCGGACGACCCCAGTATTCCCAATCGCGGAACGCAGCGCGTTTCGTGCGGGCGACGCGCTCGCGGTATCGCACGAGGCGCGGACACCGGCGGCACGCGACGACCTCGGCCACCACGCGTTCCAGGCTGTCGGACGACACCGGGCATCCGGATTCACTCCGGCGGCAAAAGCGTGCGCCCGAGGAAACCACTAAGTCCACCGGGTGCCCTCCGCCGCCGAAGGAGGGAATCATCGTATCGAAATCTCGGACCGTCCAATTCTCGCGCGTCGTCGACCTCTCCCTGGCCGTCGGGCCGGAGACCCAGATGTTCCCCGCTTATCCGCCTCCGAGTTTCACGCAGTGGACGACGCGCGAGGTCCACGGGTTCTTCGCGGAGTCCATGTGGCTGGTGAGCCACACCGGCACCCACGTCGATGCGCCGTTCCATTTCGAGCCGAAGGGCCGCAAGCTCCATGAGATGCCGCTCGATCGATTTATCGCACCAGGTCACGTCTTCGACCTTCGCGGCCTCCCGAAGAAAGGCCGAATCCTGCCCCAGCACCTGCGGACCTCGATGCCCGCGGCGCGCCGCTCCATCCGGAAAGGCGATGCGATCCTGCTTCGCACCCGCTGGTGGGAGCGGCATCGGGGAACGCCCGCCTACCTGTTTGACAGTCCCGGTCTGACGGGAGCCGGGGCGAACTTTCTCCTGGATTTGGGAGTGGGGCTCGTCGGCATCGACACGGCGAGTATCGACCACCCGGACGACGCGACGTACCCGGCGCATCATGCGCTCCTGGGGGCTAACGTCCCGGTGATCGAGAACGTCGCGAATCTATCGGCCCTCGGGTCCTCCGCCTTCTGGCTCTTAGCATTGCCCTTGAACCTGCAGGGAACGTCGGGCTCACCGATCCGCCTCGTCGCGCTCGCCGAGTGAGCGACCTCACGGCAAGACGCTTTAGGCGGGCGGGGTGTTCCGGTTCATGCACCCGCGGGCCCGGTTGATGATTGCGGCCGTCGTCATCGCGGCGATCGCGACCCTTGCGACCCTTGCATACGTCTGGTCCTGGGTCAATCGCCCGGGAGGGGGAAGCCCGAACAACCCCGCGGTGCGGCTCGGGCCGGTGCAAACCGGCATGGCGTGGCCGATCGCCCTCGCGTTCGCCTCGGACGGCCGGATCTTCTTCGCGGAGCGGAACACGGGGAACATCCGGATCATTGAGGGCGGCGTGCTTCTGCCGACGCCGTTCTACACGCTCACGAACACCGCAACGGCGGGTGAGCGCGGCCTCCTCGGTCTCGCCCTCGACCCGGGATTCCCTTCGACTCCCTATGTCTATGCGTACCAGACCTACAACGATGGGGCGAACGGGACGATCTACAATCGCATCGTCCGCATCTCCGAGAGTGGAAACGTGGGAACCTTCGACCGCGTCATCCTGACGATGCCTCCTTTGAGCGGCGCGACGAATCATAACGGCGGCGTCATCGCATTCGGCCCGGACGGAAAGCTCTGGGCCGTCGTCGGCGAGAACGCGAATCCGTCTCTGGCGCAAAACGGGATGAGCCTCCTCGGCAAGGTCCTCCGGATGAACTCCGACGCAAGTGCCGCATCCGACAACCCGTTCTACGGCAGCCTTTCCTGGGAGAATCGCGTTTACACGTACGGCCATCGGAACATGTTCGGCATCGCCTGGCATCCGGTGACCGGTCGCGCGTACGTCACGGAGAACGGCCCCACATGCAACGACGAAGTGAACCTGCTCGCCGCTGGGAGCAACTACGGATGGGGACCGACGGCTTCGTGCGGAAGCCTGACGCCTCCTGCGGACACGAACCGAGATGGTCCGACCCCGGTCATGCCCCTCGACTGGTGGACGCCAACGATCGCGCCCACGAACGCGGCATTCTACACCGGCGCCCTGCTCCCGCAATCTCGGAATCACCTGATGTTCGGTGCGTACAACGATGCGCGACTCCGGGAACTGACGCTCTCTGCGGATGGGACGACCGTCGTGAACGAGACGACCCTGTTGACGGCACCATCCGGGATCCTCGACGTCGAAATGGGCCGGGACGGATTCCTCTGGGTGACGACGTCGTCCGCAATCTATCGTCTCCTCGCCGGACCGCCGATCGTCGCGGGAGCTCCGTTGATCGCTCTTGGTGGTGGGCCCGCACTACTTGCAGCGCCCGCGATCCACAAACCCGGTCCGCGACTCCCCGCGGATCTCCGGTAGGCGTGGTCCGCGGTCCCTTCCAGAAACCTTAGTATGGGCTCGGCCCTTCCGCGATTCCGATGCCGTCGTACCGGATCCCGAGCGACGATCGGGTCCGGGATTCCCTCGTCCGCGTCTTGAGCACCCGGCCGATGGTCGACAGCCAGCGCAGACTGAAACAACTCGTCGAAAAAGACCTGAAAGGCGACGAAAAGTATCGCGTCGGAGAGCCGCGACTTCGACATCTCGCAATCGAATCCGGCATCGTCGACCTAGAGATCCGGTGCCGGGACACGGAGGAGATGCGGTCCCTCATCAAGTGTCCCGTCTGCGGCGCCCGCCTGAAGAAAGTGCGTAACATGACCGTGTACGGGGGGACCGTGACCCTCGGCTATCGCTGCGAGCGTTGTAAATACTGGACGGGCCTCAAGCGCCGCGTGCCGACCCGATACATCTTCACGAGGCGATCGTGATGCGCGTCCGATACGAAGGCGGCATCCTCGTCCAGGAAGCCCTGAAGGAGGCCATCCTGGATCCCGCGCGGAAGACGCCGGGCAGCATCGTGAGCCACGGGCACATGGACCACCTCACGTCCGGAGGGATCATGACGCCGCAGACCGTCGCGGTCCTGAAGGTCCGCCGCGGCGGAACCGGACAGCCGCTCCCGTACGGCAAGGAGATCGATCTGAATGGTTTCCGCGTCGTGCTGAAAGACGCCGGCCATGTGTTCGGCTCCGCGATGGTGCGCGTCGACGACCTGCTGTACACCGGCGACTTCAATCCCGAAGGTGGGGCCACCTGCGGTCGCGCGCAGCCGGAGTTCGTCCGCGACCTGATCGTCGACGCGACGTACGGTCGTCCGGGGTACAACTTCCCTCCGAAGCACGATGTGGAATCGGACCTCCTGAATTGGCTCGAGATGGAACTCGCCAACGGCCCCGTGGCCCTCGGCGGGTATGAGTTCGGCAAGAGCCAGGAGCTGATCGCGCTCGTGAACCGGCTCGGCGTGGAGGTCGCCGTCTCGGACAAGATCGCGGACCTCGCGGATCTCTATGGGCCGTACGGGATCAATCTCCGGTACCGGCGGTTGTCCGATCTCGCGGAGAGCGAGCGCAGCGATCCGCGCGCGTACATCTTGCCGCCGGGCTGGCTGCGACCGCCCCTCGACGACAGCGTCTCCTGGCTCGGCTCGATCGGCCTCAAGACCGCGTACGTGAGCGGTTGGTGCGCGTTCTTCGACTACACCGGCCGCTACGGCCTCGACGCGCAGTTCCCGCTCAGCGACCACGGGGACTTCGAGGACGTGATGACCTTCATCGAAGCGTGCCACCCGCGGAAAGTGTACACAGCGTTCAGCGGGGCGAAAGACCTCGCGAAGGCCGTCGAGCGACGCCTGAAGATCCGGGCCGAGGCGCTCCTCACGCGGTGAGCGAATGGAGACAAAACAGGAAGGGAACAGCGTCATCGTGAAACTGTCTGACGGGGAGGACTTCGTCCCGAGCCTCGAGGCCGCCGCGCAGAAGCACCGCATCGAGAGCGGCTCGGTCATCTGGGGGATCGGGATGCTCCAAGACTTCGAGATCGGGTATTTCGGACCGAACGGCTACGAGAAGACCCCGTTCGCGGAGCGCCACGAGCTGCTGGCCCTCCACGGGAGCATCGCGATGCGGGCGGACCCGAAGCTCCACCTTCACGTCACGCTCGGCCGACGTGACCACAGCGCGATCGGGGGCCATCTGTTCCGCGCGAAGACCGCCGTGGTCAACGAAATCCAGCTCGCGCGGTTCGACACGATCCACTTCAATCGCCGGCTGAACGAGAAGACTGGCCTGCGGGAGCTCGTCTTCGACTGATGCACTCGCAGGCCTATTGCCAAGCGGCCCGATCGAGCTCCCGTTCTTGTTTCGTCTTCTTCCGGAACTGCTTGTAGTGGTCCCGGCACAGATGGACGCGCCGCGGTTCGCCGATCAGCTTGAGCTCGGGGAGGACCTCTTTCACTTTCTTCGTCGAGAGGGACCGCTTCGCTTCCTTCCCGCAACCCTGCACCCCGCAGACCTCGTCCGTGGGCATGGATGCGGCGATGCCAGCGGGGATATTTGTACGTGCGCGGTCCACGCGTTCCTTTCGCGGGTCGCCGGCGGAACTTCGATCCTCGCTATTGCTCCTTGCGGCGCAGCATGCGCGCGGCCGCGAGGGATACGATGGCGAGCGCGGCGACCATCGCCGCTTCCGATCCCGGATCGAACGCCGGACGCGGCGCCGGCGGCGGTAGGCTGACGATGTCCACCGATACCGCCGAGAGCGACGGCAGGTAGACCGCCACGACGGTCCCCGGGAGTGGAAGGAGTGTGTACGATGCGTTCCGCGCGACCGAATCGAATGTGTAGAATAATGTGAGCGTGTCGTCCGAGCGATTCACGGCCTCTCCGTTCGCGCTCACGCTGAGCCGGGCGGATCCGCCCGTGGGCATCGTGTCCGGGTCGAACGCAAACAGGACGATCGCGCCCCCGGGGCGCAACGTGTCGACTTGGGCCGATGCGGCGCGCGGTCGCACCGCGAGAGGCCACGCCGCGACATCGATCCGGTATCGCGCCGGGTTCTGCATCCAACGGCCGTCCGCCGTGGCAACCAGGTCCAGCTCGGCGACGACCTGGCCCGCGCTGATCGCGTCGAGGACGGCCCGCCACTCCGCCTTGTTCGTCGAGGCCGCCGGCACGGACTTGAACACCAGGAGGTCGGGACTCGCCATCTCGGCGAGGACCCGCGTGCCCGTCACGTTGAACGAGCCGGAACCGAGGAACAAGCGCGCCTCCTCGCCCTGGATCGTGAAGGAGACGGTCGACGCGCGCGCCCGTCCGGATGCGGAGAGGAGGGAGATGTTCGTCGCCGAGGCCGGGAGTTCGATCGTCACGACGCGCGCCATCTCGGAGCGGATCTCGATGAGGCCGGTCGGGTCGTCGTGGGCCGTCATCGTGACGAGGTAGCCGTCCGCCTCGAAGATCGGCCCACGCGCCGCGGCCGAGCGCGCGGGAAGGAAGCCATCGATCGCGATCGAGCTCAGGTACGGCACCGGCGTCTCGCCCACGACGCCCCCGAAGAGGTACGCGACGCCGCCCGAGGTGGAGTTGTACGCGAACCGCACGTAGGTCCCGAGGACGAGGCCGCGGTCGTAGGTGAACGCCGCGAAGAGCGCGTTCGGCCAGGGAATGTCCCCGACGGGCACGCCGCCCAGATCCGAATCCGAAATAGGTCGGAGGACGGGGGACGCGTGAGAGGGGGCAGATCCGCTCAGGGCGACGGGAAGAAGCGAAAGCACCGTAAAGGTCGCCGCCGCCTTCGCGAGAAATGCGCGCGCGTCCGTGCCGTCCTCCCTCCACCAACTAGTGTCGCTTCCCGCATAAGGGGATTTTGGTCCAGACGGGGAACTCGTTAGGACGCGTCTCGAACCCTCACGTTCCCCGCCTCGAAGGCCATCCTTCGACCGGCGTACGCAAAGTATCTTACCGAGGAAGCCTCATTGCGCGGACAAATGGGCCCTCTGGACGTGTTCCTCAGGGTTTCGTTCGCCGGGTTCGCCGCGATCCTGGCGACCGTCTCCGTGCAGTCGTACACGCGCCACCGCGAGCGACGATTCCTCCTGTTGACCGCGGCGTTCGGGATCTTCCTCGCCCAAGGCCTGTGGTTGCTGATCGAGATGGCGACGATGGCCGTGTCGTCCGTGGGCTCGGGATGGCTCGCGCTGAACCTCGCCGTCCTCATCTCTCTGTATCTCGCCCTGCTACGGTGATCGAATGTCGGAAGGCCTCGAACTGGAAAGCCGCCGCCGGATCTACGACTTCCTGGTTGCGAACCCGGGTACGCATCTGCGACGGATCGGACATGCGCTCGGGATGTCGACCGGCATGCTGTCGTATCACCTCGGGTACCTCGAGCGCAACGGCGTCCTGAAGGCGGAGGAGGACGGCCATCGAAAACGGTATTTCATCGCCCGCGCGTTCGTCGAGGCGCAGCGTCGGATCCTGGCCGTGCTCCGCCAAGATGTGCCGCGGAAGATCCTCGTCGAGCTCCTGACCTACGAAAGCCGGACGTTCGCGGAGCTCCAAGCGTCCGTGGGCGTCTCCAAGTCCACGTTGTCCTATCACCTCCAGAAGCTGATGCATCGGGACCTCCTCGTCCGGACGAAACGGGAGCGGGAGAGCGTCTTCACGATCAAGGACCTGGAGGAGGTCCGGAAGCTCCTTCTCGCGAACCAGTCCAGTTTCCACGACGATGCGGTCGACCGATTCGCGGACCTCTGGACGAAGCTCCGCACCTGACGGCCCGCGGCTACTCGGCCTTCGTGAATTCCCGGACGAGACACGTCGCGTAGCTTCCCCGACTCGATGCGAACGATAGATTCAGCCCATGGTCGTCCGGGCGGATGGCAAAATCGTGGAGGGGTGCGAGGATCTCGCGCCGAGAGCCTTTCGAGGAAATGCGCGGGATGTCCGGGATGATGAAATCCTCCGGGCGGAGGCCCTCGGTTGCCACAATCTCCTTCTCAATTTGGCCCACTTCTCCGCCTGCGAACTCGGATTCGGACCCGAACAGGATCGCGCTGACCCACGCTTTGCCCTCGCGGCAGCGCTCGGCCACCCGATCGAGGTTGTCACACGTCACGTCGATCGTCCGATCTCGGTCCGGCAGCCCGCGCCTGTCCGCCGGGAGCACGATGTCGCCTGCCACCGGTTCGTGGATGGACAGGCCACGGCGCATCCGCTCGCTCATCACCCGGTTGAACAGGTACGATTGGTACCCGTGGACGAACATGAGGAGGAGATTGAACGGAAGCTGCTGCAGCGCGCCGACGTAATCATCGGGACGGGATGCGAGATGATTGAGGATCGCCTTCTCGAAGCCGTATGACTTCGGATACGACCGGAGGGCCGCGTGGATGTCTCCCGTGTCTCGCAGGGCGGCGCGGACCTCGAATGATTCCGGGCCCTCGCCCTCCAGCGGATTCGCGACGTACGTCTCGACGGCCTCCCTGAATTCTCCACGGACGATATGCCGGCCGACGACGTGTGTGACCGGGCGAACGGAGCCGAACCGCTGCAAGCCGAAGAAATTGGGGAAGCCGCCGAACGAACGGATCTGGCGGGCGGTCTCCTCCGCGATGGGGATCGCACGATCCGCCGCGACTGCAAGATCCCGCAGGACGATCTGGAACCGATTTCC
>Ga0137415_10002207_pt1 | contig 19378 bp, 15 predicted proteins | sample CZODoug3_1_1_16f_FD_183082 | JGI IMG/M metagenome (GOLD analysis project Ga0137415, IMG submission 183082) | Vadose zone soil fungal communities from Angelo Coast Range Reserve, California, USA - CZODoug3_1_1_16fungal (Hybrid Assembly) | ecosystem: Environmental > Terrestrial > Soil > Vadose...
ACTCGCCGGGTGTACGAAGCGCTGCAGCACGGCTACCGACGCGTGAAGATCAAAGTCGCGCCGGGGTGGGATGACGTGGCGGTACGGGCGGCCCGCGCCGGGATGGCCGGGACCGACGTGCCGCTGACGGTGGATGCGAACGGCGCGTACGCCTGGCCCGAGCACGAGCCCGCGCTACGCGGGTTGGACGATGCCGGCCTGCTCTACATCGAGCAGCCGCTCGCGCCCGAGGAGCTGGTGGGGCACGCGCGCCTCGCGCACGCGCTTCACACGCCGCTGTGCCTCGATGAAACACTGCGCGATGCGGGAACCGCGCGGCAGATCTTGGCGCTCGACGGCCCGATGGTCTGGAACCTCAAGGTGCATCGGGTCGGCGGGCTCACTGAAGCGTGCCGCATCTTTCGGGTCGCGGCGGAATGCGGTGCGCGCCTCTGGGCAGGCACCATGCCCGAGTCCGGCATCGGTACGCAGGCGGACATCGCGGTCGCGGCGCTTGAGGCGTGCGCCTACCCGTCGGACGTGGAGCCCAGCGCGCGCTGGTTCGGGCGCGGCGCCGACGTGATCAAGTTGAGCATGAGCCGGGATGGCCGGATGGCGGTGCCGGGTGTGTCCATCGCCCGGCTGCTCGACGCCGGGCGTTTCCGTTCGGTGACCCGCCGTTTACAATAGGGACTTATGATTCCCATCGATCACCAGCCGCCCGGCTATTGGGCGACCAATCTCTACGCCAGCCCGCGCAAGCGCCCCAAGGCGGACGCGCCAATCAAGGATCTGCCGGCGCGCGCCGCGCAGCGGTTCAAGCGGGCGCGCGAGGGCATCCGAGCGCTCCGGCACGTTACCGAGCAGGTGGTGTTCATGGGCACCGCCTGGAAATGGGTGTGGATGTACGAGGTCGGAGGGCGCAAGCTCGGCTACCTCCATCCCATGGAGACTGGGCTCTCGGGGACGTTCATTGTCACCGAAAGCGAGGAGCGCGAGCTCGCGGTGACCGACGGTCTCCCGCGCCCGTCGCGCCAGGCCATCCGCGACGGCCGGATGGCGGGCGGCGTGCGCTGGTGCTGGATGGAGTTCCCCGATCTGGACGCCGTCGACGCCTTCGTCCAGATCATTCAGCTGAAGCATCAGCTGCTGGCACGACCGGAATGACCGGTTTCAGTAGGGGCGCAGCATGCTGCGCCCCTACCTGAGCGGGCCTTGTGTACGCTTCCGCGCTGGCGCTACATTCCGGCGCCCGCGAACCGTTTCACAACACAGACCGATACCATTCGCCATCGAGTGCTCTGGATGACGAAGAGGAGTGGGAGGGTCGGGGCCGGGGTCGCGATCGCGCTGTCGATCGGCTTTCCGGCCGCGGCACAAACCGGTCAGTCTGCGTCTGGCTACAAGGCTCCCGTCATCAGCGACACGGGGCGGTTGAAGGGTCCCCGCCAGCCCATCTTCTTTCGTCACGACATTCACGCCGGTCAGGATCAGATCCCCTGCCTGTACTGCCACAGCACGGTGACCATCTCGAGCGAACCGGGGATCCCCGCGGTGCAGACCTGCTTCGGCTGTCATCAGATCATCGGTGGCTCGACCGAGTCTCATAAGGCGGAAATCACCAAGGTGCGCCAGGCGTGGGCCACCAAGCAGCCGCCCGTGTGGACGCGCGTGCACGCACTCCCGGGCTTCGTACGCTTTCCGCACCAGCGGCACATCAAGGTCTTGGGCACCGAGAGCTGCAGCACCTGCCACGGCGACGTGCGCACCATGCCGCAGGTGTACCAGGTTTCCACGCTGAAGATGGGTTGGTGCGTCAACTGCCACGTGCAGCGCAGCGTCTCGCGCGACTGCACGCTGTGTCACTACTGAGGCGCGACCGATGGACCGCAGACGGTTTCTGACAGTCCTGAGCGCGACCGGCGGCGCCGCCGCCGCGGCGTCGGCGTGCGACATTCACGCCGAGCCCACCGAGCACCTCGTTCCCTACACCGTCCCGCCCGAGAATCAGGTCCCCGGGATCGCCACGTACTACGCGACCACGTGTCGCGAATGTGCGGCGGGCTGCGGGGTGCACGCCAAGGTGCGCGAAGGCCGGGTGGTGAAGCTCGAGGGCAACCCGGAGTCGCCGATCAACCAGGGGCGGCTCTGCTCGCGGGGCCAGGCCGGCCTCCAGGGACTCTACAATCCCGACCGCATTACCGATCCGATGGCTCGCGGGCCGAGCGGGGAGTGGCAGAAGCTCTCCTGGGAAGATGCGATCGCCCGGCTGCAGTCGAAGGTGAAGGAGGCACGGGGCAAGGGAATCGTCTTCGTGACGGGGCTCGAGAGCGGGTCGTTCGGCGAGTTGGTGGACTCCTGGATGAAAGAGCTCGGCGGCCGCCACGTCACGTATGAGCCGTTCGCGTTCGAGGCGCTGCGCGAGGGCAACCGCCTGACGTTCGGCACGCCGGCCATCCCCTGGTACGACTTCGCCAACGCGCGCTACATCGTGTCCTTCGGCGCCGATTTCATGGAGACCTGGCTCTCGCCGGTCGGCTACCAGAATGGGTTCACCCGCGCGCACGCGTTCGAGAGTGGACGCGACGGCTCGATGGCCAAGTTCGTCTCGGTCGCGCCGCGCCTGTCGCTCACCGGGATGAGCGCGGACGAATGGATCGCGGCCAAACCGGGGACCGAGTTCATGCTGGCCCTGGCGATGGCCCAGGTCATCCTGGCCGAGCGGCTGGCGCCCTCGCCGGCCGACGCGCGTGGGCTGGAGGGGCTGCTCCCGGCGCCCCAGCAGGCGGCGACGTTCGTCGGCATGGAGGAGCGCGACATCCGCCGGCTGTCGCGTGAGTTCGCCGCGTCGAAGGGCGGGCTGGCCGTAGCCGGGGGCGTGTCGACGCACTATGGGAACGGTGCCCACCTGCTCGTGGCGTCGGTGAACCTCCTGAACTATGTCGCGGGGCAGGTAGGAAAGACCGTCAAGTTCGGACCCAACCACGCCTTGCAGTCGGCCGGATCGTTCGAGCAGTTGACCGACCTGGTGGGGGACATGGGCGCGGGGAAGGTCGGGCTGCTCCTCGTGCACGGCGCGAATCCGGCGCATTCGCTGCCGGCTGCGTTCTCCCAGGCGCTCGGCAAGGTCGCCTACCGGGTGAGCTTCTCGTCCTACCTGGACGAGACGGCTGCGGCGTCGGACCTGATCCTGCCGGACCTGCATCCGCTGGAGCAGTGGAACGATGCGCGGCCGCGCGCCGGCGTGTATGCCCTGCAACAGCCCGTCATGCAGCCCGTATTCCCGAACACCCGCCACACCGGTGACGTGCTGCTGCAGGCGTCCGGCAAGTCGGGCAGTTTCAAGGACTACCTGCAGACCCAGTGGCGCGCGCTACATCAGCGCTACGGCCGCGGCCGGGGATTCGACGAGTTCTGGAGCGATGCCCTCCAGCACGGCGGCGTGTACGCCGACGCGCCGGCACAGAGCGTACGGCTCGTACCGGGAATCGCGCAGCGGTTGGGCGGCCTGGGCGGCGCTGGAGGCGTGGCGGAGCAGCGCCTCCTGATCGTCTTCCCATCGATGGCGTTGCACGACGGCCGCGGTGCCAACAAGCCGTGGCTGCAGGAGCTTCCAGACCCGGTGTCGAAAATCGCGTGGCACGGGTGGGTGGAAGTGCATCCCGAGACCGCGGCGAAATCGCAGCTCGCCAATGGCGACATCCTGCAGCTCGAGTCCGCGCACGGTACCGTGCGCGCGCCCGTGTGGATCACTCCGGGCGTCCGACCCGACGTACTCGCGATCCCCAGCGGGCAGGGCCACAAGGCGTACGGCCGCTACGCCAAGGATCGCTCGTTCAACGCGTTCGAGCTCCTGAGCGACAAGCCTACGGACTTCGGCGGGCGCGCGTTCGCCGTCGGCGTCACGGTCAAGAAGACCGGCGACCATCGCCGCCTCGCAACGGTCGAAGGCGACGCACGCGAGCAAGGGCGGGGCGTCGTCGAGGTGCTGTCCCTCACCAAGGCACGCCAGCTGAAGCGCGGAGCGCATCCGTTCGAGGAAGAGGAAGTGCCGCCCTACGCCCGCAAGGCGCTGGACGCCTGGGCCGAGGCACAGCACGAGAAGGCGTCGCTCGGGAACTACGCCGGCGAGCACCCACGCTGGGCGATGGCCATCGATTTGGCCAAGTGTACCGGCTGCTCGGCCTGTGTCACCGCGTGCTACGCCGAAAACAACCTCGCGACCGTGGGCGAGGAGCTGGTGAGTCGCCGCCGCCAAATGAGCTGGCTCCGGATCGAGCGCTACTACACAGGCGGCGAGGAGGGCCACCCGGTAGGCGCGGTGGTGACGCCGATGTTGTGCCAGCAGTGCGGCAACGCGCCGTGCGAGCCGGTGTGCCCGGTGTACGCGGCCTACCACACGCCCGACGGTTTGAACGGCCAGGTCTACAATCGCTGCGTCGGGACGCGCTACTGCGCCAACAACTGTCCCTACAAGGTGCGCTACTTCAACTGGTACAACTACGCGGAGCCAGACGGCGAGTGGGAGAGCTGGCCGGACCCGCTCAACATGCTGCTCAATCCCGATGTGACGGTGCGGGAGAAGGGTGTGATGGAGAAGTGCACCTTCTGCGTGCAGCGGATCCGCGGCGCGCAGAACCGGGCGCGCCTCGAGGATCGCAGCGTGCAAGACGGCGAGATCACACCCTCGTGCGCGCAGGCCTGCCCGTCGGAGGCGATCGTGTTCGGCGACCTGCACGACAAGACCTCGCGCGTCGCGGCGCTCGCCCAGGACCCCCGTGGGTATCACGTGCTCGCGGGATTGAACACCCGGCCGGCCATCACGTACCTCGCCAAAGTCGTGCACGGCGCCGTGGTGGAGGGCTGAGGCCATGGCCGAGACCCCCACGCCCCGCGTCACGTACGACTTCGTCACCCGCGCGATCGCGCGGACGCTCGGCAACCCGGGCAAGGGGTACTACGCGCTGCTCACGCTGGCGGTCGCGCTGCTCAGCGTGGGGATCGTGTGCCTCTTGTTCCTGTTGCGCTACGGGCTGGGGCTCGCGGGCTATTCACATCCGGTGTACTGGGCGGTTTACATCACCTGCTTCGTGTTCTGGGTGGGCATCGCCCACTCGGGCACGTTGATATCGGCGATCCTCTTTCTGTTCCGCTCGGGCTGGCGGACCGCCGTGTACCGCACCGCCGAAGCGATGACGGTGTTCGCGGTGATGACGGCCGGGTTGTTTCCGCTGATTCACATCGGCCGCCAGTGGTACTTCTATTGGCTGATCCCGTACCCCAACGAGCGCGGCCTGTGGCCCAACTTCAAATCGCCGCTCATCTGGGACGAGTTCGCGATCGGGACGTATTTCACCGTCTCGACGGTGTTCCTGATCATGGGGTTGATCCCGGACATCGCCGCGGTGCGCGACATGGCCACCGGGTGGCGCAAGAAGCTGTACGCGATCTGTGCGCTGGGGTGGCGCGGGACCAACGAGCAATGGCGCCACTACACGCGCGGCTATCTCTACCTCGCCGCGCTTGCCACGCCGCTCGTGCTCTCGGTGCACAGCGTCGTCTCCTGGGACTTCGCGATGGCCCTCGTGCCGGGCTGGCACGCGACGATCTTCGCTCCGTACTTCGTCGCGGGCGCGATCTACTCGGGCGTCGCGATGGTCATCACGCTGCTCGTGCCGATCCGGAAGCTGTTTCACCTGGAAGACCTCATCACCGTCCACCACTTCGAGAACCTGGCGAAGCTCTGCCTCCTGACGGGCATGATCGTGGGCTACGCCTACTGCGTGGAGTACTTCACCGCCTGGTTCGGCGGACACGCAGCGGAGCGGGCCGCGTTCTGGTACCGGGCGTTCGGCCCGTTCTGGTGGGCGAGCTGGACGATGATCATCTGCAATGCGTTCCTGCCGCTCCTCCTGTGGCGCAAGAACATCCGGACCAGCATCCTGGCGCTGTTCGTGATTTCGATTTTCGTGAACATCGGGATGTGGTTCGAGCGCTTCGTGATCATCGTCGAATCGCTCGCCGGGGAGCCGTTCGAGCGGTTCGCCAACGCGACCTACAATCCCACGTGGGCCGACTGGGGCATCATGGCCGGGAGCTTCGGCTGGTTCTTCATGTGGTTCCTCCTGTTCGTGAAGAACTTCCCGGCGGTGTCGATCTCCGAGGTGAAGGAAGTGCTGCCCGTACCCCAGCGCGGCAAGGCGAGGGCGTCGTGAAGCTCGCGAACCCGCTCACCGCGATCTTCCACCCACCGCCGACGCCGGGCGTGCTGGGCGTGTTCGGCCACGTCGACGCCGTGGTGGACGCGATCGGCCAGCTGCGCAAGGCCGGTCACACCGACTTCACGGTGTACTCGCCCGTCCCGCGGCACGAGATCGAGGACGCCCTCGAGCAGCCGGTGAGCCCGGTTCGGATGTTCACGTTGATCGGCGGGATTGCGGGCTGCGCCATCGGCGCCTGGGTGACGCTGTACATGTCGTACGATTGGCCGCTCGTGCTCGGCGGCAAACCGATCGGCTCGATCCCGCCGTATGTCGTGATCATGTTCGAGATGACGATTCTGTTCGGCGCGCTCTCGACCATTCTCGGCATCCTGTTCAATGCACTGTTCGCCGCCCGGCGCCTCGGGACCGTCGCCTACGACCCCCGCTTCACCAATGACAAGTTTGGGATCTTCGCCCCCGCCGAGACGGCGCGGGCGGGCCCGGTGGAATCCTTGCTGCGCGGCGCGGGTGCGGAGGAGGTGCGCCGTGCGTAAACCACACGCCTTCCTTGCCGCCCTTGCCGCCTTTGCCGCCCTTGGCTGCAACCCCGATGACGTCGTGCACCGCATCGGCTGGTTCTCCACCATGCGGCATCAGCGCAGCATCAAGCCGTACGCGCGACCCATCCCGCCGGTCTCGGGTACCGTGCCCGTCACCGGGGCCGAGCCGCTCATGAGCCTGCAGACGGCCGACCGGCTCGCGAATCCGCGCACCCGCACGTCGGAGTCGATCAACCGCGGCCGGTTCGTCTACGAGACGTATTGCCTCGTGTGTCACGGCGCGACTGGCCGCGGCGATGGCCCGATCTCGTCGGCGGCGGGGGGCCCGTTCTTCGGGGTGCGCTCGCTCGTAAACGACACCATCGCCCGGCGCAGCGACGGCTACCTCTACGGCGTGATCGTCAGCGGCCCAGTGATGGGACGGGGGGTTATGCCCATCTATGGCGACAAGGTGCGCGGCACCGATCGCTGGGACCTCGTGAACTACGTGCGCACGCTGCAGGCCGGGGCGCTGAGCTCGCGGGGGAGACGATGACCGCGGTCGCGGCCGTGTCGCGGTCGGAGCTGGCCCAGAAGGCGCGCCAGTTCCCGGCGGGCGCATTCACGCTGTGGGGGGCGCTTCTGACCGCGGGTGGCGGGGCCGCGTTCCTGTGGGTGCTCGCGGCGGGCGGACCACCGCGCGCGTGGCAGGCGTGGCACGTCAACTTCATGTTCTGGACCGGACTGGCGCAGGCATTGGTGGTCTTCGCCGCGACTCAGAAGCTCGCCAAGGGACACTGGTCGGGACTCATCATCCGCCTCGCCGAAGCCGCAGCCGCGTTCCTGTGGGTGTCGCTGGTGCTGTATCTCGGGCTGATCGTGGGCCGCCAGCACATCTTCAGCTGGCTGCACGAGCCGCGTCCCGACCTGGGCGGCTGGCTCACGGCGAAGTTCTTCTTCGTGCGGAACGGCTTGATCTACGTGCTGCTCGCGTGGCTGTCGTGGCGCTTCGTGCGGCACGACTTGGCGCCGGATATCCGGGAGCTCGCCGAAGGCCGTCCCGCCGACCGGCTGGAGGGACGCGACGCGATCAACCGGAACGCGGCGTGGCTGGTGGTCGCCTTCGCCTTCGGGTACAGCCTGCTGGCGTTCGAGCTCGTCATGTCGCTGGCGCACAAGTGGGTGAGCAACCTGTACGGGGCGTTCTACTTCATGGGGAGCTTCCTCGCCGCGCTGATGGCGCTCGCGGTACTGGTGCTCGTCGTGCGGCGGCGCATGGGACTGGACGGGCTGATCTCCGCCAAGCAGCAGCACGATCTGGGGAAGCTGTGCTTCGGCTTCAGCGTGTTCTGGGCCTATCTCATGTGGTCGCAGTTCCTGGTCATCTGGTACGGCAACCTGCCCGAGGAGACGTACTTCATCTTCTACCGGTTGCTCGGCGCGTGGAAGCCGATCGGCGTGGCCGTCTTCCTCATGGTGTTCGTCATACCGTTCGTCGGCCTGCTGGGTGTCCGGCCCAAGAAGTATCCGCCCGCGCTCATCACACTCGCCCTCGTGAGCCTGGCGGGCATCTGGCTCGAACGCTATCTCGAGATCGTTCCCTCGATCAACGGCGGCGCCGGGCCCGCCATCGGCGTGCCCGAGATCGGCGTGACGCTCCTGTTCGGTGGCCTGTTCCTGCTGTCCTTCGGCTGGTTCGGGGCTCGCTATCCGATGCTCTCACCCAGGCTCGCGGCCGACACGCTGGAGCGCGAGCGCCACTAGGGCTCGACCCGGAGCTCTTCATCATTCTCTGACAGTCCCCGGGGCCATCCCTCGGGTGCTTCTTAGTGTAGTAAACACCAGTCATTCAGCCGGTCGCCGTCCCACGCACTACCCCGGAGGTTCCATGCGGTCGAGCGTAATCACTCTGGCACTCGGCGCAGCGGGAGCCCTGCTGCTCGCCGCATGTGGCGGTTCGACGTCGCCGTACGGGGGAGGTGGGGGCGGTTGCACGCCGACCTCGATGAAGATTTGTACGACCGCGAGTCTGCAGTTCAGCCCTGCGACTCTCACTGTGGCGGCGGGGACGACGGTGACATGGGAGAACGGAGGTGGCGGCGCTCACACAGTCACGAGCGCGACCGGGTCGGCGGACACCTATGACCTGGCCCTCGCGGCTGGGACGGTGTCCCACCAGTTCACGACCGCCGGCACATACAACTTTTATTGCAAGAATCACGGAGTCAACGGCACGCCTCCGACCGGCATGCACGGGACCATCACGGTAACGCCGTAGCTAGGGCTTCACCGGCTGGACGAGTCGCAGCAGCCGCTGCAAGGAGTCGCTCGGCAGCGGGCCCGATATGTGGATTTCCAGGTTGCCGACCCGTCGCAGCGGCCGATTCCGTGTCTCCTCGAACATCAGTCGAGCATTTGGTTTTGCCCCGAGCGATGAGGCCACTTGGGCGCGAGCCCCCCCCGCCCGCTCGAGAGCACCCGTGCTGTCCGCTCGCGACGCTGGCGCAGGCGCTCCCGTAACCACGACCTCACCGAGGGCAAGCGGCGCGGATCGAGCGTTGATCACCTGGATCATGGTGCTCGAGTCCAGCGCCTGCTCGACGATCACGACGGCGGAGTAGCCGATGTGTCGACCCCGGTAGATTGCTTCGATCGGGACACCGGGAACCACGAGGGGATCCGTGCCGAGTACGCGACGCGCGCTGTCGATGCTGATGGCGGATTCCGTCTTCCACAGGTCGCGGACGTCCTCCAGCCTGTTCCGCTCAGAGACTCTCGCTTCTGACTCCGCACCCGTCTCGACATAGGCCCGTGCAGTAGCGGTGTCCGCCCGGGGCACGACCGCGTCGGCGACGCGCTGCGGAATGGGCGCTGGGGCGGGCGTGGCCGGTGGAGCCGCGGCGCGCTTCGCGACGCGCGGTTCGGCAGCAGTTCGATAAGGCATCAGGCGAGCGGGTGTGTCCGCCGCAACGAGCTCGCGCGATCGATCTGCCAGCGGTTCAGCGACGGAGCGATCCGTCACCGCCCGGGACCCCGAGCCGAGGTAGCTCCCGATCCCGAGCGCCAACACGACCGTCGCCGCCCACGCGAGCGGTAATCGCACCTGCCACCACAGCCGCTTGAGAGGCCTTACGTCCCCGGCTCGAAACGGCGGGAGCTCGCGTTCCGGTGGTGCAGCCAGTGCCAGCAACTCCCCCGCGCGGGTGATCAGGGCGCGCTCTTCCTCGACCCGCGCGCGGCAGGCGGGACACTGGGCGATGTGCGCGCCGACGCCCTGGGCTTCCGCCGGCGCGAGCTCGCCGTCGAGATAGGCGTGCAGTGTTCCGTCATCCACGTGCGACATGCTCACCTGCCTTTCCCGCCTCGTAGGCTTGCACCAACCGCCGGCGCGCCCGCGACAGCGTCGTCCCGATCGCCCCTCGCGCCAATCCCGTCTGTGCGGCGATCTCTTCATACGATAATCCCGAATCCCATAGCAGCAGTACCTCGCGGTCGCGCGGCGATAGCTCATCGAGCGCGGCCTGGACGCGCGCCCGATCGCTTTCGACCTCCAACGCCTCGTCGGTGGCGGACCTGCTGTCCTGCGGCTCGGCCGTGAGCAACGTGAGATGCCGCCGCTCCCGGGCCGCGCGTCGCGCGTCGTCCCGCGCCATGTTCGCCGCCACGATGAACAGCCACCCCCTCGCGCTTTCGGGTTTGTGTATCAGGGCCCGAGCAAAGGCCTCCTGCGCCAGGTCCTCCGCGCGCTCGGCGTCCCATACCTTGCGGTACAGGAACCGCACGAGCGCGCGGTAGGTGGTCCGGTACACCTCCGCCAGATCCTGAGGCACCGGACTACGTGCTCCGCGTTCTTGTCATCATCTGAAGTCGCTGACCAGTCTCGTGAGTTCGCCCGACGTCCATTCGGTCTGACCGCCGGCTCCAATCTTGATGCTCACGCGGCGTCCGGCCACCAGGACGGCGGGCTCGAGCGTGGCGGCCTGCATCAGCTCGGGCAGTGCTCGGAGCAGCGCAAAGTAGGCGTCGCTGAAGGCCGCGACGTTCACGACGCGCAGCGAGTCGCCGTGCGCGATGTCGGTCCAGGTGCTGTCGCGCCACACGAAGACCCGGCCGGCGGCCCGCCGCGTCTTGTTGTCGGCGGCTCCGCCACCCCGGCTCAGGGAATCCGCCGCGCTTCCAGTGACCACCACCTCGCTGAGCAGGAGCGAGCCGGTGAGCGCCTTCTCCCTGCGGGAACGCTGCACGGCCTCGGCACCGGCTTGATCTTGCGGCGCCGGCGCGCGGTATTCGCGCATCAGACGGTTATTCACGACTTGATTCGGCTCCTGGACCAAATACGACGTGTACTCCGTCAGAATGCCGTAGCGCAATGCGAGCCGCTTGAGCTCGTCCACGATCTCCGGGTTCGGCCCGTGGAGGCGAATGTCGCTCGAAAGCGCGCCTGCCTTGCGCGCGGCCCACAGCTGCTGGACGTACTCCGGGCCCGCCTGCTCGCCCCCGAAACGCGCCGCAGTCGTGAACCGCTCCTCGCGTCCACCGCGCCGTCCGACCACCGTGACGGACCGTTCCCCTCGCCCCTCTCCGCGATAGCGCCCGAACACAACCAGCTCGTCTCCTCCGAACAGATCCGGCAGACTGTGCGGCTGCAGGTCGTACAGCTCGACCCCGTCCGCCCGCAGAGCCAGGTCGGTGAGGACGGGTGACGCAATCTTGGACGCGAGCGACGCCACGGTCTGCTCGATATCGCCGCCGGGCCGGATATACTCGGTGACGCCTCGGGCGCGCTCGGTCAGGCGGTCGAGCAGGTACGTGTTGACGTCATACCCGATGCCGAACGCAAAGACGCGGAACGATCCGCGGCCGCGCTCGGCCTGATCGGCGATGCGTTCGGGGCTGGTCTCGCCCACCGTCGCCATCCCGTCGGTCAGGAACACGACCACGCCGAGCCGGCCCTCGGCGGGTGGCTCGGCGAACGCCTCGCCGAGCGCGCCTGCGATGTTGGTGCCGCCATCGGTCTCGAGGCGGCGGACCCATTCCTGGGCGGCGCGCACGTTGTCGCCCGACACGTCCGTCCAGCCGGTGGCATAGCGACGCACGCTGCTCCCGAAGGTGACGACGCGGAACCGGTCTCCCGAGCGCAGGGTCCCGAGCAACTGCGCCAGCGCGGCTTTCGCCTGCTCGAGCTTGTCACCCGACATCGAGCCCGACACGTCGAGCACGGCGACCAGGTCACGACGCACCGACGGAGTCTCGGAACGGCCCGGCGCCAGCAGCAGCATGAAAAACCCATCTTCCCCGATCGGCTGGCTGGTGACGAGCGACATCCCGACCAGGCTGCGCGCGAGCGGCAGGAACAGCTCGAGGTCTCCGCGCGCGCTGGTTTCGGCGAGCGTGAGCTCGATGCGGTTGTCGCTGCGGGTTGTGCTGAGTCGATGCGTGGGCGAATACGGGTCGCCGAACCGGGCGCCGCTGTCCACCTGCATCCGGAAGCTGGCGGAGGCGGCGGCCGCGCCGGCCCCGGTCCCGGCGGTGTATCGAAAGCGCCAGGCGTCGCCGACACGATCGAGCAACTGGGTGTAGCGCAGCGTGATCTTGCGCGTCTCGCCCGCGCCGATGGGAAATACGCGTGCGCGCAACAGCCCGTGTCCCGCCAGCTCGATCAGGGCGGGATCGCGCTTCCGCCGCACGATCTCTTCGTAGATGGCGCGCGCCTGCGCGGCGTCCATCGGCTCGCCCTTGAGCTCCTGGTCGCCCTGCCACAGGGAGAAATCGCTGAACACCGCTTCACCGGGCAGCGGATAGAGGTAGTTGGCTTCGGTGAGGAGGGCGCCCGTGTTCCGGAACCATTCCTCGACTGTGACGCGTGCCGCGCGCCCGGTGACGTTGACCTGGACGGCGCTGCGCACTTTTTCGATCGCGCCCCGCGGGTGCTCGATCCAGCCCTGCGCCGCCGAGCGGGCGGGGGCGATCGGCAGGACGACGGCGCAGACGACTCCGAAGATGCGGCGGGCGGACAACATGGCAACGGTTCCTGTGAGAGACGCCAAGAGAGACGCCTGGCGTCCAATGGCTTGCACAGGTGGCCCGGCACGCCCATTTTTGGGGCGCCGCAGCGCCCTCCGCGTATGGCTGCAGCGCCCTACAGGATGGGGAATCGTGCCGCGTTACACCTATCGCCGCCTCGCGAAGTTGCCCAGTACCGCAGACCAGCTGCGCCGCCAAACCGTCCTCAATCTCCCGGGCATGCTGAACGGCCTGAGCTTCGAGCATACGGTCATGGAGCCGGGCGCCGCCGTGCCCATCTCGACCGAGGACGACACCGGCCTGCTCATTTTCACAATCGCCGGACGCGGAGTGATGGCGCTGGACGGGGATCGGATCGAGGTCTCGGCGAACGATCTCGTGCACATTCCCGCCGGCGTGCCCTACGGCATGCATACGCTGGGCGGGACAGACTGGGTATACGTGATACTGCAAGCACCGGTGGAATAACAGGCCCTTTAGTCTATCCCACCGCGCAAACGTTCGGCCCCACCTCCAGAGCTTCCGCCTCGGCGTCGGCGACCTCCAGGAGTCCCAGATTCGCCAGCTTGATCGAGCGATAGGCGTCGGGCGGGGCCGTGGTGTGCGCGGCCACCCAAGCGAGAAAAGCGCGCGGGTCCTGGATGGCGACCGCTTCGTTCGTCGCCGCGATCACATCGAATCGCGCGGCCACGCAGCGATCCGCGCGCCGCTCGCTTTCGCTCGCATAGTGCGCCGGCAGGACGAGCAGGTCGCCCGGCCACTCGCGCTGCACCCGTTCCAGGCTGTCCCACAGGCGCGCCGTCCAGGCGTCGCGCTCGCCTCCCAGATCGGGGCGCCCAACCGATTGCACAAACAGGAAGTCGCCCGTCAACGCGAGCGCCCCGTCGGCGACGAGCGCCACGCTGCCCAGCGTGTGTCCGGGCACGTGAGCAGCGACGAGGGTGGCGCGGCCGAACGCGATGGTGTCGCCCTCGGTGATGGGCTGGTGGGCGAAACGACCTTCGGTGCCGTCGTAGGGTGACCGTGCATCGTCGGGGTGCACGAAGTATGGGACCTGCCAACGGGCGGCGGCCGCGCGGGCACCGCTCAGATAGTCGGCGTGCATGTGCGTGTCGATGACCGCCGCGGCGGTGGCGCCGAGCTCTTCGAGCAGCGCCTCGTACGGCTGCAGGTGGCGCCCCGGATCGACGATGACGGCGTCGCCGTCGCTCACCAGCACGTAGGACAGCGCACCTTTGCCCACACGGTCGACTTGGATCACATGCTCGAGCGCTGCCGTGGGGGACAGGCGGCGCGACAGGTAGACGGTCTCCCAGGCCGCCATCCCGCCCGCCACGGAGTACGCCTCGAATCCCCGATCGCGCAGGAAGGCGGTGGCCTTGGCGCTCGAGTTGCCATGCCCGCAGATCACCGCAACCGGGGCCGCGGGGTCGAGTCGCAACGGTTCGAGCGTTACGAGCTGGTACAATTGCGAGGCGGCGAGGCTGCGGAAATCGAGCGTGGCGCCGAAGGCGATGCGTCCCCGGGCGACCCGCTCGGCCGAGCGGATGTCGAGCAGCTGCACGCGTTCGCCCTGATCGAGACGGCGCGCGAGATCGGGCGCGGGGATGAGCGGTACGGACGGCTGCGGCATGCGCATCAGTGTCGTCGGGGTGCTGCAAAAACGCAACGGTCGCGTTTTTGGAGGGCTCCCGTTTTGAAGGCGCGCGAATATATTGTGAACGCGTTCACAAGCGCTGTCCCGTCATTTTCGTCCCGGAGGAGTCTGCAATGCGGTTCACCCTGTTGACCTCGCTCGTCGCGTTCGCGGTCGTCGCCTGCGGCGGCGAGAAGAAAGCGGCAGCATCCCAGGCGGAAGCTGCCACCCCCGCGCCGACCGGCGGGGCAGCCGCTGCGCCGGCCGCCGAGCCCGTTGGTGCGGTGGTCGAAGTCAAGATGACCGGCAACGGTACGAGCGTCGCCGCGTTCGAGCCCAACAAGCTCACGATCAAGGCCGGCACGGTCGTGCGGTTCATCAATGTCTCCGGCGGTCCGCACAACATCGCTTTTTACGGGGATTCGGTCCCCAAGGGCGGTGCCGACGCCCTCAAGAAGGGGATGCCCAACGCGATGGGCGACCTCATGGGACCGTTCCTGACGCAGCCGAACGAGAAGTACGACGTGACGTTTGCCGGCGCGTCGGCCGGCGTCTACAAGGGCTACTGCCTGCCGCACGTCGCGCTGGGCATGCACATCGCGATCACGGTGCAGTAAGCCGCGAGCGATGTGACGCGGTGAAACGGCCCCGGGTTCCCGGGGCCGTTTGACTTTCTGGAGGGCGGCCGGGATGTTCTGCGGGGCGATTCATGTCCGCCTTCTTCGAGCGCTTGCGTGCGGCATTGGCGCCGGACTACGAGCTGGTGCGCGAGCTCGCAAGCGGCGGCATGGGGACGGTGTATCTCGTGCGCGACGTGGCGCTCAACTGCCCCATGGCCGTCAAAGTGCTGCGGCCCGAGCTCTGGACGGTCGAATCCGCCGACAGGTTCGTGGAGGAAGCCCGCATTCTCGCGCGGCTTCGCCATCCCACCATCGTTCCCGTCCACAAGGTTGCCGCGAAGCACGGCCTTCACTTCTACGTGATGGACTACCTGGCCGGTGATACCGTCAAGAGCCATCTCGAGCGACGCGGTCCGTTGTCCATCTCTGCCGCACGGGCGTTGGGGCGTGACCTGTTGAAGGCTTTGGAAGTTGCGCACCAGAATGGCGTAATCCATCGCGACGTGAAGCCCGCGAACGTCTTCTTCGACGGGGAACGGGGTGTGTTGACGGACTTCGGTATCGCGCGCCGACTGACCGAGGAAGAGCGCTCCGATCCCGGGATCCTGCGGGGGACCGCGGCCTACATGGCGCCTGAGCAGTTTGCCGGAGTGGAGGCGGACGAGCGCACCGACTCGTACGGGGCGGGAATGGTGCTCTACGAAGCTTTGAAAGGTGTCCGTTGGGACAAGCGATCCCCCAAAGCCGGTGACTGGACGAAGGTGCCGTTCCTAGCCGCGTGGGTACTGCAGTGCGCTCTAGCGCTCGAACCTGAGGGCCGTTGGCGGAGTGCCACGGCTTTTCGGCGCGCGCTGAAGCGCACGGGCATATGGCCATACCAGTTCCGAACGCTTCTGCTAACGATGGCCGGGCTGATTGTAGGCGCAGCCGGGGCGGCCGGGCTCATACGTCAAAGGTTAGAGAGCCAATGGCCGTTTCGTCGGTCCGCGTCGGTCGAGTTGTATGTCCTGCCGTTCGACACGGTTGGCGCGCGTGGTGGCGCCGGCCTCGCAGGCCTCGCGGATTCGCTGGTCCTCAAGCTGATCGGCTATCCCGACTTTTTGGTCTATGGTCCAGGCTCACGAACGTGGTTGCGCCCGAACGCCGCTCTCGTTCTGCGCTCCGTCGTGCGCAGGGCGGGCGATTCGCTACGCGTGGAAATGGAGATTCGGGCAGGCCGGAATGGACAGCCGAGCGTGATTACGATCGCGGCTGACTCTCGTCATCCCGATCGGCTCGTTGATAGTCTTGCGTTCGGCGTCGTCCGGGCGATCTGGAATCGCGAAAACCCGTTGGACCCCTCGCTGCCGGTTCGAGCGCTACCTCGTTCGAGCGCCGGCGTGTTGGCCTGGCTCGCCGCGGAACGGCTGTTCGTGGACGCACGGTGGGGGCAGGCCGACTCGGCCTACCGGGCGGCGGAGGAGATCGATTCGACGTGTCGCCTGTGCTATTGGCGCCACCGCGAGGTCCAGCAGTGGCTCGGTCGGGACCCGGATCCGGCGCTGATAGCGCATTACCTCCCCTACCTGGATTCGTTCCCACCCCGCTATCAAAGCCTGTTCCGGGCGCTAGGCCTGCCGCTCGGACCGCGCCTGGACGCGCTCCGGCGGATCACGAGGCAATGGGACGACTTCTTCCCGGCTTGGTTCCAGCTGGCCGACGAACTCTATCATCGCGGGCCGCTCGTGGGTCGCGCTCGTTCCGAGGCCATCGAGGCGTTCCAGATGACCGCGCGCTTGCGGCCGGCTTTCGGGCCGTCCTTGGAGCACCTGACGTGGGCCCTGAGCGCCGAAGGCGACTCCTCCGCTGCGTGGGCGCAATGGATGCGACTAGCCGCGCTCGGGACCCCAAACGATGCTTTCACAGTCGCGCTCCGCGCGTTGTTGCGCGCCGGCTATGCGTTCCGGTTCCAGGATTCGACGGCAGCGCGCACGGTGCTAGATAGCGCGCTTGATGCCGAGGGCGTGCAGCATTTCGCTCAATTGGCCGCCGGGCCGCGCTACCTGGCGACGTTCGACGCGCCGCGCGGTGCGGTCGTGATGGGTGAACTGTTCGCACGTTCTCCAGACCGTGTCCTGCAGCGCTCCGGGCTCGTGGCCGCCGCCTTTGGCCTGGTATCGCTCGGGCAGCTGACACGGGCACGCGCCGAGCTTCGCCGGCTGCTGGATCGCTTTGACGAGCAGGAGCTCGGTCTGACCGGACCCGAGCTTGAAGCAACGCTCCTACTCTTCGGACCTGACGCGCCTTCGGCCTCGAGCGAGTGGCTGCGTGCCAGCGCGGCGCTGGTCGGGGCTGCTGAGTCTCGCACGATCCCGGCGGCGACGCGCCGCCGGGCGGCCTGGTTGCTCATGTTGGTGGCCCGCCAGCTCGGTGCGCCGGATACCGGGCATTATCGAACGCTGCTCGCAGGAGAGCCCCTCCCTCGCCCGATCACGCGGCTCCTGGCGGCAGATTGGCTCGCGCGTCACGGACGCTTCGACGAAGCGCTGACGACCTCCGATACACTCACGCAGCTGGAAGCGCCGGCCCTCTCGGGCTCGGCTTCCGTCGATCCGTTCTTCCGGACCGTGCTGCACATGCTGCGCGCGGACTGGGCGACGACCGTGGGCCGTTCGCACGACGCCGCGCGAGAGCTGCTTTGGTATCAGAACAACGATGTATCCGGCTACCTCACGCGAGACCCTCAAGTCGGCGATGTAGACTGGGCGTTCGGGACGATCGCCCGGTGGCGGCGTGCACCGCTCCTTGAGAAAGTGGATCGGCGCGAGGAGGCGTGTCACGCGTATCGGGACGTCGCGCGGCTGTGGTCGCAGGGCGACCCCGCCTACCGCGCGCACGCGGACAGCGCGACCCGCAGGCTCGCGGCGCTCGGCTGCGGCTCGGGCGCGTGATCGTCGTCCGCGCGCTCGGGCCGGCGGAGGTGCGTGTCGACGGCGCGGGCGCGCCGGCCGAACTCCTATGGAAGAAGAACCTCGCCTTGCTCGTCTACCTCGCGCGCTCCCCGAAACGCCTCCGGACCCGCGAGCATCTCGTCGGGTTGTTGTGGGCCGAAAAGCCCGAAAAAGACGCGCGTCACTCGCTCAACGAGGCAGTCCGCGTGCTGCGTCAGTCTACCGGCGATGGCCTCGAGTCCGACGCCGCCCAGGTTCGCGTGACGCCGGGCGCCGTCGAGCTCGACACCGACACCCTGGAGCTGTTGACGGCCGCGGGAGACTACTCGGGTGCGGCGGGACTCGTGCAGGGAGAGTTCCTCGAGGGGTTCAGCGTCCCGGGCGCCTCGGAGTTCGACAATTGGCTGGTGGCGGAGCGGGACCACTGGCGCCGGCGCTCGGTGGAGGTGCTGGCGCACCGGGCCGACCAGCTGCTCGCCGTCGGGGATCTCGCGGCGGCCAACGACACCCTGCGACGTGCGCGCGACCTCGATTGGCGGCCGGAGGTCGTAGTGCGACCGGCCATGCGGGGGCTCGCGCTGGCGGGCGACAGGGCAGGGGCGCTCGCCCTGTTCGAGGGGTTTGCAGCACGCCTGAAGCGAGAACTCGGTGTGGAGCCGGACGCAGACACCCGCGTGCTCGCCGAGCGCATTCGGCGGGAGCGGACGTGGCGCGTCCCCGCGACTCCCACTGCCGGATCGCCCGGGCCGGGATCGCGTCGCGGGCCGTTTGTGGGGCGCGGCCCGGAGCTCGAGCGTCTCGTGGATGCGTGGACGCGATGCCGGAGCACGTCGTGGGCAACCATCGCCGTGATCGAGGGAGACGGCGGCACCGGGAAGACTCGGCTCGCGGAGGAGCTAACGGCGCGAGCCCGCCTCGACGGGGCCGTGGTCACCGCGGTGCGCGCGGTGGAAGCCGATCGGACGGACGCGTGGAGCGGGACGTTCGGGATCGCGCGGGGGGGCTTGCTCGAGGCACCGGGAGTCGCGGCGGCGGCGCCGCCCGCGCTGGCGCAGCTACGGGGCGCGACATCACCCGAAGCGCCCGGGCGGGCCCTCTCCGAGGTGCTGCACGCCGTGGCGGACGAGCAGCCGGTTATCGTGTTCGTGGATGACGCACACTGGCTCGACCGGGAGTCCCTGCTCGCGCTCGCGGCAGCGGCGCGCGACTTGACGGGTTCACCCGTGCTGTACCTAATCGCGGCGGCGCCGCATCCCGCGCGACCCGAGCTGGACGAGCTGAGAGCACGGGCGGGCCGGGAGGTCGCCGGGACCGCCGTGAAACTCGGACCGCTCGGAGGCGGCGACGTGCGCGAGCTCGCGCGTTGTGCGCTCCCCTCGTACCGTCCGGACCAGCTGGATCGCGTCGCGCGGCGCGTGCTGTCGGACTCCGCGGGCATCCCGCTGCT
>Ga0137415_10002209_pt1 | contig 19372 bp, 16 predicted proteins | sample CZODoug3_1_1_16f_FD_183082 | JGI IMG/M metagenome (GOLD analysis project Ga0137415, IMG submission 183082) | Vadose zone soil fungal communities from Angelo Coast Range Reserve, California, USA - CZODoug3_1_1_16fungal (Hybrid Assembly) | ecosystem: Environmental > Terrestrial > Soil > Vadose...
TCCGCCAATCGTGCTCTCTCCCGGCTCCGTATCGGGCGCAGTGGCGGTGCCATTAGGAGATGAGGAGTCTTGAACGGTGCGACTGCGAGGATGCCCAAAGATTCGGTGGAGGCGGCTCACCGGCGGCAGGCCGGAGAAAGGAGATGTATGGGCTCCATATACAAGCAGAGGTCGAGGGACGGTACCGCGGGGCGCATCTGGTGGGTCAAGTACTACGCCAATGGGCGTCCAGTCCGTGAGAGCACAGGCACTGAAAAGGAAGCGGAGGCCCGACGCTTTCTTAAGGAGCGCGAAGGCCGCGTGGCTGCGGGACAACCAATTCTCCCCCGCGTCGATCGAATCCGATACGAGGAGGCTGCCCAGGATCTGCGGCACTACTATCAAACCACCGGCGCTCGCGACATCAAAGAGGCAGAAACGCGACTCAGACACCTGGATCTTTTCTTTGCTCAGCGACGGTTCGGGACCATCGAGACCACCCTCATCACGAAGTACGTAGCGAAACGCCAGGGCGACGGCGCTCAAAACGGCACGATAAACCGCGAGTTGGCCACGCTGAGTCGGATGCTCAAGCTCGCTTATGAGAATGGCAAGCTCGTCCGCCTGCCCGTGATTCATAAGCCCCGGGAGAACGGGCCGCGGCAGGGGTTTTTCGAGGACGACCAGTATCGGGCGCTCCGTCGCCACCTTGCGCCTGACCTTCAGGCCGCCCTTGCGATCGCCTTTGCTTTTGGCTGGCGGATGCAGAGCGAGGTCCTCACGCTGGAGCGCCGCCAGCTCGACCTCGAGGCAGGCACACTGCGGCTCGAGACGGGAACCACGAAGAACGACGAGGGACGTCTTGTTTACCTGCCACCCGATCTGAAGGCCCAGCTCGCTGTCCAGCTCGAGCGGGTGCGCGCGTTAGAGCGGGAGCTCGGCAGAATCATCCCCTCCCTCTTTCCTCATCTCTCAGGGCCCTACCAGGGTCAGCGCCGACGCGATTTCCGCAGGGCGTGGATGACGGCGCGCCGGAAGGCCGGCTTACCTGGAAAGCTGCGGCATGACCTTCGTCGGACGGCGGTCCGTAACATGGTAAACAAGGGGATCTCCGAACGCGTCGCGATGACCGTGACCGGCCACAAGACTCGTGCCGTCTTCGATCGCTACCACATCGTCAGCCCCGCTGACCTCAAGGAGGTCGCCCGGAAGCTCACGGGCATAACCGCGGGCATAACGGCGGGTCCCTCGCCCGACTCGCAGTCGTAAGTCTCTGATTTTCTGGTGCGCCTGGCAGGAGTCGAACCTGCGACCCTCGGATTAGAAGTCCGATGCTCTGTCCAACTGAGCTACAGGCGCGTGCATATAAAATAATACGTTACGTGTTGCGCCGCGCGGCATTCTTGCCGTCGCGCTGACTTTGAGCTGAGAGCTTAGCCCGGAAACCGAACCCAAAGCTCGCGGCTCGCTGTTTCGCTTCCGCCCTCTCTGTACCGCTCGCACCCCGCCACTTTGTGCAACGGCTCGCCTCGGGGCTGCAATGATCGGAGCGAGCAGGCCTACGAACCCGACGACTCGCCTGCGTCCGCCGCGACCCCGGTGTGGCGCCGTCGAGGTGGCACGGGCACGCGCGTGGGACTGCGCGAGAATGGAGGTCTCGCTCAGCTGTCGCCAACCACCATCTTCTCGTACAGCGCGCTCAGCGTCTCGTCGATCCCCGCGCACGCCCACACGTCGAAGAAGGGCGAACCCTGCAGGGCCAGGAACTCCCGCCCATCACGCTCCTTCCTCTGCTCCTCGCTCTCGCCGGGTCGCGCCGCCTGCTGATGTCCGCGGATGCGGTCCTTGTGATAGATGGCCGGGTACTCGATGTGGCGGTGGAGCTCCCGGAAGTCCTTCGCATAGAACACCGCCACGGGCACAGACGCCCACTCTGCTTCGTTCTTCTTGTTCATGAACTCGAGCATGAGGTCGTGGTTGGCGTCGGGCGCGGCGGCGGGATCGGGGCGCCGGATGCCAAGAATCTTCTTGCCGTCCCGGTTGAAGATACGTAGCTCCATACTGCCCGCCTCGGACAGCCGCGCGAGAACGGGCACATCGCGACGGCAATCCGACGACCAGTCCTCTGAAATCACGAGGATCTTCGCGGGCCCGTTTGGTTGCGCAACGAGCCACTTGATCGCGGCCGTCTGGTGGTCGCTGAGGCGCGCCCTCGCGTAGCGCTCCCGGAGCACCGCGCTGTTGTCCTTGCGCGGAGCGCCGAACGACCCGCCATCGGGGAGATAGCCACCCCAGGCCTCGCGTGCGAGATTCTCGGGGCTGCCGGCGTATCGTACGTACTCGTCGAAGGTCATGCCCTTGGCGAACCGCTCAGCATTGATGACGCTCTTAGCCACGCTCTCCTCCTTTGGGTCTCCGGTCCCTCGTCGCCGACCACCAGCGTATCGTGGAACGCGCTCGGGCCGAGGGGACCGACGTAGACGCGCTTCGCACGCATCGTCGCCAACTGGGCAGCACTATGCGGAGCGCGCCTCCCGCAGCCCGCTCGGCCGCATGGCACGCGAGGACCGCAACGTCGCCCCCGTGGGGGGATTCCCCCTCGCTGATTCGGGTCTCCACCTGATTGGTCGGCAAGGGGGCTCCGCGTAGTGTCGACTCTGAAGACGCATAGGTGTCTCCGTCGAACGGGGGTAGTGGTCACGTGATGACATTCAAGATACCCGAGATGAGCGTCGACGCGGCCCCGGTCGCGCCGACGGCGTTCGTCTCCGGACAGGCGGCCGAGAGCCGACAGCCGGTTCTCGACGATACCGAAGACGGCCCAGAGCTAGCCAGTGAACGAACGTTCACGCCACTGAAAGGCGGCGAGGACGGGGTTCGCCTGTACCTCAGGGAGATCGGCAAGATCCCGCTGCTGACCGCGCAGCAGGAGGTCGAGATCGGCCGGCGGATCGAGATCGGCCAGATCGCGCTACGCCAGGCACTGGCCGGTATCCCCATGGCTTTGAGTGCCCTCCTCCAGGTGGGGGACCGCGTCCGCCGGGAGGAGATCCCGGCCGACGACGTCATTCTGCAGGAAGGGGAAGAGCTGGACGGCGCCGAGATCAAGCGTGTCCTCCGGGCGTTCTCGCGCGTCCGCTGGCTCGAGCGGCAGATCGCGCGCCCGAGGCGGTCGACGCGCCTCAAGCGGCCGTCCGCCGCGGCCCGGCGCAACAATACGCGGAGGATCGCGGCGGCCCGGGAAGCGATCCAGAAGATCGTCGCCCGGATGCCGCTCAAGCCGGCGCTCATCGACCAGCTGGTCGCCGACGTCCGGCGTCGCTGCGAGCCTCTGGAGCGGCTGTCCGCTGATGCCCGGCAGGCGCCGAACCCGGCGGCCCGGCGGGAGCTGCGGCGGCTCGAGCGAGAGGCTGGGCTACCGCACCGGCAGCTCGAGGCCATGCTGGCGGAGATCGCCAACCACGAGCGCGAAGTCCGCCAGGCGAAGAAGGAGCTGATGGAGGCGAACCTCCGCCTCGTGGTCTCCGTGGCCAAGCGCTACCTGCGGAGCGAGCTGTCGCTGCTCGACCTCATCCAGGAAGGGAACATCGGCCTCATGAAGGCGATCGATCGCTTCCAGTACCGCCGGGGCTTCAAGTTCTCCACGTACGCGACCTGGTGGATCCGGCAGGCGCTCAGCCGGGCCCTCGCCGATCAGTCGCGGACCATCCGGATTCCCGTCCACATCGTGGAGCAGCTCCACCGGATCTCACGCGTGAACCGTACCATGGTGAACGAGCTCGGTCGGGATCCCACGCCGGAGGAGCTGGCGCAGCACGCGGGGGTCCCGGCAAATAAGGTCCGAATGATCCTAGAGTCCTCACGGAGGCCGCTCTCGCTCGAGAGTCCCGTCGGCGGGGACTCGGAGCTGGGCGACTTCCTGGAGGACACATCAGCGGGTTCACCGGACGACGCCATCCTGAGCCAGGACCTCATGACACGGGTCGAACGGGCACTGGCCATCCTGTCCCCAAAGGAGAAGGAGATTCTCCGCCTCCGTTTCGGGATGGGAGCCGAAGGCGAGCGCACGCTCGAAGAGATCGGCCTACGCTTCGCGGTGACACGCGAGCGCATCCGCCAGATCGAGGTCAAGGCGCTGCGCAAGTTGCGCCATCCGCGCACGGGCCGGAGCCTCCGAGCCCTGGTCGAGCGCTGATGCCGCCGAGGCCGCCTGATACACCTCTCGACTAGAGACCTTCCCCGGCACTCGAAACACTCTCAGGAGGGCCCTTAGCGGTCGTCGACTCCACGAGAATCTCGGCCGGCCCTCGAATGCCGCGCCCCACGAGGGCCTTCCCCGTCTGCACATCGTCTCTTCGTCGCGAAGTTACAAGATCCAGGTCGCCCGAGCCTCGGGGGTCGCTCCTTGAGTTTTGAGTAGACGCCGCGGGAAGGTCTGAGCCGACTTAGAAGTCCGATGCCCTGTCGAGCCGAGCCGAAGGCGCGTCCTTATAGATACGCCAACGCCTTACACGCTGCGCGGCGCGGCAGTCTTGAACCTACGCTGATTGTGCGCCGAGGGCGCCGCGCCGAACTGCGCCGCCGCTGACGGTGTCGCTCCGTCCCCCTCGCGGCCAGCGCCCCTTCCCGGTCGCCTTGAGCAAGAGCCGAATCATCGCGAACACTCGATCGGACCAGATCGTCGATTTGTTCGCTGGCCGACCCGCACGGGCACCTCGTCTGTCTCGCTGTGTCTCCGCGTGAGCTCCCTCGCCTCGCTCGCAAGGAGCTCACAGAGCATGGGTTCCGATGCTCCGCGTGGTCCCGACGCTCGACGCCCCTACCTCGGGCTGTCGGCGGACGCCTCCACGACGCCTATCGTCGGCCCCTCAGCCCAGGCCCGCGCCCGCACCTGTGCAAACTGCTCTCCCTCGTGGTACTCCTCCACCTGAAGCGAGTCACAGTCCTCGCACTCCTGCTCCTGGCGGGTGTGACCGTCCAGCACGAGGTAGAGCTTACGCACACGGGTCTTGGTCGTGGCCTCCTTGTCGGAGCTGGTTGACGCGACCGCCCAGGATCGCTGGCCTTCGGCACCGGCCCGCGTCTCGACGTTGATACTGAGCCATACCATCTGCTGCGCACGCGCCACCCGCCCGCCGGCAGGGGCGAGCGAAGCGATCGCGGCTCCGAGAGCGATCACCGTCCTGAGGCTCCAAACGCGCGTTCTCACCTGTCTCCTCTCCATGGCCGCCTCCTCTCTCGCACGCACTTTTCGACGAGTGGTTAACGTGGGCTACCGGCAAGAAGAAGGTCCCGTGAATTCTGTCGCTGAGACTGGCAGTGCTCCCACAGGCCAACGGTTAGATCGCGGCATGGATGGCCCTCTCGCCATTCCTCCCGGGACCCCGGGCCTGGCCGTTCCAGGCGCCACCCACACGGGGATGGCCTACAAGACTCGCTGGGCCAGATGTCCGGTTGCGGTTCGCGGTAGCGCAGTAGATGAACCTCGCTTCCTGACTGTCCCGTCGGGGCTCGTCGGTGTAGAGTCAAGTCCTTGAAGCAGTCTAGCGTGACGTCGTGCCGAGCGAGAAGCTTTTCGATTCGTTGGGCTGACGCGAACGCGGCCGAGGCCGCGTGGCTCGGAGGTCGACGATCACGAGGTGGCATCACCGCGTGTAGGCGAACTCGGCAACGCCGGGCTCCCTGAGACAGGGCGCCACCGCGGCACGAGCTTCCTTCGGCGTCTTCGCCAGGGCTCTCGGGTGTGTGCCTGCGGTTCGAGGCGCCGTCGCGCAGGATGCAGGCGCACCCATGGGTGCCGGAGAAGCACGGCTCGGATGAGCCGCGAGCCGGCTGGCTAGAAATACCTCCACTTGATTAGCAGCCGCCTGACGAGGTAAACTGCCCCGCTTCGGTCCGGGGGCAGTGTGCCCCGATTGTTCGCCCCAGAGGGCGGCTCTCGAGCGCAACGGGGTCGCCCATGAGACCCGCCGGCGTCCCTTCTCATCGTCGCGCAGTTCCGCCCGTACGAGCACGCGACGCGGTTGCCGGCTCGCTCCACGCAGGCCGGGGTCGTCCTTAGACCGACGCCACGAGGGGCCGCGCATGGGTACCACGAGCCGGAGAGACAAGATGGCCGAGAAGAAGGACCGCGGGCTAGGAATCCGAACGGAGCGCGACACGATTCGCTGGCTTCTTCGGGGCCAGCGGACGCTGCAGCAGGAGCTCCGGCAGATCAACCGGGCGCTGGACGCGAGCCAGCGGCTTCTGCAGGATCTCAGCCAGCATATACGAATGCTGATCCAGCCCATCGATGCGAGAGTCACCCGAGAGCGGCGCAGGATTCGACGCTCCTCCGGAGAGTGACGAGATCTAAGTAGGGGGCGCCCACGAGGAGGGCGAGGTCATGGCGGCCGTCGGCAATGACCCTCGATGCCCTCGCCGCCCGACCGGTCTACGCGCCAATCCGGAGACGACTACGAGACTCGCGCCTCTCTATCGCTGCTTCGACGCATCCGCCCGACAGGCCGAGCGCTGACGACGGTTCCTCAGCCGTGAGGCGCTCAACCCCGTGACGACGTCACCCCCGTGAGCACCCGGCGCGGGCGCCCAAGACGGGCGTCCCCGCGGTGAGAGAAAAAGCGCGTCGCGTGCCTCTCCTCTCCTCGTTAGATGAGAGGTGCAGAACACTGGGCTGAAGCAGCCGACGAAGTTCGCTCGAGCGCGGTCGCCTGGGCAGATTATCTGCCGCGGAGATGCGAGGTTGAGCGATATGCGCGGGGCGGAACGGAGCGATCGACAACGTTCAGTTGCCCGAGCCGCGCCGTCCCCTCGGCGACCGCTCCTGCGATCGTGCGGAACGTCCTGCCGGACTCCTCGACGACTTCACCGGCGTAGTTGACGATTCGCCAGCGCCATTCGGGATGAACGGGAGTCGAAAACGCCACGACCTGCATGAGTTGCCTCCTCGCAACCTCTCACGTGTTCAGCTGACGTCGAACGCCGCCCGGGCGTCGGCCTACCAGCGGCTCCCGCGGGAGCCCCCGTGTCCGCCGCCGTACCCCCCGCGGCCCTCGCCACGCCTCTCCCCGCCAGAACCGGAAGGCTTTGCGACCTCCACCTTGATTTGGCGGCCGTCGAGTTCCGTGCCATTCAGGCGCCGCACGGCCTCACTGGCCTCCTCCGAGGTCGTCATCTCGACGAACCCGAAGCCTCGCGACCGACCCGAGTCGCGATCCGTCACCACGCTGGCGGAATCGACCCCGCCGACCGCGGCAAACGCCTCACGAAGACGCTCACTGGACGTGGAAAACGAGAGTCCTCCAACGAAAAGCTTGACGGCCACGACGCACTCCTTCTGAGGCTTCCGTTCAGTGCACGGCCAGAACCCGGAAGAGGCTCGAGACGCGGCCTGAGGCTACGGAGGGTTCTCGGTGAACCGACGGTCCGCCAGGCCCATTAAGTCTACACGAGTCAAGCGCCTCCCGCTGAAGGGATTTCGGGCCCCAGACTCTACGGCGTAACTCGAGGTGTCGTCACTTCCGCCGTGACCCGCCGGGGTCCGGCTCCCCGCGCTCCCCGCCGGGGTTCCTTGACCAGGGCCGGACCCGGCGCTAACCTCGGCGCATTCTCCGACCTTGACGGCCCTGGACGCTGCCAGACACGCGTACCGCGATACGTTCACGTGGGTGCGAGTGAAGGCGGGCGGCGACGGAGACGAAGGGAGCCGTCATTATGACCGGGGGCGAATCAAGGAAGCGGGCAGGCCGGCCGCGGAAGGAATGGCATCCGATGACGACGCCTAACGACCCCGACAAACCTCTGGACGCCCGTGTCGATCGCCGGACCTTCCTCAGGATCAGCGGTGCCGTCGGTGTCGCCGTCGCCGCCGGCGGGGTGGAGGAGATCCTTGCGGCGCGCCGGGCGCCCGCCTACGCTCAGGGCACCAAGGTCCACCTCCTTCAGTGGGTCGATTTCGTTCCCGAGGGGGACGTCGAGCTGCGGCGCCAGATCGCCGAGTACAATCAGCAGACGAGGGCCGAGGTCACGCTCGAGACCATCAACGCGAACGACCTCCAGGCGCGCATTACCGCCGCCATCCAGTCCGGCAGCGGCCCCGATATCATCCTGATGCTCCACAACTGGCCGCATCTCTATCGGAGCGCCCTCGCCGACGTCTCCGACCTGTGCGAGCGGAAAGCCCGAGACCAGGGCGGTTACTACCCTGAGTCCGAAGCCGCGGCCAGAGAGGGCAACCGCTGGCTCGCCCTGCCGTACGAGATCGTCGGGGGTCTGATCACCTATCGGAAGTCGTGGTTCGCCGAGGTGGGCGCCCTCGAGCCGCCGAAGACGCTCGACGAGTACCGCCGGGTGGGGGCGGCGCTGAAGAAGAGGGGCCGCCCCATCGGTCAGACTCTCGGCCACACATTCGGCGACGCCCCGGCCTGGACGTACCCGCTCCTCTGGGGCTTCGGCGGGGCTGAGACGGACACCACGGGGAAGAGGGTCGTCCTCAATTCGAGGGGGACGCTGGAGTCGGTCAAGTGGATGACGGCCTTCTGGAAGGAGGCCTGTGACGAGGGCGGGCTTGCCTGGGACGACACGAACAACAACCGCGCCTTCCACGCCAACGAGATCAGCGCGACCCTGAACGGCGCCTCGATCTACATCGTCGCCAAGCGCAAGCCGGACGCGATCAAGGACGAGCTCGGCCAGCCGATGTACAAGGATATTTCCCACTTCGCGATCCCCGATGGTCCGCAGCGGAGGCCGGCCTACCACCTCGCGTTCTCGCACGCCGTCATGAAGTACTCGACGAACCAGCAGGCGGCGAGGGAGTTCCTGAAGTGGTTACACGCGAAGGAGCAGTTCGGCAAGTGGTTCGAGATCGAGTCGGGCTATAACGTCGGGGCCGCGGCCTTTTGGGAGCATCATCCGATGTGGGAACGCGTGGACGACGCGATGAAGCCGTTTCGGACCGCGGCCCGTGCCTCGCGCATGTTTGGCTACGCCGGGCCGTCGAACGCCAAAGCGACCGAGGCGTACTCCAAGTACATCATCACCGATATGTACGCCAAGGCGGTTCAGGGGATGCCGCCGGCCGAGGCGGTCGCGTGGGCCGAGGCCGAGCTGAGGAAGATCTACGAGGCGTGACGCCGCCGTTGGCCACTGCTCAAGGCCGCGGTTCTCCTGGAGAGCGTGGGACGGCGCCGCGATCGCGTGCCATTGCGCTCGCGGTGACCCTCGTCGCCGTGGTCATCGACAGCGGACGATGACGACGACCATGGCGGTCTCAGTCTGCCCATCGACCGGAGTGTCAGGACAGACCCAGTCCAGACAAGGGAGGGTCCGCCGACTGACGGTCGCGGTCGAACTAGTCGGCCCTAAGGACCGCCAAGACCCGAGCCGACGGTCCCGCAGCCGTCTCCTCTTGACAGCGGATTGAGGTGTCCCAATGAAAGACCGACGATCACGTCACAATCGAGAAGGCTCGGTCCGCCGGAAGACTGTCCCCGCTCCACCCCGACCCTTGCCGACGCGTCCTCCGCGACGGCCGTCCCCGCAACGACCGGCCCCGGCCAGACCAGCCTGAGCGCGAGCGTGAGGGCACACGCCGCAACGCTGTCATTGGTCGACGCGCCGATTGGTCGGTGGTAGGCTGAATCCGTGATGGAGGTCGGGCGATTGAGGATGCGGACACCCTATATCGTCCCCCTTCTGGCCGCGCTGCTCTTGGCGGCATGCGCGACCGTGCCCACGGGGCCGAGCGTGATGGTGCTGCCGGGCACGGGGAAGAACTTCGAGCAGTTTCAGGCCGATGATGCGGTCTGCCGCCAGTGGGCCGCACAGCAGACGGGGACGACCCCGCAGCGAGCGGCGACGGAGAGCACGGTGAGCGGGGCAGCGATCGGGACGGCGGTGGGGGCTGCGGCCGGTGCCGCGATCGGTGCCGCCGCCGGGAGCCCGGCGACCGGAGCAGCGGTCGGTGCGGGCGTCGGGCTGCTCGGCGGGACGGCGGCGGGTGCCAGCAGCGCGGAGGGTTCGAGCTGGTCGGTCCAGCGCCGTTACGACATGACCTACATGCAGTGCATGTACGCCAAGGGCAACCAGATCCCGATTCCCGGCGGCTCTCGGTCGATGTACACGCCGCCGCCCGCTGCGACTCCGCCTACCGCTAGCGCCCCCGCCAACATCCCCCCTCCGCCGCCAGGGTCTCCCCCGCCACCGCCGCCCGGGCTTTCGCGCTAGCGCTCCCCGGGGCCGAGCGGGCAACAGATCAGCCCGAGCTTCTCCGGCGATCCGGCACAGTCAGGGAACGACCGTGCTTTCCGCGGCTGCGGTCCTCACCGTCGTCAGCGCCCGGGCGACCGCCCGACGGAGGAGGGAGGCGCTGACGGGCTTGAAGAGACAGTCGAGCGCGCCACCGCCGACACTGTCGAATGCTATGGTGAGGTCTTCCATGCCGGCAATCGCGATCACCCCGATCCGGGGGTTGTCACGATGGATCGACTCAAGCACCGCCAATCCGTCCAGACCGGGGAGACCGGTGCCGAGCAACACGACGTCGGGGTGTTCCCCGCGGACGACCGTCACCGGCTCGGCTCCGGCGCGGGCATCAGTGACTCGATAGCCTTCGGCGGTGAGCGCGCTGGTGAGGAGCTCGCGATCCGCGTCGTCGTGATCGACGACAAGAATGCGGGCGAGCGCCCGGCGATCCAGGGCGGTGAACCGAGGAGGGGGAGCACCGAGCACGGGGTCTGGCCGCGTCGCATTCAGGGTGTCGACGGGGAAAGCCTCCCTCACCCGAACCCCAAGGCCGAAGGCCTCGCGGAGCCAGATACCGACCTCCTTGCCGTCGATATGCCGGACCTCGGCCGCGCACATCAACGTTTGCGCGGTTTCGGGATTCTGCACGTCCAGCCGGTAGACGGCGTCGGGCCTGAGGCCGCCCGCCGGTAACCAGTTCACGTAGAGCCGAGCGCCCTCCGAACTGGCTTCCACCGCGCGGCCCGCGCAGAACGAGTGTTCGCTGAGCCAGAGGCGAACCGGCCACGCGACAGGCCGCCGCGGTTGCTGCCGACGGTCCTCCATGAGTGCCCTCCCGAACGTCGCGGAGATCGGAACGGAGGAGAAAGACCCGCTGAGACAATGTACGCCCGCGGCCGTCGCGATCCTCAAAGAAAAGGTGACCACGGCAGAAACGTCAGCACGGATCGCTTCCCGCAGCCGGCTGGGTGACGGTGACATGGCGTCCGGGAGCCAGCCAGGAGCTGAGGCGACGAGGCCCGAAGGCGCGCCCCCCGGTACCGTCGGCCGCGATCGGGTGCCACGGACGCGACGACGCCGAGGAGCGCCCTCGCGAGTCGGAGGGCTCGGCGTACGAGATCGCTACGCGGGCCGCGCCGCCCGGAGAAGCGCCAAATTCTCGTCGACGGTGTCCTTCGCGGTGATGGCGCGGACCACGACCTCGTCGACCACTTCCCGCCACTTGTCGAGCGCCGACGCGATCGCGCTGGGGCTCTGGGCGGTGACGGCCGTCTCGACCGGCGTCACCCCCATGCGCGCGAAGTGGTCAGCGTACGCCGGTATGGCCGCGTACCGGGCTCCCTCCTCCAGCAGTCTATCGCCCGCGGCGGACCCGAGAGCGACGCGGACGTACGCGTAGAGTTTCGGCGCGCGCCGGCCCGCCGCAGCGCCCGCGCGCACCCACTCGGCCGAGAGGCGGGCATGCTCGGGAGTCAGCCAGTTGAAGAGCACGCCGTCGGCGACCTCCCCGGCCAGGCGGCACATCTGCGGACCGAGCGCCGCCACGACGAGGCGGACGGCAAGCTGGGACCGCAGCTCGGCGACCCCCGCACGGACGCGCCGGAGGGCACCCGGGTTCGCGCTTCCGACCCCGAGGAGGAGGCGATCCAGCGGGAGCGCGGTGGCTCGCACGCCCTGGACGATCTTGTCTGGTCCGCGCGTGGGCAGCGGAACGACGCCGACGCCGAGGTCGATGCGCTCGGTCTCGCTCGCCGCCTCGGCCAGCGCGACCAGCCCGTCGGTCGCGCCGGGATGGTTCACCCAGAAGGAACTGTACCCGAGCCCCTCGGCCTCCCGCGCCGACGTGCGGATGATCTCGGGCGCCGTGCCTGCGTGCAGGGCGAAGCCGTGTCTCATCATCGCCTCCTCTGGAGGATCCCCCGTACGATACCTCGTTACCGCTCGGCCCTCACGTGCCGGGAGGGGCGGCCTGAACATCGGCGAGCTGTCGACCCGCCACCGCCGGACGCCCCTGAAGGCGCGAGGACTCCCGCGGCCCGCGTGGTCCCCTGCGGTGGCGATCGACCGATCCGCGCGTGTGCATGCAGCAGCGCAGGACGACGGCAGGGGCCTGGCCGGGGAGGTTGAGGTCGCCGAGGAACCGGCCGCCTCTTCGAGCGGACGCAGATCCTCGAAGCGGTGACGGGCCGGGCCGATTCCGAACTGACCCGTCGGCGACACCCGCCCGGGCCCTCCGTCACGCGGGGCCGGCTCCCCCGCGGTCGCTCTCGAGCGCGCGGCGGATCCCCGCGTCGGGCACGCGAATCTCCACCCCGGCGCGCTCCTCCTGCAGAAGCATCGCGACCCGCGCGTCCCGCTCGCCCCAGCCCCGGTTGAGCGCCTCGGTCATCTCCTCGAGCGTGATGCTCGCGAGCCGCATCGGCACCTTGTGCTCACGGCCGAGGGCGGTGGCGAGGGTGACATCCTTGTGCGCCAGCCGCAGGGCGAACGCGGGGGGCTCGAACCGTCCGGGAAGGAATTGGTCGACCAGGCCATCGAACGTGCGGCGCCGTCCGGCCGCTCCCTGGCGAACGGCCTGCCACAGGGAGAGCGGCTCGACGCCCGCTTTCACGCCCAGCGTAAAGACCTCCGCCAGCCCGGTCTGGACGATGTAGCTCGCACAGTTGTGGACGAGCTTCGCGATCGAGCCTGCGCCGATCGGCCCGACGTAGTACGGCTGATCGCCGATGGCGCCGAGCACCGGCTTGTGGCGCGCGAAGATCACTTCGTCGCCCCCGACCCAGAGTGCCAGCCGCCGCGTCTCGGCACCGCGGGGGCCGCCGCTCACCGGCGCGTCCAGCATGTGGATCCCGCGTGCCTGGAAGGCCGCGTGGATCCGGCGGACGACCGAGGGCGCGTTGGTCGTGAGATCGAAGTACGTCGTGCCCGCCGCGAGCCCCGCGAGGAGCCCCTGCTCTCCGAGCGCCACCGCCTCCACCTCCGCGGGGCCCGGCAGCGACGTGAACACGAGCTCGCTCGCCGCGGCCACGTCGCGCGGCGTGTCGGCCCAGCTGGCACCGGCCCGGAGATGGGGCGCCGCCGCCTCCCGCCGCACGTCAGAGACGACGAGCTCGTGCCCTGCGTTCATGAGACTGAACGCCATATGGCGTCCCATTGTCCCGAGACCGATGAACCCGATCCTCATGACGGCGCCCCCTCCCGGTGGCTCGCGCCCACGGTCGTTGCGCACAGACCCGCTCGTCCACCCGCGGTCATGGCGGCGTCACTGCGCTGCACCGCCGGAGGGACGCCGACCGGCCCTCCCGCCCCCGACCGCGGGCGCCCCCCTCGTCGCCAGGGCGGCCCGGCGCCGGCCTGCCATAATCGGACCGTGGGGCCGCTGAAGGCAAGTGACCCAGGGCCCCCCCCGAGGCGGGGACGCGGCGTTCAGTGATAGAGTCCCCTTCTGAGGAGGGCCGAGGACGATGCCGTCGAACACGTACGACCGCCGCCGGCAGGACGTGGGCAACATCGTGGCGCTCGAGCACGTCAACGTGTGGGTGCCCGACCAGCAGCTCGCCACCATCTTCTGGATCGTGGGCATGGGCTTCACCCGCGACCCCTACCTCATGGTGGGCGTGGACAACATGTGGGTGAACATCGGCCGGCAGCAGTTCCACCTGCCGACCGGCGAGCCCCAGGTGCTGCGCGGGGTGGCCGGCCTCGTCGTGCCCGACCCGGGCGAGCTGACGGAGCGGCTCGACGCCGTCCGCGCCCCGCTCCGGGGGACGCGGTTCGCCTACGAGGTCGAGGGAAAGACCGTCATGGTGACCTGCCCGTGGGGCAACCGTCTCCGCTGCCATCCGCCCTCTCCCGAGTTCGGCGACATGGTCCTCGGCATGCCGTACGTGGAGTTCCCGGTGGCGCCGGGCGACGCGGCCGGGGTGGCGCGGTTCTACGCGACCTTCATGGGTGCGCCCGCGAGCGTCGGCGACGACGGCGCCGGGGTGGCGGCCCGGGTGCGGGTGGGCGGCGTCCAGGCCCTCGTGTTCCGGGAGACCACCGAGCCGCAGCCCGCGTACGACGGCCACCACATCGCCATCTACATCGCCGACTTTTCGGGGCCGCACCGTCGCCTGCTCGAACGCGGGCTCATCACGCGGGAGACCGGCGAGTACGAGTGGCGGCTACAGTCCGTCGTGGACCCCGACGACGGCCGGCTCCTCTTCGAGATCGAGCACGAGGTCCGCAGCCTCACGAACCCGCTCTACCTGCGGCCCCTCGTCAACCGCAATGCCGCGCAGCGGCAGCGCACCTACCAGCGCGGCCGCGACGCCTTCGTGCCGGGGATGGGCTAGGGGCCAGGGCGGTGGCCGGCGCCCGGCCGCCCGCACCCTCGCCGCGCCGAACGGCCGGCGATTTCCGACGGCCGGGGATCCCCGGCGAGGGAGGAGACTCGTGAACGCAGCCGCGGTCGTGGCCGACATCCTCAAGCGCGAAGGGGTGCGGGTCCTCCTCGGCTACCCCGTCAACCCGATCATCGAGGCCGCCGCCGAGGCCGACATCCGCACGATCATCGTGCGCCAAGAGCGGACCGGCCTGCACATGGCCGACGCGATGAGCCGGGTGTCGTCCGCCGAGCGCATCGGCGTGTTCGCCATGCAGCACGGCCCCGGGACGGAGAACTCGTTCGGCGGCGTCGCGCAGGCCTACGGCGACTCGGTCCCGATCGTCGTGCTCCCCGCCGGCTACCCGCGGCGGCTCCTCAACATCCCCCCCAACTTCAGCTCGTTTCTCAACTACCAGCACGTCACCAAGTGGGCCGAGCAGGTGATCCTGGCCGACGCCGTGCCGGACGCCATGCGCCGCGCCTTCACCCAAGTGAAGAACGGCCGCCCACGGCCGGTCCTCTGCGAGCTGCCCTACGACCTCCTCCGCGAGGAGGTGCCCGACGGCTGGACCTACACTCCCGCGCCGCGGTTCCGCACGGGACCCGACCCGCGCGCCGTCGCCGAGGTCGCCGCGGCGCTGGTGGCGGCCGAGCGACCGGTCATCTACGCGGGCCAGGGCGTGCACTACGCGCGCGCGTGGAGGCAGCTCCGCGACCTCGCCGAGCTGCTCGAGGCGCCGGTGACGACGAGTCTTCAGGGCAAGAGCGCGTTCCCGGAGACGCATCCCCTGTCGCTCGGCTCCGGCGGCCGCTCGATCTCGAAGCCGCTCCATCATTTCCTCACGAACGCCGACCTGATCTTCGGCATCGGCTGCAGCTTCTCGACGACCACCTACGGCGTCGCGATGCCGAAGGGCGCGCGGATCGCGCACGCCACGCTCGACCCGGCCGACATCAACAAGGACCTGCGGGCGGAGTGGGCCTTGGTCGGCGACGCGGGGCTCACCCTCGAGGCCCTCCTGGCCGAGGTCCGCGACCGCCTCCACGGTGGCCCGCGAGGCCGCTCGGGCGCCGTCACCCAGCAGATCAAGCAGCTCAAGAGCGAGTGGCTCGGCCAGTGGATGCCCCGGCTCCTGTCCGACGCGACGCCGCTCTCGCCCTACCGGGTCATCTGGGATCTCCTGCACACCGTGGACGTCGCCAACACGATCATCACGCACGACGCCGGCAGCCCGCGCGACCAGATCTCGCCGTTCTGGGAGCCGGTCGCGCCCCTCACCTACATCGGGTGGGGCAAGACGACGCAGCTCGGCTACGGCCTCGGGCTCGCGATGGGCGCCAAGCTCGCCGCCCCCGACAAGCTCTGCGTCAACGTCTGGGGCGACGCCGCCATCGGCTTCACCGGCATGGACTTCGAGACGGCCGTGCGCGAGCGGATCCCGATCCTCTCGGTGCTCCTCAACAACTTCTCGATGGCGATCGAGCTAAAGGTGATGAAGGTCGCGACCGAGAAGTACCGCTCCACCGACATCAGCGGACACTACGCCGACTTCGCCCGCGCCTTGGGCGGCTGGGGCGAGCGGGTGACCGAGCCCGGCGCGATCGTCCCCGCGATCAAGCGCGCGATCGAGAAGACGCGCGAGGGCACGCCGGCCCTCCTCGAGTTCATCACCGAGAAGGCCGTGGACTTCTCGATCTTCCCCTGACACCCCGGCGTCCGTCAGCGAAGGCCAGGACCGCCGGATGATCCGCGTGGCCGTGCTGGATGACTATCAGGGGGTCGTCCTGGCGCTCCCGTGCTGGAACCGGCTCGACGGCCGGGCCCGCGTCGATTTGTTCCGCGACACGCTCGGCGACGAGGGTGCGCTCGCCGCGCGCCTGGCCCCCTACGGGGTGATCGTCCCGATCCGGGAGCGGACACGCTTCTCCGCCTCGCTGCTGGCTCGTCTGCCTGCGCTGCGGCATCTCGCCATGACCGGCCGCAACACCGGCCACGTGGACGTGGCCGAGGCCACCCGGCGAGGCATCCTCGTGACCGCCACCGAGGGCAGCGCCGCCTCGGCGCCCGAGCACACGATCGGCCTCCTCCTCGCGATCGTCCGTCGGATCCCGCAGGAGGATCGGGCGCTGCGGGACGGGCGCTGGCAGGAGAGCGTCGGCGTCGAGCTCAGCGGCAAGACCCTCGGCATCCTCGGCCTCGGCCGGATCGGCACGCGCATGGCCGCCTTCGGCCGCTTGCTCGGCATGCGGGTCCTCGCCTGGGGCCCCACCCTCACCGCCGACCGCGCCGAGGCCGCCGGCGTCGTCCGGCTGGGACTCGACGACCTCTTCAGGGAGAGCGACGTCGTCAGCGTCCACCTGCGCCTGTCGGAGCAGAGCCGGGGCCTGGTGGGCCGGCACCTCCTCGGGCTCATGAAGCCGACCGCGTACCTCGTCAACACTGCCCGGGGGCCGATCGTCGACGAGCCGGCGCTCCTCGGCGCCCTGCGCGAGCGGCGCATCGCGGGGGCGGCGTTGGACGTCTTCGACGTGGAGCCGCTGCCGCGGGACCACCCGCTCCTGAGCCTCGACAACGTCGTCCTGACGCCCCACCTCGGTTACGTGACGCGAGAGGCGTACCACACCTTCTTCGAGCAGGTCGTCGAGAACATCGTGGCCTGGCTCGACGGCCAGGTTCCGGCGAGGTCGCTCAACCCGGAAGCGTTCGCCCAGCGCCAGCCGGCGACCTAGCGAGAGCTGGCGAGGCTCGCGTCCGCCCCGGCTCCCGCGACGTCCACCCAGGCCCGTTGCGCCAAGGACTCCAGGACGGCGTCGAGAACGGCCTGAGCGCCGTACCCGTCGCCGAAGGACGGTGCCGGCGTCTGGCCTCCCTCGATCCCCTCGAGCAGGCGCGCGACCAGCGGGGCGATCGTCGTCAGACCGAGGATCTCCAGCTGATCGCCGGTCGCCGGGGCCGGGATCCCCCCCGCCACCGACACGGCCTCGAGGGCGCCTCCCGACGACGCCGCGTGGAGCCCTCCGTCGAACCAGCGCGCCCCGTCGCGGGAGAACCGGTAAACGAGGGTGCCCCGGCTCCCGCTCGCCTCGAGCGAATGCTCGTTCATGCCATGGGCGGCGCGGCTCACGCTCAAGGTGACCCGGGCGCCGGTCGCGAGCTCACCGACGACGGTGCAGAAGTCTTCGGCGTCAGCGGGGCGCCCGGCTCCCGGGATGCCTCGGGACGGGTAGGCCACGCCGGCGGTCGCCGCCAGGCGAACGAACTCGCCGAAGTTCCACCGGACGAGGTCGATCAGATGCACTCCCATGTCGCCCATGGCACCGTGGCCCGCCTCCGCGCGGTCCATGCGCCACGTCGGCGCGACCGCCTCGTCGGCGAACCGGCTGCCCAGAAAGCGCGCCTGGACGTGGAACACGCGGCCGAGCGCGCCCTCCTGGACCATGGCGTTGAATCGCCGCATCGCGGCGGGGAACCGCCAGTTGAAGCCCGTCATCGCCACTCGACCGGCGCCCGCCGCCGCCTCCGCCATCGCGCGCGCCTCCGAGCGGGTGAGGGCGAGCGGCTTCTCGCAGAGGACGTGGGCCCCGCCGGCAAGTGCCCGGAGGGCGATGGCCGCGTGAAGGCGGGGCGGTGTCGCGATCACGACCACCTCCGGCCGCGCGCGCTCCAGCATCTCCTCCCAGCGCGTGAACACCTGCTCGACACCGTAGCGATCAGCGATCGCTTTGGCGCTCGCCTGGTCACGCTGGCAGACCGCCACCACGCGGCAGCCGCTGGCCTGGAAGGCGGGAATGTGGGCGCGACCGAAGCCGAGACCGACGACGCCGACCGTGCGGCTCTTCATGGCGCCTCCCTGGGGTGGACTCAGATCACGCCCGTGGCGCGGAGGCTCAGGATCTCCTCGGCGCCGTACCCGAGCTCGGCGAGGATCGAGTCCGTGTGCTCGCCGAGAGTGGGAGCCCGTTGACGGAAGCGCCCCGGAGTCTCGGACAGCTCGACCGGCGCCGGCGCGAGCGGCGCCGGCCGCGGAAGGCCGGGATACTCCCTGTCCTGGAGGAGCCCGGCGGCCCGGATGTGGGGGTCGTCCAGCGCCTGCTGGGGAGAGTAGAGCGGCGCCGCGGGAATCTTCGCCGCCTCGAGTGCCGCGAGCGCCCCGGCGGTCGTGCGCTCGGCGGTCCACTCCGACATGCGTTTGGAGATGATCTCGCCGTGGTCGCCGCGCGCCTCGTCATCCTTGAACCGGGGATCGTTGAGCCAGCGCTCCTCGCCCATGAGCCGCGCCCAGCGGGCGAACATCGGATTGCCGATGGCGTAGGCGATGATCCAGCCGTCCTGAGTGCGGAAGAGGTCCGACGGCGCCGCGGTCTGGCCCCGGTTCAGGGTCGCCACGCGGTTGGCCCGGATCACCTGCTGCTCCACGAGTGCCGGGTTGTTGAAGGCCAGAGCGGTGCGGAGGAGCGCCCCCTCGACCTTCTGGCCGCGGCCGGTCTTCTGGCGGGCCAGGAGCGCGGCCAGGGTCCCCAGCGCCGCGAGCGACGCCGTCCCGCAGTCAACCCAGGCCACGGCCGCCCTGAGCGGCTGCTCCGGCGTGCCGGTCAGGTACGCCGACCCGCACATCACCTGGCCGACGCCGTCGAAGCCGTGCCTGCCGCTCCACGGCCCGCCGGCGCCGAAGGCGGTGACGGTCGTCAGGATGATGTCCGGCTTCACCTGGCGGAGGCTCTCGAGGTCGAGGGCGAGTGACTGCAGGACTGCGGGCGGGAGGTTCGCCACGACGACGT
>Ga0137415_10002210_pt1 | contig 19367 bp, 23 predicted proteins | sample CZODoug3_1_1_16f_FD_183082 | JGI IMG/M metagenome (GOLD analysis project Ga0137415, IMG submission 183082) | Vadose zone soil fungal communities from Angelo Coast Range Reserve, California, USA - CZODoug3_1_1_16fungal (Hybrid Assembly) | ecosystem: Environmental > Terrestrial > Soil > Vadose...
CCGCCGCTTCAGAAAAACTCCAGATTAACTTCAGGCGCTCTCTATGGTCATCAATGCTGGCCGATGTCACTATGCCGCCGGTGATCGCCGCAGCGGCGGAACCACATCAGCGATATTCAAAACAAGAAGGAGAAACCCCCTTGACATCAAGAAATTTAAAGCGCCTTGCAGCTTCCCGTGGGACAGCAGCACTGGTTCTAGTTGGCATGCTGGTTCTGGGGTCAGGATTAACAGCCAGGGCTCGGGCGCAGAACGATGGGTCTAACAATGGCCTCGAAGGGACATGGCGCGTGCAGGTCACGGTGCGCGACTGTCAGACGGGCGGGGCGCAGAGGACCTTCCCGGCCCTGTTTACGTTTGCCAAAGGGGGTACGTTAACCGTGACGACCGCAGGACAGCTCCCCGCGCTTAGCACGACCGGCCTGGGTGTCTGGCGGCACACGGACGGCCACACTTACAGCGCGGTATCCGAGGCCTTCGTTTTTAGCTCCGCCGGCGCCTGGACGCAGACACACAGGCTCACGCGGACCATCGAGATCGGTAACGACGCGAACGAGTTCACCGATACAGTTGCGCTTAAAATCTTCGACACCAGCGGTAACCTGATTGTGACGGGCTGCGCGACGAGCGTCGCGAGTCGCTTCGAATAAGTGGGGGGAAGATGGGTTAGCGTGGAGGCCAATGAGAACCAATGAAGGGGCGAGGTGGTTTGCCCCTTTCCCGTTCGGGCAAGACGACCGCTTGAGGTAAAGTGTGCGGAAAGTGGGCGTATTCGAAGACAATTTTTTCCGCTATATTGGTCTCATTGCTGGATAGTTTAAGCACTATCCAGTAGTCGTACAGTCCCACAGCGTCCCCAAACAGATTGGCTTCCAGTTCTTTCCTGATGGGCATGTGGCGAGATTCAATCATCTTCGAAAGAACACGTCTGCGCAATTGCATCGCTTTTCGCGTACGGGCGCGAGGTCGGTTTCGCCACTTCCGTGCGCGGCTTTGGACCGGCTGTCAAACCGTCCTTTTACCTTTTGGAAGCACACTTGGCGTCCTCTTCCTGGCGGCTCTACGTGCGCAGCAATATTCGCTGAAATTCTAAAACTCAATTCCGCCTGTGAAGGTGAGAATAGGCGGTCACTTCCCTCGCTGGAGCGTATTGGGTCCGAGTGGGGCAGCTGATCGCGTATGCGCGCACGAGGGGAGCACTCGGGAACAGGCATATACAGGCACAACCCGCTGCTGAGTTGGATATACCACAAGCAGCTCTAATCGCCGGACTGTTTAAGGCTCCGACCATGTACTCGCCTGAACGTCATCCTGATCGAGCCAAGGAGCGGCGAGATGCGGTGATTGATGCAATGCTTAAGAACGGCACGATCACCGCTGAACAGGCCGGAGCGGCGGAGCAGACAGCTATTCAGTAATTTAGTTCTACGCAGAGCGCGGTGGCTTCAACTGTTGTAATCAGGACTTAGCACAAGCTTGCGCCGTTTGTTCGCCAAAATCCGGGTCACTGAGTGCAATCGCGATTTTTCGCGAACAAGTCGCAAGCAAGCCCCGTCACTGTGCCGACTTGAATCGCTGAAGGATATTCTGGGCATCCTTGAGTGAACTCGTCGCGCTATCCCGAATGCCAACGTTGATGCCGTTGTCATCTTTCACGCGGTTGAGCTGAGGGATCGCATCTTCAGTGGTCTTGACTGCATCCGCGGTCTTTCCGAGTTGGAAAAGTGCGACCGCCATGAGCAATTTTGTCTTCTCCTGATTCATGACTTGAATCATGGAGTACTCGTGGAGCTCGCCTGATTTTTCAGCTTTCTCATACGTAGCTTCGGCCTTCCGCAAGGATTCCAATCCGCCTGTGAAATCGCGAGCACTCATTTTTGCGATTCCAAGATCCTGCTGTGCGTTAGCACAAGTTTCGGGAAGTGAATCGCAGTCTTTATCGAGGGTGGCGACCAGTTTCTCGAACGTCGCTATCGCATCATTTGGGCGGTTCGCTTGAATGTAACCGTTACCTGCTTCCTTCAAGACCCGCTTTTCCTGTTCGGCAAGTAGCGGTTCCTTATGAACCATCGCTAAGGCTGCCTCATATTGCTTCACAGCGTCGGCAGTGCGACCGACTCGAAGAGCTTCCTTGGCGTCAGACAGTACTGAATTGAGCTGGGCTTCCAGAGCGAGTTGTTCCTTGGAGATTCCAGCCGAGACCGTCGCTGAATCTTTTCGCTGGGCGGGTGGCTGTTTATCTTGGGCGAACGCTAAGGAAAACAAGACGGGCAGTGCCAGCAGCGCAGTGGGACGCATAATATTCCTGTTTAAAATTGATCCTGAGAATATCAGACCGTTTCCGCAAGGGGTGATAGTTGTTGAAATCAGACGTTTACGCTTAGAACCGATTGGTTATTAACGTTATGGCGATATTACAACAGCGATCCGAGTTCAGCACTGATTAGGGGAAGCGGAAAATTCATACACCTTGACAATGGCTCCTGTTGGGCGCAGTGTTGCAGACACGATGTGGAAGGTTTCTTCCTGGCCAGACCAAGTTTTCCCTTCGTAGGCTCTCTTTAGCTACCACAGGTATAAAGTCAATGTTCCTCCGCCGTGCAAGGGCAACTCGACTTGCAGCCGCTTACCTGCTTTTCGCCGTCGCATTGCTGATGGTGCCGAAAGCAGACATTCCAGAAACACCCTTCGACGAAGGCAGCACTCAAACAAATGAGATGGTAGTTGTGAAGGCAGCTTCGTCATTGGAACATCGACAGTCGGGCACAGTGTCTGTGCCAATAATGTTCGCGCAGTCGCCGAAAATCAGTGTCCGTAGAATCTCGCTGGTTTACACAGGTCAGTTGACTGACTCTTGCAGGTTTCAGGAACTCCTCTGTTCTCTCCTCTGCTAAACCCGCTCTCGCGACATCACTGCTTTCTGGTTTGAATCCACTACTAACAGGCGTCGTAACGTCGTTAGAAGCGGCGGTTGCGAGTCCCACATTGGGCCCCGAACTTACTTTCACTGAGGTTCGTGCTGCCCGAAAAGGAGGTCGCAAATGCAAAGGAAATCAACAATGAAGAGATTATTGGGGCTTACACGCCTGATCGTGTGCATTTGTCTGAGCTGGGCAGGACTGGCCCGCGCCGATGTCGTCTCCGATTGGAACGCAATCGCGTCGCAAACAGCAATTCCTGTGCGTCCCGGTCCTTCAGCAATACTCGACTTGGCCATGGTCCATGCCGCGATGCACGACGCTATTCAGGCGTTTGAAGGACGCTTCGAGTCATATGGCGCCCCGATCCCGAACGCCTCTGGCTCGCCGGTTGCGGCAGCCGCCCGGGCTGCGCACGACGTGCTCGTTGCCAGGTTCCCGAGTCAGTCAGGAACCCTGGACACGCTTCTTGACAACTACCTCAACAGCCTCGGGCTCCAGGGGGACGCCGGCCTGGTCATCGGGCAGCAAGCCGCAGCAAACATACTCAACCTGCGCGCCGGTGACGGGAGCTTCCCTGCAAACCCGGAGGTCTTCACCGGCGGCACCGGACCCGGCGAATGGCGTCCCACGCCACCGGCCTTCGCGGCGATGGCGACGCCGTGGTTGGGCGCCGTCACTCCCTTCACTCTGAAAGACCCCACACAGTTCCGGTCGCCTCCTCCGCCGTCGGTGAGCAGCGGCAGATACGTCCGCGACTACAACGAGGTCAAGGCCCTTGGAAGCGTAAACTCCACCGCCCGCACGCAGGCGCAGACCGACCTTGCCCTTTTCTATTCCGACAATTTTCTCGCTCTGTGGGAACGAACCCTGCGGGGCGTCGCGGACACGAATATCAACAACATTGGCGATAGCGCCCGGCTCTTCGCCTTGGCCAACTTGGCGACAGCAGACGCGTTGATCACCGCATGGGACGGGAAGAGGCTCTACCACTTCTGGCGGCCCATCACGGCCATTCAGAATGGGAATGATGACGGCAACCCGCGGACGGCCGGCGACGCGACGTGGCTGCCGCAGATCCCCACAAATACGCCGCCCTATCCTGAGTACCCGTCGGGCGCAAACAATCTTACCGGCGCCATGACCCGCACGCTTGAGCGCTTCTTCGGCAACAAAATGACTTTCTCAGTGATGAGCGCCTTCGTCAACCAGACGAAAACATATCAACGCTTTTCGGATATGGCTGACGATGTGGTCGATGTCCGGATCTACCAAGGAATTCACTTCCGCACCGCAGACGTAGTAGCGCGGAGGCACGGGACGCGCATCGCGGACATGGCCTTCAGCCACTTTCTGCGGCCGGTTCACAATCATGACGATCATGACGATCGGTGATTGTGGCGAGCGGCAAGATCACTGAAAAGCCGTTCTCATCGTGTAAACGGGAAAGGGGCCCACGGCGATTGAAGCGGTGGGTAGCAGCGAACGAAAGCCGCCCGATGCCTGGGCGGCTTTTCTGTGAACATCATGCTGAGGGTTGTGGGGGTAGCTGACGTAATCAGGGTTATCACAACTTTGCGCCTTTTGTTCGCCAGACAAGCGAAAGGAAAGCGCAAACTTGTGCTAAGGCGATTTGGGTATTAAGCAAGAACTGAATCTGCTCAAGCTCGCCGCCGCCGGAGTGGCATAACTTCGCGCACGTCCTGCGCAGATCATGGGGGGCAATGTTCTCCAGACCCGCGCCCTTGCAGCAATCTCTGACCACGTACCACACCACGTTCTGTGAGATGCCCTTGCCCCACACTTTCCCTCGCTCGCTAACCGCGCGGAAGATCTGTCCTTCCGTAATCCCAGCAGCGGAACCAGCGAGAGCTCTACCGCATTCGCATAGAGGACCTCGATTGGAACAACCGAGTCATCTTTGTGCCGGACAGCAAGACGGCTGATGGTCGAAGGATGATCCCCATGAGCGATCGCGTGTGCGAGGTGCTGCGCACACGAGCGAGTGGAAGAAACGAAGGATGGGTGTTTCCATCCAAGCGATCGACGTGTGGCCATTTGACAGATGTAGGACGACAGTTTCGCGAAGCGCGTGCGAAGGCGGGTCTTCCTGAGGACCTGGTCCTGTATTGCTGCCGCCATGATTACGGTACACGGGTACTGACGAAGACCGGGAATCTGGCTGCGGTGATGAAGACGATGGGGCACAAGGATCTGCGAGCTGCCATGCAGTATCAACATCCAGAACTTGAAATCGTGCGTGCCGCTCTCAATCAGGGAAGAGCAGCAGTGCTGCAAATGGCTGGGTAGGAAGAACTGTGGCACGTTTTAGGACACAGACGAAAAACACTAACCCGGTAGGTTGTTGAAAAGATGGTGTGCGCGGAAGAAATCCGGTCTCTCACCGGTAAAATGCCGATCAGTCATTTGAAGGGTGGTTCTTTGCCCTGCTCACCAGATTTGTCAATCACTTGCCGAGGTTGTGGTTTTTTCGGTGTGTCGCGGACGGTGCCGTTACTCTTTTCCGCTACACCCGAATATCAGTTGCCGTGTTACGGTCCAGAGCCGCACGCACAATCTCCAGTTCCGGATGCTGGTACTGCATGGCAGTCTTCACATCCTTGTGGCCCATGGTTCTCATGACGGCAGCCAACTTCCCAGTTCGCATGAGAACCCGCGTTCCGTAGTCATGTCGTGCACAATACAAACCTAATCGTTCGGGGAGACCCGCCTTCCTACGAGCCTGGCAAAACCAGTGCCCGATTGAGGTCAGATGCCCAGAGGCGGCGTGTTTGGACGAAAACACCCAGCCCGCCGACCGAGATCTACAGCGTTGTTCCAGAAGCGCAAAGACTCGATTGCTCACCGGGACGAGCCTTCTTCCTTCCGTCGTCTTGCTGTCGGGGACGAAGATCAGCCGGTTTTCCCAATCCAGGTTTTCAATGCGCATTCGGTAGAGTTCTCTTTCGTTTCTCATTCCTGTATCGCGCATCAAAATGACGATGTCGCGAAAGAGTTCCCGGCTGCGCTTCCGCCATTTGCACTCGGAAGCTGCTGCCAACAACTTCTTTTCCGCTTCATCATCAAGCCGGAGGCACCGTCCGTGCTCCTTCATCAGTTTGATCTTTGGAGCGTATTGAATCAGTTTCCATTCCTCTGCCTTGTGGAGCATCCTTCTCAAGGTTCGTAACGCGCAGTTAGCGTTCGAGGGCGAACCTGAGAATTTAAGCCTCTCGACCGTGTCTCCTGTAATCTGATCCAGTCGCATATCGGTGATGGTTGTCGCCTTCAGGAGGCGCCAACCATCGCGGTAGTATGTTTTGGTTTTGTCCTCCAGTCTGACATCCTCCAGCCAGTCCAAGAATCGCCGGGAAATCTCGGCTAGCGGAACAGCCCTACTGGGTACGGGGTCAAGCCCGTCCACTGCCCGGGCAAGTTTCAAACTGGCTACCTTCACGGCTTTGGTCGACTTGGTTTCTTGGGTTGATCCACGAAAGCGCTGGCCCCGTACCGAGAAGTTGTACCAGCAAAACTTCGACTTCGGTTTCCTAAAGAGCTTCACGAGTTTCCTCCATTCGAGCCCGCACGGAAGCAACTCGCGTGTTCTCCACGATGTAAGTGAGAAGAACGGTTACATCATAGCTGACTTTGCCTTCGAGTTCGATCCAATTGGGGCCCGATGCCATCGCACCGCGACGGTATAAGCGCGGCGGATGACCAATCGCGAAACTCGCCGTCATGGCGTGCACTCAATAAGCGAATGATCGAAGACGGTTGTGCCTTTGCCCGGGACATTTCCCTTCGTGCTGCTTGCTGCCGACGAACTGAGAGTGAAACAATGAAAAATTCGCGAGAGGAAAAGCGTGAGATGACGTTGGGCCTGGACAGCCCAACGCCCGCACCAACGAACCCCTGGCACGGGTTCGGATTTTGCTTCGCTCGCTGCCATCCTCTTGAAGACTCACATACTTGGCTTGCAGACTTGCGGGCGGTAAAAAACCGTTGGGACTTACAAAAAGGACTTACATTGCAATCCGCCAGCGGCATCGCAGGCATTGCGAGAAAACATAGCGACTGCGACCGTTCTGCGGTGTCGGATTCGCGGTTTACAGCAGCGGACAAGGAACCACGAATCGCCACGGTGAAACCGACCGATCTCCTCGGCGCAACTGTGCTGCACCGGGCGGATACGCTGGCCCACGAGGTCGAACGAGAAATCGTTGCCATCATCGATGAAGCGGGAGCCTGAAGGTGGTGACAGCACTCAGCCCTCGCGAAGACTCGGGCCGTCTCCTGCGGGTAGGGTTGAATCCAATCTCAAGTGGAAATCCGCCAAGCGGGGATTTCAAATCATCGAAGCTCCCGCAGCCTAAAGGCCCCGAGTTTCTGAGGAGGGTGGATCTCTAATGTATAAGGAGATACGCGAGTTTCAGCGATCAATCATGGGATTCAGGCGCCCACCGGAAATTTGCGCAGCACACCAAGTCTAAGGCGTGCTCAGTGGCCGCGAGTACACGCCATCCGACGTTTTCGGTATTTCATTTGGAAGGACGTTGGAAAAAGTCCCCACGCTACTTAATCGCAATCCCATGCGGACGGGCGGGCCCGGACGGGAATGCGGTGTTGAAGTTCAGATCAAAACTGGGGTCGAGGACCAGGTCGGTTGTCGTGACCTTCGCGACGTGGATTTTGTGATCGCCTTCGGCATGGACCTTGCCAAAGTTGTCCTCGTTCAAAAAATAATCGCTGATTACGAGCCGTTTTTCGTCCTTGGTCAGGGCGATGTAGTGCGGACCAGAGCCCTCACCGAGATCGAGAGCCTTCAGCAGCCGTGGCTGATCGGGATTGGAGATGTCGAACATTGCCACTTTTCCGGCCTGATTCATGGAGACAAACAGCCGCTTTCCGTCGCGTGTGACGCGGATCAGTTGCGGCCAGCCTCCGGTAGCAATTGAGGCGAAATCGAAAACAGCCTTTGCCGTTCCGTGCTGGGTGTCAATCAAATAAAGATGATCGTCCAGCATACCGGCAGTGAAAGCGCGGGCTAGAGGATCGTGCGGGATGAGCTTGACATCAATGGTACCGACCGGGCCGGGCAGCTTGATGGAGCGGACAATCTGTTTGCTCGCGAAGTCCCATACCCGGATGCTGCCGCGGAAGTCAATCTCGCCAGGCATGGCGTCTAGCGTAGTGGAGGGACAGACAAAGTCACTCGTCACCATTAAGTTGAGTTCTGGGCGCACCGAGATGCCATGTGGATTGAAACCGTCGGTGGGGGGATGGTCGGGAAGCTCCGTTAACAACTGCAAATCCTTGCCGAAGGCTGCAACCCGGCCAGGAGCATGGCCCTGCGCTCCACCCATCATGGTAACGAGATAGCCGCCATCGGGTAAGGCATGGAATTCATCGGTGATCGCGGAGAGCCGAGGATCGGCGGCGGAGATGAACTTAGGCGACTTGGGGTTGGAGATATCAAAAAAGAATATCTCTTTCTGGCCCTTGAGAACGCTCAGCAGGCCACCGCAGGCGACGGTCTTGCCGTCGTGCGAAAGGCCGATATGGTGAGGTTCGTTGCCGGTAGCATCGGGTGCAGCAAAGGGGACCGTGGCGATCGCTTTGCCGTAGTCCTTCGATGCGCGGTCGAAGTTTATGACGGCCAGGAAGTCGGGCGCGGTGCGAGCCTGGTCACCAGCGCAGATAAAGAGGTACTTCCCGGAGTCGTCATTTGCGGCGGCGTAGGCGCTGGTTGCCGCGAAGAAACAAGCGGCGGCTACGACCAACAAAGCGGGTTTATGCTGGTGCTTTGGAGACTCAACGAATGGCATGACATATCCCTCCATTGTTTGCGGGGGGTCAGAATCAGGCAGGGTGGGGACAACTCCACCTCCCACGGGCGTAGGTATAGCCCCTGAAGTAGCTGGAAGTCCTTTCCCGAAACTGATATTTTTCTTACCAAATTCTTATTGGGGTGCTTTGAAGTGGCGGATCGGCGCATCTACGAATTCGGCCGCTTCCGTCTGGATCTGGCCGGGCCTACGCTTTTCCGTGGGGACCAAGCCATCCCCCTCCCCCCGAAGGCCGCCGACGCTTTGCTGTTGTTGGTGCAAAATGCCGGAACCATAGTGAGAAAAGAAGACCTTCTCAAAAAAGTCTGGCCAGATGCCTTTGTAGAAGAAGGCAGCCTTAGCCGTACTATCTTCATCCTTCGTAAAGCCCTGGAAGATGGCGGCGACGGGCAGGAGTACATTGCCACGATTCCAAAGCGAGGCTACCGCTTCGCCTGCCCGGTAAGACAGGTGGAAGGCACCTCGCAAGTTGCGGGATCAGGCGACCTCACCCGAGGCGTGGACCGCCACAAGGTCCGAGCAATAGCTCTAACACTGGCGATCAGTACCGTTTTACTTGCATTTTACTTCTCCGCAAAACGGTATTTCAGACACTCTGATAGCCGCCCCGGCCTGCGCATGATCGCCGTCCTCCCATTCCAGAACCTGACCGGCGATCCCGCGCAGGAATTCGTAGTCGACGGGCTGACAGAGGAAATGATTACGCAGCTTGGAGGTCTGAACCACGAGCAGCTTGGCGTGATCGCCCGAACCTCCGCCATGACCTACAAGGGCAGTACGAAATCGGTCGACCAGATCGGGCATGAGCTGGGCGTGAACTTCATCCTTGAGGGCAGTGTCCGACGCTGGGGCGACCGAGTGCGAATCAGCGCGCAACTGATTCAAACTCGGGACCAAACCCACTTGTGGGCACAGAGTTACGAGCTTGACGCCGGCAATGTCTTGAACTTGCAGAGCGACGTTGCTCAGGCGGTTGCCAAGGAAATAAGTCTGACTTTAACCCCTGTAGCACGAGTTCGCGTCGCGAGCGCTGCGCACGTCGATCCGCAGGTCCACGAACTGTGCCTGCGTGGCCGGTACGAATGGAACAAACGGACGAAAGCTGGGCTTAATCAGGCAATCTCGTATTTCGAGCAAGCCATCAGCCGGGATCCCAGCTATGCCCCCGCCTATGCCGGCCTGGCCGAAGCCTACGCCGTGCTGCCGTACTATAGCGAAGGCTCGCCAAACGACACCTTCCAGAAGGCTCAGGCCGCTGCGGAACACGCCTTGCAGCTGGATGAAACGCTTACCGAGGCGCACACCACTCTCGGCTTGGTCGAGGCCAGTCATTTCAACCTGGTCGCCGCTCAACGCGAATACAAGCGGGCGCTCGAACTGAACCCGAATTACGCTACCGCTCACCACTGGTACTCGTTTTGCCTCTGGACCATGAATCGGCAGAAAAACGCCTTGGAGGAGTTAGAGCGAGCACGCCGTCTCGATCCTCTTTCCGTCATCATCTACACCGATGAGGCTAGGACACTTTCTGCCATGCACCAGCCCGATGACGCTATCAGCCTACTGAAAGCGGCGATCGAGTTAGATCCCAATTTCGCCGAGGCTCATCGCTCCCTCGCCGTGGCGTACGTGCAAAAAGGCGAAATATCGCGCGCCATTGCTGAGGCACGCCGGGGAGTCGAATTGGATCCAAATGATGCCGAGCTTGCCACATTAGGATATGCGTATGGGCTAGCCGGAAAGACAGAACAGGCACGGACCATTCTGGCCGACCTCACCAAGCCCAGCCGGAGCCTTACCGTCGCTCCGATCTACTTATCCTTCGTCTACATCGGGCTGGGTCAGCACGACGAAGCTCTGAAATATCTCGAAAGGGCATACCAAGAACACTCTCTTCTGAATGCGGGAGGGCCCGAGGCGATTCTCGATCCGCTTCGATCGAATCCCCGCTTTCAGGATCTCATGCGGCGCAACACCGAGAGTCTTGAGTCGAAAAAAGACGCCCCTAGGTCCTGACGAGTTGAAGACGATGCGCCAGAGCACGCGGGTCTCATTTAACCAGAGTCCTCTTCCGAGTCGTATTTCAAGCCAAAGGATTGCGTCAATTAGATGGCAAATCAGAAGTCAAGCCCGGCCAGGTCGAAAGTCGTTAATGTTATATCCGGCGCTGATGCCGCCGCAAGAAGATCCGTTCCTGGTGAAGAATATTTTCACTGACTTCAAGCGGCACAATCTCGGGCCGAACTTCTACGAACGAAATTACGATGGCACACTGCAGAAACAATTCCTCACACGCGGGTTGTGGGGCGTTGGCTCTACTAGGCCTTATGCCCATGACGGCCGGAGTATCACGCTGGACGATGTCATCTTGCGCCATCGCGGCGAGGCCTAGGCTTCGCGTGATGCGTATGCCAAACTCTCCGAGGCCGATTCGGCTGCGCTGCAGAAGTTCCTGGATTCGCTGATTTTGTTTCCGCCCTACGATTGACCCAGCGCACGAGAGACGGCGCGGATGGGAACGCCACGCTCCAACAGGCTGACTGCGAACGTATCGCGGAACCGGTGCAGGTGTGCATTCGGAATTCCGGTTTTATCGAAGAGCTTCTTGAACTCTTGAACAGCTTCTGCCAGTACTTCACCGTTGATGCCGGTTCGCCGTTGCCGGTCCAGAAAATGTACTGGTGATTGCCATTCGCAATTGCAAGCAGCTCATCTCCGACTTCCTTGCGAATCAGATTGTTTGATCGGCGTGCCCGTTTTCGATCGGCGGATCACAACCCGGTAACACGGCGCGCTTTGGGAGCCACCCGCGTCGCGTATTTTCAGTAAATTACGAGCTACCCAGTCCCTTTCGCGGCGACAGCCGCGTTCAAATCGCGGGGTAAATCACCCTGCCGGTGTGCCGTGGCTGTGCCGTGCTGCTCCGCTTCCATATGAATTCGGTGCCGTATTTTCAGGCCAACTGTAACGCGCTTCCGTGCGGGCGTAGTTAGCGGCAAGTGATTGATCCTTAAGCTGCTAGTAGGTGAAGAACCCTTCCCGCGTGGTGACGGCCGATCATCCGACTTCAGGTCGCGATTTCTCTCAACTCATTTTGACATCAACTACTTACCCGAAAACCAAGCCCGCACGGAGGCACTTTGGGAAACCAGCGAGAATGGCGGTCGTGCTGCATATGACGGCGAAAGAAGGGTCACGTTTTGCGGGTCAAGACGGGAAGTGTGTTTTCAACAGGGGGAGCGGGTCCAAACCCGAACCCTACTCTGTCGACGTGTCGAGGGCCAGATTTTGTCAGTGAGCGCAATCGCGATATTTCAACAGTTGGCCGGCGTATACTTTCGCGTGTTTGCGAACTATGGGCACTAATCACCGGGCCAAACAGACCGGGAGAGAGATAGACAGGACGAGCGCCCCGAATGTCGGCAGGCAATCCTGGAAAAGGTAGCGGGCACGTGCAAAGATTTCGGATTGAAATCGGGTTGCGGAACTCTTTTGCTGTTTGATTGAAACCTAGGTTGCCCTGCTACCCAACTAGCATTGGCCGTCACATTTCTCGCGGGTTGCAGTGGTAATTCCAGCAATGATAATAGTGGTGGGGCTACACCGCTTCTGACATCGGGCAACACGCTCCAAGGACAACACGACGCCGGTTCCCGGCCAGTCTCCTCGGGAACTCACCACGAGCGCTGCAGTTCGCACGAGTCACGAGACAATCAGCCTATGGCCGACACGAACGCCCTGGTGCTTTCATCGACCCGAACCCGCGGTCTTTTCGTCGCAGCGGCGATCTATGCCCTGATTCTGACGGCCTTCTGGTTCGTCGCCGAGCATTTTTCTTTGGGTGCGCGAATCGGGCACATGCCGAGTACCTTCGCTGCCTTCGCTTTGCTCTTTGCGCCCTACTGGTTCTTCGGATTCGGTGCCGCTGATGTCCTTTACGGCACGCTCACCAGTCGGGCTATTCGCGTGCTTGTCCCCGGACTGCTGGTCGTACCCTACCTTATTTATTGTCTCCCGCGGGCGGAGTTGCGATGGATGTTCGCCGTCGTGTTCTTCGCAATGCCAGTTGGCATCAGCGCGCTGCTGGAATTCCGCCAGCCGGGTGGGTCACGACCGGCGAGTGCGAAACTGTGGCAGGACGTCGTCGTGCTTGCCGCCGTCGGCCTACCGGTCGAATTTAACTGGCTGCGCGGCGGCTTTCCGCACGATGGCCTGAACTCCCTGCCAAAGTTGCTGCTGGTCGATTCGGCTCTGTACGCGTATCTGGTGGTACGGCGTCTGGAGGGGGTTGGCTACGACTTCCGGCCGCGGGTGCGCGATCTCGTCATTGGGTTGCGTGAACTTGTGTTCTTTGCGCCGATTGTGATCGCCCTAGGCCTCGCGCTTCACTTCATAACGCCCCATGGAGGCTTACCCACGCGCGCGGCCGCATCCTCGGCACTGCTGATAACGTTCTTCTTCGTTGCCATCCCCGAGGAGCTCTTCTTTCGCGGGTTGCTGCAGAACCTGCTGGAAGCACGCATCGGACGCCGGGGCTCGCTCTGGCTGACGGCGGTCATCTTTGGCCTTTCACATTTCAACAAGCCACTGCCGTTCAACTGGCGCTACGTGCTGCTGGCCACAATCGCAGGCATATTCTACGGACGCGCGTGGCGCGACCGGCGCCGCTTGCTGGCCTCGACCACAACGCACACGCTGGTGGACGTTCTCTGGACGGTGTGGTTCCGTTGATGAAAACCAACCTTTACACACCGCCCAGGCGGGCAGGAACCTCGGCAGGGGCAACAATCACACGGCGTCGTGATCGGATTCACAGCGCACCGGTCAAACGGTCGCAAGAATTCATATTGAAGATTCCCGAATCAGCAATCGGCCACGCCTATTGTTGTCCGCGCGGTGGTGGTTTGTAACCTTAAGACATGGGCTCTGCACCGTGGATGTCCTTTTGAGGATTGACTCTCATCACTATTCCTTAATCTTAGCTGGAATCCTCGACAATCTGGTTTGCACCTCCACTTCACTGGAAGGTCAGATAACCAATGCCTACCCGCATGTGGTGATGGACCGTACTGGGGACGGCGGCGGCCAAACAGATCCCGAGGATCGTCTGGGCCATCGCCAGCGTGTATATGTTCCGGTAGCGTCGGAAAAGTTTGCAGAAAACCAACCCACCGATTAAGGTGGCTGGGACCAGCACGGGGTTGGGTAGATGGGCTAAAGCGAAAAGGCCAGCCGCGACCCATACTGCTTTGCCGCTTCCCAGCGCTCGTTCCAAGCGATTGAAGAAGAACGACTGCAGCATGAGTTCCTGCTGCAGCGCCCAAAACAGGTATCCCAGCGCCGCCGAGAAGAAACCGCGGTTAACCACGTAAGGGTGGAGCGTGCCTGCCACATGACCGCCAAACAGCATGGCCCCGCTTATCATGGCAGCTGCAGGGATCACCCACAACGAGTCCAAAGGCGCTGTCCAGTCGAGCCCGAGTTCACGCAGCGATTGCCCACGGTATACGATCAGGCCCACGATCCAGACGACCGCAGCCATCGACCAAGCCCGGCGCAGGTCGCCAGTGGTCCACAGCGCCGCTTCAATCAGGCTGTAACCGACAACAACTTCCCAGACCGGACCTAAGCCGTAGGGGGTGTCATTGAATTCACTTTCAGCAGACGGAGAAACGTTGGGAGCGTTGGGAGCCTTCACCGCAGACGGGTTCACAGCTGTACTCATGAGAATTGCTCTCGCAGCTCGATCTACGTATCAGCTCCCGCTATCACCTCAAGAACAGGCAGCCGAAGCGGGGAGCGCACAATCTGCGCGCTTGCAACGGCGGGAGGAGGGAATACGGTCGCGGATGGGACGCGGCTTTGGGGGTTCTTCACTGTCGGCCTCTTCCGTGGAAGGTTTAAACACTTAAAGCAGAATGCCTTAGGTGCGGGCGTGAGGGCCAGATCACAGCCGTAATGACTGGGCGGTAACCGAAGTGTGGCTTGCAGAGGGTTCTAGAACGAAATCAAGGTCGCGAAGGTGCTCGCGGATCAACCTCTGGAAGGCCAATTGCCACGCAGTGCCTTATAGCCAGGAGGCTTTCCAGGAGATCGCGGGAAAACACTGTGGCAGAAGCCCCGGGGTGTCGGTGTCGGTGTCGGGGCTTCTGCTTCCTGTCCTGTTGAAGCAGGCCACGAGTCGCTCGTGGGGGAGATTCTCGGTTTCATCAGCTATGAACGTGCTGGCGATATCGAAGTTACGTTCCAAGTCGAAGAGTGCAGGCCAATTATTGCGCTCTTCGAACAAGCGCTTCTATGAGAAGGTCATAAAAGTCAAGGCCGACGTGGCGGCCGTCCTTAAATTATTTTTTTCGAGCTGCATAGGACCTCCGGCGGGTGACTTGGGGAGCTGTCAAGGGCGCCGCCGAATGGGGGCGTTCATCTTGACCCTTGACAGCTCCCCAAGTCACTTACAATCGAGCTCGGAACGAAAGCGAAACGCAGTTCAGTTGAGCTTCGTTCCTTAGTGGAGTGGGTTCCGCTTTTTCTCCACACCCTGGTCGGCAGCCATACTCCGCCTCACCGCCTCTGGCATTCTCCACCATCTTTTTCGTTTCGGTCCCAGAACATCCTGGATCCGCTTCGAACCAAGTCCTGCTGGAAACTCTAGCAGCCGACGCCACCCACCGTTGCCGTGCTTCTATCCGCACTCTGAATGGGGCCGCTTCGTGGGCCCGGTGCATGTTGGGGTTCGATCCTAAGCCCAGGTCCATCACGGTCGTGTCGAACCTGGGATTGTTGGGTGCTGCTATCTAACGAGCGGTCTTTTGGACCAAGCGCTTGTGCGCAGTCACCCGAACAAGGCGGTGGATGTCGTTGTCTGCCAAACTTTCTAGATCGCTCTTGGTTCTCGCGCCCTCAACGCATGTCTGCTCCTGGGTACCGCCTTCTGCAAAAATCACTCCTCTCGGATTACGTGCGCGCTTCTGCTCGCCTCGAGCCGTTAGGCAGCCACCGCCGGCGCTATCGTCGCGGACACGCCCTGGCACAACGGCTCATATACTTCTGCACTCACCCACAGGCAGTGCAATAAGACGGCCAGCTTCCGGGCCACCGCTACCGCCGCTCTCTTCTTCGCATTCTTCCCGCCGCGCTCGCAGAGCCGCAGCCCATACCGTCGCAAGTCCGTGTCCGGTCCGAACGGCCCCAAGATATACTGCGCGCTCCCCACCAGCAGCTTGCGCAGCATCGTGTCTCCGGTTTTGCTGATTCCTAATTGCGGCTGGCTCTCCCCGGAGTCTTCCTGCTGCGGCACTAGTCCCAGATACGGCCCCACATCCCGACTCTTCACGAATCGTTCCGGATTCTCCAAGGTCAAGACGTAGGCCAGCGACGTGATCGGCCCTACCCCCTTCACCTGCCGCAATAACGCCGTATGCCCATACTTCTCGCGGCCCAACTTTTCAATCTTCTCGTCATACCCCTGAATGCAATCACTCAGTGCCGCCGCCATACGCACCAGCGGCATCAGGGCTTCGCGGATCTCGACCGGAACTGCCTCCTCTACCTTTTGTGCAAAGCTCGGGCTCGAACTCTTGGGCAGCCGCGTGCCCATACTCTTCACCAGTCCTCGCGTGGCGTTGATCAGCTCCGTCCGCGCCGCCACGAACGCATCGCGGGCTCGTAACACCACCAGATCCTGCCGCACTTCCCGACTGCGGTGCTTGGATCGGGTGCAACGACTGCGGATCCACTCGCCCCAACCGAGCCAACTTGTGGGCATCGATCCGATCATTCTGCCGCTTGCGCCGCTTCGACCCATCCATTAACCGCGGGTTGGCTACCAACACTTCGTGCCCGTAACCGCAGATTACTTCCTGCACCCAAGCAGAGTGTGTCCCCACTTCCACAACCACACGCGCCGCATTCAGCCCCTGAAAGAGGGTTGCAAAGTCCTCCTGCGTCGCGCGCAACTGTCCCTCCGCCAGCGTTTCCCCCTCCAGACCCAAAATGCAGTAGTGGCTCCATTGGTCGCCCACATCCACGCCCACCGTCAGACGCTCGAGATGGGGGCGAAGCCCACGTCCGTGATGCTCTTTTCCCGTGCTCGCTACTGCCACCTTCGGATCCAGCTTTTCCCTCAGTTTCCCCACCAGTTCCGCCAGCACTTCTTTCGTATCCCGCTGCACCGGGACCCGTGACTTCGCCCGCCTCGATGTTGGTTCACTCCGCTTTGCAGAATTGGTATGCTTGTTCAAGGTCGATCTCCTTATCCACTGTGATTGCACCGTAGAGTGCGTTGATCACTGGTAGCTTAACGCCATCCGTGATCGGGGATCGACCTTCTCATCCCATCTAAAGATCGACGCCAACCACATCCAGTCGAGTGAACAAAGCCGTCCACTGACGCATCGCTTTAAGAACCTCGATGGAGGTGAGGGCGCAGCTTTTGCAATTTCGGCCAGAGAGGGTTCGATCGAAATAACTGTGAACCGGTCAGATGAGGGTGATCTGGCTTTCCGCGTCGGGTTCGATGATGCCAAGAGACTGGTCGATGCTCTAGATGAGGCACTCAAAGTTGAATCGGCCCTGCGTTCCAACTGACAGGCATGACGGAAAATTCTTCGGCCTGGACCGTTGCTCAGGATTGTTGGTGAAAAATCCCCATCAGTCAGAGGGGCCGGGGGATAGGCCGGACCTCGCCCTCTCAATCGGTCGCGGGCCTACACATCCAGATTTTTCCAAGGTATTCACCACACCCAGGTACATGCGGGCACGCAACCTGCATCGCCGTTCTGTTGTTCCGATGGGCCGTTCGGACAAGCCCTGACGTAACGATTCCCCCCCACTCTCAGGCAATATTCGCGGTCTTGTGAAAGCTCGACACTAGGGGAACGGGGGATTTATGAGACACATAACCGTTGCTGTGCTAGTACTGGCGTGTTCTGCATTTGGTCAGGATTGGACCGTAGCCAGGTGCCGGAAGACTTTCGAGGATCGACACAAGCAGCTGGCTGTGCACTTCGGCAGCATGACGGACAGCCGTGCCGACCAATTCAAATCGTCTGTTGGCAAGATTTCGACGCGGAATTTGATCGGGTGGCAGCAAGAACTCGCAACTTGCTCCAACAAGATAGATGGCGAGCGGACCCTCTACAGTGCTGTTTCCCGACAATTGAACGAAGTCCTCAACGAACGTTTCTCGGCTTACATCCTGGACGCGAAACAGGGGATAGCTTTCAGCGAGTGGGAGGAGAAAAAGCAACGAGAACAGGGTCCTCTGCAAACCCAGGAGGCCAGACGCTAATCTGCGAGCACGGATCAACCGTTCAGCCGCTGTACTATAGTTCCCGGCCTACGAAACGGGGGACGCCAATCATAGGCTACTGCGGAGGGGTCGAAGTCCGAGGCCTGGAGGATGCGCTCGGTGCGACATGTGCTCACCCATCCAGAGCGCAGTGTTCCGATTGCGGAACCGCACTGTGCTCAGGTCATGCCGAGCGCTGCGCTTCGTGCTGCGAGACCTTCTGTCCGTCCTGCCTGTCATTCCATCAGGCTGAGCACGTCAAGTCTGCCTCGGCTGAGCGCCCCGCCGAGAAGCGAAGGAGCGCATGAGGCTAAAACCCTGCTGCTCCTACTGCTCCTACTGCTCCTTGACTTGAGCATTATTCGGCAGGACAATACGTGCTGAATCGCCTCTCCGAAGAGCAGTTTCCACCAAAGTTCGGAAGCGCGGCAGCACCCCCTGAGGCGAACAGCTAGTTACCGAGTCTGGTAGCGAACCCAAGCGAAAACGAGGGAAAAGTTCGACCTCCCGGGGTTACAACTCCTGGGGGATTAGTTAAGACAAACACACCAGCCTTTTTCTGGTTGGGTACAGACCTCCGTCCGTGAAAACACACAATGTAAACGAAAAGGAGCATTGACATGACACTCCGACGGTTTCTTAAGACCATTGGTTGGTGTGCAGCACTTGCTGGGGTCGTTCTTGCGGGGACATTGATCCGGTCCCCACGCGTACACGCCGATGACGATGATAACGAATCAAAGATTCAAGTTGGTTTCGCGATAGCTCCGGTCCCGCTGAATCTGGATGGAAAAAACCGCGCACTGGTGGGACTCGGTAGCTACATTGTCAACGCACAGGGCGACTGCAATGGTTGCCACAGTGCTGGCCCTGCTACCGAATTCGCCCCAGGCGGCAACCCATACTTTGGCCAGCCGACGAAGATCAACCCCACAACCTATTTGGGTGGCGGCAGGGATTTTGGCCCCTTCCCCGGGGCAGGTCCGTTTCCACACATCATCTCACGCAATTTGACACCGGACAAAACTGGACTGCCTGAAGGAGGTCGTACGTTTCCAGAGTTTGTCCAGATCATAAGGACAGGCGTAGACATGGATCACCTCCATCCAACCTGTGCCGGCGCCCCCGACGGGAATTGTCTGCCGCCCCCGTTCGACGGCGCTCTTCTCCAAATAATGCCATGGCCCATCTATCACAACATGACTAACCATGACCTCCGTGCTATCTACGAATATCTGAGCGCGATCCCCTGCGTCGCAGGCGAGCCTGCGCCGAGCCCGCGACATAACGACTGCCCTTGAAGAGTGAACCGGG